>ENA-UBIJ01000063-UBIJ01000063.1-human-gut-metagenome-genome-assembly--contig:-NODE-63-length-60228-cov-8.168431_pt1 | contig 60228 bp, 47 predicted proteins | sample MGYA00244944_ERZ654876 | MGnify/ENA primary metagenome ERZ654876 (study PRJEB26926, sample SAMN06164748) | human gut metagenome | biome: ENVO:00009003; feature: ENVO:2100002; material: ENVO:00002003...
CGAGGGTCCACCCGTTCCCATCCCGAACACGGAAGTTAAGCTCGCTTCTGCCCACGATACTTGGCTGGAGACGGCCCGGAAAAATAGGTAGCGCCAACATAGAGAAGGCACCCAATAGGGTGTCTTTTCTTTTTACCTGCATTTGATTGCGGAATGAAAAAACTTTTCGACACGCCGGGTCGCCGTCAACAGACGGCGGCTTTTCTCATTTCGGGTGTAATCTGAAGGCCATATTACACATTTTGCGGGAGCAATCCTGTCGTTTGGTACACAGTAGTAGATTATTTTGAACTTATATGGTATAATTAGCCTTGAAATCAAAATGGTGAGGTGAATACACTGTGGAATTAAACATAAATTCGCCGGTTTATTACAAGAACCATTATGGCATCGACAATGCGGTGTATAGGTTTACCCAAAGAGCGCAGTTGTTTTTCAAGGAGAAAAAGTACAGCAACACTTTACAAATTATAGGAATCGTTCCGATCATAGCGCCGCAGGAAGTATATGCTGCCGGGAACTATAAGGAGAGAGTTAAATTTTTATGCGGCAAGAGCGTCGCCTCTGTAGAAATCAGAGTGGATTTTGATGCATATCACAACGCTGGTAGTTCAGGTAAAATTGCGCTGACCAAAGATATGCTTTTAACAGCAGCAAAACGCATAAAGACCAAAGTGGATTTTGATTACGACAGATTTAAAGATGATTTGGAAAGTCTGCAATGAATCAATGAGGATTTGGAATGGGCGAACTGACTATAAATGAAAAGCGGAAAATCATTCGGCGAGAATTCAAACAATTCAATCAGGAAAACGGGTTTAGATTTGTCAGATCCAACACACTTCTTCGGGAGCGGAACGATATTCTGCAATATTTGCAATTCAAGATAAAGGCGGGATATATGAGCTGCGAAATCGTATCCCAGCCCCTATATATTCCGGCCTCGGTCTTCAGCCTCAACATATCCACCGGAATTCAGTTTTTAGGCAAGAAAACAAGAACGAACTGGGGAGCCTCAGACAGAACGGCGGAGGAATTTGCTTTGGATGTGCAGGATATGCTGCAGCTTATTGCCACAGGTGGGATGCAGTGGTTTGAAGATATGGGCGTTCCTGAGAATTTGATCAAAAACACATTGGATCAGAATTATAAACTGACGCAGGGATATGCACCTGTGTTGAAGCTCAGAACAGCTGCCATGTCCCATCTGCATTTAGGGCATATAGCTGAGGGCATTTTCTATATGAAAAAAACCATAGCCGAGTACAGCAAATATCCAAACAGCAGAATGGGCGCTGTCATAGGTCCCGATTGTCAGGCATGGATCGATATGGCTAAGAACTACCCGGAGGAAATCCCCGATAAATTGAAATCCATCATTGCAGAAACACGAAATAACCTTCGTATTAGATAATAAAAAATACGCTCTCCAAAGGAGTCTGGTGTAATATGAAATGCTCGGCAGTAAATATTGCGGCTTGAATAGCTTTTTAGCGGATTTTTTGATCCGCTTATTTGTCATATTTTTTGCAGAATGAGTGCATCCCGCTGAGGGATACACTCATTCATTCTTACAGGGATAACTCATACTGCCTTTGCCGCCAACTGAATGACAATGGCTGTTATGGTTCCTCTTTTTGCTTCTGCGCCGGATTTTGTTTCCGATAAGGCGCTATGTAATGCCTCTGCGCCGGTATGGTCATAGATTTTGACCAACATTTACAGGTCGCTGTGATCCAATAAACACACCACCATGCATCCAGCAGCTTTGTAACAATAACTACAAAGTAAATTGCGTACAATGTAATTTTTGTAATTGTCAACACATTTTCTGTGAAGTACAATATGAAAAACTGGAGATTTTACTCAGACTTTGAAGAAAAAGAGGAGAGCAAAATGGCGCAACTAACAGAAGCAAAAGCGTTAACAGATCGTATTCTTGCAGGAATATCTGTAGAAAACGTAAAAGAAACGGCGTTTTTCTTCAGTAAACTCAAGCGTGCGACCGCATCGCCGGATGCCGAATCTGCATCTGCATATATCTGCAGCAAATTGTCAGAATACGGAATTCCTCATGAGCAATTATGGTATTCCGGATATCTTAGCTCAGCTGTTTCGGCCAAGCTGGAAATAATCTCTCCGGAGCAGCAGGAATTTGAGGTCGTCCCCTGCGGCTATACAAAAAATGTAACAGATTTAGAAGGAGAGTTGATATACGACAGGTGGTGCGAATGCACACGGCTGTCGGTAAACGATAATACAGAACGGTTTCGTTCGTTTGCGGGCAAGGTTGTTTTAACGCAATGCTTTTGCAGCGATATTGCCAGAGAGGCTAAAGAGGCGGGAGCGTTGGCTGTAATCAGTATGTACCCATCCCCGGAAGATGTTCCACACTATTTTGGCGCATCTAACCACAACGGAACGCCAACGCCCGAAAACGCTTACCTTTTACCGGAGATCCCCTGTATCGACTGTACAAAAGCGGCAGGCGAAAAGATGAAAGCGCTGATGAAAAGTGGGAACGTTCGCGTCCGTCTGTCAGCACAGGCGGATACCCGGGTGAAGAAGGCATCCATTCCGGTGGCGTACATTCCCGGCTGTGAGGAAAACTTTGTATTAGTTGACGGTCACTATGATTCACATTGCGAAGGAATGACGGACAATGGGGCCGGAGACTGTATTCTGCTGGAGTTAGCAAGAGTATTCCACGAAAATCGAAGCGCGCTGAAGCGCGGCCTGGTTTTTTGCTGGTGGTCGGGCCATGAGTTTGGTCAATACGCAGGTTCCACCTGGTATGCGGATACATTTTATGAAAAAATCCGTGATCATTGCGTAGCGCAGATCAACATTGATGTGGCGGGCAGCAAAAACGCACGGTGCATCCGCGCCAGAACAACCCAAATGGAGGGAGCGGCTTTTACTTCCGAACGAATCCGGCGATATACCGGGCTGGAGCCTGCGCCCTATATACCACGGCCTCATTTGGGCGAGCCTAATTTTATGGGCAAAAATGTGCCGATCACTATTATGCTGAAGTATGAAGCTTCACCAGATAAAGTGAATATTTGGCCGGTGGGCGGCGGGTATTGGTGGCACAGCCGCGAGGATACGCTGGACAAGGTTGATTTTGCCAACGCATTGCGGGACGCCAACATTAACGCGGAAATGATCTGCGAGGTGGCAAACAGCACCCAATTACCGGTAGATATTCTGTCTTATATGGGAGAAACCAGACGCATGCTGCAAGAGATTCAATGTGGGCTGGAAGGCGAATTTGATTTATCTCCGGTGTTTCCGCATTTGGACATATTGCAAGAGAAAGCGCAGCAGTTCTGCCGTGCGCTCAAAGGCAGAACCAATACGGATCGTGAAATCAAAAAAATAGCCGGAGATCTGGTAAATATGAATTTTAATTACTCAGATCCCTACAACTATGACAGATTGTCATTGCCGGCTACCTTTCCAAAGCTCCGAGCGGCAATGGGGGTCACCAAGGATAACGCAGATAACAAGAGCTATTTGTTTATTTATACAGACTTCTTGCGGCAGCGCAATCGTTTGGTGGATATGATGGATCGCATTTGCGATGAAATCGATTTAGCTTTACTCCGGTGGAATTATAAACAATAAAAACTAAGGGGGAAGACAATAGATGCTGAAGTATATCTTAAAGCGGATATTGCTGCTGATTCCGGTTCTGATCGGCGCAACTTTCATCGTATTCTTCGTGATGGACATGACGCCAGGTGATCCGGCTGTAGCAAAACTCGGTGTGGACGCGACAGCTGAGCAAATCGAAGAGCTCCGGGAAGAAATGGGCTTGAATGACCCGTTTCCGGTAAGATACGGTCGCTTTGTCCTGGACTTGGTTCAGGGCGATCTTGGCACCTCCTACAAAACGGGCCTGGATGTCATGCAGCAGATCATGCAGCGCATACCATATACATTTTTGCTTTCCTTTGCAGCACTGCTGTTTGCTGTTATCGTAGGTATACCGGCAGGCATTATATCTGCCAGGCATCAGTATACGGTGTTCGATAACTGTACCATGGTCCTTACGCTGATTGGCGCCTCTGCTCCGCATTTTTGGTTGGGCTTGATGGGCGTAATCATTTTTGCGGTGAATCTTGGGTGGCTGCCAGCGGCCTATACGGCATCTGACTCGCTGGCGCTGGGTATCATCCTTCCGATGCTGACGCTGGGCATGAACTCTACCGCACTCGTCACACGAATGACTCGTTCGGCTATGTTGGATGTGATGAATCAGGACTATGTTGATACGGCACGGGCAAAGGGCGTATCAGAGCGGGTCGTTGTGTTCCGCCATATGCTGCGCAACGCTCTGATCCCGATTATCACCGTTTTGGGTTTGCAATTCGGCAATCTGCTGGGCGGAGCGGTGACAACGGAAACCATTTTTGCCTGGCCCGGTATTGGCCGCTATATTGTTGAATCTATTTCCAACAAAGATACCCCTTGCGTACTGGGTGCGGTTGTGATGCTGGCCATCATTGTTACTGTAATCAATCTTTTAGTAGATATTATCTATGCATTTGTGGATCCTCGCATCAAGTCTCAATACAAATCTATGATAAGGAGGGCGAAGAAAAATGCCTAAACGCGACAAGCAGGATAAGTTCGTACAGCGCTCCTTATCACAGCAGGCTTGGATACAGTTTCGCAACAATCGCCTGGCAATTTGCGGGTTAGTGGTGATTGCCCTGCTGATTTTGGTATCAATTACTACGATGCTAATTGATCTGGCAGATGGCGGAGAGCTGTATAAGGTTTTGGTTACCAAGAACAATCTTTCCATGAAGCTGGCCAAGCCCTCTGCTGCGCATCCTTTGGGGTGCGATGAATATGGAAGAGATCTGCTGTTCCGGCTTTTATGGGGAACGCGCTATTCACTTTTTGCCGGTATTTGTACGATTTTGGCTGCCATCCTTATAGGTGGTGTGTTTGGTTCTATTGCGGGATTTTACGGCGGGAAAATCGATAATATCATCATGCGCTTTATGGATATGGTGATGACTGTGCCAAGTCTGGTTTTAGCTATGGCCATCTATGCGGCACTGGGTTCCAGCTTGGTCAACCTTCTGATTGCACTGACTTGCTCACAGGTTCCCCAGTTTGCACGAATTATCCGTTCTTCCGTTATGACGGTAAAGGACAGCGAATATGTAGAAGCCGCCAAGGCTGTGGGTGCTTCAGACGCATTGGTCATTGTAAAGTATATTATTCCCAATGCTCTTTCTCCTGTAATCGTTCAGGGCACTCTCGGTGTGGCTACCACAATTCTGAATGTGGCCGGCATGTCCTTCTTAGGCCTGGGTATCCAACCGCCTGCGCCGGAATGGGGCTCTATCCTGTCGTCGGCGCGCATGTATATGCGTGAAGCCTGGCATATCTCACTGTTTCCGGGACTTGCTATTGTGATCTGCATTCTTTCTCTGAACCTGCTGGGAGATGGTCTGCGCGATGCATTGGATCCCAAGCAGAAGCGCTAATAGGAGGGATAGATATGGATCAAACGATTTTGGAAGTGCAGGACCTGCGTATTCATTTCGAGCTGCGTGAAGGAACGGTCAAGGCGCTTAATGGTATAGACCTGGTCTTGAAAGAGGGCCGCACACTTGGGCTGGTAGGCGAGACCGGTGCTGGCAAGACCACCTTGGCAAAGGGGATTATGGGCTTAACGGCAAAGCCTTACGGAAAAATCAAAAGCGGAAAAATTTTGTACGAGGGGAAAAATCTGCTGGAGATGGATAAAAAGCAGCTTCGTCGAATCCGCGGAGAGCATATCTCTATGATTTTTCAAGATCCCATGACAAGCCTGAACCCGGTGATGACCGTAGGCGATCAAATTGCAGAGGCAATACGCAATCATGACAAGCTCAGCAGGAAGGATGCTGCAAAGAAGGCAGCAGAAATTCTTGAATTGGTCGGAATACCCAGCGCACGCGGCAGCGAATATCCGCATCAGTTTTCCGGCGGTATGAAACAGCGTGTGGTAATTGCCATCGCATTAGCATGCAATCCGAAAATACTGATTGCCGATGAGCCGACGACTGCATTGGATGTAACGATTCAAGCGCAGATACTGGAAATGATTCGCGACCTACGGGAACGCTTTCGCACGTCGATGCTGCTGATCACCCACGATTTGGGCGTTATCGCGCAGAACTGCGATTATGTCTCTGTGATTTATGCCGGTGAAATTGTAGAAACCGGAACCGTACACGATATTTTCCGAAACAAACTTCATCCTTATACAGCGGGGCTCTTTTCTTCGATCCCCAATATAAACGAAGATGTGGAGCGTTTAGTGCCGATCGAGGGCCTGATGCCGGATCCAACGGATCTTCCGGTAGGGTGTGCATTTTGCGACAGATGCTGCTTTGCGACAGAGCAGTGCAGAACAGAGCATCCTCACTTGGTAAATATGGGTGGCGAAGAGGGCAACCATCAGGTGCGATGCCTCCGATATAAGGAAACGCGGGAGGAGGGAGAATAAATGGAAAACCGAGAATTGTTAAGGGTCAACCATTTGAAAAAATACTTTCAGACACCAAGTGGGACGCTGAGTGCGGTTGACGATGTGACTTTTAGCATTAACAGCATGGAAACCTTGGGGGTGGTTGGCGAGAGCGGCTGCGGAAAGTCAACGCTGGGGCGGTGCATTCTCCGACTCCACGAGCCGACTGCGGGCGAGGTTATTTTTGAAGACCGGAACATCCTCGAATGCAGCAAGGCGGAAATGAAAGAGCTGCGCTCCAAAATGCAGATTATTTTTCAAGACCCCTATGCCTCCCTCAATCCCCGCATGACTGTTTCTCAGGCAATTGCAGCGCCCTTGATCATTCAGGGGATCTACAAGCCCAGTGAAAAGGAAAAGATCCGGAAGCGTGTTGCCGAAATGATGGATGTTGTCGGCTTAGCACCCCGATTGGTCAACTCTTATCCCCACGAGTTAGATGGCGGACGCCGGCAGCGCATAGGAATTGCCAGAGCCTTGTCCGTGAACCCGAAGTTCATTGTTTGCGACGAACCTGTTTCAGCGCTTGACGTTTCCATTCAGGCCCAGGTGCTGAATCTAATGCAGGATCTGCAAGCGCAGATGGGGCTGACGTATCTATTTATTACGCATAATCTTTCCGTGGTAAAGCATTTGTCGAATCAAATCCTCGTAATGTACTTAGGACAGCTGGTGGAAAAAGCAACGCCAAAGCAACTGTTCAAAAACCCCGTTCACCCATATACACAGGCACTGCTTTCAGCCATTCCGATCCCGGATCCGGATGTTAAGATGGAGCGCGTTGCATTGAAAGGCGAACTAACCTCTCCAATCAATGTAAAGCCGGGATGCCGTTTTGCAAAACGATGCATTTATGCGCGGCCGGAATGCAGCCAATGTTCGCCGCAAATGACGGAAGTCGAACCGGGTCATATTGTCGCCTGCCATTTGGCCGGCGGTTCTATGAAATAAAAATGAGGAGGACTCACATGAAAAAGATTTTTTCTGCACTGCTGACTGTATGTATGCTGCTTGGCTGTTTGAGCGCATGCGGCAGCAAAAACAGCCCGTCCAATGGAGGAAGCGCAACCACCGGAGCTAAGGATACTATCGTTTTTGCGCAAGCCAGCGATATCACCTCGCTCGATTTCCATGTAGGAAAAAACCCCGCAACGTATGATGTGACTTGCAATATTTTTGACACGCTGGTCACTTGGGATGCCGATATCAACGTAATTCCGCACCTGGCTGAAAGCTGGGAGTTTTTGGATGAGGACTCCCTGCAGATGCACCTGCGCAAGGGCGTACTGTTTCATGATGGCCAGGAATTGACGGCAGAGGATGTCAAATATACCTATGACCGTGCAATGAACAGCACCATTGTAAAGAACAATTTCTCCTGGCTGGAGAGCGTGGATGTCGTGGATGAATACACGGTTGTCATTAACACAAAGGGCGCTTATACCCCGGTGCTGAATGCGCTGTGCAATCCTCTTGCCGGCATCATGCCCAAGCACCTTCTGGAGCAGAACGACGAGGCTATGACAACGAATCCTGTGGGAACCGGCCCGTACAAGTTTGTCGAGCGTAAAGAAGGCGAATATGTAAAGCTGGAGGCAAATGAGAATTACTGGGGCGGCACGGTTGCTACCAAGTATTTGGAGATGCGCGTGGTTCCCGAAGCGTCTCAGCGCTCGACTCTGCTGGAAACCGGCGAAATCGACATTGCATATGATGTGCCGCCTTCCGATGTGGAAAGACTAAATACAAATGAAGCAACTGCGGTTTTGTCTGCCCCCTCTTTCAAAGTGTTTTATGTGACCATCAACTGCAATAGCGGCACAAAAGCCCTGAACGATTCCCGTGTACGTCAGGCAATTGAATATGCCATTGACAAGGATGCTTTGTGCTCTTCTGTGATGTATGGTTATGCAACGCCCGCATCCAGCCTGGTCGGCCCAGGCGTCTTTGGCTATGATGATTCTGCCACCGCCAACATTTATAACATTGAAAAGGCAAAGGAATTGCTGTCCGCCGCCGGCTATCCGAATGGATTCGAAATGAGCGTCTGGGTGCAGTCTGCCGATCAGACCCGTCAGGAGGCGTGTGTGGTTCTGCAGGATATGCTCAGCGAGGTTGGCATCACCGTCAGCGTTGAGCCGATGGACGGCACCGTGATGGATGATACCATTGTAAAGGGCGGAGACTTTGACGCATGCAGCTCTATGTATTATAACCTGATGGGTGATGCGGACTATGTGCTGTACAGCAATATTTCTCCTGAATCCACCAGCAACCTTTCCCACTACAACAATCCCGATGTCATGGCTAAGCTGCTGGCTGCACGGAGCCTGACGGACGACGCAGAACGCGCTGCCGTGTATAAGGAAATCAGCAGCATTATGGCAGTTGACCGGCCTTACATCCCGCTGTGGGCTTATCAGAATCTGGTGGGTGTGAGAAGTGGTGTCTCCGGTTTCCAGCTGAATCCGATCACCGCTTATCGGTATGAAAACGTCGCAAACGGCAAGTAATCGCATTTTTAAAGCTTTTGTATTTTGCCCCCCCCGATCGAGGGGGCAAAATACATTAATTTAGCAGTAAGGAGGCCATCTCTTGGAGGCATTTCAGACTATTCATATTAAGGCGGATACGCCTTATGCCTGCGGTGTTCAATATGGTCAGCAGGCAAAAGAAAAAATTCGCGCAGGTGTCGAGGTATATCGGCGCTATTTTGCGAAAACTTCGGATAAGAGTTGGGATAAAATACAGCAATACGCTATGGCCTATTTGCCGGATATCGAGCAGATGATGCCGGAAGTGCTGGAAGAGGCATACGGAGTCGCCGACGGAGCGGAAATCTCAATAGAAGATTTGATGGTGCTCAATTGCCGCTATGAAATTACGAAATTTCCCAAGACTCCGGAATGTACCACGGCGGCCATTTTGCCGGAAGCAACCACAAGCCATACGACCTATCTCGTTAAAAACTGGGATTACAAGCAGGCAGTGCTTCCTAATATCGTTATTTTACACATTGAGCAGGCGGATGGTACCCGAATTCTGGGCTTGACCGAGGCCGGCCAGATGCTTCGCGAGGGCTTTAATTCCTGCGGGGTGGGCCTTTGCAATAATATGATCACGTCAGTATATGACGATTGGGGCACTGGCATCCCGGTTACTTTTCTCAGACGCAAGGTCCTTTCCTGCCACTCCTTTGAAGAAGCCAGAGATATGCTGATTCACGCAAAGCGAAGTGTTTCAAACAACATGATGCTAGCCTCTGCGCAGGGTGCCGCGGTGGATATCGAAGCATTTCCGGGCGGTGTAAATATGCTGGCCCCGAAAGATGGTATTTTGACCCATGCCAACCACTTCGTTGTACACCAGCAGCTGGATGCCAGAATCGGCCCTAAAAATCGTGACACGCGTCTGGAGGCGCTTCTGCGGCAGCGGCAGGGCAGCATTGATATTCCGTATATCATGGAGTGCATGAAAGATCACGAATACTTCCCGGAATCAATTTGTGCACACAATACGAACCTTCCCGGTTATGAGTTAAAAGACTTCATGACGGTAGCCTCCCTGATTGTCGATTTCGCCAATAATGTAGCACATATCTGCGCCGGTCCCCCTTGTGAAGGCTCCTATCTGGCCTATAAGCTTTAATGCCCAGCAGAAGGCTGTTTGAATTGCCAAAACCAACAGTTTATGTTACTATGTCCTTGTCCTTTTTCACACAAGGAGCATAATTTGGCGCCAAACAAGGAGGCAATAGCCATGGCATCTGGAGAACACCTTTGGACAGGCCCCGCGTGTTGCAATAATGAGTTGCTGCGCAAACAGATTCGGGCACGCTCCATTCTCAGGCACTTACACGCCGGGGATGTATATCTTTCCCCCGGAGATCCAATCCATTATGTCGCCTATGTTGCAGAGGGCGTAACCTCTCATTATATGTTTGGCAGTAACGGACGGGAAAAAGTCCTGTATCGTCTTGGACGCGGTTGGTTTTTTAGCGAAGGGATTTTCTTGAATACAGGCGATAATGTGGAGCTTGCCACCAGATATGCCATTGCGGAGTGCGACACCTTACTATATTTGATGGATTACAATAACTTTATGGCCTTGCTGCAGAACATCACTTTCGCACAGGCCGTGCTGTGCAGCACGGTGGAAAAGAGCACCATTTTACGCCATGAGGTTGAAAGCGTTACCTTTGATTCCACACTGGATCGCTTAAAGCGCCTATTGCAGTCCTGCGCCAATCCCGGCGCTGTGGAGGACGGAAAATGGTGCAATCTCTCTGTGGATTGGACGCATCAAGATATTGCGGCAATCATAGGTGTCAACAGAGTGACTGTCAGCCGGTTTATTGCAGAGCTGAAGCAGGATGGTTTTTTGAGACAAATAAATGGAAGGATTCAGATTCATAAAGAGTATCTGATTTCGTTGGAATAGCTGATGCCTCCTCCATACATAAATACGATCATGCTCGGCATATTGGGTATCTCAAAAGCATCGTATTGACAACCCCTGCAAACGGATATATTTATTTGCTCTGTCGCTGGTGCTCAAAACAGCTTTGGCTCCCGTAAAATACGGGATTCAATCGTCGGCAAAGTAAGGATGCCCACATTCCATTCAATGAAATAAAATGGTTTCCAGTGAATTTTTAATGAAAAGGTGAGAAAAAGCATGAAACTGATCACCACCGGCAATGCCGGGACTATGGAATCTAACGACATTATGATCACCGTGGAGCCGTCCGATGCGGGCGGCGTGCAGGTGGAGCTGACCAGCAGCGTCTATCAGCAGTTTGGAAAGCAGATCATCGCCGTGATCCGCGAAACTGCCGCCGACTACGGTGTGGAGAACGCGCTCATCACCGCCGTGGACAAGGGCGCGCTGGATTGCACCGTCCGGGCGCGGGTGGCCACCGCCCTGACTCGTGCGGCGCAGTGGCACGACTACACATGGGAGGTGCGGCAGGATGTATAAGAAGGATCGCTTGCGCCGCAGCATGATGTTCGTGCCCGGCAACAACCCCGGCATGATCCGGGACGCCCACATCTACGGCTCGGACTCCATCATGTTCGACCTGGAGGACAGTGTGGCCTATACCGAGAAGGACGCAGCCCGCTTTCTGGTGTATAACGCTCTGAGAACCCTGCATTTCGGCAAAAAAGAGACAGTGGTGCGCATCAACGACCTCTCCAGCGGCCTGGGTATTGAGGATCTGGAGGCTGTCGTCCGGGCCGGCGTGCAGGTGGTGCGCCTACCCAAAACCGACAGCGCACAGGATGTCATCGACTGCGAGCGGGAGATCGAGCGCATCGAACGGGCAGCCGGTATCCCTGTGGGCACCACCGGCATGATGGCTGCCATCGAAAGCGCCAATGGTGTGCTGAACGCCGTGGAGATCGCCAAGGCCAGTGACCGGCTCATCGGTATCGCTTTAGGTGCGGAGGATTACGTCGCCGACCTGAAAACTACCCGCAGCGACGGCATCGAGCTTCTCTTTGCCCGCTGCATGATCCTGAACGCCGCCCGGGCCGCCGGCATCGCCGCGGTGGACACGGTGTTCTCCAACGTCAACGACGAGGAGGGCTTCATCGCTGAGGCCACTCTCATCAAAAAGCTGGGCTTTGACGGCAAATCCGTCATTAATCCCCGTCAGATCGAGCCACTGCACAAGGTGTTCATGCCCAGCGAGAAGGATCTCAACAAGGCACGGGCCATTATGGAGGCCATTGCTGAGGCCAACGCACGAGGCAGCGGTGTGGCCAGCCTCAACGGCAAGATGATCGACAAGCCCGTGGTCACCCGTGCCAAGCGGCTGCTGGAGCTGTATGAGGCCGGCAGCAAGGCCGATGAAGTGGAGGAGCTGTAACATGGTAGAACTGAATAAGATTCCCCATATCAACGAGATCAGCAACCACGGCGCGTTTGCCGGGGCCAGAGAGAAGAAAACCGCCACCTTCCGGGAGCGGTATCACCAGCAGAACAAGGTGGTTTCTTCCCTGGAGGAGGCCATCCGCCGCACAGGACTGCGCGACGGTATGACCATCAGCTTCCACCACCACTTCCGCAACGGCGACCACATCATCAACATGGTGGTGGATAAGCTGGCGGAGATGGGCTATAAGAACCTGACACTGGCGGCCTCCTCACTGGCCACCGTCCACGCACCACTGATCCGGCACATCAAAAACGGCGTTATCACCCATATCGAGACCTCCGGCCTCCGCGGCGAGCTGGCGGAGGAAATCTCCCGTGGTCTTATGGACTGCCCGGTGGTGTTCCGCTCCCACGGCGGACGGGCCAGCGCCATCCGCAGCGGTGAGCTGCACATCGACGTGGCGTTTCTGGGCGCGCCCTCCTGTGACCCCTACGGCAACGCCAACGGTTACAGCCGGGACGATGACGATGGCATCGCCTGCGGCTCGCTGGGCTATGCCCGCACCGACGCCAAGTATGCCGACAACGTGATCATCATCACCAACCATCTGGTGGCCTACCCCAACGCGCCGTGGGCCATCCCCGAATATGACGTGGACTATGTGGTGCTGACCGACGACATCGGCGATCCCAAGGGCATCATGTCCGGGGCCACCCGCTACACCAAGAATCCCAAGGAGCTGTTGATCGCCAAGACCGCCGCCAACGTCATTGAGGCCACCGGCTATCTCTACGACGGCTTCTCCATGCAGATGGGCAGCGGCGGCGCATCCCTGGCCACCGCCCGCTTCCTGCGGCAGAAAATGCTGGATCAGCACATCCACTGCCGCTTCGCGCTGGGCGGCATCACCGGCCAAATCACCGCCATGCATGAGGAGGGCCTCATCGACCGCGTGCTGGACGTCCAGAGCTTCGATCTGGACGCGGCGCTGTCTCTGAAAAACAACCACTTCCACCACCAGATCGGCGCAACCTATTACGCCAGCCACATGATCAGCGCGGCGGTGGATCAGCTGGACTTTGTGATCCTCTCTGCACTGGAGATCGACACGGATTTCAACGTCAACGTGCTGACCGGCTCTGATGGCGTGATCCGCGGCGCTATCGGCGGCCATCCCGACACCGCTGAGGGTGCCAGCCTGTCGGTGGTGGTTGCACCGCTGACCCGTGGCCGTATTCCCACCATTGTCAAACATGTCAACACCGTGGTCACCCCCGGTGAGGTGGTGGATGTGGTGGTGACGGAGCAGGGCATTGCCGTAAACCCCCGTCGCCCCGATCTGAAGGAGAAGATCGAGGCCGCCGGATTGCATGTGTTTACCATCGAACAGCTGCAGCAGCGGGCTGAGGCGCTGGTGGGCGTACCCGAGCCCATCCGCTACAAGGATCGCATCGTGGGCGTGGTCATGTACCGCGACAACACTATCATCGACGTGGTGCACGAGATTGACGAGGATGCGTGAACTACTGCTATGCAAGGCCGTCCCTTCCCGGTGGGGGACGGCCTATGCCGCTCTACTGGCCGAAGGTGGTCTGCGTGACGAGGGCCACGCCGATATTACCGCCCTGCTGACGGAGGGCGGTATCCTGCTGGGCTGCGGCTCACTGGGCGGCAAGGTTATCCGTCAGGTAGCCGTCTCTCCCAACGCCGAGGGACAGGATATATGCGCCCGCATCGTCTCCGCGCTGGTGCAGGAGTCGGTAAAGCGGGGCGTTCTCTACCCGTTTCTGTTCACCAAGCCCCAAAACGCACGGCTGTTCCGCTCACTTGGGTTCTATCCGGTGGCGGAGACGGCGGACATGGTGATGCTGTGCCGCCAGCGTGACTCGCTGGCGCGGTTTCTGGCGCCCCTGCCCCGTTGGCAGGAGGGTGTCATCGGCTGTGTGGTGTGCCATGCGAATCCCTTTACCAGAGGGCATCTGCACCTCATCGCCACGGCATCGGCACAGTGTGACCATATGCTGGTGTTCGTGGTAGCGGAGGAAGGCGGCCCCTTTCCTGCTGCTGACCGGCTGGCGCTGGTGCGGGAGGGGACGGCACATCTCCCTAATGTGACCGTATGCTCCGGCGGCGACTTTATAGTGAGCCGCTCTACCTTCCCTGCCTACTTTCTGCGGGACGAGCAGTCGGAGGATGCCCGGTGCGACCTGGATCTGACGCTGTTTGCCCGGCACATTGCCCCGGCCCTCCACATCGTCCGCCGCTTCGTCGGCGAGGAGCCCTTCTCTCCCACCACTGCCGCCTATAACCGCCGGATGAAGGAAATACTCCCCACTTACGGCGTTTCCGTCACGGAGATCCCCCGTCTGGAGAACATCTCCGCCACCGCCGTCCGCCGCCTTCTGGCGGAGGGACGGCTTGCCGACATCCAACTACTTGTACCGGAGACTACCTATGCCTATTGTCAACGTCACTTTGGAGGACGTCCTCCGCGCCCATGACACACGGGCGGATGCTCAGCGTCGGCTTTTGCGGACCTATCGCCTGCCGCTGGTATCCTTCACTATGAATATCGCCGGACCGGTGAAGTCCTCTCCGCTGATCGCGCTGGCCTTCGACACGGGGCTGGAGGCCCTGTATGATGCATTGGGTCAGCCGATGGCAGCAGAGATCATCCGCCCCGCCACCGGCTGTGAGGCCCTGCTGGTGTATGATCGGCCGGCAGCGGAGCTGAAAGCCGCCTGTCTGGCGCTGGAGACCGCCACGCCTGTTGGGCGGCTGTATGATCTGGATGTGCTGGACACAGATGGCGACAAGCTGTCCCGCCTTGTGCAGCGCACCTGCCTTATCTGCGGCGGGCCGGTGACGGTCTGTTCCCGTAGCCGCGCCCATGGGCTGGACGCCATTGTGAACCGCACCCGTGAAATTCTGGTGGACTTCGCCGCCGGATATCTGGCCGGCCTGGCGGCAAAGGCACTGACGGATGAGGTGCGACTGACCCCGAAGCCGGGACTGATAGACGAACGCAATAACGGTGCACACAGCGACATGGATCTTCCCCTGTTCCTGCGCAGCATCGACGCATTGACGCCCTGGCTGCGCCGAATCACGGCGCTGAGTCTGTCTGGCGCGGATGCTGCCGCCTTACAGGCGGCAGGGCTGGAGGCCGAGGCTGCCATGTTCCGGGCCACCGGCGGTGTCAATACCCACAAGGGGGCGCTGTTCTCCTTTTCGGTGCTGCTGGCGGCGCTGGGCCGGCATCTAACGGAGGGCGGCGATGTGTTCGTCCATGCCGCCGCGTTGGCTGCGGAGCTGACGCCGCCCCGGGATACCCACGGTGCGGCGGTGGCGCGGCGCCATCAGGTGGGCGGCGCACGAGCGGAAGCGCTGGCGGGCTTCCCCACCGCCCGGAAGGCCGCCAAGCTGCTGCAAACCCACGATCCCCTGACGGCGCTCCTCTGGCTGATGGCCCACACGGAGGATACCAATCTTTATCATCGAGGCGGTGCCGAGGGCGCGGCCTTTGTAAAGGAGCAGGCCGCCGCCATCCTGGCTGCGCCGCCGGAGCAGCGCGTCGCGCTGACACAGGCGCTGGACGATGCTCTCATTGAATGCCGGCTCAGCCCCGGCGGCAGTGCCGATCTGCTGGCGCTGGCGCTGCTTTTAAGCAGCTCCTCCACCGCCTTTCCCTCTTTTGATCGGTAAAAATCACAATTGAATCCCTGCACTAATACCGCGCTTCTTTCGCGGCCAATCCTGCCGCAAACCATCTTGTGACGGAACTATGGCGCAGGGTATGGGCGATTTGCGCACTCCTTTTCTCACTGCACCTATTTTCAAGCCCCATTGGATGTATTATTCTTCTATCATCAAAATATGTGCGTCAAAATATTTATGTCGGGATGTAATCGAGATATATAGAAAGAGTAGTTTTTATTCTGACAGATCGGACTCTTGACATCTGCAGATGCTGTGCTATAATACTTCAATATTGGAAGATTCAAAATAGAAGTAAATGAGGGATGAGCTTTGAATTCTCGATTGGAAACCGTCAAAAAGTTTACGCTGGCGTATCGGAAAATGTGCAAGCCCCTGTGTAAAGAACTGGAACTGCCGCAGACGGCCCTTGACATCCTGCTGTTTTTGGGGAATAATCCCGCCTACAGTACGGCCCGTGATATTGTCGAGATCCGCCGCATTAAGGCAAACCTGGTCTCGATGCATGTGGATCGGCTGGTGCGGGAAGGGTACCTGGAGCGGCAACAGGTACCGGGAGACCGGCGAAAAACCCAGCTGCGCTGTACGGACAAGGCCCAGCCTGTCATTGCAAAGGGGCGGCAGCTGCAAGAATATTTTTTCGATAGATTGTACAGTGGCATGGATCAGAAGGAGCGGGACGCACTTTCTGGGGCGCTTCACCGGATCGAGGAAAATTTGGATGCGATCCTGGAGGAGGATTATAACTGATGGAGATTCTACTGACGGTCGTTGTGACTTTTTTTGCCGGTATGGGTGCTGGGCTGGGCACCGGCTTTGCCGGAATGAGCGCCGCTGCAGTCATCAGCCCTATGCTGATTACCTTTTTGCATATGGACCCCTATATGGCGGTGGGTATTGCTCTATCGTCGGATGTGCTGGCCAGCGCTATTTCTGCCTATACCTATCATAAAAACAAAAACCTGGACATTAAAAACGGATTGATCATGATGGCCAGTGTCCTGGCCTTTACCGTTGTGGGAAGCTATGTGGCCAAGCTGGTGCCGAGTACGACCATGGGTGGATTTTCGGTGTTCATGACGTTCCTACTGGGTATTAAATTCATTGTGCGGCCGGTTATGACCACAAAGGAGGCCATGACGGGGGTATCCGCCGGGAAACGGGCGGTTCAATCGGTGGCCTGCGGTGTTCTGATCGGATTTATATGCGGGTTTATCGGCGCAGGCGGCGGCATGATGATGTTGCTGATCCTGACCAGCGTGATGGGCTATGAGCTGAAAACCGCTGTGGGAACAAGCGTATTCATCATGACCTTCACGGCCCTGACCGGGGCGGTGTCGCACTTCGTCATCGGCGGTTTACCGAATATCCTGGTGTGGGTGCTGTGTGTGATCTTCACACTGGTTTGGGCACGCATTGCTGCCGTGGTTGCCAACAAGGCAGAACCAAAGACCCTGAACCGGGCCACAGGCGTTGTGCTGGTGGTGCTGGGCGCAGTGATTATGGGATTCAAGCTGTTACAATAATCGACTGCAGCACAGAGCAATATAATAGAGGGCTGCGCGAAACCATTCGCGCAGCCCTCTGCTTTGGCAGATGAGATTTGTTTTTCAGCAGAGCGCCACCGCCAGACCTATCATCGCCGGCATGGTCAGGGCACTGAGCAGGGTCTCAAGGGCCACCAGGCTGGAGGCCAAGGACTTGTCCCCCTCGTAGCGGGTAGCAAAAATGCTCAAAAGGGCAGCGCAGGGGGCTGCTGCCGCGCACAGCACCGCCACGGAAACAGCGTGGTCAGCGTGAAGCAACAGACACAGGCCCAGGGACATTAGGGGCATGGCAATAAGCCGCAGGAAAATGGCTAACCAAATGTCCCGACCCCGGAGAGCCGAGAGAAGATTGGCCTGGGAAAGCTGGTAGCCGACAATGACCATGGGCAGAGGCGTATTCAGCTGAGACAGGTAGGTCACGGGGGCGAGAATTACCTCGGGCAGGGATATGCTGGCGAAGTACAGAGCCATGGCCACCACTACACTGATGACGCCGGGATTGAGCAAAAGGGTCTTGGCCGATGCCTTTACCCGCCCGCCGGACATCTGCATCAGGCCATAGGTCCAGGAGCAGAGCGTGAACACGGTGACATAGGCGGAGCCGTAGAAAATGCCGATGGTGCCCAGAAGGGCCGTCTGCAGGGGATAGCCCATAAAACCGCTGTTGGAGAGAACTACACTGAAGCGCAGGGCCGCGGCCCTTTCTGTTTTCTTCCGCAGGAAAAGCTGAGCTACGGTGATGCTCAGCAGATGGATCAGCAGCGACAGCAAAAGAGCCATGCAAAAATTGTGAAACACCTCATTTTCAAAGCTGCGCTGAAAGGCCACTACCATCATGCACGGGGACACCACATACATCACCAGCTGGCTGGCATCCCGGCTGAACTTATCACCGATCATTTTCGCCTTGCCCAGCGCGAAACCGACGCCGGACAGTATGAATAATATGAGGACCTGCTCGCCCACAGTCCAAATTGATTCCAGCAAAAAAAGCCCTCCCTTCGAGCCAACAAGAGAAAGTGTAGCACAATTCGGGGAGGTGTCAAGAGTTTTGGTTGTTTTGGGCGGGAAAATAGCGTATAATTGAGGCTGTCGAGAAAACTTCGTTTTCTCCGACAAAGAGTTTGCAGGCTGCTGCGCGCATAATTTTGAGCCAAGGGCTCAAAATTGCACTACTTCTCGCCTGAGCGGTATTTTCTCTCACGCACATGTCGCGAGAGAAAATGATCTCATCTCTTTGCCGCCTGCGGGCGGTAAACTCTGCGAGGCTTTTTGCACACCGAGAAGTTTTAGCTGTTTTAAGCGAGAAAATAGCGTATAATTATAATATCTGTTTTTTCACGGAGGGTTACCCATGAAGCTGATGGTTATTGACGGAAACAGCATCATCAACCGTTCCTTTTACGGCATCCGGCCGCTGAGTACCCGGGAGGGACTTTTTACCCACGCGGTGTACGGCTTTGTGACCACGATGCAGCGGCTGCTGGACGAGGAGCAGCCGGAAGCCCTGTGTGTGGCCTTTGACCGGCGGGAGCCTACCTTCCGCCACCAGGCAGACGAAAATTATAAGGCTACCCGCCACGCCATGCCCGAGGAGCTGGCCATGCAGATGCCAGTGCTAAAAGAGGTCCTGGATGCCATGGATATTCCCCGCTATGAGCTGGTGGGCTGGGAGGCGGATGACCTTATCGGGACTATCAGCCGCAGGTGTGAGGCAGTGGGCTGGGACTGCGTGGCTGTGACCGGAGATAAGGATAGCCTGCAGCTTATCACCGACCACACCAAGGTAAAGCTGGTGTCTACCCGCATGGGGCAGACCACCACTAAGGACATGACTCCGGAGACCTTCCGGGCGGCCTACGGCTTTGACCCCATTCACATGATCGACCTGAAGGCCCTGATGGGCGACTCCTCTGACAACATCCCGGGTGTGCCGGGAGTGGGGGAGAAAACCGCCATGGCCTTGGTACAGGAGTATGGCTCCATCGACGAGATATATCGGCGCCTGCCGGATATAAATGCCAAGCCTGCGGCCATCCGCCGTCTGACCGAGGGGGAGGAGAGTGCTCGCCATAGCTACTGGCTGGCCACCATCGTCACGGATGTGCCCCTGGAATTTGCACCGGAGGACAATCTGCGCCGACCCTTTAAACAGGAGCTTTACGATCTGTTTTTAAAGCTGGAGTTTTCCAAGCTCATTGAAAAATACGGCTTGTCCCCGACCCGCCAGACGGAGAAAAAAGCAGAATGTACTGTGACGGTGGAGCCGATCACTGGTGAAGCGCAGGCGGCGCAGCTGCTGGAAATGTGGCGGCAGGCGGACCATGTGACGGTTTATGCTCTGCCGGATCTGGCGGCTCTATCCGTCCAGTGGGACACGGGAGCGGACACCGCCCGGGCGGCGGAGCTGCAGGAGAACACCTATGGCGGCGACTGGCAGGCGCTGCTGACGGCGCTGTTTGCTGCGGACATCCGTAAGGTGGGCCACCACATTAAGGACACCATGCGCGCCCTGCTGGAGCGGGGAGTGGACCCGAAGGGGTATATATTCGACACGGCCCTGGCGGCCTATCTGCTGGACGCAACAGCTGGGAGCTACGACCTGCAGCGGCTGTTTGTGGCGTATTTCAACGAGGAGCTGCCAAGGCCCGCACAGCTGGAAAAGGACGCCTTCGCGCCCTTGGGAGACACCTCCGCCGCTTGGGCAGCTATGCATAGCTACAGCTCCGCTGTGGCTGCGCTGTATGACATTCTGCCGGGAAGGCTGCGGGAGATGGACATGACGGAGCTTTACGAGACCGTGGAGCTGCCACTGTGCGCCGTACTGGCCCGGATGGAGCAGCGGGGCTTCCTGGTGGACGGAAAGGCCCTGGCGGCCTTTGGCCGGGACATGGCCGACAGGATCGCGGACCTGGAGGGACGCATCTACGACCGGGCCGGGGAGAGCTTCAACATCAACTCCCCCAAGCAGCTGGGGACGGTGCTGTTTGAAAAAATGCAGCTGCCCCACGGGAAAAAGACCAAAACCGGGTGGTCTACCAATGCGGACGTGCTGGAAAAGCTTCGCTGGCAGGCCCCCATTGTGGCGGATGTGCTGGAGTACCGGCAGTATGCCAAGCTGAAAAGCACCTATGCCGACGGCCTGCTGAAGGTGGTGGACCCGGATGGCCGCATCCGCACCAGCTTTCAGATGACGGTGACGGCCACAGGGCGCCTGTCCTCCACGGAGCCGAATCTGCAGAACATCCCCGCCCGCACAGAGGTGGGCAGCCGCATAAGGGGCATGTTTGTGGCCGCCCCGGGGAACGTACTGGTGGACGCGGACTACTCCCAGGTGGAGCTGCGGCTCCTGGCTCATATCTCCGGGGACGAGGCTATGCAGCAGGCGTTCCTGTCCGGCCAGGATTTCCATACCCTCACGGCGGCCAAGGTGTTCCATGTGGCTCCGGAGGAGGTAACGGGCCGGATGCGCTCCTCGGCCAAGGCGGTGAACTTCGGCATTGTGTACGGCATCTCCGCCTTTTCCCTGGCTCAGGACATCGGCGTGTCCGTTGCTGAGGCCAAGGAGTATATGGAGCGGTATTTTGACACCTACCGGGGCGTGAAGCGCTACATGGAGCAGGTGGTGGAGACGGCCCGGGAAAAGGGCTATGTGGAGACCCTCATGCATCGGCGCCGGGCACTGCCGGAGCTGAAAAGCTCCAATTTCAACATGCGCTCCTTCGGCGAGCGGGTGGCGCTGAATATGCCCATCCAGGGCACGGCAGCAGACATTATGAAGCTGGCGATGGTCCGGGTGGAGCATCGCCTAAAGGGGGAGGGCCTGGCGGCAAAGCTCATCATGCAGGTGCACGACGAGCTGATCGTGGAGTGCCCGGAGGAAGAAAAGGAGACTGTGGAGCGGCTGCTGGAGGAGGAAATGAGCGGCGTGGTGCGCCTGTCCGTGCCTCTGCCTGCCCAGGCCCACAGCGGCAAAACCTGGCTGGAAGCGAAAGGATAAGAAAATGCACATAAAGATCGTACCCATGAACGCGGATCACCTGGAGGAGCTGGAAAAGCTGGAGAGACTCTGCTTTTCCCGACCATGGAGCCGCAAAATGCTGGCGGAGGAGCTGGAAAATCAGTGTGCCGCCTTTTTGGTGGCCCAGGACGGAGAAACGGGCCAAGTGATTGGCTATGCGGGCCTTTTAGTAGTGGCCGACGAGGGCTATATCACTAATGTGGCGGTGTTCCCGGAGTACCGCCGGCAGGGTGTGGCAGCAAAGCTTCTGGCCGTGTTTGAAAACTTCGCTCGGGGCAATCATCTGGCCTTTCTCACCCTGGAGGTGCGGCCCTCCAACGCAGCGGCCATTGCCCTGTACGAGAGCTTTGGCTTTAAGCAGGCGGGCCGGCGGAAGAACTACTACGACCTGCCCAAGGAGGATGCGCTGATCCTGACAAAAACCTATGGGGAGGCGGAAGCATGAATATTTTGGCCTTTGAATCCTCCTGCGATGAGACCGCCGTGGCGGTGGTGCGGGACGGGCGCACGGTGCTGTCCGACGCCATCCTCTCCCAGGCGGACATGCACGCCCTCTACGGCGGCGTGGTGCCGGAGATCGCCTCACGCAAGCACGTGGAGGCCATTTCCGGCCTGACGGATCAGGCCCTCTGCGATGCGGGCCTGACCAAAAGGGATATTGACGCGGTGGCCGTGACCTATGCCCCGGGGCTTATCGGGGCGGTGCTGGTGGCAGTGAGCTTTGCCAAAAGTGTGGCCTACAGCCTGGGGGTGCCGCTGATCCCGGTGCATCACATCCGGGGGCACATCGCCGCCAATTACCTGGCATTTCCGGCCTTGGAGCCGCCATTTTTGGCACTGGCCATCTCCGGGGGCAACACCCTTATCGTGGATGTGAAGGATTATACGGACATGGAAATTCTCGGGGCCACCCGGGACGATGCCGCCGGGGAGTGCTTTGACAAGGCCGCCCGGGTCCTGGGCCTGCCCTATCCCGGCGGTAAGCCCATGGATGAGCTGGCCCGGCAATCCCAGGGGGGCGTATACGACCTGCCCCGGGCCCATGTAGACGGCGCGGACCTGGACATGAGCTTCTCGGGCCTGAAAACCGCCGTGGTGAACCTGGCTCACAACGCCCAGCAGAAGGGTGAACCCTTGGACCGGGCTGCCCTGGCCCGGGACTTCACCCGGGCCGTCAGCGACGAGCTGGTGCCCCGAGCTATAGAGGCCGCCCGGCGCTGCGGACGCAGGACCATCGTGGCCGCCGGGGGCGTGGCCGCCAACTCCATTATCCGGGCAGACCTGAAGGCTGCCTGCGAAAAGGAAGGCTGCACTCTGTATGTGCCGCCCCTGTGCCTATGCGGCGACAACGGCGCCATGATCGGCGCCCAGGGCTACTACGAATACTCGGCCGGAAGGCGGGGCGGGCTGGACCTGAACGCCTACGCCACCATGGACCTGGATGAAAAGGAGTAAAGGGCGCATAGCAAAATAGCGTGCGAAAAAAAGGCGGGGAGGCTCTCCCACAAGGGGCTGCTTTCTCGCCTTTTTTTATGATACAGGCAGCGGAGGGTTCATTTGGTATGCTGTGCCGGAAAAGCCGGGCGCAAATGCGGAAAAGGTCCTGGCATGGCAGGCGGCAAGCTCTGAGCGGCCCTGTTTTTGGCAAATTAAAATCCATACTGTTCAGAAGCCGTTTTGTATGATATAATACTTGTAAAATGGCTGTATGCCTGCCCTATGTCATATTTTTCCCGGTGCTGCTGGAAAGTGAAAATATGGCCGCAGGATAAAGACCATTAAAGGCCGGCGACACACAGACTGTCGGCCGCCGAAAAAACGGGAAGGGAATTTTTATAACATGCTGGGTGTTTACAATTATACGGTGTTACTGACCTACATAGGGATGCTCACGGGCCTCACAGGCATCGGCTGCGCCATGGGCGGCCGGATCCCATGGGCGCTGCTGTGCCTGCTTTTGGCAGGCCTATGCGATATGTTCGACGGGAAGATTGCCTCCACAAAAAAAGACCGGACTCCACAGGAGAAACGCTTCGGCGTGCAGATCGATTCTCTCAGCGACCTCATCTGCTTCGGCGTACTGCCCGCTGTCACGGTTTACGCTGCGGCTCGCGGCGCACTTTATGCCGCCCTTGCAGCGGGACTATATGTACTGGCGGCGCTGATTCGCCTGGCTTGGTTCAATGTAGATGAGGAGGAACGGCAGGATACCGACAACGGCCAGCGGGAGATGTATTTGGGACTACCCGTTACCACCGCTGCGCTGTTTTTGCCCACGGTTCTGGGCCTGGCCCGGCTGCTGCATGACCCCCTGCCCATCCTCGGCACCGCGCTGCTGGTGGTGATGGCTTTGGCCTTTCTGAGTCCCTTCAAGCTGGCGAAGCCTCGCCTGCCGGGCATGATCCTCATGATCCTCATGGGCTGCGCCGAGCTGGTCATCGTGTTTCTGGGGGTGAAGCCGTGAGCGGAAATTCTGGCTTCGTCCACTTCCTGTACGGGACCGCAACGGGCCGACTGCTGCTCAAGGGTATTCTTGCCACCCATGCTGACCGCCTGGCAGTGGCGTTCCTTTGCTCCCGCCTGTCCCGGCCCCTGATCGGCCCCTATGCCCGGCGCAATGGGATCCCGCTGACAGAGACGCAGAAAAAGGACTTCCGGACCTATCGGGATCTCTTTCTCCGTACCCGGACGCCTGCGGACTTTGACAGCGAGCCCTCTCACCTCATTAGTCCCTGTGACGGCTGGCTCAGTGCCTACCCCATTCGAGAAGACAGCAGCTTTGCCATCAAGGGCTCCCACTACAGCCTCCACGACCTGCTCCAGGATGCGGACCTGGCCGCCCGCTACACCGGCGGGGATTGCCTGGTGCTGCGCCTGTGCCCGTCGGATTACCATCACTACTGCTATATTGACGATGGATTTCAGGGAGAAAATCACTTTATCCCCGGCGTACTGCACAGCGTGCAGCCCATCGCCTGTGAGAAATACCCCGTCTTCTTCCTCAACCGCCGCAGCTGGACGCTGCTCCATACGAATCACTTTGGCCCTGTGGTGCAAACGGAGATCGGCGCCCTGGTGGTGGGAGGTATTGTGAATCTCCGGGAAAATCAGCCCATGCGCCGGGGCCAGGAAAAGGGATACTTTGAGCTGGCCGGCTCTACCATTACCCTGCTGTTTCAAAAGGGCTGTATTCGGCTAAAGCCGGAGCTTTTGACCGCCCTGGAGCGTGGGGAGGTACAGGTGCGCCAGGGCCAGTGGATCGCCACTGCACCGGGGGAAAACTGAATTTGGATCATCTCCAGCCCCGCACCCGGTGCGGGGCTGCGTATTTCTGCTCTGTCTGTTGACATCCCAAGCCGATTCTTATAGAATGGGGGCAGAAAAAACAGACCCGGAGGAGGTTATTTTATGAACATTGGATTGCTGGGCTGCGGTGTGGTAGGCGGCGGCATTTTGGACTTCTGCGCGGAGCGGGCGGACCTCACCGTCGCCAAGGTGCTGGTGCGCCGTCCCCGGCCAGAGCTGGGCGCTCTTGCGGTGACGGATATTGCCGACATCACGGGCGATCCCGCCATTGGCATCGTCATCGAGGTCATGGGCGGCCTGCACCCGGCCTATGAGTATATCTGCGCCGCTCTGCGCTCGGGTAAGCATGTGGTGACAGCCAATAAGGCGGTCATCAGCGCCTTTTACAGCCAGCTGACGCAGCTGGCGGTAGAAAACGGCGTGTCCCTGCGCTGCACTGCCGCCGTGGGCGGCGGCATTCCCTGGCTTGTAAATTTGGAACGCTGTAAGCGGCTGGATGCCATTTCCGAGCTGGGCGGCATCATGAACGGCACCACCAATTTCATCATGGACGCCATGCACGCCGCCCCTGTGTCCTTCCCGGAGATTTTAAAGCAGGCCCAGGAGCTGGGCTACGCCGAGGCAGATCCATCCGCCGACATCGATGGCGATGATGTGCGCCGTAAGCTGACTATCTCCGCCAACATCGCCTTTGATACCCTCCTCCGGGAGGAGGATATCCCCATGTTCGGGATTCGCACCGTCACGGATGAGGATATCCGGACATTCCAGGCCCATGGCTTTGTATGCAAGCTCCTGGCCACCGCTAAGGCGGCCGAGGGCGGCGTCTGCGCCTTCATCGAGCCCACTCTGGTTGCCAGCCATGACCTGGAGGCTGCCGTGCCCAAAAACTTCAACCTCATCACCTACTATGGGGAGAAAATCGGCCGGCACAGCTTCTTTGGCCAAGGCGCCGGGCGCTATCCTACCGCCTTCAACGCTGTGGAGGATTGCCTGGACATCCTGGCGGGCAAGCACGGCTTTTACACGGATGCCATGCGCCCTACCGCTGTTACCAACACGGAGGAGGCCCACCCCTACTATGTCCGCACCGCTTGCCCGGACGAATTCTTACAATCCGTTACGGCGGAACGCTGGGAAAGCGGCATCGTCACCGCCTGCGTAAGCGTAGCGGATATGCTCCGCTGGGGCCGGGAGCAGCTGAAAAAAGACCCCACCTGCTTCCTGGCAGGCATTCGCTGATGGATCACCTCAGCCGCAGCAGGCAAAATGCCTGCTGCGGTTTTTTTTACAAATAACACAAATTATTCATACATTTATCCCTTGGTTATGGTATAATATGCTTCGAGGATAGAATTTTGCCCGCAGGGCAAGGAGGAGCAACAGTCATGATGGTCGAAAAACCCAACCGCCCGTCCCTGAAAAACGTACATTTGCCCAACTCTACCCCGCAGCAGGAGATGGAGCTGGCTCAAGGCATGGTGCGGGTGAACCACCTGTACCGCAGCGCATTAAAGGTGGCTGTGGCACAGATGGAGATCCTGGACGAGGAGTTTGCCACGCTCAATGATCGCTCTCCCATCCATCACATCGAATACCGCATCAAGACCCTGGACTCCATTGTGGAGAAGCTTCAGCGCCGGGGACATGCCGTTACTATAGACAATATCTACGCCTATGTCCAAGATGTGGCAGGCATCCGCATTATCTGCAACTATTTGGATGACATCTATTATCTGCGCAGCCTGCTCACCCGGAACGAGTCCTTTCGGGTGATCCAGGAGGTGGATTACATAAAGACACCCAAGCCCTCCGGCTATCGCAGTCTGCATCTGATCGTGGAGGTTCCCATTGTTATCTCTGAAGGGACATTGCATCTGCCGGTGGAGATCCAGCTGCGCACCATCGCCATGGATATGTGGGCCAGCCTGGAGCACGAGCTGCGGTATAAATCCACCCGGGCCTTCTCCCAGGAGGATGCCAACCGGCTGCGTCTGTGCTCCGAGGCGGTATTCGAGGTGGACCGGGAGATGCAGAACATCTATAAGGGAAAGCCCGCAGAATACGAAGAAGGCGAAGCGGAATCCGCCCCCTGATTCATAAGCAGAAAAATCACGCACCCGATGTATAATCCGGTGCGTGATTTCATTATAGGCAGAGACTGTTTATCCGCCGGACGCATGCGCTGGTGTACGTCCGTGACATTGCCGCGCCTTAGGCCCGGCTGCGCCGCAGCTTTAGCTGCAGCCGGTCTGCAATCATGGCAATAAATTCCGAATTTGTAGGCTTCCCCTTCGCCGAGTTCACGGTGTATCCGAAATACTTCTGCAGGGTCTCCAGATCCCCGCGGTCCCACGCCACTTCAATGGCATGGCGGATCGCCCGCTCCACTCGGGATGGCGTGGTAGAAAATCGGCTGGCTACCTCAGGATACAGCACCTTGGTCACCGCGTTGATGACATCCATGTCCTGCACGGCGATCAGAATGGCCTCCCGCAGGTACTGATAGCCCTTAATATGCGCCGGCACACCGATCTCATGGATGATCGCTGTCACCTGCCCTTCCAGAGCTGGAGAAAAATCCCCCATTTCCTGCTGGGATTGGGCTGCCTGACGCATCAGCTCCAGTAAGGATTCTTCGCTGCAGGGCTTGGATAAAAAGTACCACACGCCCATTTGCACCGCTTGGCTCACGGTGCGCTGCACACAGAACGCAGACACCACGATAATCTTCGGCGCCCGGTCCCCCATGCTTTGCAGCTGCTTGAGCAGGCCGAATCCGTCCAGCTCCGGTAAAACCAGGTCCATAATCAGCAGCTGCGGATACAGCTGCTGCACCAACCGCAGCGCCTCCACCCCGGAGCCGGCGCTTCCGACCACCTGGAATTCCCCTGTACTCTCCATGGTCTTCTTCAGTATCGTTCGATACTCCTCGCTTGCGTCTGCTATAACAACGCTTGCCTTGATTTCCATATTCTCCCTCGTCCTTACATATTAAATTTTCAGCGCATAATCCATTCTTCCTCAACAGCCCTCCCTTGCCTTGCGGATAATATACCATATTTCAGTGTCGTTTTCAAGTAAATTTTAGCGATTTCATACGATTATGTGTGGGATTTTCCGACAGAATTCGACAAATATCTCTACCGGCGGCTGAAAACCTCGGGAGTATCCTTTGGAAAAAAGCTGAATATGTATGTTGTTTTTCTGAAATTTTTTTCTTTTTCTGCAAGGAATTCCCAAAACTTTTTTCCGGTGATTTTCTGCGTATTCTAATAAAAAAAATACATATTAAGAACTTCTTCGAATTAATTGACATTCCCGCCGGTTTGTGCCATTCTAATATCATATCATCAGAAAAGGAGTTGATCGCGAATGAGCAGATTGGATATCAAGTCTCCCAGCAAGGCCGAGACTGTGGTGGAGAATCTCTATCGTGATGTAGAACGGCGGATTGCCGCCAGCCCTCCGGGGCTTTGCCCGGTAGATATGTCGCTGAGCTTCCTGCGGCTCTGCCATGCCCAGAGCTGCGGCAAGTGTGTGCCCTGCCGCATCGGCCTGGGGCAGCTGGCCCTGCTCTTGGAGCAGGTTCTTTCCGGCACAGCCACCATGAACACCCTGGTTACCATTGAGAAGACAGCTCGAACCATTGTCAACACGGCAGATTGTGCCATCGGCCGGGACGCGGCACGCCTGGTGGTGGACGGGCTGGAGGGCTTCCGGGATGATTATGAGGAGCACATCCTTCACCAGCGCTGCCTGGCAGGGCTGAAGAACCCCGTTCCGTGTGTGGCCTTGTGCCCCGCTGGGGTGGATATTCCCGGCTACATGGCCCTGGTAGGTGAGGATCGCTGCGCCGACGCCGTGCGCCTGATCCGCAAGGATAACCCCTTCCCCGTTGCCTGCGCCTATATATGCGAGCATCCCTGCGAGGCTCGCTGCCGCCGAAATATGATCGACAATGCCATCAATATCCGCGGGCTCAAGCGCTATGCCGTGGATCATGCCGGGGATGTGCCCCAGCCTGCGTGCGCCCCGGCCACGGGTAAGACCGTTGCCATTGTGGGCGGCGGCCCCAGCGGCCTTAGCTGTGCCTACTATTTGGCCCTCATGGGCCACAAGGTCACCGTTTTTGAGGAGGCCAAGCAGCTGGGCGGGATGCTCCGCTACGGCATCCCCAGCTACCGCTTCCCCCGGCACCTGTTGGATGCCGAGATCGCATCCATCCTGTCTCTGGGGATCGAGGTACATACCGGCGTCACTGTGGGCAAGGATATCTGGATGGAGGACCTGCAAAAGCAGTATGACTGCCTGTATATTGCTATCGGTGCCCACCAGGATAAAAAGACCGGCATTCCCGGGGAGGACAGTGAAAACGTCATGTCTGCCGTGGAGATGCTCCGCGCCATTGGCGATGATATCATGCCTGATTTCACCGGCAAGAAGGTGGTGGTCATTGGTGGCGGCAACGTGGCCATGGATGTTACCCGCAGCTCTATCCGCTTGGGGGCCGAAAAGGTTACCTGCGTGTATCGCCGCCGTATCGAGGATATGACGGCCCTGCCCGATGAGGTTACCGGCGCCATGGCTGAGGGGGCCGAGATCATGGCGCTGGCCGCTCCGGTCCGCATTGAGGCGGACGAGGACGGCGTGGCCAAGGCCCTGTGGGTCCAACCCCAGCTTATTGGCGAGGCGGATAAGGCCGGCCGGCCCCGGCCCCACAACGCTGATTTGGACGAGGTCCGCATCGAGGCGGACATTGTCGTGGTGGCCATTGGCCAGGGCGTTGAAATCAGCGGCTTTGACTCCGCCGGCGTGCCCATTAAGCGCGGCGCCTTTGTGGCCGGCCTTTCCGGCCAGGTGGGTGACATGGATAACGTCTTTGCCGGGGGCGATTGCGTTACCGGCCCCGCCACTGCCATCCGCGCCATTGCTGCCGGCAAGGTGGCCGCCGCCAATATTGACGAGCACCTGGGCTATCGCCATGAGATCACCGTGGACATTGACATCCCCAGCCCCATGCTGAATAACCGTCCACCCCACGGCCGTATCAACACCACGGAGCGGGAAGCCTGCCAGCGCAAGTGCGATTTTGAGGACATTGAGTGCGGCCTGACCCACGAGGGCGCCGTTACCGAGGCCTCTCGCTGCCTGCGGTGCGATCATTACGGCTACGGTATCTTCAAAGGAGGTCGAGTTGACAGATGGTAAAGCTTATCATTGACAGAAAGCCGGTCTCCGTGCCGGAGGGTACCACCATTTTGGAGGCGGCCCGCTCTGTGAACATCGAAATCCCCACCCTCTGCTATCTCAAGGGCGTCAACGAAATTGCTGCTTGCCGGCTGTGCATGGTGGAGATCGAGGGGTATCCGCGCCTGGTCCCCTCCTGTGATAACGTGGTGGCCGAGGGCATGGTGGTGCATACCAATTCTCCCCGGGCCCGGGAGGCCCGGCGGGTGAATATGCGTCTGCTGCTCAGCCAGCACGATACCCACTGCACCAAGTGTACCCGCAGCGGCAATTGCAAGCTGCAAAAGCTTACCAACGACTATAACCTCCTGGGTGACCACTACACCAACGACCTGAAAAAGACGGAGGACGATTTCTCCAACCCCGTGGTGCGCATTGAGAATCGCTGCGTGCGCTGTATGCGCTGCGTGCAGGTGTGCGACAAGATCCAGAGCATGAACATCTGGGATCTGATGGGCACCGGCTCCCGCACCACCATCGGTGTGGGCAAGACCCGCCGCCTGGGGGATTCCGATTGCACCTTCTGCGGACAGTGCATCATCCACTGCCCGGTGGGCGCCCTGCAGGAGCGGGACGACACCGGCAGGGTTTTCGACGCCCTGGCCGATCCCAAGAAGATCACCGTGGTGCAGATTGCCCCGGCGGTTCGGGCTGCCTGGGCGGAGTATTATCACCTGGACCCCAAATTTGCCACGGCCCAGCGCATGGTTACGGCCTTGAAGCAGATCGGCTTTGACTATGTGTTTGATACAGATTTTGCCGCAGACCTGACCATTATGGAGGAGGGCACCGAGTTTATCGACCGCTTCACCCATCGGGATCGCTACACCTGGCCCATGTTCACCTCCTGCTGCCCCGGATGGGTGCGGTTTGTGAAGAGCCAGTTCCCACGGTTTGTGAACAACCTCTCCACGGCCAAGAGTCCCCAGCAGATGTTCGGCGCTGTGGCCAAGAGCTACTTTGCCCAAAGCATCGGTGCAGACCCACACGACATTTTCGTGGTGTCCATCATGCCCTGTGTATCCAAAAAGAGCGAGTGCGCCCTGCCCAATATGACGGATGCCTGCGGTGATCCGGATGTGGATGTGGTGCTTACTACCCGGGAGATGGTGCGCATGTTCCGGGGCGAGCAGATCGTCCCCGCCACCTTGGAGGAGACGCCCTTTGACAGCCCCTTGGGTACCGGCACCGGCGCAGCCGTAGTCTTCGGCTCCACCGGAGGCGTGATGGATGCCGCCCTGCGCACGGCCTACCGCATGGTCACGGGCAGCAATCCGGACCCCGATGCGTTCCACGCTATCCGCGGTATGGACGGCTGGAAGGAGGCGGTATTCGAGATTCCCGGCGCCGGTGCCGTTCGCATTGCGGTGGTCAGCGGCCTGGGCAATACCCGCAAGCTTATGCGGGCCCTGGAGCAGGGCGATGTTTCCTATGACTTTGTAGAGGTTATGGCTTGCCCCGGCGGCTGCGCCGGCGGCGGCGGACAGCCTATTCACGACGGCGTTGAGATGGCTGAGAGCCGCGGCAGCGTACTGTGGGCCCTGGATCGGGCTGAGCCCGTCCGCTTCTCCCATGAGAACCCGGATGTCATGGCCCTGTATCGGGATTTCCTGGGCGCACCCATGAGCGCCAAATCGCACCACCTGCTTCACACGGATCATCATGCCTGGAAAATGCCCTCCGGTAACTGATCCCCCTTCTGACAGCTTAAAAGTGATCCCCGCCGCCCGGAACGGGCGGCGGGGATCACTTTTAAGCACTGCTGTTTCTACGCCTATTGCTCAGGCTGCCTGGACGCGAGTCCCGCCCTAATTTTACTTCGCTACCGGCGCGTCCGGCCAGTAGATCACATAGCACTCCTGCATCTCCCCCATGAAGAAGAAAATATTCTCCCCCATCTCGATGTGCTCACCAAAGGTCAGATCCGGCACAAACAGCCGTCCGCTGGTGCGCCTGGGCCCCTTGATGGTAAAGCCCTCCGCCGTGGGATGCTGCCGCAGCTCGTTGGCCGCCTCCTCCAGGCCGGGAAAATGCAGCGCCTTTTCCAGCTCCGCCAGCTGGGTGGCGCCGTTGATGTATACCAGGTGATTTTCGTCCTTGAACCAGTTGATGCGCATTGTGTGCTCCTCCTTTTCTGCCTGCGTTTTTTGCTGTCCTTACTGCCGCCCGGAGCCCTTTGCCTCCCTGTAGAAAGATGCCGCCCGCTGCAGCTCTGCAGACCGGCGGCATAAAAGGGCCGGATTTTTCTATTGCGAAAAAATTCGGCCCTTGACTTCTCTCGTGGGTATCATGACGTAGCGAAGAAAGCGCCCGCTGCGGTGGTGTCCTCCGCTGTGCAATTCTCCTGACTGGCGCCCCGGAGCCTCCGCTCCCCGTTTGCAGCGTACCTTCTCGGAAACCTGATTTCCAATGGCGGACTTTCGTCCCGGCGGCCTTCGCCGCTTCCGTGCATCCTTGCGCCTACAGTGCCGTTCGCGTGGGCTTTAACCCTTTCCTTTTAAACTGTCTCCTGCCCGCATACGGGCGTTACGGCAGACAGCCGCACAGCATCCCTGGACCTATTTACTTTTTATAGTACCGCGTATATTATACCTGCGGCTTTTCCCCTTGTCAATGCGCAAAAAAACTCCTCGCAGATAGTGCAAGGAGTTTGGAGCTTGTGGCCGGACTCGAACCGGCGACCTGCTCATTACGAGTGAGCTGCTCTACCAACTGAGCCACACAAGCATATCCTTTACGGACGGTAGGTATTATACCATTTTTTTTTCGTGCCGTCAACTCTCATTTTCGGCTCAAGTGGAATACAATCTGTATTCGACCCTGCGGTTTTCCCCATATTCCCCCGCGGTCTCTGAGAGCCCTGCCGCTTTTCTATCTGTATTCGTCAAAATCACCAGGGGGAAAACCGCCTTTTTCCGCCGTTTTCTGTTTCCGGGCGGCGCGCTCAACTCCCTTCAGGTGATTAACATAATATTTAGTCTTTTTCGACTTTACAAATTGTTATCCACATTATCCACAGAGTTTTCCACATACAGTTTTCCTTTATTTTCAAGACTTTTTAAACTGATTTGCCAGGTTTCCCTCTTCGTGGCCTCGCCTTGAAAAAATAATATCGATTTACATAATACAATTATACTTCCAAATATTTCCTGTTTCCGTTTTTCTCCCATTTTCCCCTCTTGACAAGGCAATAGAGAGAAGCAGGCGCTTCTCTCTATTGTATACGATTATATGGATGTTCACTACCGGGGGCTATGGTGGGGCGATAGCCGGATGAAGATCGTGTAGAGCCCCATGCGTGCTGCAGTGCTGCCTGCCAGGATCGGATACATCTGCCGCCTGAATGGAAAAGGCCAACTATCTATCCTGACAAGGGCCCGCACCGCTTATTCCCCCAAAGGGCGAACAGTTTCCCTTTTTTCACGCGAAGGCTTAGGCCCTGTACAGCCTACGCGGCACTGAATGTCTTGCGCAGACGGCAAATTTTTATGAACGTATCCGTATGGTACCTTCTTCACAGAGTTGCAAACACGGTGCAGCCCTTCGTCTTGAGCCAGCGGAGCAACAGTACACACGCCGCCAGCGTCACCACGGCAAAGGCGGCCATGAATGCCATATAGCCTATACGCCAGCCGATCAGGAAGAAGCCGGCCGCCAGCAGGGCCGCATACACCACGCCGCTCAGCAAGGCCAGGGCCACAGCGCCGCCCTGCTTGATGGGGGTGATCTCACTGGTCCAGTGGAGATTGGGCATTTTCAGGCCTAAGAACAGGCATAGGAGGGCCGACAGCACCGTAAACAGTGCCGCCACCACCAGGGCCAGGGCTGTCTGCGCCGCCCCGGCGGGGCTCACAACGGCCACGCATATGCCGCACAGCGCCGCCGGAACGGCCGTAAGCAGCAGATGCATCCTGAGCTTAGCACGCAGCACCTGCCACGATGTCACCGGCAGGGATTGGGCCAGCCACAGGCTCTTCCCCTCCAGAGACACGGAGGGCGCCGCCATATCATTCATGCCCACCAGAGTACACAATGCCGCACACAGCAGCACCGACAGGGCTCCGGGTCTGTCGGCAAACACGGGCTCCAGCATCGGAAGGAAGCTGCCGCCCTTCCACACCAGCGCCGCCGCGCCAATGACCAGGCCTAGGATGCCCATGCCGCAGTTGAGCATATAGTTGGCGCTGGCGGTGAACCGGCTCAGCTCCCGGCCCAGCAGGGCCCGGTCGATGCTTTGCGGGCGAGCGGCCTTTTCGCGGTACTCCACCTTGGCCACGGCCCCGGTGGAGGTAGCCAGCTTCAAAAAGCTCCGGGCGATAAGATACCACACCAGGGCAAACAGACTCAGCACCGCCGCCGACACAATGGCTATGGCCGAGCCATTGCCCATGGCCACCCGGCCCACCAGGTACAGCGGGTAGGCCATACTGCGGATGCTCGCGCCGTAGTAGGCGGCGTTGGCCAGCAGCTCTGTCAGAAGGCTCTGGGCTTTGGCATAGAAGAAGTAGTACGCCCCGATGAACACCAGGGACACCAGCACCGTGATAAAGCTCTTGTTCTTCAGCTTCTGACTGATTTTAGCGACGACCCATCCCAAGGCGCAGGACAGGGTCAGCACGAAAACGGACAGAAGGAGCAGCTGGATCATGCAGCCTACTACCACAGGAACCGTGATGCCTACCACCACCCAGTACACGATGATGGCCGGGAGCAGCACAACGGCGGAATACATCAGACCCATGAGATACACGCCCACCAGCCGGGCCGCCATAATGGTGCGCACGGGAATAGGCAGCGACAGCAGCAGGTCATTATCCTTGGCCATGTAGAGGGTGGAATAGGTATTGAAAACGCTGCCGAATATGCCTAAAAACGCCGCCAGCAGCGTCATGATCGTGAAATACAGCCAAGACATACCCACCTGGGCCATGCTCTCGCACATAGCCAGGGACAGAAGGGTAAACAAGCCGCCCAGTACGCCCACCATCAGCACCACGAAAAGCACGGTGAAGCCGATGGTTGCCTCCTTGGATCGGGCCCGGTTCTTCTTGGCGTCGTAGGTATAGCTGCGGAAAATATCTCCCAGCTGTTTTTTCACCAGGATCTTCAGCATGATTCATCCTCCAGCTCCAGGAATACCGACTCCAGAGAGGCATCCCCCTTCACTTCCTCCATAGTGCCGGAGCGGATGAGCTTGCCTCCTTTGATAATGGCCACCTTGTCACACAGCTTTTCGGCCACCTCCAGCACATGGGTGGAGAAGAAGATGGCACCGCCCGCACTGCACAGCTCCCGCATCATCCCCTTGAGGATGTGGGCCGCCTTGGGGTCCAGGCCCACGAAGGGCTCATCCATGATGATGAGCTTGGGCTCGTGGAGCCAAGCGGAGATAATGGCCAGCTTCTGCTTCATACCGTGGGAGTAGGCGGCAATGGGCTGGGCCAGGTCCGCCGTCAGTTCAAATAGATCGGCGTACTTGCGGACGCGCTCTTGACGGGCCTGGGCACTCACGCCGAAGATGTCGGCGATGAAGTTCAGGTACTTGATGCCCGTCATGTATTCATACAGGTCCGGGTTATCGGGGATGTAGGCAATCATCTTTTTACATTCCAGGGGCTGGGTGCGCACGGACTTGCCGTCCACCAGAATCTCCCCGCCGTCAAACTGCAAAATTCCCGCCACGGATTTAAGGGTGGTGGTCTTGCCGGCGCCGTTGTGGCCGATAAAGCCATAGATTTCCCCCGCATGAATGTGCAGGCTCAGGTCATCCACCGCCTTTTTCTCCCCATAGGTCTTTGTCAGATGTTCGATTTTCAGCATTCTGATTTCCTCCGTGTTCTTTTCTTAAAACTCCATGACCAGGCCCACCTGCAGCGGGTGCAGCTTCTCACCCAGCTCCCGGTGCAGCAGCTGATAGGCCTGCTCCCCGGTGCAGTGCCCGGTACACACATAGGCGATGCCGGTTTGCTGAATTTCCTTTGCCAACGCCAGCACCTCCGGCTTGGATTTGTTATATAGATGAAAGCCGCCGATGATGGCATATACCGTCTTGCCCGGGAACATCCCCGCCACCTCTCGGATGATGTCGGCCGCCCCGCCGTGGGAGCAGCTGTTGAAGATCACAAGCCCCTTCTCCGTGTCCAGCACCAGGCTCTGCTCGTGGGAAAAGTCGTCCGGGACCCACCGACCATTCGTCCGGCGGTACATATTCTCCCGCCGACCTACCCGGGCCAAGCCCGCTGTCTTGTGCGGAGCCAGATATACCCCCGGCAGGATCTCCGTGGGCTCTTTCCCGGCATACACGATCCGATCCCGAAAGTCCTGCAGCACGGTCTTCGGCACACCGATGTACCGCCGCAAAAACAGCTTCTTGTAGTAGCAATCCGCCCCGCAGGTGTGCCCCACATAGAACTTTGCCCTGCTGTTGCAGCGGAAGAATGCCTCCATACCATTTGCGTGATCGTAATGCGCGTGGGATAGCACCGCCGCGTCTACTGCCGTCAGATCAAGGCCCAGCTTCTCTGCGTTTTGCACGAACAGATCAGATGCTCCTGTGTCCAGCAGAATGTGTTTTTCACCATACTCAATATAAATGCACAGGCCCCATTCTCCCGAAAGGATTCCGTTTCCCCGGTTGTCCACGACTACTGTAGCTTTCATACGCTCACCTCTTATAATTCATGGATATATAGCATACAATATACATTATAAACGCTGCCCGCCCGGCCTGTCAATAAGGCGCCGCGCCGCTGGCGCCGGCAGCTGAATTGCACTGTTTAATAAAAATAGCAGCTGGATGTTTCACCCTTCTGCGGTATACTGGCTTTAATTTAGATATTGAGTTTCGCCTGAATTATAAAAAAGACGAGTAAGCACTGCTTACTCGTCTTTTTTTAGTCGCTATTTTGCAATGCGTCCCTGCCTGCCGTTATAGGAGGGGGCAGAGATAGGAATCAGAACAGCTCCTTCCTCCGGGCAACGAATACGCCGCCGGTCAAGGCCAGAACGGCCAGGCCCACATACAGCACCACGCCGGTATCGCCGGTGGCGGGCGCCTTGTAGCCCAGGTTGGTCATCAGAGAGGTGATCTCCGCATCCGTCAGGCCGATGGCTTTCATATAGTCCTTGGCACCCTTCTGCAGGTCGGCCTTGGACAGATCCTCCACACCGAAGGCGGTCTGAAGGGTCTTGATGATGTTGCTCTCGGCGATGGCGGTATACTTATCGGTGCCCGGCTCCACGCCGTAGTAGTTATAATAGGTGGTCATATAGTCCTCCACCACCTCATTGAAGGTGGCGCCCATGAGGCACTCCAGCAGGGCGTTGACGAAGCCGGCGCGGTCCTTGCCCTCGGTGCAGTGGACATAGTATACGCCCTTGTTAGCGGCAAAGAAGCGCAGACCATCCGCCAGGCCGGCCTGGAACTCGGGAGCGGTGAAGTCCACACCCAGATTCAGGTAAATGACCTTTTGGCCGGCATAATAGGTGTCGGCAAAGCCCTCATATGCCTTGGCATCCGCCTCGCTGTCCGCCAGATTCATGATGACGGTGACACCGGCCTTCTTCAGTGCGGCATCGGCATAGCCGTTGCGGCCCAGCTGGGGATTGATGGGGGAGGAGCCGCGGTAGAGCAGATTCTTGCCCATGCCGGTGGTGGCCACATTGCGGAAGTTGGCAAACTCCGCATCCGTCAGGTCGGGATAGTCCGCCCGGTCGTTGGTGCGCTGCAGCTCGTGGAGGATATACTCCGCCCGGTAGCCGTCCTTCTCTGCCATGGTGAAGGTGACCTCCACGGGGTAGGTCACGCCCTCCCAGGCGGTCCAGTACCAGTTTTTATCCTCGTCCGTGTGCTTCACGGCCAGCTCATAGGTCTCGGCAAAGTTGCCCATGTTGATGGCCATGCTTACATAGCCCGTGGGATTGCCATCCTCGCCCTTTTCCACGATGATGGCAGGCTTGCCGGAATCCACATAAGAATAGGTGGGGATCACGGGCAGGGTCAGGGTCTTGCCCAGGAACTCCACGGTGACCAGGTCACCCCAGTTAAAGCCCATGTCGCCCATGAACTTTTCGGCCTTGCAGTCGGTATACACATTGCCGTACTTGGTCATCCAGATGTTGGCGTCCAGGCCGCCGATGGTGATCTTGCCGTCGTCCTCATCAGGGGGCAGGATGACGGTCATGCGGCCATCGGGTTCGGCATACTCCTGCCCCACAACGCCGCCCAAGACGGTGGTGATATACTCCATCACGATCCCGTCCAGGGTCAGGCCGGTGTCGAACTGGCCGGAGGCAGCCGCAAAGGCGTAATAGGTGTCGCCGCCGGCTGCAGTGAAGTTGTTGGTGATTACGGCGTAGGTTTGATCGGGATCAAAGGGCTGGCCGTTGATGCTTTCGATAGTGACGCGGTTGATGCTCTTGGGACCGTAGTAGGTGGAGCCGGGATAGGTGTCATCCGCCTTGTCATAGGGCTTGGTGCAGTCCACGGTGAGCTTCATGCCCGCCGTCTGGGGGAAGCCACCCAGAGAGATGGGCGTGCAGAAGGTGGATGCCTCCAGCGCCTCCAGCAGCTCGCTGCCCTTGACGTGTACCACGGCCAGGGTGTTGCTGAAGGGCAGAACAGTGGTCACGTCCGCCTTGGAAATATCCCCTGCGTGGATCCACGCGCGGATGCCGCCGCCGTTGGTGATGGCCACGGCATTGGTCATGTCAACGCCGGGGGCCTTGGTCTTGATGGCCCACATCATGGCATCGGTGATAAGGTTGCCCAGGTTGGTCTCCTGAGTGCGGTTGCCCGGCTCCTTGTCGCCGTTGAGATCCACCTCAGACTTGGCAAACACCGCACTGTATTCCGCGTCAATGGGCTCCATAATGGTCTTAGCGGCTGCGGTCACCTTGGCATCCTCGTACTCATACTGGCCCAGGTCCAGCATCTCCAGACCCACGGGCATCTTGGTCTTGTTGTCAATGATCAGGACACCCACATAGGCCAGCTTGGTGCCGGTGGATTGGATGGGCAGCTCATAATAGGGGTTGTCGATATAAATGGGTTTGCCGTCCTCATCCACGCCGGTTTGGAGCTTTGCTGCGCCGGCCAGCATCACGGAATGGGAGTGGCCGTCAATGACGAAGTCGATATCGGGCACGTTTTTCAGCAGGTCATAGGAGGTATTGGGCTCGGAGCTGCTGTCCACACCCAGGTGGGCCAGGCAGATCACCGCATCCGCGCCCCGGGCCTTCAGATCATCTACCTGAGCCTGGGCGGCAGCGTACATATCCTCCGCACCCAGGAAGGTCAGGCCCTGGATCAGGGCGGGGTTGGCCTTGGTCTGCGCCTCGGGGGTCTCTAAGCCGAAGAAGCCGATCTTCATGCCGCCCTTTTCGATGATGGTGTTTGCGTCAAAAATGGACTTGCCATCCTTGCTGACGTTGGCGCACAGCACCTGGAAGTTTGCTTTGGCCATGTTCAGCATTAGCTGCTCGTAGCCGTAGTCAAACTCGTGGTTGCCGATGGTGGCTACATCGTAGCCGGCGGCATTCATCATGGTTACGGCGTCGGCGCCCTTGTTGACGCTGACATAGATGGTGCCCTGGCTGTAGTCGCCGGCATCCACCAGGATGACATCGGCACCCCGAGCCTTAAGCTCGGCCTTCAGCGCGGCCACCTTGGCGTACCTGGCGATTTCGCCGTGCACATCATTGGTGTGCAGGATGACGGTTTTGCCGGCCAGATCCTGCTCCACCGGGTCTGCCCAGGCCGTGGTCACCATCAGAGACAGCGCCATGACTACAGACAGAAGCAGTGCTAAAACTTTCCGCATGGTTCTTTTCCTCCTTTAAAATTTAGAAACGTATATACGTTCCTCTGTACCCCTTATCATACAGGATTTTTCAAAAAAAGGGAATCCTTTTAAAAAAATGCTACGCCAAAAAAACGGGGAAGAAATTGTGCAATATATACAATAAACAAGAAAAAATAAACGGAAAATTTTAGCAAATTTTGATCGGCGGGTTCATACTCCCAGGAAAAAATCGCACCGCTCCGCCAGAGAACAGGCTCGAAAATACTGCTCCTCCAGGGGGATCCAGCGGTCTATAAACTGCCGGAGCTTTTCCGGGCCGCTGCGCGCCTCTATGCGGCGCAGCTGCTCCCGGGGATCCACTGAGAGGAAGATCCGCAGGTGATAATAGGGCCACAGAGCCGGGTGGCAGGCATAGGAGCCCTCTACAATAGTCAGCCGGGCCGGTGGGACAAAAACGGCTGGCCCCAGGACCTCACGGGCACAGAGATAGGGCCGGTAAACCACGCCCTCGCCCCGGGCGGCGGGCAGCAGCACCTCCTGCAGGAAGCGCTCGTGATCCACATTTTCCCCGGGGGCCTGCAGGCGCTCCGGCGTGCGCTGATAGGGCTGGAGGAAGAAGTCGTCCATGTGGAACACCCGGCAGGGCAGCTCCGCCTGTAATCGGGCGGCCAGGGTGGTTTTTCCTGCACCGCAGCGGCCGTCAATGGCTACAAGCACCCGTTCCTGCCGGTCCAGCAGCGACCGGATGGCGTCCAGCACCGGGTCAGGAACGGGGGAGAGGCGGTTAGCTGTGGGGGGCTGAGGAAAATGGGGTTTCGTCATGGTCAAGTCCTCCGGAAGTGGAATGGTATGGGAATGGGGCCTGCGGATTCAGTATACCCCGGCCCGGCGGTACCGTCAACCGGGGGGATATATGGCGCAGACCATATAAACTAAGAGGAGAGGCTCCGTAGAGCCTCTCCTCTGTGGGGGTTTCTTTTGCCGGGGATATGCCGATCAGGCGCGGCGCTTCTTGGAACGAATCAATGCGGCGCCGGCCAGAACCGTAATGCTCATGACAGATACCCAAAGCACCATGGCGCTGCTATCGCCGGTGGCGGGCTTGTCGGGTGTGTCGGGCGTAGGCTTATCGGGATTATCCGGCGTGGGGTTATCGGGATCGCCGGGGTTCACGGGTGTGAGGACCGTCTGGCAGACATCACACTTGCCGTCATTGTCGGCGTCCACATGTCCGGTGGCGGGGATAGCGCGGGTCTCGGTCTCGCCGCAGGCGCAGGAGCGGGTCTCCACGCCGTCTGCGGTGCAGGTGGCGGGCGTGGTGACGGTCCAATCACCGAAGGTATGTCCGGTGGCGGGGATAGTCCGGGTCTCGGTCTCGCCGCAGGCGGAGCAGGTGCGTGTCTCCGTACCGTCCACAGTGCAGGTGGCGGGGGTGGTGACCGTCCACTCGCCGAAGGAATGTCCGGTGGCGGGGATAGCGCGGGTCTCGGTCTCGCCGCAGGCGCAGGAGTGGGTCTCCACACCGTCTGCGGTGCAGGTGGCGGGCGTGGTGACCGTCCACTCGCCGAAGGAATGGCCGGTGGCGGGGATCGTCTGGGTCTCAGTCTCGCCGCAGGCGCAGGTGCGGGTCTTTACGCCGTCCTTGGTGCAGGTGGCAGGCGTGGTGACCGTCCACTCGCCGAAAGCGTGGGTGTGAGCGGTGCAGATGATGTCTGCCCGGTCGCGGGTGCGGATACGGGGCGCCATGGGAGTGCCGTCTTCCAGGACGAAGGTGTTGTCATAGGAGGCAAGACCGGTAGCCTCGATCTCGCAGCCCACGGCGGCGTTTGCAACATCCTGGGAGGTGGTGATATAGCCGTCGATGAACACCCGGGCCACATTGCCCTGGGCGTCGCGGACCAGGATGGTCTGGATCAGGCCGTTGGCCATCTCAATGCCGGTGACATAGCCCTTGAGGGTGATGAGCTGGCCCAGGACGGAGCCGTCATTCACCTGGGCGGCGGTGACCACCTTGGGCTCTACGGGGGTATCCGCGCCCAGCTTCCGGATCTTGGTCACGGCCAGCTGGCGCTCGCCCTGGTAGGAGCTGGTGGAGCCGCTGATGCGGAGTTTATCGCCGATCTGATAGTCGCCGGCCACGGGGAAGCAGTTGATGCCGCCGGTCTCGTCCTGGATATAGATGCAGTCAAAGAAGGCGGTATTCTTATCATAGCCGGAGGCGTTGGAGGTGACGATGCCCTCAACGGTGTACTTGATGCCCTCATCGGGGTCCGCATGGACTTCGGCGATGGTGCTGATCTTGGGGGGATTGAGATAGTTGATCAGGTTCTCGCAGATCCTGTAGTTGGAGTAGTTCTTCTCCAGGGTGTTGTCCAGGTCGGACTGGACCTCGAAATTAGAGAGGAAGGCCGCACCGGAGACGATGACCATGCCCTTGCCCTCCAGCTGCTCGGTGGCCATGATCAGCAGGCGGGGATCGTTCTCGGCGTATGTGTACTTGGGGATGCCTGCGCCGCCTCTGCCGTCCTTATCCACGTCCACGGAGTAGGTGGTGGCGTGGCCGTAGACCACGGGAGAGACGGTGGAGGGCAGAGCGGAGGCGGGATTGCCATCTGCATCCACGGCATAGATGGAAGCGCCGCCGTAGTGACTGAAGCGCTCGGTGTACATCTTGTCGTAGGGATGGTTGGTGTCTACGATCACACCGTCCGTGAGGAAGTTATCCATGTTGTAGTCGCTGAAGTAGAGCCTCCACTTATCCACGCCGTCGGCGGCGCTGCGAACATCATCGTAGGTAGCATCGTCGCTGATGCGGAGGCTGGAGCCCAGGGCCTTCAACACATCGTTTTGGGTCTCGGCCATGTGCTTGGTATTGGGGTTATTCTGGATGACATCGTAGTTCTCGTAGTTGTCGCTCCAGCCGGCCAGGATGACTGTTCCCCCGGCGTCATTAAAGGCCGTCAGGGCTGCGAGCTCCTCCTGGCTGTAGGTCTTGGGATCGGCCTGGGCCTCAGACGAGCGGCGGCTGGGGGCGGTGAGGACCATGGCCTTATACTTGGGGTTGGAGCAGGCGGCGATGAGGTCCGCGCTGGTGTTCAGCTGGACGGTGCGCACGCTGTACTCCGCGGCCAGATTGCCGAAGTTGCCCATGCTGTCCTTATAGTTGCCGTTTACATACTCATTATAATGAGAGGCATCGATGCCGATGTAGACCAGCTTGCTGGCATCCAGCACATCCAGGCTGATGGTCTTGGTGAAGGTGTAGTCCTTGTTGTTCTGATTTACCACGGCGGTGACCAGGACGGTGGCAACACGGGCCTGGTCGGGGGTCCACTTAAAGGGAATGTCCAGAGTGCTGCCGGCAGCGATGGTGTAGCCGGCCGTGTCGGTGCCGATGACCTTGCCGCCAATGCTGTAGATTAGGGAGGTGACGGTGGCTTCGGCGCTCTCACTGTTAAAGAGGGTGGTGGTCAGGGTCAGTTCCTCGTCGGTGACGGGGGTGGCGGTGCCGCAGACCAGGTTGGAGATGCCCAGCTTCAGGCTCTCGCCCACCCACACGGGGGAGGTGACAGCCAGGTCGCCGTCCTTCTGGGTGACGCGGATGAAGTAGTAGCTGTACTCTGGGGCCAGGGTGACGGAGAGAGTGCCGCTCTTGAACTCGGCAGGATCGTCCCAAACATGGGCCACCTTGCCGGAGTTGACCACCACCTCCACCTTGGCGATGGAATCCGTGCGGTCGGGATCGTAAACGCTGACCTCGATGTCCAGCTTGCCGGGTACTGTCTCAATTCTGGAGCCCATCATGAGGCCGTTGACGGTGTAGCCCAGTTCCAGGTTCTTATCCTCGGTGGCGTACATGCGCAGAGCGCGGATGGCGTCGTAGATGCCCTCCTCGGTAAAGTTATCGGTGAGGATAACGTCGCGGGCATCGTTGGCATTGCCCCACTTGCCCTGATGGTTATCCTGGTTGTTGGTGGGGGCCAGGTGCCAGCCCTTATCCAGCGCCATGATGTACTGCTCATAGCTGGGATAGTAGCCGCCGGCGCCGATCTGACCCTCGCCGTTACCTACCTCCACCATGTACATACGGCTGTCGATGACGGGATTCCAATAGCTGAAATCCTTGAAGTTGCCGAAGGTGGTGCCGGGGTGGTTAAACTGGCTGATGGAGTTTGCGCCCTCGGTCTGGCTCAGCAGGGCGTAATAGGCCTTCATGCCGGCGTCATCGGTCTTATTATTCAGGGTCTTATTGTTGCGGGAGACGATGCCGGGGGTATTGAAGGTGTTGATATGGCCGGGGCCGCCGGACCAGGTCATCTCGAAGCCGCCGATGGCCACCATGCTGCCGGCGTTGTCCTCGTTGAACTGGGCGATGGTGTCCTTGTAGGTCTTCCAGCTGTGGCTGGCATCGGAATCCTTGACCAGGGTGGTGTCATAGAGGGCGGCCTCCACATTGGGGTCGTTCTTGGAATCGAAATAGTTGGAGTGGTCGGTGAAGGCCACGAACTGGACGTTGGCGCTGTCGGGCAGGCTTCTGATATAGCTCAGGGCGCTGTCCAGCGTGCCGGAGCCGTCGGAATACTGGGTATGGCTATGGAGCTGCCCGAAGTAGGGCTGATAGGTGGTCTTGCCCACGGTGAAGAACCAGCTGAACTCGGCAGACTTGCCGTCGGCCCGGTTAGCGGTGACCTTCACCTCGGTGCGGCCATCGGTCATGTCAGCGGCGGGGGTGTAGGTGACACGACCGCTTTCATAGGTGGGTGTCACGGCCTTGCCGCCCACGGACATGGTGACGGTGGGGTTCTGGCCGGCATTGGCCAGAGCCACGGAAATGGCGGGACGCTTATTCTTGCCGGTCTGGCTGCCCCGGGCAGGGGTGGGATCGGAGAAGACGGGCTCGTCCTTAACGGTGATCTCAGCGGCGGCGGAGATGGGGATATGCTTATTGTCCGTGCCATTGATGTTCACGGTGAGCTTATCGCCCGTGACGGAGGCGGCGGGGATGGTGACGGTGTAGGTGCCGTCCTCGCCCTTGGTGACGGTGAGCGCGGTGCCATTGAGCTTGGCGGTCATGTCACCCCGCACGCCGAAGGGGGCGTCCACGGTGAAGGTGAAGGAATAGTCCGTGCCCACATAGGCATAGGGCAGGTCGCCCAGGACCACGGCGGGGTTATTCACGACGCCGTCCGAGATCGTGCCCGGGCCCACGGGGTAGAAGGAGAAGGAGTAGATGGTGTAGTCGGTGACATTATACATGGAATAGACCTTGAAGCTGTCACTGTAATACTCCAGCCACTGACTATGGCCCTTGTACTTGGCGGTGCGGCTCTCCATCTCGTAGCCGCCTACGCCGCCGGAGCAGGTGCGCACCAGCCAGTCGGCGTCCTCGCTGACGGGCTGGGAGTAGAAGGCGTTGTTGCCGGTGCCGCCTGCGCAGAGGTAGCCGTAGGTCTTGTTGTAGAAGCGGTAGTAGTCGCCGTTTTTCTGCACCTCGAACACCACGGCGCCGTTGGCGCAGGCAGCCTTGCCATCCTGAATGGTGGCGGCGGCCTTGTTGATGGCGGGGCTGGTTGCATTATCGTTCTGCGCAGCCAGAACAGCCTGGGCATTCTGATTGTAGATGACCACCTGGTCACCCACGGTGGGGAGACCGCCGGAGGGCTGGTCGGAGCCGTCCACAGGGATGAACTGCAGGGCGTAGACGCTCTCGTCGGATGCTTTGTAGGTATAGGTGGTGAACTCCGTGTATTTGGCAAACCACTCCACATAATAGGTGGGGCGGTTGGCGTTAATGAGGTAGAAGCAGCCGTCGGTCTTGGCTTTTTCCACCTTCCAGGTGTCATTGACCTCGTCCAGGGGCAGACTATTGCGGTCTGCGTTCATGGACAGCTTCTTGCCATCGGAAGTGGTGATGGTGTAGATGCCGTCAGTGGAACTAACCGTCCAAATCAGGTCGGCGGAGGGATTATCCACCTTGCCATTGGTGACAGTGACATCCTTACCGGCCCGGTAATAGGTGCCGGTGGCATTGGCGGACATGGCCTTGCCGCTGCCGGGGTTATAGATGACATACTTGCCGTCCTTGATGAGGGCGGTGGGTCCCGGCTCAGGGTCGGGGGTCTCGGAGCCGGATTCTACCACCAGGTAGATTTGCTGCTCAAAGGCGTCACCGGTGCCGGTGTAGGCGCTCCAGTTGCCTTTGCTCGTGAACCACTGGAGACGATACTTGTCGGTGCGGCCGGTGTTGTCAATGTAGAAGGTGGCGTCCTTGCCGTCCACTGCCGTGATCTTCCAGTTCCGGTTGACCTCGTCCAGGGGCGTGCTGGTGAAGTCTGTGCCCATGGCCAGTTTCTTGCCATCGGCGGTGGCGAAGGTGTAGGTGCCGTCGTCGTTAATGCCGAGAGTCCACTTATCGGCGTCGGTAAAGCCCTCGAGCTTGCCGTCGGCCAGGGTCACATCGGTGCCCTTGTTGTAGTGGCCGGTGTACTCCGTGGACAGAGTTTTCCCATTGGCGGGGTTGAATACGACCACCTTGTCGCCATCCCGCAGGGTGGTCAGGTCTGTGACGATGCCGCTCTGACGGGCGGGGGAGACCTCCAGCCGATAGATGCTGGGCAGCAGCATGCTCACGTTGGTGGCCGAGGTGTAGTTCAGGAACCGGGGAGACTTGACGTTGTACAGGATGCGGCCGCAGGCCGAATCCGTGCTGGCCACAGTGGCCAGTCCGCTGTCGTCAATGGCGATGGTCCATGTACCGGTTCCCTTGCCGGTGTTGTTCAGCGCCTTGGCATCAGCGGTATAGATCTGCTTGCCGTCGGACGCGGTGAGCGTCCACTTGCCGGCCTCGCCGCCCAGCGTGAAGATCTCCACGGTGTCTGCCGGGTCAGTGGGGTTGGTTTCAATACTTGTGAGCAGCTTGCCGGACAGGCTGCCCGCAGCGTAGGTCTTGCCGTTGGCAGACGCCGCGAGAATGATCTGGTCGCCGGCTTTCAGCGTGGAGGCGTCCGTTATCAGCGTTGCCTTCGGCGTTGTGTCTGCAAACACCGCTGTGGGCAGCAGCGACAGCAGCATCACCAGTGCCAGCAGCACGGATAGCAGACGTCTGCTATGTCCTCTCTTCTTCAAAATCTGATCCCTCCTATTCATTTTACACGGTAGCTTGTTACACGGTAGCTTGCCCCCTGGGCCCGGGTAGGCGGGTCCGTTCTTTCATCATAAAGCCACTATGAAAAATCCGAAACCGCGCCTCTGTTAAACCTGGGTGAAATCCGCAGAGACAGAAAAAGCCGCCTGCCCCAACTGCGTGGGGAGACGACCCTGCACAACCGCTGTAAGAAATGCTACTTGGAATTCCGTCGACCAGGACAGCAGGCTGTGAAGGATGCCGGGAAACGAGAGCAAACTTTTTGTGTTGATGGAGATATTTTAGCACATCCCGATACAGATTGCCACCGGTTTTTTTATTTTAGTGAAAAACGGCGGAAAAATTTTGTTTATCTTATGAAAAATGCCTAAACTGCTTCGCCGGAACCTGCCTCTTGACATCGGGTGGAGAAATTGCTATGCTGAAAAAAATGAGGACACGGAGGTTGCTCCTATGAAAAAATCCAAGGGGAAAAGCACAAGGCCGGACGCAAGAGCCTGGTGGGGCAAAAATCGTCTCAGCTGCATCATCCTGGCGGCGGCGGTGGTGGTGTTTATTATCGTGCGGGCCCTGGCGGCGACCCATGAGCAGCCGCAGTCCCGGGGCGAGGATTACGCCGAGTATGAGACCGCCGTCATCACCGATATCCTGTCGGACAGCACCGAGCAGGATCCCGTGTCCGACAATGGCTATCGGGGCGAGCAGCTGCTGCTGGCTGAGATCCGCACGGGCCAGTACAAGGGCGAGACCATGCAGGTCAGCAACTATGTGGGTCCGCTGTACGGCCAGGCCCTGAAGGAGGGGCAGCGGGCGGTGGTGCTGATCTCCACTTATTCTGACGGCAACCACACCGCCACGGTATATGAGTATGACCGGGCCGTGGGCCTGGCGGTGATCGTGGGCCTGTTTTTGCTGGCCACGGTGGCCGTGGGCGGTAAGGTGGGCGCAAAATCCCTGGTGGCCCTGGCCATTACGCTGGTGTGCCTGTTCTTTATTATGATTCCGCTGCTGATGAAGGGCGCGCCTACGCTGCTGACGGTATTTTTGGTGTGCGCATACATCACCGTCGTGACCATGGTGATCCTGGGCGGCGTGACCAGCAAGACCATCTGCGCGGCGCTGGGCACCATCGCCGGTACGGCTCTGGCACTGCTGTTCGGCCTGCTGGCACAGGGGCTTCTGCACGTTGATGGGCTGCGGCTGGCGGAGGTGGAGCCGCTGCTGCAGCTGCGGCAGACGGGCACCCCTCTGGGCCTGCGGGGTCTGCTGGTGGCGGGGGTGGTCATCAGCGCCCTGGGTGCGGTGATGGATGTGGCCATGAGCATTTCCTCGGCATTGACGGAGGTGCATACCGTGGCCCCGGATCGCAGCGGCAAGGAGCTTTTCCACTCGGGCATGAACATCGGCCGGGACATGGTGGGCACCATGACCAACACGCTGATCCTGGCATTTTTGGGCAGCGGATTGGTGTTTATCATCTACCTGTGCTCCCTGGGACTGGATCCCCGGCAGCTCGTCAGCTCGCCCTATATGGCGACGGAGGTCATCAGCGGCATCGCCAGCAGCATTGGCGTAATTTTGGCCGTGCCGCTGACAGCGCTCATCACATCGTTGCTTTTGGGCAGCAAGAAAACCGCCCCGCTGGCAAAATAATAGCTTTGAGATAGCTGCAAAGCCCTCGGCCGGTTGGCCGAGGGCTGCTTTTATTGGTTATTATTAGCCCTTGCGGCTTTTGAACACGGTTTCCGGGGCGTGAATCACCACCCGGGTGTCTTTTTGCACGGAGCTGGTGAGGAAGGCGTTGCCGCCCACCACGCTGCCCCGGCCGATGGTGGTATTGCCGCCCAAAATGGTCGCGCCGGAGTAGATGGTCACATCGTCCTCTACGGTAGGATGGCGCTTGCCGGGCTGAGAATGGTGCCCATCCCGGGTGGACAGGGCGCCCAGGGTCACGCCCTGGTAGAGCTTTACCCTATCGCCGATGATCGTGGTCTCACCCACCACGATGCCCGTGCCGTGGTCGATGAAGAAGTGATCGCCGATCTGCGCGCCGGGATGGATGTCGATGCCCGTGTGGCTGTGGGCGTACTCGGCCATCATCCGGGGCAGGATGGGGATCTTCATTTCGTAGAGCTCGTGGGCTACCCGATATACCAGAATGGCAAACAGGCCGGGATAGGAAAACAGGATTTCTTCCCGGGAGCCGGCGGCAGGATCACCGTCAAAGGTGGCCTCCAGGTCCAGCTGTACCATGCGGGCAATTTTGGGCAGACGAGTTACCATTTCGGCGGCCAGCTCCGCGGCCCGATCCTCCTGCTCCTCCGGCAGGGTCAAGGCGATCTGCCGGAAAAGCTGCTTTTCGATGCGCTCCAAGAGCAGCGCGGCATAGTCCTCCGGGGCCAGGCTCATGAGAGCCGCTTCCCCGTAGTAGGCGGGAAAGATCAGCCGCCGGATGTCCTTTATGAGCAGGATCACAGCCTGCCGGTCCGGGAGGCGCAGCTTCTTGCCGTACAGCGGTACGGAGCCGGTGGTATAGGTTTGCGCCATGGCTTTGGCTGCGGCGCAGATATGGTTTTCACTCATCATAAATCACTCCTGAAACAGTGGTGTGGAAAGGTAACGGTCACCGGTGTCGGGCAGCAGGGCCACGATGGTCTTGCCGGCGTTCTCCGGGCGGCGGGCCAGCTGGCCTGCGGCGTGCAAAGCGGCGCCAGAGCTGATGCCCACCAGCACGCCCTCGGTACCGGCCAGCAGCCGGGCGGCGGCGTAGGCATCCTTCTCTCACACGGGGATCACCTCGTCCACCACGCTGCGGTCAAGGTTCTCCGGCACAAAGTTGGCGCCGATGCCTTGGAGCCCGTGGCTCCCGGCCTTGCCGCCGGAGAGCAGGGGAGAGGCGGCGGGCTCCACGGCCACAATCCGCACGTGGGGGTCCTTCTCCTTCAGGTAGCGGCCCACGCCTGTAACGGTGCCGCCGGTACCTACGCCGGCCACGAAGATGTCCACCTGGCCGTCGGTATCGTGCCAGATCTCGGGGCCGGTGGTGCGGTAGTGGGCCCGGGGATTGGCAGGGTTATCAAATTGACCGGCCAGGAAGCTGCCCGGGATCGCAGCGGCGAGCTCCTTGGCCTTTTCCACGGCGCCCGCCATACCGCCCTTGGCAGGGGTCAGCACCAGCTGCGCACCGTAGGCGGCCAGCAGCTGCCGGCGCTCCAAGCTCATGGACTCGGGCATGGTGAGGATGACTTGGTAGCCACGGGCCAGGCCCATGGCCGCGAGACCTATGCCGGTGTTGCCGGAGGTGGGCTCCACGATGGTGCCGCCGGGCAGGAGTTTGCCCTCTTTTTCGGCGTCTTCAATCATTTCCAGGGCTACACGATCCTTTACGGAGCCGGCGGGGTTGAAGGATTCCAGCTTGACCAGCACGGTGGCGGGCAGGCGGAGCTGCTCCATGTAGCGCACAGGCTGCAGCAGGGGGGTGTGGCCGACCAGTTGGGATGCAGAGCGATAGATGTTCACAATGATCTTCCTTTCTGTGTGGGGCGGGAGATGCCGATGCATTCAATACAAAAGGCAGAGGATGCATCATGCATCCTCTGCCGATCGATAAACAAATAATAAATCCGAAAAAATCAGTTTTTCGGCGAACCAGCAGAACATACATGACCAAAATGCCCACAACAACAACAGACCATACAGATGGCCTTGCTGCAGCTGTTCATGGCAAAATGGGTCATGTCCGTCCCTCTGCTTTCTTATGATGGTTTAGTATACGAAATCCAACGGGGAAATGCAACTGGCAAACTGCACAAAATATACCATAGGCTTTTTATAGGGTATCCGCATACTTCGCGAGGATGGCATCATAGATGCCGTTGGCGCGGATGTTGGCCAGGCCCTGGTTGAACAGCTCCAGAAACGGCCGGTCCTTTTCGTCGCAAATAGCCACACAGTAATCGGAGGCTGCTCCCTCGCTGCCGGGGACCAGCTCCAGGGCTACGCCGCCGGCGATGCTGTCCCGCAGGGCGGGGGTGTCCTCAAAGCAGGCGGCCGCCTGACCCTCCAGCACCGCCGCGTACATGGAGTGGGAATCGCTGAAGGTGGCGATGGAGAAGCCATATTTATCCTTCACGCTTTCGGCGTAGGCGGCACCCAGAGTGCCGGAGACCACTGCCACGGCCTTGCCGGCCAGGTCCTCCAAAGTATTGGTGTCGCTGCTGGGCTCCATGGCCATGCTCTGGGTCACGCCGTTATAAAAGCTATGGGAAAAGAACCAGCCACCGTCGATCCGCTCCTGAGAGCTGGCGATACTGCCCATGAGAACCTGAGCCTGGTGGGAGGTGAACACACTCATGGCGGTGTCCCAATCCGAAGGGCGCAGCTCATACCGGAAGTTCTGATCCCGGGCGATGGCGTCCAGGAGCTCCACATCCAGGCCCGCAGCCTTGCCGTTCGCATCGTCGCACACAAAGGGGCTGAAATCCCCGTCCACGGCGATGATCCAGGTGGTGCGCTGCTTTCGATCGCTGCAGCCGGCCAGCAGAGCTGCCGTCATCAGCACACACAAAAAAGATGAGATAATTCTTTTCATAGAGTATTCCTCCAAAAGTGCGGCTGCGTTTTTCATATTCCGGACGGTTTCCGCTTCTCCAGGCTATCCCATACCCGGCGGGAGAGCAGCAGACTCAGCTCCGCCACGGCGATGCCCGCAAAAATATCCACGAATACATGCTGCTTTACCAGCACAGTGGAGGCGCACACCAGCAGCGAGAATACAAAGTTCACCCATTTATACCACCGGGGCACTTTTTTGCACTTCACTAAAAACCGCCAGCACAGCCAGGAATCCAGGCAGTGGATGGATGGGAACAGAGTCACAGGCGTGTCCGCCATGTAGATGATGCGAGTGAGCCAACCGATAAGGCCGCTGCCATCCGCCTCAGGCCGGGCGATGGTGGTGGGCAGCAGCAGGAAGATCACAAAGCACAGGGCCTTGGCGATCATGTCGGCAGTAATGCAGCGGCGGCAGTGGTCCTGATTTTCTCGGGCGGCCAGGATATAGTTTATTCCCCAGGAGAAGTACGCTCCCCAATAGATCAGCATGAAAAAGGGAACAAAGGGGATTTTATCATCCAGTGAAATGGACAGATCGTAATGGAAGCGGCCATCCGTCAGCAGCTTGGCCAAAAAATACAGGCCCAGCTGCCACACCAGGGCACTCAACAGCCAAGGAACAGCGTACCGGGGGACCAGCTTCCCCGGCTGCATTTTTTCTTTCATAGTATGACCTCCCAATAGGTATTTCTATACTATACACGACTTCAACACGTTTTGCAACCGGGAAGTGGAAGGATCTGCCGCCGGGGGGAGGGAGCTCAATTCCGGTCAGTCGGGGACAGCGTCACGGTAAAGGTGGAGCCCTTGCCGGGCTGAGAGAACACCTCAATCTCTCCGCCGCACAGCTCTACCGCCCGCCGCACGATGGATAGGCCAAGGCCGTTGCCGCGGCTGTCCGGATATGGCTCCGCCCGGTAAAACTTATCGAAAATGTGCCGCTGGGTCTCCTCATCCATGCCGATGCCGGTGTCGGAGACAGACACGGTGATCTCCGCATCTTCCTTGCGCAGAACTACGGTGATTTGTCCGCCGGCAGGGGTGAAGCGGATGGCGTTGGAGATGAGGTTGGACCAGATGTGCTCTACCAGCTCCTCATTTCCGTAGTAATCCGTGGGATCCAGATCCCCCTCCACGGTCAGCCCCTTCTGCAGCCAGCTCCGCTCCTGCTGGTGGATGCACCGGCGCAGCTGCTCGTCCAGGCTATATAGAGTCTTGCCGGACACGATCTCCGTATTTTCAAACTGGGTCAGCTCCAAAATATGCGTGCTCATAGCCGCCAATCGTTCTGATTCCCGGGCGATGGTCCCGGCATAGATGGCCCGCTGCTGCCCGGAGATGTCCGGGTTCTGCAGGAGCTTGGCAAACCCCCGGATGGAGATAAGGGGCGTCTTAAACTCATGGGAAAAGGTGTTCACGAAGTCTGATTGCAGCATCTCCACGCTGCCCAGCTCCTCAGCCATTTTGTTGAAGCTGCGGATGTACTCCGCCACCTCGCCCCGGGCCCCCCGCAGCTCTACCCGCACGGAGTAGTCCCCGGCGGCCACCGCCTGGGTGGCCTGCATCAGCCGGGACAGCGGCGCTAAATATCCCCGAAAAATGAAGATGGCCAGCGCCACGCCTAAAATGGCGCTCACCGTCAAAAAGAGAATGGGCCACACCAGGGTGTAGTTGCTCTCGTCCAGCCGCACCAGGCGCTGGACCAGGGCGAAGATACCCAGCACCAGGGTCCCGTATACAATCACCATCCCCAGCACCAGCAAAAACATGGTCCATAGGAGCCGGGCCGGAGGATTCTCTTTTTTGACCTTATTTTTTTTCATCCTCGTCCTCCCTGGGCATCCCCATGTACCCAAAGCCCCGGATGGTCCGCAGCTCAAAGTCCGGATTGCCCCGGAATTTGTCCCGAAGCCGGGAAATGTAGACCTCCACGGTGTGCTCATCTACCTCACTGTCCAGGTCCCAGATATCATCAATAAGCTGGCGCTTGGTGAAAAGAGTCCGGGGATAGCTCAGCAGCTTCAGAAGCAGCATGAACTCCTTGGCGGTGAGCTGCTGAGTGCCCTGGGGAGTGATGACCTGCAGGGCGCTCCGGTCCAAAACCGTGCTGCCCACCGTCAGCCGCCGCTCCGCTGTACTGCGATAGCGCCGCAGCAGCGCCTCCACACGCCAGAGCATCTCCTCCTCGTCCACAGGCTTGACCATATAGTCATCCGTTCCTGCCCGGAAGCCCCGGCGCTTATCCTCCTGGGTCACCCGGGCCGTCACCATGAGCACCGGCAGGTCACAGTTGCCCTCCCGCAGGGTTTGGGTGAAGGCGATGCCATCCATCCGGGGCATGGTAATGTCCACGATGGCCAGGTCGCACTGGAAATGATCCATAACCTCCAGGGCCTCCACACCGTCTCGGGCGGGACAGGGCTCATAGCCTGCCTGGCGCAGCACCTCGCACATGAGCAGGCGGGTGCTCTCATCATCCTCGGCTACCAAAATTCGAAACATGCGAGCCCTCCTTAGCTTTTTTATGATTTTATCACATCCCGCCTGAAAAATCGAGCTTTTTTGAGCCTGTGTTGAGGTTGGCCGGGTATACTAAAATGGAAAAGAAGAAAATAGGAGGAATCGCTTCATGCCCAGACCTGTTTGCATCACCTATGACAGCACCTGCGACCTGACCCCGGCACTGCTGGAACGCTTTCAGATCCGCACTGTGCCCTTGACCATCCAGACCGGAGAGCGTATTTTCCCCGATGATGGCCACTATACCTCCGAGGATCTCTACGCCGACTTCCATAGGGACGGCACCCTGCCCAAGACGTCGGCAGTGAGTCCGGAGCAGTTCAAGGAGTTTTTTGGCGCCATCCTGGCGGAGGGCTTTGACATCGTCCACATCGACATCAGTGCAGACCTGTCCGGCACCTGCCAGAACGCCCTTATAGCCGCGGCGGAGCTGGAGACGGGACGCATCCATGTGGTGGATAGCCGCCAGCTCTCCACCGGCGGCGGTTTGCTGGCCCTGCAGGGAGCCAAGCTGCGGGATGAAGGCATGGCGGCCGGGGATATTGCCGATGAGCTGCGCCGCCTGGTACCTCACAGCGACACCAGCTTTGTGCTGGACACCCTGGAATACATGTGGAAGGGCGGCCGCTGCAGCGGCGTGGCGGCCTTGGGCGCCAACGTGCTGAAGCTGAAGCCCTGCCTGGAGATGCGGGAGGGCAAGCTGGTGGTTTGCAAGAAGTATCGGGGTACCATGGAACGGGTCTACCGGCAGTACATCACCGAGCGGCTGGCGGGCAAGACCGTGGTGGAGGATTGGGCCTTCATTACCCACTCCGGCGGCGTCGCAGAGGATACCCTGGCCCAGCTGACGGAGCTGGTGAAGTCCCTGGCCCCCTTCCGGGAGGTATTCTTGACCCAGGCAGGCTGCACCGTGTCCTCCCACTGCGGGCCGGGCACACTGGGTGTGCTGTTTTTGCGGCGGGAATAAAAAGAGTTGATAGATAATATGTGTAAGCCCCACCGGGAACACCGGTGGGGCTTACATGCGAAAACAGACATTCAACATGGCGGCTGCCCGCACGGAACATATTGGTAGATTATTCCGTGATTTGGAGGTATAATCAGAGCCAGAAAAGCGGAGCTTTCCGACGCGCTATAACACGAAGCTGCAGAGAGTATATTTTTTTTAAGCCCATGCAATAAACCGCCCGCTTCGCGCATTACCCGGATGACAGGAGATGCAAGCCCATGCTCAGTATGCTGATGACAACTGAATATGCCCCGGCGGAGGAGCGGCACCAGCTGCAGCAGCTGCTTCTCAGCGTTGCCCGAGGGGAGAGTGAGGCGCTGGCGGAGCTGTATCAGCGGACAAAAACGGCTGTGTACGGCCCTGTCGTACCTCAAAAACGCGCACGATGCCCAGGATCTGACCCAGGATGTCTATGTGCAGGTGTGGGACTGCGCGGAGCAGTACCGGCCCGCCGGGTCACCCATGGGCTGGCTGCTGACCGTGTGCCGCAACCTGTGCCTGATGCGTCTGCGGCGGGAAAAGAAAAATGCCGCGCTCAGTGAGGAGGAATGGGACGCCATTCCCGCACAGGAGTGCGGGCTGGATGCCGATGAGCGCATTCTGCTGCAGCAGGCGTTGGCTGCTCTCAGTGATGAGGAGCGACGCATTGTGCTGCTCCATGCGGTCACAGGCATGAAGCATCGAGAGATTGCGGCTTTGCTGGAGCTAACGCTTCCTACCGTCCTGTCAAAATATCACAGAGCATTGAAAAAGATGCGAAGTACTCTGGAAGGAGATGACGCCCGATGACTAACGAAAAAATGGAGCAGAGGCTGGCCTCGGCCCTTGAAAAAACTGCGCCGGACGATGTGAGCGGCGTTCTCTCCCGCTGTGAAGTGCGGAAAGGAACGGTGATCAATATGACAACAAAAAAACCGGCAAGGAAAAAATGGCCGGCACTCGTCGCTGCCTGCCTTGCGGTGATGCTGCTGGGCGGCGGAGGTGTATTCTATCAGCAGGCGAATGCGGTGGCGTCCGTGGTGTCGCTGGATGTAAACCCCAGCATCGAGCTGAAGGTCAGCAGGAGCGAAAAGGTACTGGTCTGCGCGCCGCTCAATGACGATGCAAAGACGATCCTTGCGGATATGGGAGACGGGGCCGATCTCAAGGGCGCCAAGCTGGATGTGGCGGTGAACGCCATTGTAGGCAGCCTTGTGCGCAACGGCTATCTCAGCAGCATTTCCTCCGCTATTATGATCTCGGTGGAGGACAAGGATACCGCCCGCGCGGAAAAGCTTCAGCGGGAGCTGACTGACGCCGTGGACGGCGTTTTGCAGACCAGTGAAGCGAAGGCCTCCGTCCTGACGCAGACCCTGACGCAGGATGCGGCGAGAGACCAGCAGGCACAGGAAAACAACATTTCCACAGGGAAGGCGGCACTGGTGAATCGCGTCCTTGTCATCAACCCGGAGCTGCAGTTTGATGCACTGGCAAAGCTCTCCGTGGAGGAGCTGAAGGACCTGGCAGAGGCAGGTGCGCCCGCTATGCCCATCGGTAAAGACAAGGCGATGGACATTGCTGTGGCGGAGTTCGGCAAGGCGTCTGCAGCGGAGATATTGCACAGTGAGGTCGACCCGGAGCTGGACGAATCCCCGGCACATTATGAGGTGGAGATCACAGGCCGGAACGGCGAGGAGATAGAGTATAAGATCGACGCCTACTCCGGCGCAGTTATAGAGACCAAGCGGGAGGCGGCGGATGACGACGAAGCATCTGAGGCTCAGCTTGCAAAGCCCACACAGCCCGGAACGGCGCAGGACATTGGCCACGCTAAGGCAAAATCCATTGCGCTGAACCACGCCGGTGTGGATGCGAACACGGTCTATGACATGAACATTCAGCTGGATGTAGAGGACGGCACAATTATTTATGAAGTAGAGTTCAAGTCCGGCAATAGGGAGTACGACTATGAGATTGACGCGGCCACCGGCGCAATTCTTCATCACGAGACGGAGATAGATGATTGATAAAAAGATAGTCCGCCCGTCCGCAAAGGGCAAATCCCCAGTTATCAACTGAACACGGTATGACATGGTATAGCGGCTTGGTTTTCTTTTGAGAACCAGGCCGCTTTTTCTGCCGTGCGGTCAAAACAGCCGTGACATTTCCGTATTGTAAAATAATCTCCGGGCGGAATAACAGAAAACAGGTGGGATAGTCAGCTTATAGCTGCCCTCACTTTTTTGCGGCCCCTTTTAAAGGCTGCTCTTGAAATAGTCTCAACTCTATGCTACACTAATGCTAAACGAACGTTCATATCAATTAGGGGGCGCAATTTACATGAAAACAACAGAGCAACAGCACAATGAGCGGAAGCGTGAAATCATGGAAAAATGCTTTGAGTGTTATGCGGAAAACGGGCTGACGGGTACGGGGATCAAAGCCCTGGCCGATGCCTGCGGCTGCACAAAGGCAAATCTGTATTCGTATTTCAAAAACCTTGACGAGCTGATTATTGAGTCAACGGCATACTGTATGGAAAAGGTTGAGGACGACTTTATGGAGATGGCCCCCACCGACCCCAAGGATGTTGTTCGATTTGTGAAGGAGGTGCCTTACTGGACGGCCCAAAAGCACGGCAAAAAATATCGCCTGATGTATCAGGTCTATACACTTCCGAAGTATATCGAGCACGGCAAGAAGTTTTTTGAGGGCGTGAACGAGCGCTATACCGAGTATGCCAAGCGGCTGGAGCCGAAGATCGGCATTCCCTATACGGTCATCACGCCGCTGATCTTTATATTCGTCCGCGCCTGCGTGCACTACGCCATGTTCGAGGATGAATATTATCTTCAAACCCAGATGGATGTCTTAAAGCAGGGAGTCGCCCTGTTCGTGGATAAGTACAAAGCAAACCAAGCATAAGCCGGTCAGCCGCCGCTCATTTACGGCGTGGGCAGCGGTGCAAAGCTTCGCCGTGATAACCAATTACGAACGGAGGAAAGAAGATGAAAACAGAGAAAAAACTACTCACAGGCTCACTTTTGGCCCTTTGCGCCATCCTCTTGTCACTTTGCATCGTGCTTGCCATAGGATGGAGCAAAGCGGCAAAGACCAACGCCGCCGCACTGCCGGAGGTGCGGAATAACGGCACGGCGATCCAGTGGAAATACAGCGATGAAACCGATTGGCGCGACCTGGTGGCGCTTGACGAGCTGAGAGGTGCTGCCGGAGAAAACGGAAAGGACGGCGTTGACGGTACAAACGGCCTGAACGGCAAAGACGGCATTAACGGAGTTGACGGAAAAGACGGAGCCGACGGTAAAGACGGCATTAACGGCAAAAGCATAGAAGTACAAAGAGCAACGGAATACATACAGTGGCGTTACGAGGGCGACGAGTGGCAAAATCTTGTTGCGATCGCCGACATCACAGGCCCCGCCGGACAGAACGGTAAGGACGGCTCTGACGGAAAAACGCCGGAGTTCCGCGTGAACGAAAGCACCCTGCAGTGGCGCTACACCGGCGATGAAATATGGCTGAACCTGTACGATCTTTCGGTTTTGAAAGGTCTTGACGGCAAGGATGGTATAAACGGAAAAGACGGCGCTGACGGTAAGGATGGTATAAATGGGCAAAACGGCTCCGACGGTGCGGACGGAAACACCCCGTTTATCGGCGAGAACGGCAACTGGTGGATCGGAGAAACCGATACGGGAGTGAAAGCCGCAGGCGTTGACGGAGAGAAAGGCGACAAAGGTGACCTCGGCGAAAAAGGCGACAAAGGTGAAAAAGGCGACAAGGGAGATAAAGGCGACAAGGGCGACCCCGGTCAGAACGGTAGCTGTTCGGGATATTTTTGCGGAGAGGGGTATGTACCGTCAACCCATCTTTCAGACGGTGCAGTTCCCTTGTACTATCGGGAAATGCATAACCGCGGCGGGCTTATATCGTACAACGGAACAACACTCAGGCTGAAAAAAGGACATACCTACAGTGTGTGTGTAAGCGGCATGGTCAATGCAAGCACAAATGATAAAAGCGGATATCATTCTGTTCGGATGACTGACGGTTACGATGATAACTATTGCAGATATATTACACTGATAGAACAAAGCGGCAGGGGATCAAATTCTCTCTGCTTCAACAGAATATATGACCTTACCGGTGCGAAAAACGATGTTGAACTTAAATTTTCGCTGGAGCAAGGTGATTACAAGACCTATCTGCTTTCATTCAGAGGCTCTGTTACCATCACCGCGCTTGACTGAGCCGACATATACGAAAACGGAGGAAATAAAATAGGGAGCTCTTTTCTCGGAGCATTCCCGCCGCTGCATAACCAGAAATAGCCGGGAAGCACCTGTTAGGCAGGCGCTTCCCGGCTGCTTTTTGCCGCATTATGCGTTGTTATCTTTTTCCAGCAGGTCGGTCATGTTTCGCAGGCTGATGCCCAGGGTGGACCCGTTGTGCAGCAGCGCCGAGGTGGTGGGAGGCAGGATCCCCGCCACGCCCAGCGCGATCAGCGACAGGTTAAAGCCCACAATGAACCGGTAGCTGCCGTGGATACGCTCCATCAGCGCCTGGCTGAGCCTTCGCAGCGTTACCAGCGCAAACAGATCCTCCGAGGCAACGGTGATGTCGGCGATCTCCCGGGCGATGGCCGCGCCGGTGGAGATGGCGATACCCGCGTCCGCCTCCGACAGAGCAGGGGAGTCGTTGACGCCGTCGCCCACCATGATAACGGTGTGGCCCTTGGCCTTTTCCTGCCGGATAAATGCGGCCTTGTCCTCCGGCAGCACCTCGGCGTACACCGCGTCCACGCCCACCTCGGCGGCCACGGCCTCCGCCGTGCGGCGGTTGTCGCCGGTCATCATCACCACATTGGTAAAGCCGCTC
>ENA-UBIJ01000066-UBIJ01000066.1-human-gut-metagenome-genome-assembly--contig:-NODE-66-length-59654-cov-14.975620_pt1 | contig 59654 bp, 70 predicted proteins | sample MGYA00244944_ERZ654876 | MGnify/ENA primary metagenome ERZ654876 (study PRJEB26926, sample SAMN06164748) | human gut metagenome | biome: ENVO:00009003; feature: ENVO:2100002; material: ENVO:00002003...
ACGAGATAGGAGTCCGTCTCGTGGGCTCGGAGATGTGTATAAGAGACAGATTTAGTTCTTTGCTAAATATTAAGTTTTTCAAAGTAGGAATCATATTAGCAGGGATAGGATATGGACTGTCATAGTCATAACAATCTGCTGCTTTTGTGGGGTCTTCTAAAATGCCTTCTATTTCTACATACTCTAGAAAGCCAGGTCCATTTAAATATAAATGGTTATTCTTTAAGAAAGCAATATAATCATTACATGTGTATTTTCTACTTGTCTGATATTTAGCTTTTGTTTCATTACCAACCTGAATCAGATTACCATGCATATCTTTAACTGCTACTAGACCAGTGCCAAAATGCAAATCTATAAATTTAGGTAATTCTTTATCTGATATATAATGGAACCCATTAGGTACTCCACATGTACTTACTTTGGATATATGTAATGGGCCTAATGTCTGTATATAGCTAGGATTAATATCTCGACCTTTATCTAAATCTTGCTTAATTAAATAGGCCCTATATTGATGAATCCACTGTTCTACCTGTATACGTGATAGATTCTCACTCTCAGATAGATTACTATCTCTTAATTGAAGAAATATTCCATCTATTATAGCGTTCAAAGAATTAAGTTCTATTCTGTTCATCATAAATAATTTTACAAAGTGTAACAAACTCGTTCATAGGTAAATCCAATTTCATTCTATTCACAAACATCATCTATATTTTTTCTAAATTTCTCTGGATTCTTCATTTCCATGAGTTATTTACAGTTATTGTTACTTTTTCTTTATTATTTGTAGCTTCCTCAAGTAAAGTCATTAGTTCATCGAATGCTATTCTAGAATCACTTACCCAATCTTCTTTTTCACCATCCCAAGTACCTACAAGTATACATCCTTCTGTGTCTTTAGAACTATTACCAGTATGAATTCTAATACCACTAAAGTTAGGTACATTAAGGATTTCTGGTAATGTTTTCTTAAATCTTGGAGAGTGTGTTAATTTAACCTCATATGTACCTTCAGGTATTGCAGTTTTACCATAAACCTTTTCTCCTTCTGGTCTTACTCTATCTTCGAGGGTATCCGTTACATACTTTTCATTAATATACAATTCACCAATAGTGAATGTATTTGTCTTAAAAATTCTATTCAATTTTAGTTGCATAATAAAAATGTAATCCGTCAATTATACAATTTTTATGCAGCAGGTGTTTCTAATGCAGCAACTCTAGCTTCCAAACTTTCAAGATCCTCACTTAGAGTAGTTAATCTAAGGTTCAACGCTGAAATCAATTCTCTTACTTCACTATCATTATAGTTCTGAAGACTAGCAAGTTTATTTTTCTCTTGTGTAGTATAATCTTCAGTAGATAGTCCTTTACCTTCAACTTTATCTTCTTTGTTTTGTTCTAAATCCGCTATCTGTTGCTTTATCTGAGAAATGTCTTCAGTAGCTTTATTATTAACTAAAACCCATTTAGTACCATTAAAATACTTTAAATCCCCACCATTTGGATTAGATGATAGATCTGCCCAATATTTAACAGATGCAGGATTAGGTTGAATTGTACTAGCTAGAATGTCGTATTTATTATTATAAAGTGTACTCATATTATTTTAAAATAAAAAAGGTTGACTAAATAGCCAACCTTTGTGTTTTAGATTTCATTTTCTTTTTCCTCAGTAGGAGGATCGATATTGTTTTCTTCCGGACGAACAGTAGAAATATTTTGTAAAAGTTGTTTAAGCTCTTTCACTTCAGCTCTCAATTCATCAAGTTCTTTGAAATCTTTTGTCACATTGGTTGTTATGTCCGAATTTACATTAAGTATTTTTAAGATGTCTTCACATCTCCTCGTCTCTTCATCAATCTTACTTAAGCTCTCTTGAGGACCTTTTGTACCATCCTCATTCTCCATACCCTCTACAGCGTAGCGAGCATGTTCCTCATCAAAGTGAGGGCCATTAATAGCTTCATACATATTTGCAGCCAATTCTGACTTTAAAATAGTGAAACCTTTCTCCAATAAGCTACCCTCATGCTTCTCTAAAGCAGTAGATAATTTATCTATAGCCTCTGATGGAGATTGATGGCGTTTGATTTGTTCTAATATTTTGTTCAAATGCATAGTTTCAATTTATTTATTGATTAATACTAAATTGAAATATTTTGCAATTATTTTGATATTTTGATAACCCTTGTATCTGTTACTTGTATTAAAGGGTTTGAATTAACTATTTGATAATGAGGAATTATATCCTTCTTAAAATTTAAAGTAAATAAGCGTCTAAAGAAACCTTTTTTACGCCATACTTTCTCTTCATATATAAATAGATCTTGACGATTCTTTATATCCAGCACATGTGTGATCATGCTGTCTATTCTTTCTATTTTGATAGTTGTCAATTGATTTGGCTTTAACTCTACTGTAAAATTCCTATCTACTGGAATCTCTTGAGTTATTGTATCCGAAATAATAGTTTCTACTGATGTGACTTCCTTTAATTTCTTATCTTTTATTTTAAGTTCTTTAGATTGTTTTCTTAGTTCTTGTACTAAACTATCTTCAGAATGCTTGAAGTCATCTACAGTTAATTGTAATACTTTGTTTTGTTTTTCCATTCCTGAGAGAGCACTCTCATAGTAATGTAAATTCACAGAAGCTCTAGCTAACGCATTATCTAGATTATCTACTTTCTTATTTAATCTGTAATTATCAAAACCTAAAACTGCTATCAATAGTACAGCACCTAATTTTATGTAATGTATAAAATTCACTATTTAATCTTTTTAACCAATTTTCTTATCTTAGGTAAATCTTCTCTATCTATAGTAATATCAAGATACTTTTCACCTTTTTTACGTATAAACTTATTTAGAAGTTTCCAAGGTCCATCTGGATATAATGTAGCTAAGTTTTCTATGACTGACCATAGTTCTACTCCAGCAATAAGTCCTGCAAAGAATTCTACTAAGTGAGCATCTATAGATACTAGTATATTAGCATCTATTTGATTTGCAAACCATATAATAGCACCACACCAACCAAATTTGCGTAGGGTTTTCCATAGTCTTCTTGATTCAAACTTCTTTTGATTTTTAAACGCTATCTTACCTCCTAAATAAGCATCTACTAATATGATTAGTAGTAAGATAAATAGAACTGTCCATAAGGGTGTAAAACTACCTGCCACCCAACTAAATGCTCCTGTTAATAAGCAGGAGATAAATTTGGCTGGACCATCACTAAATAGTTCTTTAAAGTAGTTCGTACTAGATACTCCTTGGGACAATAAAAAATATTGATGAATTTTATTTAACATAATAGATTGATATGAAAGGAAAACAAAAACGCTAACCAAATTTTACTTCAGTTAGCGTTTGGTATTTTTTGATATGAGAATTGATGCTATAACGTCTTTAGTCATCAAAAGTTCTTTTATATAAATTGACACTATCCTAAGTAATAGCGGTTATTTGTTCACTATTTGATCATCTTGCATTTGTTCATAAGCAATGAAATCTGAATCTACTTGTTCCTTCAATTCTTTTCTCTTTTGTAAGAAATCTTTGTAAATATCTATATAACTTTCATCTAGTATCCCTAGTAATGCAGCATTATAGTCATTCAATTTCTTTGCTTCAACATCTGTACCCCATAATTCATTAATACATGTTTCTAATATCTTATTAGCAGTTAATGTGGGCCATACAGTTACTTCATAATAGGAATAACCAATATACTCATCTCTTTGTTCTTCTTGTATATCCCATCTATATAGATAATATCCACCATTATCTTTTTCTATTGTACTGGGTATTTTATCACTATATGTTCTATTCATATTATTTTGTAGTTATTTCAGTTGATTTATATTTTGGGAAAAAGCAAAGGCGAGACCCGATGTTATTAGCAATACCAGACGAACTAGTCGTACCCACGTCAACTAGGCCAGCATTCAACCCATCGTCCGAGCGACCACCAACTACTACCAATTGCATGCGGCTAACTGATGTGCTGGTGTAGTAGTTGTCACACCAGTAGGTAGAGGTGCTACCGCCGACCTCCGTGGCTATTATATCGCCATCTTCCCCAAGCAACATCTTTTTGACGTGACCATTTATACGACAGACATTACCCTTCTTGTCATAACCCGTGTAAGAGGTATCGCTGAAGTTCGATGGGTCACTGGTAGTCCATAGTATAGATAATCCTGAATTGCCTGTGGTAACCTGTATATTGGCCCCGTCAGTGTGTTTCCAGATATGACCGAACGGATTCTCTATACCACGATACCTGTTAGCCATCAATGTAGCATGAGTACCATCGGAAGCATTTTTCACCACATATGCCTTCTCTCCAGATCCATTACCAAATTCGTTAGTATAACCACATTGAATAAGTGGATTATTATTATTGAAATTTGTCCAATCTGTCATTTGTGTTGGACCGTTTCCTAATCCACCCTGTGAGAATCCATTAGCATCTTTTTGAGCATTAAATGGTTTTTGACTATTTAATGTAGCATATTCTACTGCAAATAACCAGAATAAGGTTTTATGTGCTCCATACGTGTACATTTCCCAACCACTACCACGTTTCCTCGCGGCTTGTCGGAATTGGTCTCGGGTGAGGTTGGTGACGGGGCGGCCGAGTAGGGAACGGTAGGTATTATCCCATTCAGCGGTATTGTCGCCACCTCTAAAATTAGTTGAATTAGGATCACTTAATTTACTAGCTCCAGCCGCCGAACATAATAAATTATCGGTTCTATACATTCTGGCTTCATATGTTGAGATATAGAACTTATCTACATGTTTATACCCAGGTAATGGAATTTCGGACAACATCATCCTAAATTTAGTGCCATTAAAATACAATTTATACCAATGTTCAGGTATCTCTGTCATAACAGCATAATCCAAATAGCTTCCACCCCATGAAAGCTCATTATCCAAATATTCTTTAACTCCACCATCTCTATCCAAAAGACACCTTCTCATCTTACTCTGGACAGGTAGTTCTCTATGCAATTGCAGATTACCTACTCTAACACCATCTGGACTTGATGATGCAGTATCCCATTCAACTCCGTATGCATATCTTTCTTCTAAATCTGGAATATCTTCCCATGCAGGAACCCACTCGGTGGATAAGTCTCCATACTCAAGCTTGATCTTGTGGATGGTGGAAATTGATGTGCCAGTTTTAGGAGAACTAAATACAACCATATGTGTATTATCAGCTACTGCATTTCCGATATTAGTAATCCATTTAAAAGTCTTACTGGCCTTCCCATTTACAAAGTCAGTCTTACTGAACTGAGCCATAGAACTTACTGCACCAGTAGAGTTATATATAGTGAACATTTCCTTATCATCACCCAACTCTCCAAAAATAGTCAATGTTACTTGTGTTCCTTTAGATATCTGTTCAGTTAGCCAATAATTAGCCATCTCATACTCGGCATTACTCACTTCCTTCCCCGATCCCAATAACAGGTTTCTGCCATATACTGGAAGCTTACGATACTTGCCGTTATCCATTAAAGCTTTTGATCCGTCACCTGTAGTATGTATTACTACTTCCTTAACATTAGAATTAGTAGAATTATCTATAATACTTGCCTGTATAGAAATTCCATCAGTTACCGGAATTAAATAATCATTATTAACCTGAGTTTCCACATCTAAATTCTGACGTATCCACATTTGTATAGAACAATGATTAACCCCCATAGTTTGTTGCGCATAAAACCAAATAGAATTATCACCATTGGTGTTATATCCGCCAAAAAGACTTGATATATACGCACCATTATCTCTAATTGGGAGTGTATTAACAAAACCGTTTGGAACCTTCTCTAGTAATGTATTATAGTCTTCTTGAGATATAGATGGAGTATTGCCGTTTGCCACTTTCATGAAGATGTCAAACACTGTACAATCCGCTAAATCAGCTTTAGTAGCTAATTTATCATCTACATATTTTTTGTTAACGTCTACGGTAGGTATGGTAGGTTTACCAGTAAGATCCTTGTAACTACCAGATGTAGCTACAGTAGATAATGTAGGTTTATTCAATATCAATGCATCTCCTTCTGTAGCATTCCAATCAGCATTAACATTTACTTCAGCACCAGCAGCAATACCATTCAGTTTTATTTTATCAGCTGGCAACATTAAACCAGCTAAAGCTGTAGTAGATGCAGGAAGATTTAATTTTATATTTTCTACTGCATTGGTTACTAAGTTTCTTTTATCCAGAGTAATAGAGATACCTGTTGCTGTAATATTCCTAGCAGCAGCTTCAATTACCTTATTGATGTTTGTAACTTTAGTTTTATCTGCAGTAACATAATCATTAGTACTTAAACTCTTACCTTCTACTTTATCAACTTTAGTATCAATAGCATTATATACCTCAGTAAAGTCAACTTCTGGTATATTTACTACAGACCATACACCATTTTGTCTAGCATACTGTGAACCATCTTTAGGTGCTTCTTCTACTAGTTCCCGACTATGATCACTACTTAAGTATGGTATTCTAACCCATTCCCCATTATATTTTACTTTAATTACCATAATTAAATATTAAATATTTGTTTGCCAATTGTTTTAGCTTCTGTTCTAAGTGTTTGAAAAGATTGCCATTCATCATATCTGGTAATAGGTTGACTGCCACTAAGCAATTGTTCAACCATATTAGATTTTAATGCTGCTTCCTTATCTGCACTATATCTAGTTCTGATAACCTTACTTACGAAAGAATCATAAGTTGGTTCTTCATTGAATTTTAATTCATAATAAGCATAACCATGTATATCTTCAGAATTAATTTCTTCAATATCCCATCTAACTGCCCATTCATTCATTCCTAGGTATTCTATTACTTCAGGTATATGATCACCTTGTACTTTCTTTAATTCCATAACTACTTAATAATTTTTGTCTATAATCTTTAAAATTATAAGATCTCGTAAAGCGATACCATAAATTATGACAGTTTCCATATTTACACCATCCCCAATAAGCTGCTAGTGATGTTAACCTCTTATTCTTACTTTTATAACCTAATTTATAAATAAACTTCTTTTTGATATCTTTCCTGAGTAAAGTATGACCATGGTAAAATACATAACCAATAAAATCTATACCTCTTGCTTCTACAGGAAATATCTGCCAATTACGTTTTACTTTTAGTTTCAAGTTATCAGCTAGATATTTTTCAATCTCTTGTAAGCAATATCTTAAGTAATCTTTATCTGGGTGTGATATAACAATATCATCACAATACCTGTAATAATATTTTATTTTTAATACTTGTTTAATCCACCTATCGAACCAAGTCAAATTCAAATTTGCTGCAAATTGAGATATGTAATTTCCAATTGGTAAACCTTTTGGTGTAGAATAAACTACATGATGTAATAATCTTAATAGTTTCTTATCCTTAAATATCTTTTCAAATTGTGAGTACAACACATCTTGATCTATAGAAGGAAAGAACTTTTTAATATCTAAAACATTCATTATAGCATGATGGACTATTCTGTCTGGATAATACGGTAGCCTATATATTTCTCTTTCTTTGTTACCACGATCGGCGATGATTGTATATACGCAGTATTCCGAAGTACGATAAGTATCTTCAATTAATGCTTTTTGTAACCGAACCAGATTTTCATATGGGTTCCTGTCAAATTTCTTAACGCCGTATCTTTTAGTTTTACCTAGCCTAGCCTTCTTTTCAGCCCGGACCAGATTTTCATATGATATTATCCTGTTAAATAAATTGCCTATTCTTTTCATAAGCTATTTTGGTGGTAAGACCCGTTCGCACAATACTACTAGGGTCTCTTCAAAGCACCTGTTATCTTTTACCTAGAGGTAAGGCTGATCTAAGTTCAACAAACATTTTTGTAATTATCTGAAAGTATCTGTTAGTTCCAAAATTTCACTGATATTCGTCTATGAATTCGAGGATGCATTATTAGCATTAGCTATGAAGACTCTGCATTGAGAACCATTATCTGAATTACCTGACTGTTTTTTCAAGTATGAAATAATGTGACAGCAGTCTTACTATAAAGTCATCTCATAGTAATTCTTTTAGATCCCGCCCTTGTTATTAATATTTAATTATCTGTATTACTCAGGACTATGCCTGCATTTTCTTAAATGTATCTGAATCAACTACAACGATCTTACCATAAAAGGCTAATCTTGCACCGAAAGTCATCCACGAACGCGAGGAAGCATCAGCAGCATAAGCCACGAAGACTCCGCATCGAGAACCATGCTCCGAACCACCCGACCGTAGAAAGATTCTATTTCCTGTTGGATTAAACCAACTATAGTCGGAATAGTAAGTAGTTTCAGATCCACCATGTGCTGTAGGAACTACATCACCATATTTACCTTGAGTTACGGCTTTAGTCCATCCATTATATGCTTCTGTTGCAGCTGGATTAGGTTCATATCCTACAACTCTGATATTAGTAGCACCTGCTGCTTCAAGCTCTGCTACATCCTTATCTGGGAATGAACCTCCATCATATACAACGTATTTACCTTTTAAAATGTTTATTCCTTGTACAAACTCCCACTTACTGTAATAGCAGTCTTCAAGTCCTAAGAAGCTAGTTGAGTAATGTGTAGAATCTTCTAAAGTTGCTAGTCTACCATCCTTATTACCTAAAGATATAGTACCACCTGTTTTACCAGCATTATACGGTTTAGTACCGCCAGAACAAGGTATTGATGAATTAGAAGTACTAATGTTAGTAGTCTTGTAGTAAGCACAGAACATTCTAGCTATTGTTGCATGAATTCTATAATCCTGTATACCCCACATTGAACCATTTACTTTAGCTTGTGTTACAAATGTTGCTAATGTTTGTGAATGAGTAGATTCTACTCCTCCATCACTACACAACCAATTGAGATCTGAATATTTGTAAGCTTCGTAAACTCCTACTAATCTTTCAGGTTCTTCAATGTAATCACTACCTATTTGTTGTTCAGATATGTAAGTTCTCCAAATGCCAGGACTTCTTTCAATAGTTTTATGGTAATATTTAGGGAAATGCACCATCATGTTTTCTTGGTTTCTTCCAGTATAAACTATATCTGTATTATCCGGCCATTTCTTAGAATGAGATTCACTACAATAACTAATCAATGCAGCATCATCTCCATATGGTTTAGCAATACATCTCTTGAACTTACTTCTTAATGATTCAATTACATTTCTATTACCACCTGTTGCACATGTTGTGGATGAATTGTTTTCATCATTTTCATACCAGTATGCTAGAGTATCTTCTAGATTAGAAGTATCTACTAATGTTTTATAATACCAGGTTCCATTATAAGAACCGAATAATATGGAGCTTTTATTAATTAAATTTACTTGACCTGAACAATATTTTGGTAATCCTGTTGTGTTATCTTTTCCATCATTAGCATAAAGATTCAAAACACACCACCCCGAGACAGCAGGAGTAATCTCTCCTTGTAGCAATACATGGGAAGTTTCATCCGTATAATTGTTTATTGCCCATTTACATAATGCAATCAAAAAATCCTCTGTCGGATAGTCAACTGTCTCATAATCTGATCTTAATAAACCCTGACTTATTAAATCAGTTATTTTTGGAAAATTAATATATAATGCAAGATCACCATTTTTATATCCGGCATGGTATCCATCTAACAAATCAGCATCTAACCCGCTACCTGAACCATCATTACCAGCATGCCATACTTTATTGTTTTTATAAGTGAATTTATCTTCAGATATAGAAAGATTTGTAGCACTATTCCAAGGATTATTCCCCCATCCTAAATAAACATTAGAAGATTTATATGTAGATCCATCTCCAGTGGAAAACATTCCAATTCCACCTATATAACCAGTTTTATCAAAGTTTCTATAAAATAAACCTTTTGCATTACTACTGTTTTTGGCATTCTCTAATTTTAATCCATCTAAAGAAACTTCCGTATTATATTCGCTAACTCTTATATTAAGAGCACCTGTCATAGTATCCCCAGTCTTTTTCACATATCTAGCATCGCTAGTATCTTGAGTCATTGCAGTAATACCTTTAGCAAATGCAATTTTAGTACCATTCTTTGTAGCAGCAGTAATTACATTACCTGTACCAGTAACTTCAACTGTTTCTAGTTTGTTGCTCTTTAGATTAGTAATATCAGATTTGATTGTAGTATCATTATAATTACTCAATCCATCTAGTTTAGTCTTATCAGCAGCAGACATAACACCTGCGGTAGTAGTAGTAGCTTTGTTAATAACCACTGTGTTAGTACTTGCAGCACCAGTTGTAGGATTCTTCTTAGCCAGAGTAATAGTAGCAGCATTAGCATCAGCAGTAGCACCTGTAGCATTAGACACATAACTACCTAAGGAAGTAAATTTACTATCTACTTGGGATTTGTTATAGTAATTGTTAGCAAGGTCATCTGCTACTACCTTTATGTTAGCATCAGTTTGATCCTTAGTATAGTACCTAGTATCATGAGTATGAGTAGTTACTTCACCTATTAATACAGCTTCAATGGCTGCTTTACTAAGTTCAGCATCTTTACCGGGTTCTCCTTGAGGTCCTTGGAATCTACCCATGTTAACCCATTCTGTACCATTCCAAAAGTATAAGTCTGTACCAACAATATAAGAATCACTAAGCTGTGGGTCTACAATGTCATTTAAATCTTCTGGACTATTAAGACTACCTTTCAAGAGAATACCTGAAGATGGCCAACCTGTGTTTACATATACGTCGTTAACTTCATCCCAAAGATACCAATAACCATCATCCCCTACTTTGGGAGGATTGTCTGCATATTCTTTGGCCCTTGCTGCTTGAGTGTTGGCATTGTTAGCAGCAGTAGTAGCATTTGTAGTAGCCTGTTGTGCAGCTGTTTTAGCCTCATTTACGGCAGTTATAGCATCAGCTGTATTCTTTTCCCTTGCAGCCTCTTGAGTCTCTCTAATCGCCTCATTTGCCTGTCTAGTTGCTTCATTTGATTCCCTTTCCTGTTCTGCTGTATCACGAGCTGTTTCAGCTGCTATTCTAGCATCTTCGTTATCTACACGTTCTGTTTCAGCTGCAACTCTTCCTTCTTCAGAACTGATTCTTTTTGTTTCTTCCTCAATCCTTTTCTGCTCATTTGTGTTACGTTCAGCTTCAGCAGAAGCTCTTAATGTCTCTGCACTAGCTCTAGAACTTTCAGCAGATACACGATTAGCTTCATTAGTCTTACGAATCTTCTCCTCAGACTTTCTAGAGTTCTCTGCAGCAATACGCTCATTCTCAGCAGTTACCCTTTTAGTCTCTTCTGCTTTCCTACTATCCTCATTAGAGATACGTGTATTCTCATTACTTACTCTGGTATTCTCAGCATTAACTCTACCTTGTTCTGCAGTAACACGTAATGCTTCTGCTTCTTTAACAGCTTTTTCAGTAGCTTCTACTTGTGCTTTAGCATCCAATGCTTCTGCTGCTGCATCTAATGCAGGTTGTTTTAATGACTGAACCCACTCTTCTTCAGTACCTACGAAACCATGTTTTACTGCAACTTCATATGCTGACCAACCTTGAATACCTTGCATACCAGATAAGTCAACAATAAACTTCCAGCCTTCTTGAGTTTTTAAGTAAACCTTAGCATCATCAGGATCTTCTACATCATTAGTATTAATAAGTACATACTCACCTAACTTTACATCTGCAGTACCCCAATCAGCTTCCATTGCTTCAACTGAAGGATATTCCTTCTTGTAAGTGAAAGCATCACCAATAGCAGCTATACCAGTATTAACATATTGTTTAGTATCATAGTCATAGATCCACCAATCACCATCTACGATCTTTGGTGGATTACTAGCAATCTCTTCAGCTTTATCAATAGCCACTACAGCATCATCAACTATACCTTCAATTTCTTCTACAGCTTGATTAGCTTTATCTGCAGCTTCATTTGCTTTATTAGCTGCTTCTAGTGCAACAATAGCTGCATCTTCAGATGCTTTGCTTAAACTATCAATCCAATCTTGTTCACTACCTTCGAAACCTAATTTAACTGCAATATCATAAGCACTAAGACCACGAGCTTCTATACCTGTATCTACATATACTTTGTTGATAGGATCATAAGTAAACCAATGATCATTCTCACCTATATATGGAGTCTCTGCAGTAGCTTTTACCCCAGTATCTCTATTATCTACCCACCAGTTACCATTGGAACCAATAAAAGGTGGTATATAGTCATCTTTACTTACATCAAAGAGTACAACCCATTTTTCTATATCACGATTGTAAACTTTAATTATTCTACCTTTTGAATCTGCTCCCAAGTCAACCCAGTACCCAACCTGATCTGGATTGGGTACGGTTATACTTGCGAACCATTCATAATATACATTATTCTTAATCATATTAAACTATATATGGATTTTCCTCTTTTATTGTTTGTATCGCTTCTAACCACTTATTATAGTATTCTGTAGCTTTCTCATCATTACCTAATGCTGTATTTTTTACATACCCCATATAAAGAGGGTCTGCAACACTTTTATAATCCTTTTCTCTATTTTTCTCTATCTCGATATTTTTATTAATTTTTATATCTTCTATTTCTTCCTGAGTAAGAGGAAGCATGTAAAAAAGATGATATAAATCATAATCTTTATGAGAATTATAGAATTCAATTTGTTCTAATGATGCTGGCATCATTTTACCTTCTAGGATATCATCATAACTAGTTGCAATATTTTCAGGAAGAATGCTTTCATACCATTCTTTTGTACCTATTGTCATTCCACCAACAAAAAACACATAATATTCTTCATTTTCCATAATAAATAATCTTATTGATAAGCCAAAAATATAATATCTACTGCATCATTTCCTTTTAATCCCGGTCTATGGGATTTATTATCTGTATCTATAAATACAATATCGCAAGAATTTGAAGATCTACTAGTTACTCCAGTGGAACCCACAAATGCTCCAACACTAGTTCTCTTACTACCAATAGCAAATGCAATATAATTTGTATTACCTATATTATGGTTTACTCTGATTGTGCCATCATTTACATTTGCAACAGAACTCACCTTTTTCCCACCAACAGTATACACATTATTTATTGTTGAATTTGTTCCTGCATAATAACAAATACAGACTACACCAGGACCATACCATTGACCACGATAGGCTCCTTCTACTGTAATCTTTTTGCAAGATAATGTTCCAGTTATAGTAGCATTATTCGCTACCATAGATCCATCTTGATATACTCTAAAAGGAGCCCAAAATCTATTACCTTGGCTTGTACCATCATCAAATGGTTTACCTGCCCAAATGCGAACTTCGTCACTAGCAGATCCATAACCAGATATACCAACTGTAGCCCTACCATTTCCATCCAAAGGTCCCAGAGTAATAATACCACTTTTGTATATATTTACTTTACCTTTATTGTAGCGGGTTACACCACCAATATTTGTAATATCTGTTAATAAATTTTCATCTCCAACTGCTATTACTTGTGCACTAGCATTTACATCGTTACCAGGATCTAGTACAACACACTTATTAGCTGAATAAATAATTCCAGTAGGGTCAAAATTCCAACCAGCAATATTTGCTGTTTGTGCTAACAATAATCCAGTTGCAACCATTTCAAAAGAAGACATTACTTGAAAACCACTAATACTGCTAGTATAACCTTTACTCTTTACAATATAGTATTGACCATTATATTTAACAACATCTCTTCTGTCATCTGTCCAGTAATAAGTTTTACTACTACTAAAATCTCCTCTAAACACTAATGCTGGTCCTGCTGGTCCAGTAGCTCCAGTAGCTCCAGTAGCACCCTGTGCATATCTACCTTTCACGTATTGATGTGAAGCGTCATCATAATAATACCAATAACCATCGCTACCTATATATGGTGAATAACTATCCTGACCATTGACTCCATCTTTACCAGAAAATTTAACTGGTTCTGTCCATCTATAAGATGTATTTGGTATTAGATCTATAGAATTAGTATTTGGATTATAAGTACCTTTACTTGACCAAGTAGTATAATTACTTAGATAGTGTGCATCCAATGACCAATTATATGCACCCGTTGCAGTAGGTAATGTGGTAAACGTTGGCCTAGAAGGTGTGCTATTACTACAGATATAAATAGTAACTTCTTGTTTACCATTTTGACCAGTAATTCCCTGTTTACTCTTGGATATTACAAAATCTACTGTGTCTACTTTTGTATTTGATCCTTTTACAGTTGTATAAAAATCTATTTTATATACTAAAGCATCTGAAGTAAACGCAGAAAGTTTATCTGTAGGATAGCTTAATTCTTTTGTACTACTATTATAATTTAAAGATGGACCTGTTCCATAGTAAGGGGTTCCATAACCTTGCAATGTATAATTGGTTACTTCCTCATTACCATATCTTAATTTACTAGTTGTAGTTGCTACTCTAGCGACATCAGCAGTGAAGTTACCGTTCTCATCAGTTACAATAGAACAGTTTTCATTTTGTAACGAACCACGATAAACATTTTCTCCATCTCTTACTTTGTTAATAGTTATGAAATCATAAAATTCGTTACCAACTGAATCTGTAACTACACACTTGAAAGTGACTTCATCAGCAATGTTCATCCATGCAGAGTTATATTGTACTCGTAATGTTGGACCTACTTCGTTCTGAATTAAATTCCAACTGTATTTACCAGCTTCACTATAATACCACTTATAAGTTGCACCATTAACATTTGTAGTAGATGTTGAAATATCTATATAAGTTGGATTTGGTACAGTTTCACCACTCTTGTAATGAAAATATTGTTCGCCAGTCATTGTCATATACATAGCATCTTCACCATTGAACCCATTTTCACCATCTTTTGTAGTACCTATATACCATACTTTATCGATAGCGTATCCATCTTCCAAAGTAACACCAATGGTTATTTCTGCAGTGGTAGAGTTTAAAGTATCTAAATACACCCTATTAGATGCTAAATCGACATGAGCTGTAGCAGTTCCTTTTACAGACTTAATTGTCATATTTTTGATACTTATTGCATTTATACCATGATATGCCATAACATCTGTATATATCTCACTTATTACTATTTTTGGATTACCAGATTCGTCATAAGGAATTACAGCAGTACCATTACTTAAGTCTACATAATAAGCATCTGCCCCTTCAGCGCCATTAAACAATTTCGCAAGCTGTACATCATCATAATACTCACCACCATCTGAATTAGTTACTGTACATCTTAATGATAATGTCCTTTGACCCTTATTTAATGAAGTGTAAAATACCTCTAATGAACTATAAGTTCCCATAGTTACTCCGGTATCTAATCTTGTCCATTTAAAAGATGGATTAGTCATACCATGCACATTTGCCATGAGACTTATAGTAGATGGAGTTGGTGTTCCACTATCGTCAGGTGTTTCATATAAGAATAGTCTGTCACCAGTAATTTCTACCCATTTAGCAACATCATCACTTGGAGTACCTGCTTCACCTTTTGATACTTGTTTCTGCCAATCATCTTCTTCATCTTTTGGTTCTGCTGTAGTGCCATCTGGTTTCATGCAAATCCATAAACTACCATTATGACTTACTTGATCGTAATAATAGTAAGTATTACCAGAAACCCAAAGGCCTTTATATACAGGTACTCTAACGATTCCTGTATTAGAAGTTTGATAAATTGTACCTACAAATTTAGTTTGTTCTCCACCAATTACAACTCTTTCCCTTACTACACCAGCTACAGGATCATCTGCCAAAGTAAACTCGTCAATACCTTTGTAGAATGTCAATCTAGGAGCATTCATACCTTTAGCACTAATATAGATCGCATTACGACGCTCATCCATTTGTAAGTTATAATCTGGATCAGCTTCATACATGTGCCCTAACTGAAGTATAGTATCTCCTTCTCCTGGCTCTGAGCTATTTGGTTCACATACATCCTTTGATAATACAATATAATCTCTTCCAACTTCATTAACTTTACGCCAATATCTTTTAACATTTTTACCATCAAACTGTTGGCATATTGCCATATCGTTAACTACAAATTCATTGTACTTAGTTCCATCTTCTGTATCAAAATAGCATTTGTATCCATCAGCAAGTGTTTCTACTTTAGTACATTTCATGTCTCCTAAAGTAACTAACAAATCTCCTCCGACAGCCTTTATCTCATTTACTGTAAGTTCATTAACTGTCATGTTACCTCTTACAAATAAATTATCAAGCTCTAAATTCCATTTAGTTCCAAAAGGATACAAACTAGCGCCTTGTCCATCCCAACCAGATCTAAATATTGTTCCACCCTGTAAACCATTTTTAAAGTCTATTCTACCTTCTGCAGTATCCCCATATTTATTTAAAAAGGTCTTTTCAGTTTTTAAAGAAGTATACAATGTACCATCAGAAGGTTGAGTTGTTTCTGTTGATTTAATTACAGGTAAAGAACCAGAACTACTGGCAACTGCTTCTACTTGGTTCTCAAGTTTGGATAATGCTTGATTTAAAGTATCTGATGTAGCTAATGGAGAAGCATCATTTGCTTTATAATAACCAGATAATGGGAATATTGTAGCAGTACTCTGGGTATGATAGCCTGGAGCAGATCCACTACCTCCACCATTTGCAATAAGTTCAGATAATGCTGTAATAGTATTCTCAGCTACAGTAAGTCTATTGAGAGCATCCTGTAATTGTTGTAATGTAGATCTATTATCAATATCATCTATCCATTCTTGCATAGTACCACCAATCTCTGACATATCGGTGTCATGCTTAGTATCTAAAGTAATGATCTTATTATTCAATACATCATAGTAACTAGTGATAGTACTATTAAGGTTAGTAGTTACACTAGTATCTCCTTCTACTATCTTATTACTAAGATCTTTATAATTATCATTTACTTTAGTATCTAGTATCTCAACATCTTCTTCTACAGCATCTACTCTCTCATTAGTAGCAAATGTACCTGATAGTGATGTAGTAAAACTTCCACTAGTAATATTTTTATTACTACCATCTTGTACAAGGGTAATGAGGTCTTGCTCTTGCAGTTTAGTTGTTAGTTCAAATTGTGATATCTTTTTATTCATATTACTCTTGGATTATATGTTCTTCAATTTCTGTAAGAATACAATCATTATCAATGTCTTGTATTTCATAGAAATTTATTTGTTTCTTTAAACAGTTAATGTACCCACCAATCTTAATCAAATCTTCCTGAGTAAAAGGAAAATCTGGATCATTTTTCTTTAAGTCAGATTCAAGTTGATTATATATAACTTCTAAATGAGGAATAAGTACGATATTAGTAACAGATGTATTATCAATATCAACATTCATTTTGGTAGAATCATTAATCTGTTTACCTACCTTATTTACATATTGTGCATGATCCATTACTACAGTTTTTACAAATATTACAATTTATTGTACAATTACAGGTTCTCATACCAAGTAGGTTTAACATTTCTTTATAATACATATCAGCATCTTCTGTTAAACCTAATTTCGTTGCATTGTCATATAATTCCTTCTTAAATAAGAACATCATAATACGCTCTTTCATTTTGTTATCAAGACAATTATGACAATATCTAGTAAGTAATTTTACTTCCGCTAAATATAATGATTCTTCCATATTTTTTAAAATAAAAAAGGGAGCATGGGGGAATACCCCAAGCCCCCTTGTGAGTTAATAAGTTTAAAAGTTAGGCCTTAGCAACAAATGCTTTCAATGCTGTTTCAAAAGCAGAATCAGAAATTTCACCTTTATTAACATAAATCTCTGCAGATAGCGGAGTAGTTTTGATGTACTGATTATCATTGCTCAAATACAAGTTATCCCACTCTAAAGTAAGAGTATCATATTCTGCACTCAAATCTGATCTGAATTCAGGAGCAATATACGGATAAATAGCATTAGCACGGTACTGAATACCTTCGTAACCAAGATTCCAATTCTCACGATCTCTTACAATATAAGCATTACCACGACCCGGAGTACCCTGAGTCTTAGCAATCGTCAAATTAGAAATAGGATACATTACATTGCTCAACAAACCAGAAGGAATCGTTTTCCACATGAAAACATCCATAGATACTTGGCAATAACCAGCATCTAAAGTAATTCCCTGATTGTACGGGATTTCCTTTGCAGTTAATGTTAATATTGCAGCAGCACTAGTAGCTACTACTCTGGCCTGTTTATGGTTATTGATCTTATTCTTGAAAGAAGTAATCAAATCTGTTACATTAGTAGTTTTAGCAATTACCTCATAAGTATGAGTAAACTGACCCGGAGCTTCGTGAATGTCATTATAAACAATGCGCAATACATAACGATGTCCCACTTCAGGAGTAACATCAGTTGCAGTAATTACTACTTTGTCTTCAGCCTTAGCAACAAACTCAGTGAATACCATAGACGGTTTAGAACCTTTCTGAATCGGCATACTATAGTTAATAACCGACTCTGTAGATTTTGTACCCTCTTGATTGTATACATCTTCTTTACCAACACAAACACCAATGTAAAGTGCAGTGGCAGCTTCTGCCTCAGATGCAGATTTAACAATTACTTTGTTCTCATTGAACAATGCGATATCACCGTCAACTAAATCATCTACAGTAGTATAAGAAGTCGGAGTTGTCTTAGCGATAAGTACTTTATTTACCTTTTGTAGCATTTTATTTAAATTTAATAGTTAAACATTTAAAGCGCTCAGTTTAACTTATTTTAGTTCTTCTACTTTGCTTTCGCATTTCCTCGTTAAACTAAACTTTTTCGTATATTACTCCATACTATTTACTTCGTTAATATACGATTGATATCTAGGATTAGCCTCATTCTCCAAATACAACTCAACCGCTAACTTTACTATCTCATCATGAGTTGATGCTGGCATATCCTTGTACTCCTCAAATGGAGCATCAGTGAGGCTAATCTTGTTGGGTATTCTCAAGTATGTGAGAATATAATTTCTTATATGGTAATTACCATCTGTATACAAATGAATAGTATTACCTTCATATAGTCTTAATGGTCTAGCGGATCTACCGTGTAATCTATATTCTGACAAGGTATTTTGTCTTTGTCTATCAATATTCTCTACAGTAGCCTCTAGTACATCTGTATTTTTAGTTCTTGGTTGACCGCTTGGTCCTACAGGCCAACAATGATCATAACTAAATATCACAGCTGTTTCACCTAAAGTAGTCATATAATCTTCTGGTAGAGTAACTGTATACTCTTCTGGATAGGTTGTAAACTGATAAGACTTTCTTGTAACCAAACTACGAAGATCATCAATTCTCTTTTGATCCTGTTCAAAACCAGTTTGCTTAAAATTAATACCAGAATATCTGGTTTTAATAAACTTAATTAAACCAGCTGTTAACCAATATTCAATATCTGAAGTAGTAGGTTTCGTTAGATTACTATCTAACTGAGCTATTTCTAATTCAAATGCTTCTTGTAAGTCAATGTACCTCATTATTGTTGATTATTTGGTTGTTTTACTTGTAATCTATATTTACCTTCAGTAATAAACATATTAACTGCTAAATCTACAATTTCACTATGAATTGATTCTGGTAGTTCACATTTATTAGCTCCATCAGTAGTATTAAATCTTAATGGTTTCCTGTAGTAAGTCAATGTAACATTACCTAATGTAGTATATGCATCTACTGCTACTTCTATATAATTATATTTAGTAGTAGGATCTGATACTAATGCAACAGCAGGTTGCCTAATAATAGGTGTATTGTATGCAGTTTTAATAAACTTACCAAGATCCCTATACTTAACTAATTGATTGTCTACTCTAACAAAATCCTTGTATTGTTTATATGTACCTTTTACTTTACTAAAAGAATGTACATATAAGAAATATTCTTCAGTAGATACATATGGTAATCTGTATCTTGTGAAACCATTAAGAGTGGTACCTGTTGCAGTTAACTCTTTTTCTACTAATAAACTCTTAATAGAATCTGTATTTCTAGTATGTATATTGGTCTCAGTTTCCATCTGATCATCACCAACATAGTTCATCATTACATACCTATCTTGAGCTTCATTTAGTATTGAAAATATAAGATCAGAATTAGGCTTTTGGTCTATAGTAAGAGTAGGATCTATTAATTGTATCCTGCGCTCAAATTCCATTTGCATATTTTTTGCGTCCATCTATACCTCCTATTCTGATAATTGTGCTACGTACTGTGGATGTGTTTGAGTTCTTGGAGATTCAATATTCTCAATTGCCATGTCAGCAGCTAATTTAACTACTTCATATTGCATATACTCTGGAATTTCATCTAGAGTAGACGTAATATCTTGATTATTAATCTTTCTTGGATATGCTAGATAAGTAATATCTATAGTGTAGGGACCTACCATGAGATCCCTATCTATAAATACTATTAACTTATTATCCTCTAGTATTGCTACAGGTTCTTCAATCCAAGGTTTATTATTATAAGTTTCTAAGAATCTAGTAGCTTGTTCGTGACTAATAAGTTTTACTGTAGCTATTTTATTACTACCAAAATGTAAAATTCCTTCTAAGAAGTACATACGCTTATCTTGAGTATCATCACCATAAGTAATACTAGATTTGAAATTATTCATAGTGAGTCTATTACTTATAGATTCACTTAGTAAAGACAATCCTTTATCAGTTTTTACTAAACCTTCTAAGTCTGCTACTCTTTTTACATTACCTTCAAATGGTATTCTAAGAGTATTATTACCAGTAGCTTTAGTAGCTATCTTGCTTAGATATGCTGTATATAACCAATAATCAATTTCCTCAGGTAAGAAAGATGGACAGCCAGATATACCAATATTAACGGCATTTTTATCTGCTTCAATCTTAAATGCTATATGTGCTTCTAATACTGTCATATTACTTAGATTCTATTTCTTGCATGATCGCTAGTCTTATATCTTGATTCTTTTTATCATCAAGCATCAGTACAGCTTCATCCATACTTCGACCAATTACATCAGTGCCATAGTAATACATATTTTTATTCTTACGAATAACGTTTTTACTAATAGCTTCTTCGATCAAGTATTGAGTTTCTTTATTCTTATTATTTACCCACAGTAGTAAATATCTTTGTGGATCATTTTCAATAAGTTCGTTCAGCTTACTTTCAACTAATTCATTACTAATTGAATCTGACTTAATACCATAAAGTCTAAGACACTTACGCATCTCTTCAAGAGACATCTTAGTAAATGCTGAATAAGCCTCACGTTTAACTTTAAATTTCTTATTATTCTCTTCTGCTTCTGCTTGAGAATTACTTAACAAGTAGTCAGTACTTGGTGTAATATTACTAGTACCAAATGCTACTCTTTTGTGACTTTTTAAGAATAAATACTTTAATTCATCCTCTGGTTTTTCAGTATGTATATATAGATCCTTATTACCTAACTTAACTGAATAAGTAGCCCAGAATGGACTATATGGTGCTAAATGACCTTCTGGATAACCAATAGCTTTTTCAAGTCTACGAGCATCTTCCTCTGTTAAACCAGTATATCTGTTTCCTGATCTAGTCCAATACGGACCAATATAATCACCACAATTTTTAAACTTTGAAATACCAACCCAAGGGTTAGTTCTAATAAATCTTAACGTTGCTTCCATATATTCTTAATTAAATATAGATTTTAAACCTGTTAATAAAAAAATATAGGGGCTATTACGCCCCTATAAGTTATATTGTATAATATTGGCGTACTTATACGTGCCACAAGCTTTCGGTTAGCCTTCGGCATCCATAATCAATTCTCCACATCCCCGGGGGTCTCTCAACATAATACCCATCTCACCTAAGAAGTGAACAGAGTAACCGTCCTTTGCATTAGAACGCAAAGTGTTGATAGATTTTGCAGGACCTGCAGGAGAAATAGAACCACCAGTATACCACTGCATGAACTCACGACCCTTACGTACTACCTTAACAATGTTTGCTTCGCCATCTCTACGACTTACATCCAAGAATGTAAAACGATAAGACTCAAGCGGCTTACCAGAAAGTGGGTGTAACAAACGATTGAACGTAGTGTTGTCATACAACGGGAAGTGTTTCAATGTCAACTCAATACCATTAGTCATCTTGTATGTTACAAACTGACCACCTAAAGTCAACTCTTGACCGCTACCACTGATAAACTTAGTATCAATTACATTCATCGTAGCAGCTTTCTGCTTCAATACACGGTCAAACTCACGAATACCCATTTCACCAGTTAAGGCTACGAACTTACGCTCATTAGTACCAAGAATATTGTAAGACAAATCAAACAAGAAGTCTTCAAGCAACTCTGCTGTCAACTCAGTGTAATAACGTCTATTAGACGGTGCAATCTGCTCAAGCAAACCAGCTGGCAAATAAACCGGACGACCATTAGTACCTTTCAAAGAGAAAGTACCATCAGCGTTACGATTTGACTTAGAGTAAACCATCATCATCTCACAACGTTTTCTCCATTCACGCATTGCCACCCATTCTTGATAGTCAGACCACAAATAAGATTTCTTACCTGTTTTAGGATCCTTTAATGCAATCCACAATACAGTTGCATAAGCTGTACCTGTAATATCATAACTCAAACGAGTTGTGAATAAGTAGTTACGCATCTTGAATTGAGTATTGTAGTTCAGGATATCTGCCTCTTCACTGTACTCCTCGTAAGCAGAACCAAGACGTGACATTTCACGACCAGCTAACAAATACTTACCCGGAACGTATGAACTAGACTGACCATCAGCGATGAACATAGTATAGCACCACAAGTTACCGTCTTGTACAGGAGCACCTTGAATACGTAATTGATATTCTTTGTCATCAAGTACTACAATAGCACCCGGACCAAACCATTTATCTTCTACCCATACTTGGATAGGTGTGTTGCCAATACCAGCCATGATTGTGTCAGCATTAGCAGCAGTAATTTCAGTACCCTGCCATTTTGCAGAGCGAATTGTTACAGCTCTATCGGTATCAATTTCAACATACCATTCGTATGTACTTTGATCAATAGTCATTACGTTACCAAGACCACCTGTGATAGCATCAATGGAAGTACCATAAGCACCGTCTTTTGCGGCAAATACGTAAGAAACAATACGTTCTACTTCATACGGTCTTGACAACATTGCTTCTGAAATCTTATTCTCGTCAATAAGATCTGAAAACCATCTACTTTTACCGATCTGTAAATTATTCAGAATTCCGTTATCCATAAATTAATTTATAATCTTTAATTATTGTTTAAACTTCGTGCTGCGATACTCCATATAGAGTTTGATGAACTAGTGTGAATTCTTTTAGTGCCTTTCGTAGCACCTGTTGTCTTTAAACTTTGTTTCAAGGTCTTTATAGCAGAGCTAGTTCCAATTTTTTTTGCAGTATCTAGCAAAGTGTCTCCCTTCATAGTAAAATAGGCAGACTCAATTAAATTTTTTACACTCTTAGAATAGTCTTTCTGATATTGAGTAAGACCATCTGAGTCCGCTTTAAAGATATAATTCAATAAAGCTTTTTTATCCTTTTCAGGAATAGCGATACCTCTGATATCTTTCAGCGATTTAATGTTGGTGACAACGTCGTCAACAAATTTTTGTTGGCGCTCGATTCTTGCCTCATTTTGCTTTTCCTGATCAATCAATAGCTGTTCCTTCTTCTTTTCAGTAATCTCCTTCATTAGTTCAAGAGCTTCCTCTGCTTCATCTTCTAGAATACCAGCATCTTCATACTTCTCTAGTTTACTCTGGATTCTCTTCTCACTAAACCCTTTTTCTAACAACAATTCACGAATGATTTGCTTTTGATTACTCTCAATTGAGGTGTCAAAGTTATCAAAATCAATAGCAGCACTAACTTGAAAATAATCTTCTAGTTTACCACCATTACGAACAAATTCATCAATCTTAGCAACCTCTTCACTTGAATACTCTGGAGTTGAATTTTCTTCAATTAAATCCTTGAAGTATTCACATAATTCCTCTACTGTTTTAGGTTTCTGTACTTCTTCATCCTCTTCAAAGTCTAACCCTAATTCCTCAGTAATAGCATCGAAGAAAGCACTAACCTGAATACCTTCATTATCCAACTCTTCCTCTTCAGTAGATGTTTCCTCAACATTTTCTACTTCTTTAGTTTGTTTACTTTTCTTTTTAGGTTCTTCAACTTCTACTTCCTTTTCTTCTACTTCTGTTTCCTCTTCAGTTTCTTCAGTTTCTTCAACCTCAGTATCTTTTTCTTCTTTAGAAGTATCTACTCCAAACACTTCTTTTACTGAAGGACCTCTGTTAGTTCTTTGTAAACGTTTGATTTCATCATCAGATAGATCATCATTATCTGTACTAAACGTACCTGTTACTAGAGGATTATTTAATGTTTCAGATGACAATGCATCTGCTACTGCTTCCCAACCTAATAGTGTATTACTATTGTTATCCATAATTATATTTAATTAGATTTATTAATGATTCCACTTAGCAGCGTTCCTAGCAAAATTAGCTTTCTTCTTCATAGCAGGACTTGCTTTGCTGCCTTTCTTTAATACTTTGTTTGCATATTCTTGTACACCCATACCAGCCTTTTTTGCTGCAGCTTTAAATGTACCTCTCTTGCTTTTCTTGATATGTATTCCACCTTTCTTATAACTTGGTACAGGATATAGTGGGTATACTCCTTCTAACTCTTTCATATTGATTATTTATTTTCTTGTTCTTCTCCAAAGAACATAGGTAATCCTAATGGAGCAGCCCATTCGATTGGAGTAAAATTATTCATTCTATTTATAAAACCTTGCTTATCTGGCCTAATATCATATAGAGTTCGTAATACTGGGTTAACCCTATTTGCATATTTACTACGATAAGATAAATACTCTTCAATCTTATCCTGAGTAATAGGATCTGTCCAGTTGTTAATAATACCTTCTTTTTGCATACCCCTTTTAAGCTGAATCATGTGTGCCTTATTTTCGCTAGGAGTAGTTAAGTATCTATATGTACTAGGATTAACATCCATCAAACTCTGCCTTATTTCATTATAACTCATTATGTTATCTCTATCTAGTAGATATTCCATATAGTTATTTGTGGCATCTGCACTATGTACTCTATTAACTAAAGCATCTGCTAAGTGACTAAGTTCATGATTTGCTGTTCCTTCTAGATAATAATCTGGATTAAGACTGATTGTCATATCTTCTATAGTAGGTTGCTCTACTTTACCAGTAGTCCTACCATATATAGGATTCCCAGCACTATCATACATTTGTTGATGTTTGACATACTTACCTCTATTAGCCATATCTTGAAAAGCAATAGCAGATGCAGCCTTCTTATAATTTGTACCATAAGCTTTATCAACCTTTTCAAGAGTTTCTACACTACCATCATTAGATACAAATAAGTCATTAGTAATTTTACTAAGTTCTTTTTCATATTCTTGCATGTTATTATATTTTCTCTTTACTTCGGCAAATTCTTGATCATAATCAGCTTCAGTTTTAACCTTTTTACCCTTCTTCTTAGTAATTGTAGGAGTAAAAGGTTCAGCATAGGATTCTGCAGTATATGCATCTGTTCCTTCAATTGCTCTTCCTACTTTCTTTTTTATTTTCTTTATAGTTTTACCTTTACCATTTTCATATGTAGGAATAGAATCAAATTGCTCTTTAATATCAAAATATGTAGCATCAGGGTTATTTACCCTGACACTATCATATATCTGTTTTCTCTCTTTAAGAGATAGATCTTTCCATTTCATACTAGTAATATTTACTTACCTGTCTTACCTGGTTTACCTTTTCCGCCCTTTTTAGAGCCTCCTTTACAACTCATATTAATTCCTCCTTATATTTAAAAATGTAACCTTTATGTTGTTTTCTTCCCTCTTTATGTTGACAGCATCTTCTAATGTGACCTTGATCACAATTTAGTATTTTTGCAGCCTGATAAGAAGAAACAAATTCTCCAATATACTCTCCATTTAGGTTAAATACTAATACCGTTTTACCTTTGTTTCTACCATGTTTAATTTTGGTAAGATTGGTTCTACGATCCTCTGGTATAGTTTTTATTTCTCCCCCTTCAAGTATATTATAACCATATCTCTTATCATTAGATTTATAATATTTGATATAGTATTTTTCTAAGTTATTAGCTTCTTCTACAGTTAAATTATCTCTTAAGATTTCGTGATGAACGTTTAACCATCCATATTTCAGAATAGCATTGTAAAAATAATTACAATGTTTATAACCATGTCCATTTTTCCATCTTAATATATGTATATTTTATTATTAGGCAAGACATGTTTATACACACAATAAGTTTTACATGCCATAATTGTTATCTCCTATTTTTTAGTTTTACTCTCACCTACCACTTTATTCTTAAGTGCTGTTTTAGCTTTAAGTTTTTCTCTTTCTAAAGCGGCTTTGTCTTTTTGATACTGTAATTTTTTTGCTTCTTCTAGTTTTTTCTTCTCCAAAGCAATTTTTTCTCTTTCAATTAAATTACGTAACTTTTCTGCTTGTTTTTGAGCTTCAATTTTTCTATTCTCTATCTCTTTTTTGTTTTCTTCTGCCCTAGCCTTATTAGCCAAGTCTAACTGTTTTGCTGTTGCATCTGAAATTATTTTTTGTTGTTGTAAAGCATTTTGTGCAATTTCCTGTACATCAGGTATACCATTCATATCTTGATCCATATTCTCAGATCCTCTATATGCATTCAATTGAGCTACAGTAATCTTAGTAGTATTATCTTGATCAATCTTATATTTTTCAAGATCAAGTTCAGCTTCTTTAAGCATAAGCTCTTGTTCTTTAACTTGATTCTGCATCTGTATTAATTGCTGTTGCTGTTCAGCTTCTTGCTGTTGCATTGCTTGCTGTTGTGATAATCTTTGTTGTTCAAGTTCTTGTAGTTTACTCTTGATTAATGATAGATTATCCATAGTATACATTTCAGCAGCATCTACTAAACTTGCACCATTCTGCATAGCAGGTTGAATTAATGCTCTAAGTTGTTCAATAGCCTGTACTTCTTTAGTACTATCAGTTACAAAGATGTCGAAATCTTCATAAGGGAAATTATCAGCTAATGTTATGAATGCTCTAGTAGTATCATCAAATATGTAATTTAAATACTGTTTATCACTATCTTTCCATGCAGCTTTAGCAGTATTTAATAACATAAGCAATGCTTGTCTTTTCACCTGATTATGCATCCAGAATAATGGTTCTGTAATATGTGCAGATTGAATAACTGAACGTTCTACATTACCTACCAATTCAGTACTAGATATTGCCCCTTGTCTTTGTGGTGTTACTCCAGATAACTCTGAAGCCATTGATTCAATCTTATCTAGTAATTGAATATATTGAGCAATAACATTACCCATAGTAAGATCCCAAGTAGTAAACCCATTAAAATTAGATGGTCTACCTCCTTCTCTACCCGGTATGTCCCAACCTTCATCATACGGGTTAATGAATGCTACTCCTAGTGCACTTAAATAATGCATCCATTTAGCAGTATCAATACCTAAACCTTTTGGTATCTGAGTAACATCCATTACAGGAACTTTACCTTTATCCCTAGCCATTGCTAATTCCATTCTATAGAATGTCGTAATGTATAAATACTGTAAAGGTTTCATAATACTAACTAAAGACTTAGGAGCACTATTAGTATTACTATAGACAATCCCTGTATATGGTAATCGTTGAGAATTAAGATTCTTACTTGTAATATATTGGTATTCAATAGGTTGAATTCCAAAGTAAAGATCATCAGCGTTATACCCTTCCCATACTTCAATAATCCAATCCCATTCAACATTGACTTCATTACCAGTAGTCTTGTAATACTCATCTACTACAAACTCTTCCTCTTCTCCAGTTTCAGGGTTAACTATAGTAACAAAACCAATCTTTTTAAAAGATTTCCAACATACATGATATACTACTACATCCTCTGCATCTCCATAAGGATTATGATCAGGATACTTACTGTAGATTTTCGTATCAATATGATTCCAATCATCTACCATGTTCTTATCACCTAACCAATTCTTAGCTCCTTTACCATATTGACCAAATTTCTCTAGTAGTTGGTTAAGCTGTTTTTCATCAAGTTTATCATAAAACTCATCATATACCTGAGTATATGGCATAAGCATTTTATAACAACACATTGAAGCTTCATGAATAAACTCAATTCCTTCAGCATCATCAAACCAAAAGTTCTTTGGATTAACTCTATTCAAACAAGGCTCCCCATTCCTGATGCCTACATATATTACTTCTTCACCAGCAATTAAACCGTCTTTCCAAGTTTTTACAAACTCGTGATCAATATTTAAAGAGTGTTTTAAATAGTTTAGGGTATGATAAGCAGTAACTTCTGCTACATCTTTATAATCCTTAGTAAGGTATTCCTGTATTTGCTCTGGGGTTTGTATTTCACCAGAAGATAATGCTTCCTCATACCTAGCCTGTTCTTCAGGACCCATTTTAGCCATAATAGATGCTTGAACATAATCAAGCAACATCTGTTTAGCTTTTTCCTGCATTTCACTTGCAGCTGCATCACTAGTCCTACATACTTTAAAATTAAATGGTCTTTTAGTTTCTTCACCAATTAATAAATCAATTTTAGGTCTAATAATGTTATAGTCCTGAGCTACTGCTGGAAAACCATCATCTTGATTAAAAGGATTTGTAACATATTTTAAATCCTTCTCACTGTATACACTATTATATAAATCATAGTATGTTTGCATCTCTTCATCAGTAGGTATTGAACTACCATTACTTAATTGAGATTGCCCTATGATATAGTCTACACATGTTTTTTTCCATTCTTCACTCTTTTGGCTAAAAGGTATTTTTTGTATAGGAAAGCTATTTACTGTGCGTTCCATATTTTAAAATGAAAATGTTAATATATTTGAATCAAATAATTTATTTGTAGAATCAGAAGTATCCTGTTCAAACCATTTATCTGTAAATATTGGTGTATCAAACAATCTTTGCTTCTTCTCTATCTCTTGTTTTTGTTTTACTTGAGCTGTATATAATTGTTCCCTATATATCATTACTTGCATTAATGCCATTACACGGTCAAAATTACCCTTATCGTTGTATTGTATCAATTCCTCAAGTAATGGTTCTGATAATATAGACTCAAGTCTCATATGACTAGATTCTACTTCTTCTTCTAGCCATTCTTTAATTTTACCTTCTCCCCAAAGTTTAATTTCCTTGTTCATATGACAGCCTTTCCTTCTATTTACTTTGGAGTCTCTTACAATGTCTTTAATAATATCTGGTTGATCTGCTAATAAGTAGTCACAATGTTTATTATTAAAATAAACAAATAAACCTGTATTTTGATTTTCACACATTAATCTTGCATTATAGTACACTAATAGTTTTCTTACATTTTCATAAAACTCTTCTGATGTTTTTGGTCTACCAGTATATTCAGCAACTATGATATCACTGTATGATTCAAAATTCTGTATACGTTTGTATATGAATACTGATCCTAGTGAGTTAGTGCCAGATTGATCGTGGTCATAAGGGTCACAACCTGCTATGTATAAACCTATAGGTGTTTCAGGACACGGGTGCTCCCATATTACTATAGATCCTTCAGGATTTGCTTCTTTTGGTAATGGAAATTGTGTAATATCACCTGTCTTTTTAATACTCCATTTTACAGTTCCACCATCCCAAGTAAGATCACCTATTTGTTTATGATTTTGTAATTTCTTATTAGTTCTAATACGAGCTAATTGTTTTTGTAATTCCCTTTTAGGGAATATATTACCTGTTAACTCTGTAAATGCTTCTGCAGGAGTTTCAGCATGCTCAGCTACATATCTATCGATAGCTTGCATTGTTTTTGCATTCTTAAGCTCTTGCTCTCGTAATGATAATATGTATTTCCTTGATGCTTCATGATTAGTATTACCATCATTATCCATGAACATACGATTTCCATTTTCATCTCTTGAATCTAGATTAGTATGTTGTGGAATAAAGAACCCACAGTATTTTCCACCAACTGCACAATCATCCCATATATTAGGGAAACCTAAGCAGTTATAAGATTCAGGATCATAAAAAGCTTCACGTAATGGAGCTACTGCATCACCTTGATCACCACCAGTACCAAACATGATCATAAGTCCAAATGCTACACCATCGTGTTCTACTGATGGTCTTGCAATCTGCCATGCAGCTTTTAGTTCAGCAAACGTACCTGCCTCTTCCCAAAGTATAAGTACACCTCTTTTACCACGTACTGCATCAGGATTATCTTTTAGAGATACACCAATGATTTCAGATTTATAACCTGCTTCAGTTTTATTACCATAATCATCAGTAACCCACATAGATGCTCTACGTCTCATAGATGTATTTACTGCTTGACGTTTTTTACCCCATGCTGTATATTCATCAATAAAATCCATGTAATCCCAAGCCTTAGTAAGGATACCATCATCTGTAAGATATTGTTTATTTGATGCATATACATATGATTTTGATTCTGGTATAAGGAAGAAATTACGACAAAGCATAGCACCACCTTTATATGAATAACCCTTACGCCTAGCTTTTGCTACACATAAGTGTTTACCTTGTTCTTGTGCTTCCTCTATTGCTTGAAAGTAATAGTAATCATAATCATAGAAATCTGGGAATGTACGTTCACTAACAGATTTCCATTCTTTTAAACCAGTTTTCCTGTTAGTTATTTCTCTATATACCTGTCTTACTATGGGACAATAATTTAAATAAAAATAATGATAACCTGTTATAAAGTCACCATCTTCTGCAGTATAACCATATATACATTTTTCTACTTCTTGATCCCAAAAGCTATAGTATTCAGTTGTGCCTTTAGGGTAAGCACAATAAGAGCCAGTACTGATAAAGTTTAATGCAGGCTGACGAAATTTATCAGAGTTTTTGATCTTCTTATTAAAATCTATCATACTTTAGGATTTTATATAATAATACCCCACACCTTTTGAGTATGGGGTAATTTTTAATTATTGCTATTTTTGATTCTATTATTGAAATCAATCATAATTGTTATCGATTAAACCACTGTTTGATCTTTAAACCTAGTCTCTTATACCAAGGTGCTTTAGTTGGTTTAAGATCCATAGATTTTGAATAAGCTTCTTTCTTTTCTCTATATGCAATTTCTTCAGCCAATTCGATTTCTTTTCTATCCTCATTCTCATGAGCTGGGCCAAAATCAATAATCAAATCGAACGGTTTCTCTTCAACTTTAACTAGTTTAGCCTTACTTGTTTTCTTTGTGCTAGTAGTTTTCTTTTCCTTAGTCATAGTTCTTAATTTTTAACACTGCCTGTAACGGCAGTTAGTTTTATTTTGTTTCAAATTGTATTACTTATCGTACAGCTTGTCTATTTGATAGCTCATATGGGTTAACTTCTACTCCACCTCTAACTCTACTACTTGCCATCTCTTCAGATCTCACAGCAGTTTCTAATGCATCAAGAGATTTAATAGTATTACCGAGTTTTTCCATACCTGCTAATATTAATTGAACTTTCTTATCATCTAATTCATCTTGTAAAGATTCTGCATAATATCTAGATACACTATCTAATTTAAGTCTTGCATTCTTAAGTAGTCCTAATATTAGGGTTTCATTGAAGTTAATATATGCTTGTTCTGCTTCTAATACCTCTACTGGTAACTTATAATTAGCATCTCCAAATAGTTCTTTCCTTAGTCTAGGTCCTATTTCTTCAGGACTCATACTTTGGACATATGGACTATCATATTTATTCTTGAGTACGATATAACTTATTTGTTTAGTGGCTGTTTCTTTATCTGCTTTATCAGCATCCCATAACTTTTTAAAAGCAGGTATCATTAACATATCTGGATGAATGTTAACTTTTCCACCTATTATATCTGCTAATTTCATTTAAATTTCCATTTAATCTAAATTTATTTTAATGTATCTATTTCTATAATGTCTGTTCAATGCATCTACTGCTTCTTGTTTAGTATAAAATGCATTAACATACTCTGGGTTTTTACTGTACTGATTGATTATCTCCTTCAGTTGCTCCGCTTTCTCGTCCTTGTTCTGTATCCTCATTTTCTTCTTTTTTATCAGTTGAACCAAATCCACCACCACGGTCTTCACCTGCTAATTCCTCTACAATTATCGGCTCCATCTTCGGATAAGGCATTACTACTAACTGAGCAATCTTTTCACCAGGCTGATAAATTGTAGGAAGAGCATCTGTAGTAATCTTAAACTTGAGAAGAATCTCACCTTTATAATCACAATCTATAACAGCTACAGCATTACACATTGACATAGACTTCTGAGAAACTGATGATCTCATAAAGATTAAACCAACATGACCTTCAGGAATCTCTACGGATAAACCTGTATGATATACTAATACTAACTTACCACTCTTATCAAATTCCTGAGTAAAGGAGATTGCTGTTAAATCTAAACCAGCATCGTTAGGGTTAGCATAACTAGGTAATACTGCGTCTTCTTGTAATTTCTTAAATTTTAATTCCATATTATTTTCTTACTATATTGTGTCCTAATATTATTTCTGTTGCTTGTGCTGCTAAATTTGCAGCGTAATCTTCAAGGAATTGACTACGATTCGTGTCCTGTAGTATCTGTCTCAGATACAGCAGTATCACTTGTTGATTCAGTAGTATCTTGTCTAGTTTTTCTTCCATGCTTTGCATAGTATAATAATGCAATACTATTCCATGCTACTGCTGCTTCATGCCTTACTTTAGTTTCTGGATCAAATTCTTCATAAGTAGAAGCGTATAAGTGTCTTAATAATGCACCTTTATATCTTTCATAACCATTCTCTAGATTCTGCCAATTATTGTCACCATACTTCTTAGCACCTTCTGTATATACTCTTGCAATGTCCTCAAGACAATCTAACGGTATTAATTCCCATCTAGTCTTATCGTCTAGTTTATCATTCTTCATACCCGTCTGGTCTTGGCATTTCTTCGATTCGTATTGCATCTATTTCAGTTTTATTTTCAATTATTGCTTTAACAATTCTATGGTAACCATCACATATTCTACCTAAATGATCGATTAGTATCGGATGATTTAAATCTGTATCTTGAATCCTTTTACTATGCCAAATTATGTCATCTAAGGTATTTATTTCCCAAGGTAAATGCTCTAGATTTACTCCTGCTAACGGTAATTTGAATACAGGATAGTTCTTCTCTTTTACCCAAGAGACTAGATTTGAAGCTGCCCATATCTTCCCATCTGCTGTGTATCTATTTTCTGCTAAACCTTGCTTAGGGTATGTTACTACTGGATTTTTTGGTTCTTTCTTTGCAAACATATTTCTTTTTTAATTTAATCTTAAACAAATAACTAAACATAATTGGCTTAATATCTTTCTCATCTGAAATTGTATTTTGAGCAAATTTGAAAGGATGATTACAAATCACTTCTACTACTTGATACGGTATATTATATTTATGTGATAACTCTGTATAGATACTTGTTTTATTTTGCTGGACCATAAGTTACTTTATAGTACTTATTATTAATTATATTATCCAGAGTAATAGAAGACATATCGAATGTCTCAGGTCTAACGCTATTAACTATAATACATATCTTATCTAATTCTGATGTTACATTGTCAGATGAGGTATAAAATATAGAATTTAAAAAAGCTATTTCAGCTTTAGAGTATTGTTTTCTAGGTTCTAATATTACTACTTCTTCTTCTGATTCCTTACTAAAAGGTTCTCCACTAATACCATATAAAATAGTCTGTGTATCACGAATTAAGATTCCATTATTATATGGCAAATTCTTACCAATAAGTTTATACCACCATCTTTTTAATTTACCATAACTCTTCCATATCATTATGGAACCAGGTTTAATTACTAATTGTCTCATCATTTATCCTAATTATAATTGTTACTTGAACTCTGTCTCCAATGATCTCTGGTATTAGAGCTTTATTGACACTTAATTCATCTTCGGCTGGACCTGCTACTAGAATACCTTTTTGTTTAAAGGACTTGATATATCTACTTAAATTATCCTTAGTAATACCTAAGGTATTTATGATATGCTTTCTATTAGCTCTATTAGCTATATTCTTATTCTCATTTGGTTGTTTATTATAGTTAAGATCAAGTCTAATGAACTCTGCCATTAGTTCTAGTTCTCTGTCCGTAAGCCGAAGAATACCATTAAGTGAAATTAGAAACTCTGTAACAAGATCATTTTTGTTTACAGATTTTACTAATTTATTCATTTGTCTTATCTACATCTAAGATTTGTTTAACCGCCTTAATGAACTTCAGTAAGTTATAGTTTACTGTTTCAGATTCAACTTTTACACAAGGTTGAATTTTACCATTTTTATAATCTTCATTAACCTTCTGAATATTGTCTTGATACTTCTTAGCGCAGTCATCTAAGAATGCTTCGAGTGCAATCAATTTTAATTCTGCATTAGACGGGATATATTCTTCTTCTGTATTAGTTTCATCCTTGATCTCTTCACCCCATTCTTTTAGGTTACCACCATTAAGAAGTTCTAATACATAGTTTGCAGTAATCATCATGTAACGTGAATTGGTATACTTATCGTTACCCTTAGTACTCTCCATTACATACTCAATACCATCTTCTGTCTTAAAGATATCATCTCTCTTTGCACAACCAAAAGGTTTAACTACTTTATATTCTGTTCTCATATTCCTTATTATTTTTTAATAATTACTAGTGCTAATTTAATCCACTTGTTTATGTCAAACTCTGGATCTGACTCTTGCACTACTCTGTCTCCAATTGCGTATTGCTTAGGTTGGGTTACTAAACCCATAAAATTCATAGCCTCTTTCTGTGTAAGAACTACCTCAGTAGCTCCTTCTTTTGAAGGATTGTTAATGTCTTCTGGAATGAAGACTTTAACAGTACCATCTTGTTGAAATTTAATAAACTCTGAATATTTACCTAAAAGATTATTTATCATTTGTTGAATCATGACTATATAACGAACCTTATTTAATTTTGTTGTATATTTTATGCAATAAAAAAGCCTATAGTGATTAACTATAGGCTTATATTAAAAATCCAACTAAATCTACTAAGCATTGCTTTTCTTAATAAAAGCTACTACATTGTATGGATTCACTAATTGGCTATCTTTAAACAAGTCAAAATAAGCAGCTGCTTTAGCAGGGAAAGCTATGGTATCACCTACTTCTGGATGATTATTTTTGTCTTGCCATTCATAACCTGAAGGAATTGCTAGAACAATGCCTTTTCTAAATGTTGTTGGTACTTTCTTTACTTCAGTTTTAGTGTCATATTTATCAACACCATCTTTGTCTTTCTTACCTGTCGCAACAGGTTCAGTAATCTCTTTTTCTACATATTCAACTGGTAACGGTTTGATCAGAATATCCCGAGTAAACTCGAACTTTAACGCTTTCTGAATATCATCGATGATCATCTTCTCATCTACTTGTACCGAACTATCATTATTTGTATTCTCTGCCATAACTTAAATTTTTCTACTATAACGTTTGTTAGTATTAAATGTTCTATTTTTATTTCCTTTCATGAAAAATAACGCCGCCTGTGCAGCATACTTTCTTTGCTATGGATGGACAAATTTCCATGTTATAGAAACAGCAGCCATCACACCATCCCTGAGGCTGCTTTTCCATGTTATAAACTTTGCCATCAACTCTAATATACCCTTCTTCTAGGGCTTTATAAGCTTCTGGTTCTCCCATATTATTTGTAATAATATTTGTTATGTTCTTCAGCCTTTTGTTCAACTGATTAATAATTATACTGATCGTCGTCATCAGTAGGATCTAATGCATCTTCGAATTCATTAAAAAAGTAAAAGTCATCATCCATAATACTATTATTATGTATTTATATTTTATATCCAGAGTAGGAGTATATATTTCTTACTATACTACTATATACTAACCTACAAGTATGTGTAGTAACGTTACAGTATTCATTTTTGTTCTATTGTTTACTCTAGATTAATGATTTTTCTTAGGTCTTAATAGATGATTTTTGTTAAAAACACATGGTAAATAGCAGTGTTTACAGCCATTATCTTCTACAGTTCTATCACATTCCCTAGCTTTTTGTTTAGAGAAAAACCACCTAACAACCCATACTGGTAGCTTATAAAGATCAAAATTTTTTAACATTATTTATGATTATTTAACATATCTACGAGAGTTTCGTAGACAATTCATTAACTTGTTGCCTTAATTCATTTACAAATCTAGTAGCTCCTTTAGGTCCTGTATACCCTAAATCTGGTATTTTATACATATGATCACCAATACTATGTATACCATACACATTGTTATCTTTACTTAAGATAGTTTCTACCTCTTTAACTGTTAATTCTTTTAACATAATTTAACTATTTATAACTTATCTTATACCCTAGTAATGTTAATAATTCATAAAATTTGTTAATATCCCTAAAGTAAAGAGTGTAATTTATCGATATATGAGTAATTGCATTTACATGTATCATAATATTAAGTTTTTAATAGTAACGTGTATAAGGGGGTATTGTTATAAAAATTTTATAAAATAAAAATTGTATTATATAAGTTTGCGTGTAGAAACTAGTATATACAAACACCCCTCCCCATCATGCATCAAGGAAACACCCCCGGTACTTATGCATCAAATCAATTTATCTATCAGCTGATTGTGATTAATCAAGCAGTTACAACGGAAGGCGGTTGTAATGTAGAACTACTGCTGAGGGGCAGACAGCCGAGACGACTATGAAGTGTGCAATCATGAGTCTAGAAGCGAAGCAAGCAGAGAACGGTAATTGGTACGTGAACATCCTAGCACAGCCAGAAGGTGATCCGTTTGCTGAGGAGTTGAAGTATCGTATGTGGTGTAGCGAAACACTAGCTAACAAGCTAGCTGCTAACGCACCTGAGACTATCGAACTCCAGAAGGTACGTGTAGAGGTTACTCCGTACCAGAAGGTATCTGAGGACGGTTCAATCTCAGAGAACGTATTTACCAGTCTGTCTGTTGTATGCAGACAGTTCAAGGGCGAGTACGTAGACGAACCCCAAGCGATGGCAGACAAGCTACGCAGGAATCTGCTGCGTGACGGTCTCATCGTAGACGTAGATGTAGACCCGTACGAGGGAGCTACAGGGGATTTACCAAACTAAAGGGGAAGAGCTTCGGCTCTTTCCTTTTTTGTCCTACCATGCACCAAGTTTATTTCCCTCTTAGCCGATTGTGAAGGTATATTGTGTTTATATTTTCATTGAGTACACCAGTTTCTTACAAATAGGTTTAGGACTATCCTTGTAAATACTTAGCTACTACAACATTGATTTCAGAATCATAACGCCAGAGTAGAGAATCCCTATTTGTAAGTTTTAGGTGTAAAATGCATATTATCTATTTTAGTAAAAGGAGTAGGCTATAGCCTATTTTCCTTTCTTACAATGCACCAAGTCGAATTTCCCTTTTAGCATATTGTGAGGAGTATAGGATACTGCTGTATTTCATGTGTATGTGGTTGATGAGAGAGTGTTTGTAAATTTGAGAATACTTCACTTTTCAGTCTGCCCTAATCACATTTGCTTAAACTACATTTACGCATACATATAATATATAGCGTATCCTACTCTTTACACAAACAATCAAATTATCAAACAATCAAACAATTAAGGAGGACGAACAAATGAAATGTATTATTATTGGACATGAATTCGCAGAGGCAAACACAGGTAACTTGTATTGCAAACTAGAAGTAAGACCTGCAAATGATGAGTGGGCTGCATCTTTCAACTATGTAATGTTTATTACAGAGGCAATGAAAACAGCTCTAGAAGCTAAATTTCCTAAAGAGATATATCTACAGGAAATACGTATGCAGACACCTGAGCCATTTAACAGAGTGTGGGCTACGGATGGCAATAATCATATGCAAGGTGAGATAGTCTGCAATGCTAAAGGTGATCCTATCGTATTTAACGACATAAAAGTCGTAATACGTACATTACCTGATGGTACACCTGCAAGAGGTGAAGATGCTGAAAAGCTACTAGAAACTAGCTGGCGTAGAGGTATTGAGAATGGTACTATCTTACCAATTGGTGAAGGTACAGATGTACCAGATAATAATGTTGGACAAACTGTAGGAGGAGCTGATGCATTTGCGGGAGCACAATCAGCTGGAGATCCAGAGGGTCTAGAGACATCTCAACCAGATCCACTACCTACAGGTAACGTTGTAGTGCCGGGTAACCGACCACAACGACCGGGGGCACAAGCAGGAATTAGAGTGCCTAGAGTATAACAGGGATTGCCGGGTAACCGGCAGACCTGTTTTAACGAAAACTCCCGAACATCTGCATATGATGTTTTGGGTTAATTAATATTATTAACTTTTAAAAACATTTATCATGGAAGGAAAAGATGAAAACAAGCCAAAGATTGTGTATTTTATTCTAGCTGTGTTTATTCATACTAATATGTTTCTACCATTCCTATCTGAAAAGACAGGAGTACATGGGACATTCATATTGTGTGATATAATACTTGCTATTATAGTATATAATATAATGGCTCGGAATTAGGGAGTTAGGGATGGGTGAAAACTCACCCCTTTTATATTATCAAACAAAAATCAATACAATGAAGATTCTATTTAACTTTAAAAAATCTAGTTGTAAACTTAACTGGATAGGAATATTGAAAGTAGTTTTTGGGTTCAACTTAAAGAAAGCTAAAGCTATTGTGGACTATGGAAGTTATACATATATTGTAAATGACTTAAAGAACCCTATAGATATGCAACAGTACTTTATTGATCTTCTTATTAGGATAAATTCTGCATGTATATCCAGTCTAGACGCAGATCAAAGAAAGGATGAACTTAAGAAGGTAATATCCCTTCCTATATATGGCGAAGATGTATCTAGCACTACTCCGGCAGTACAAACAATAAATGTACAAGATTTGGATATTGTAAAGGTGGGCTCAGTATATATCCTTACTCAGGAAAGATATGAGAAGCTTTTAAAAGCTGAACAAACATTGTCAAAGATAGAAACAACACTATGCAAATGGAAGAACTAAGTATTCTAATTACTATATTTGTATCTGTAGGACTGTTAACATTCTTTATTTCTACATTGATAGAACAATATCATCATCGGAAATATAAAAGGATACAGATGAAAGATGAAGAATTTATCCATTTTCTCCTAAACTATACTAACATAAAACTAGGATCATATTATACAAATAATAACCTAGAGAGTCTTACAGAAATTGTTAGTATTAAGATATTACACGATGATAATCATGGAGGATATTACATCAAACTAAACGATAGTCATATTGTAGATAAAAATACAATGTTGATTATGTAATTTACATGAAATGAATAGAAAAAGAGAATATCACAAATCAAATTGTGATTCTACGGTACGAGCAATCGTAACAGATGCACTAGGACGCAAGGTAATCCTAGTTGGAAAGCACGCTTTCGAATGGTCTATTATTCTTGAAAGAGAAGGAAGTTTAGTAATAACTACATTTCCTAATAGAGAACAAGCAGTAGATACATTTAACAAAAAGTACAGGAATAAATGATATGTGTACGTATCCAGTGTATGAAGTGATACACAACTTTCTTATCTAATTTAATATTCTTTTAGCATAATTTCCTCAGCTAATTGCTGCGAGTAAAAGTAATTAGTTCGCTACTATCTCATACTAATAGTGAGGAAAAGTATGTGGTAATTCTGTGTAGTTTAAGTGTCTAACACATGGTAGAATCCCCTGCTAAGGGCGAATGTAGGTTCGAATCCTGCCACAGAATCATGCAAAGATCCATTGATGGTTTTATAGAGAGTTTAATATTCTCTATTACTATATACCTATTGTGAAATACGTATATAGTTTTCCCTAGAGTAAAAGCAACCTCATCGTAGCTAACTACAATACTTCATGCGCGTTTGGTCAATACATAAAGTTAGCGGGTTCTAGGGTCTAGTAGGTTTAAATTGTCAGACTGAACGAATGTCATGACTACCGAAGCTAATAGCTTTTAAAAACAGTGAATATTAACAATAAAAATATCAAATTTATGAAAGAAGAAGTCAAAAAAGCACAAGAAGCAGTATGGTATAATACTGACTGCAAGTTATTAACTAAGGAAGAGTACGAAGAGCTATGCAAGTAAAAAGCGTTATACTTAGACTTAAAAGGTTCCTTAGAAGGAATCGTAAAAGACTTCAAGCAAAGCGCATAATACTTGAACTTTTAGAAGGAATTGGTTGGGCTATATGGTTATTGATATTACTCATATTATCATGTGGGGATACATTAATCTATCTCTTATATTTAGCGATATCTGTACCAATATTCATTCAAAAAATAAAGTATGACTGTAGAAGCAATGATCGTAACTTGTGTAATAGTATGCATAATACTGTTACTACGGAAAAGGAGGAAAGAGAAGATAAGGGCACAGATACTAAATGATCTATACATTATTGATAGAGATTGTCGTATTATCAAAGGCAATATCATTAATAGTGATTTTATTGGTATTCTAACTAATCTAGCATTTTTAAGAGATTCACTAAAGAAGGAATCATTAAATGATGTGATACCTAAAAGTTTGTTAACGGATATACAAGTTCTATTAAATACGAACGAAGAGGAGATTAGTTTAGAAGATTTTAGGACAAATGTAGTCAGAATGATTAACATTGTTCTAATAAGGTTACAAGGTATCTATAAACTTATAATCTACTCTTAATATGGATAGAAGTCTTCCTCATTTCTTACAAAGAATTGGATACCATCCATACGAAATAAGTCCAAAGGATAGGATGTTTTTTTCATTAAAAGATCCTGAATTTGTGTCAGCGTATGGACCAGTATTTGTCGAATGGTTCCCAAAGTATCTAGGACCATCTGTTCCTATATTAGAGGTTAACAGAAGTCGTAATATTATATGGGGATTACACGAAGCGGATCACCATCCGTGCCTAATTTACCCTAGACCAAATATCTTGATAGAAGGTGTATCAGAAGAATACAAAATTACAAATAAATATTCTGATACAATGATGGATAGAATAGCTGCAAAATATTCTCCTGAAGAGATATTTAGAGCGATTAGGAGTAATTTAATATTAATACTGTAAATTTAAATTTAAGTTTTAAATTTATTTTACTCTACTAGTAAGAAAGTAGTTCAATTTCTATGAGTTACATAGGGAAAAGGTAGAATAGTTTACAACGAATAGTACATATTTTATTTAATAAGCTTGCCTATAAAATAATATGGAACTCTATTAGATAGGTCTTTTGATCTCTATCTAGGCAGCTCTTGAAACTTAAATAAAAAATGTAGAGTAGATGTAAAAAGATATTAAGTTCGAATCTTAATCTTTCTTATTTTTTAACTAAAAACAACATTACAATGATCAGATTAATTATCAAAAAAGGTAATACATGGTTAAGTGTATTCACTCTAGCACAGATCTTTACAAAACATTTGAAACTAACTCGCTATGATGCTTTAAAGCTTGCATATGCGACACTACGTCAGGATGTCGTTGTCCAGAGTAGTACAAACGCAGGTCTATACTACTTTCATGTAGATTTACATCGAAAGAAGTTTAATGCTGAAATCAATGACGTTCATGATTTAGCAGCACAATTAGACCTATTGAAATACGCTCCTTTTCAGTGTGGAATGCACACAAAAGGAGGAAAAGTATTATGGAAAAGTAACCCAAAAGATGACATCTATAAGGAAATAAGAACATAGTTGAATGTGTACTTTTCAAAGAACGATTACCTAAATACCGCTGTGAAGTTCTATTTAGTAAAAGACCTATGAAAAGTGAGTTGTCAATCCAGCGTATACTGAGTAGTAGGTCTTTTTAAAAGATTATTCTTAATCACAAGTATATGGAAAACTACAGTTACTATTCTAAAGAGATTAATGAAGACTGTTTTGTAGTATACTATTTTAGTAGACGAGCCAGATCTGTCATTTATCAAACAAGCTCCTTATCAGGAGCCTTGAGTTAACTAACATTATTAACATTTAAACATTCAATCAAATGAGTGAGAAAGGAGATGGCACCGTAGGTGGTGTCTGGAAGGGAGTAGTATTAGTACTGCTCACAATTGTTACACTATTACTTTTATGTATTGTGTATCAAGGGCTAAAAGGAGAGAATCCTCTTACGAAAGTAAAGGAATCTGTTGGTTTTAGCACAGAAACTGAGGTAGCAATACCTACAGTTCAAGAGAGACTAAACAAGTTCAGTGCTGAAGTAGAAGATACTAGAGCATATGATACTTATCTCTCATTGCCTATAGTAATAGTAGAAGGTATCCTAAATAAATTAGGACCTGATGCAGACTATAGAGCAATAGTTAACGAGTATTATACCAATAGATCCTATTGGATTAGTACTCAGGTGTCTAATCAAATTAAACCTGTATTAACTGGTCCTGATGCAAAGAATGTTGAAAGGGTTGAAGTGAAAACAGTTTTAAAAGAAGAAGCACCATCAGGGAATGAAGTCTCTCTTACTCCAGCTGATTCAGTAAAGTAAAATTCTTTTTGGTTCAGGAGTATACTTTTTATATGCATTGCCTGTGAAGGTAGTGCATATTTTTCTATCAGATCATCAGAAGATGACAAGCATGTGGGGCGTAAGTAATTATATAGACATTTATATTTATTAAATACGACATATAAATATATTTGGACATTCGTATTTATATAATTATGATCGTGCGGACGTTAAAATCATGCCGTTAATAAGAATTGTACTGGCAATACAATTCTGCTATAACGTAAAATATGTTAGATAGCCGATTATAAGAAGTTTCACGTAAGAGTTTTTTAATATTTATTTTGCAGACGTGAAACTTCACGATGACACTTGTTATTAGTTGCTCATAGTACAATATGAGTTGTTGTTAATCAACAATCGTTCAATCAAAATCTTCTCCGTAGTTGTGCATGCGGGGACGTCGTCAAATTGTTTAACTAAAAATTATCAAAATGGACAGTAAAATTAATGGAGTAGCAGTTGTAATATTGCCTCCGGGACTTTCTAAAGAGGAAGTTCAAGTGCTATTTTCTAGCATTTTAGGTAAGTTAGAAGCTATTCATCCTGAGTACAAACAAAATGGAGGATTTCTAACTATCTTAGAGCCTAACGACCTGTTTAGAGTCGTAAATCCTGTTAATGCTGAAATAGCAACATTAGCAGACAATTTGGTAGTTGAATTCGGTGAACCTACAGATCCTGTGCATTTTGCGACAAAGTTCGTATGTGCTTACTATAGTCCTAAAGACTTAGTAAATTACGATGTTATTACAACAATTGCATCGATCAAAGAAGGTTCTCCAGAATGGGCTTACTTCGAAAGGAGAAAGCTAAAGTTCCTTATTTTTCAATGTCGCAACATTTTGCAGAATACTTGATGAGCAAGACAAAGAAAGATTCTAAGGATTCAAAGGCTATGCGGAAATACACTCCGCATAAGCCTAAGATGACTCCTTATAAAAGAGAGTCTAAAGCACAGAGATTTCGTGAGGATAGCTAGTTACCGCCAGTTACTAGTCCTCGAGTCTATAATTCTTAAATGTTAAGATATGGTGGTCATTCCCCTAAAGCATGTTAAACCTAACGCCCTAAGCCCATGAACGGTATGTGAAGATGCATACTACGGGATTGTGTACTTGTACAAATGATAATCTCACAGGAGGTTATTAATTATAAGAAGGAGAAGAGGTTCCCTCTGAATAAGAAATAGGAATAAGAGGGCATGCTTATTATTTGAAATTAACACAATTGAGATATGGAAAAGACAAAAGTAAAACAAGTAATTAGAGAAGCATTAGCTAGAGAACCAGCTATAGAATGGTATCTTAAAAGTAAAAAAATCTATGGTCACTACGTGACTCTATTAGCACTTGTTATGCATCATCATAGCAATGTTTTATGTTGGAATGAGCATACGCTTATCGAGATAGTTAGGAGAACAGTATCAGGGAGAAATCCTTTATACATTCCAATTACCTTTGGAACTATGAACCGTAGAAAAATTATCTCTAATCATAGTTTGCAAAGAGATACAATTCTAGAACTTTATCAAAATTAATTATCAACATCAAAAAACAAAGAAAATGGAATCTAAAGACATTATCGCAGAGATTACCGAAGGTAGAAAAGTAAGCGAAGACATCATCAAAGCTGCAAACGAGGACATTCTGAAAGGCCGAGAGGAGAATCTCAAACAAGAGATGATCAATACTCTACAGAATTCTGAGTACAAGATTAGTTACTCAAAATTGAGACTAAAGAGAGCTCGTGCATTTGAGGACATAGAGAAAGAACGTCTGACAAAAGTAGGCGAGAACATGAATCGTTTGAAAGCCGGTGGTATCACTCCAGAGGATTGGAAAAAAGAAGATGAGAAGATTGAGAAAGAAGCATCTGATAAACTGCTTGAAAAGAAAGCAGAGTTCAGCGGCTACTTGAAACAATTGAATTATATCTTTACCGACTGCAGCTGGAGTGTTTTGAGAGATAGCTTCGACCGCTATTGATCAGCAATTCCGCTCTGAAGAGCTATAAGCCGAAAAGAGTAGTGGGGTATGAATGTAGTAGTATTTCACAACGCAAGAGATATACTTGCATTGCTTAAGATCCATCGAGACAAAAGCAGGAAGGCGAAATTAGCATCAAGACTAAAGAGTACGAGATCCGTTGAGACAGCTAGTCCTACGTACTCATCTTCAGTTATTCGGGTTTAGTTAGTAGAGAGCTATAAGCCAATAATAGTTTAGTACAATAGTAAATGCCGATCATATAAGTCTCATCGTAGCGTTGGAGTTCATTTCAGTATTAAATGATTTATTACTACTAAAGGAACCAAAATTAGGGTGTAAGGAGAGAGATCTCCTTACATTCACTAAATATTCACGATATAAGAACTGTGTCGTGTCTTATTAGGTTTATTGGAAACTATTAGGACGAGGGTTCGACTCCCTCCAGCTCCACGAGTTTCTGTATATCTTTCCTCACTATACCATTGCGTTTGAGTTAAAAAAGATATACTTTAAGGGGCTGCTTGGATTTGACTAGTAGTGAAAGGTAAAATAGGTTCATTGTGTGTTTAAATGGCAATAATTTTGTCACAGACTATACTCAACTAGCAGTTGCGTAAAGTCACGTGCTAACTACGAAAGTGAGGGATATCTATAGTTTAAAGGTAGAACGCTGAATATTCAGAGGAGTGGGTTCAAATCCCACTAGATAACATAACTAAAAACAGTATGGATGACAAAAGTTAGTTTTTCAGGCTATGTAGCCTATGTTAGTGAAAATCTTCCTGAATCTTGGAAAAGAGTTAGGGAGAATCATGGAGTACTTAATCAGCTGATAAGTGCAGTTGCTAAGTATTGTTACGAACACCTTTTGACAGGTCGAGAGTTAGTTATGCATTTGAAAGAGAATACACTAATTGACGCTGCAGACTTCGAAGAAGAGCCTCAAGGGATAGATTGGTGGATAGATTTAAGTCTAGAAGCTAATATGCTAGAATCACATGGTTGTATTCCTACATTTGCAGAAGATGATAAGAGTGCCAAGTAAAGTAAAGTATGATCTATTTAACGTATCTTCATTTACTCAGGAATTTATATGTGCCGGAGTAAGAGATAATGTTGTTGGAATGTATAACTTTCTCAAAGAGAAGGGCGTACAGGTAAAAGACAAACAAGCTGATGATCTTAGAATTAGCAGTAGAAAAAGTGTTGTGTTACTTTGCACTAACTCTAACTCTAGTAACCCATTTGGAATAATTCAATTGAAAGACTGGGGTTGGTGGAACTTCTATCATAATAAGCATAATCGTAGTAGTAAACCATTGTACTATACGTATAACTTACCATCACAATGGCATGAAATGCTTAGGGATGGCTGTATATGGAAGGAAATGGAAGTATTTGATAAACCAGAAACGTATGAGGGTAGGAAAACGTATTTATTTTGAAAGTCCCCAAGAGAGGAAAGAGTTCTTAGCATTGCTAAGAGATGCACAAGATGTTACAGAGATAGCAACAATCATTGCTAAAACTTACAAAAAAGATCTAATAGAGGCAATGGATATTGCCAGAGTGTATAACGAATTTATTAGGAAGGAAAATGAAAACGTTGACAACTAGTGGAACTTATTTAGTAACAATCAGTGGACAAGAGTACATAGCAGTAGTAATAGGAAGCGCACCTATGCTACAGGTTGCAAGAGTGTTAAACTTAACAAAGTTCATTGATACTGGAGAGTTAGAAATCAGTACAGAAGCAAGAACTGTATTAACTGAGAAACCGTGCGAATTTAACTTCAGACAGATCGACTTGAACATCATCAGTCCGATGCAGGAAGTAGTACAGATACCGAAGTTACCCTACACACCTAAACAGTACAAAAAATGGTTATCATTATGTGGTGATTTAGATCGTGAAAAGTTACTTACAGATATCATGCTAACAAACCCTAGCATCAGTTACAGTGAAGCTCAAACAATCATTGATCAGTTATGGAGAGACAAAAGGAACATAGTCTCACAGTAAATTATACAGATCTGTGTGATTATCTAAACGACCGTCTAGTCTTACCCTATCTACCTAAAGTAGGAGAAGACTGGAATTTATTTGGTCCAGTCATATCACAGACATATGGACCAGACGGAGTATTCCCTAAGCAATATAATGATAAAGAATTACTAAAATGGATACAACACAAAATCCAAGTAAGGACATTATTATTATTTGTACAAAGGAAACTCTTTACACACCTTGCCATGTTACACAATACAAGGGCAACGGATGCAGTTCAGATGCGTATTTTCGTATCTATGCTGAACAAGTTAGGACTACCTAGAATTTATGCTGATGAAATATTTGATAATGTACATCTGCAGTATGACATTAGGAAACCTGTTTTCGAAGATTATTATCTTATGAAAATATTAGGTTTACCTTTTTGTTTTGAATCTAGGCCTTGTCCTTTTTAAGGTGTTAGGGGTTCGACTCCCCTAACATTCACTAAACAAGTTAGTTTGATTATGAAGAGAGAAGATGAAGACCTTCTTATTCAGCAAGCTAAGCTTGGTAAGCAAGATGCTTTTACAGAGCTTTATGATCGGCATCATAAGCTTATTCGATACATTATCTATGATATTGTAAAGAATGAAGATGTAGCAGATGACTTATTATCTGTTACCTTCACAAAAGCATTTAGTAGATTAGAATCTTATGTAAACCCTATTTCATTTGAAATGTGGTTAAAAACTATAGCAATTAACACTGCAATAGATTATATAAGATCTTCTAAGAATGAGAAACAGAATCATTATATAGATTCTGAGGACAATTACATTCAGTTAGATAGTAACGATCTCAGTCCTGAGGAAGTTATTATGAAACAGGAAACTGTTGAACAACTGAAAGTAGCTCTACATAAATTAAGATCTAAATATCGTAACATATTAGAATTACGATATTTCAAAGGCTTAAGTTATGAAGAACTTGCAACTGAGCTTGGCGTGCCAATAGGAACTGTAAAAAGTGACTTAAACAAAGCTAAGAAGAGATTGCGAGAATTTTTTGACAACATTAACAATAACTAACAAATACTTACACATCATGACAGAAGTTGCAATCATCGCAATTATAGTCATCTTAGCTGCAATCGTTATAGGGAAGGCCAACCATAGTAACGATTTAGTTTGGAGACTATTGTTCTGTTTTAGTGTTAGCGTATGTGTGTCTATAGGTTTCCTTTACATCTTTAGCAGCAAGCCAAAAGCAAAAGCAGCTAATGTTGAGGTAATTAGTAAGGCAGGAGATTCTACTGACGCCCATGTAGTATGCTTCAACCAGATAGCAATGGCTGAAGTTACCGAACAGGATATTACAGGTCAGGAGTCATTATTATCAGAATGCCTTACATGGGCACCAGTGATGAACGTGTTATCATTAAATAGTTTAAACTATATAATGAAACACATTATCTTTGATGACTCATAGATAGCGATAACACTAACAAAAACAGACAAACGAGAGAATTAGGTACGTTCGTACCAAGTAATTAACATTTAAACACAATCTTTAAAACATTATCAAAATGGCAAAGAATAAAGCAAAGAAAGGAGCTACTGCTCCGAAAGTAGAGACAAAGGCAGCTGAGGAAGTAAAAGTACAAGCTGAAGTAAAAGTACAAGCTGCTGTAGAAACTAAAGTAGAGGATAAGGCACCGAAGAAGCCTACACCTCAACCTGATGTACAGCCGAAAGCTGACACAAAGGAACAAAAGAAACCTGATCCGACACCTGCTGCTGCACCTGCAGAAGGAGCAACAGGCGATCAACCAGCTGTAGTTCAACCAGAAGAGGTTAATAACGCAGCTATGCCTACGCAAGCAGAGATGTCGGCTGAGGTATTCAAAAATGCAGAATTACAGTCTATTCTCGGTAGTATTTCTCTTACTCCGGAAAGTACTATGGATGCTAACCACATGGTGTTGTTAACTCACGTAGCTACTGAACGGTTCAAAGGGAAAGATCCGAAGAATCCTGTAGTAATAGCAGCTAACGAGATGGTTGATGACCTTACTTGTTACTGTATTGCTGTAGCTGGTATTAACATGGCAATTAACGGTAAGAAACTAGGTATATCTGTACCTGTTAACGCCTTAGGAGCCTATGTACGAGCTATGGGATACTTTGGCATTGCATTACCGACAGAGAAGGCTGTTCCGGATCCTAACAAGCCTGATCAGCTCCTAATTCCGTTTGAAGGAGCATCTCCTAAGACTGTTGAGACAGTTAAAGAAGAGATCAAGATGCAAAGAGGCACTAAGCCTACTATGGATCCAGCTTTGTGGAAGAGCGAGGAGGACGCTAAGAAAGCGCTTCTCTATATCCTGAGTGACACATTGTCTAAGGATAATCGTTTCTTAGTATCTACCTCTAAGTTACGTATGTACAAGATGCTGTCTGCAGAGAACAAGGAAGAGAAGGCTATGTGGGAATCAGCATCCAATGCAACCATATTTGACAATCTTTTGTCAATTCTTGGTACAGCTAAGTCTACGTTCTTGAATGCAATTGGAGGACAAATTTATTCGTCCGCCGCTACACAGAAGAATCCGATTAAGAGTCATTTAACTCTTAAGCGTAACTTCCCGCAGTTATCTGACGAAGATGCAGCTGAGATCATTAAGATCATAGTAAAGCACAAAGCAGCACAGAACAATCCTAACGAGCCGCTAGAGAATAACATCGCTTGGAACGGCTTGAAAGACGGTAAACGTGAAGACTGCTTACTGTATCCTACTAAGACAACGGATGTAGACAAGGAGATTATGGGACGTCTCCAGAATGTCTATGCAGAACGTTTAGGTAGTCCAGCAGAAGCTGGTTATAACCTCCGTGCCACTAACTTAATTGTTACTATCATGAACTTGTATAAGACTTCTGGACAAATTGCGCAACTTGTCGAGCAGAATTATACGGCTGAGGTAAACAAGGCATTAGAGGCAACGTCTGGTAAAACTGCTCCGCAAGAGGAGAAAAAAGACGAGAAGGAGGCAGAGAAACCGAAAAAATAATCAATCATGAATCGGTTAACTGATTTCCTTTGGTGTGTATTATTTTCGTTTATAGCGATTATAACTGTCATCAAATTGAGCCCAAATGAGGCTAAAGCAGAGCAAAGAATGCCCGAGCTTACAATTCCAAAATTCAATCCTGTAGGTCAGTTTGACCTACAGATTGATTTAAATAAAGGAACCGCAAACGTCACAAGCAGTAACGGAATAGGCAAAGCCAACGTAACAGTAAATCATCCTACGGAGGTAATTGAGGTTCCAAGTAAACCAATCATTAAAAAGGAGGTAAAGTATGAAACAAAAACTGAATATTTGGAGAAAGTAGTACTATTTTCTTTACCAGTACCTACATTTCACGTACCAAGTGTTCAGATTCCTAAAAGCGTAGAGAGATGAAAGCAAAAAATAGTACATTGGATAAATTAGCATTTGTAGGCTTAATTATCTTCTTTATAATGTGTTTATTCTTTGCATGGTGTATAACATAACAGTTAAAGATAAAAGCTGTCGGGTCAAACGACTCCTTACCCGTGGTAAGATGAAGGAGAGTGGTATTGTAGCTGCACACTTAAAAAGCAATAAGGCAGCGTATGTTTTATTTCGATAAGTCTGATCAACTTATGATATTACGTAGACAAAGAATACAGGATGCCGTAGGGATAGTATATATTCTCCAATATATACGTCGAGCCAAGAGCATGATAACCTATTATGAAGTTTATTCTTTTACTTCTGAAAAGTTAATAGGAAAATGGGTCAGTGTGCAAAGCCCATAAATCTTGAGAACCGGTTGGTGAAGATTAAAAGACACGATCTAGCGCAGCAGCGACGAAGACAAACATTGCAAGGGGTTACTACATAGTAAAGAGATCCTTAAGTAAGATCAAATGAATCCCCTTAAGAATCCGTAGGCACTATCAAGTGCGGTTTCAAGTAAGGACGAAATGTAGTTTAAAGGCGAACAAGTTCCATCTGTTTGACCTAACTTTAATAGACCGAATAGCGTCCATGACGGGTCCAAACCGTCATTAAACAAATAGCTACCTTTAGTGTTCCACTCTACAGTTGTTACTATTTTTGTAGTATAGTAATAAGGATCTAGACAACATAACATTTGGCTTAGTTATGGATGAGTGTATGAAGAAAGGGTATTTAAAATCAAGAAACTGGTAGGATATACTAAAAGCTGAGTGGCTATGGCCCATATATAATAATAGAAGAGGTAACGGACTTCTATAATTACTTATGACAGGTTATCCGGAGCAGATGCCAAGTCTGTGCTTGCAAGAGCTTATAAAGATGTTCACTAGCGTAGAAAACTAGTTAAAATAGTCTTTATAAGGGGGTACTTCAGGTGCTGGGTATTAACTACGTAGGAGTGATACTACGTCTTTTAAGATACGCTCTAAAGGATCAGGACAGGTACGATTTTAAATAAAACTGACCGAGTTTTATGTTCAATACTAAAATCAGTATAGAGTTATGTCAGTATAAGTCATGGAAACGAACATACGCAGGAGAATAGTGGCGAAAAGACTACCTCAACCCCTAGAGACACCGTGGCGAAGTGTATAGGGTTCGTATAAAAAGAGAAACTCACCGCTCTGGTAAACTAAAGGTGTGAGTAAGTTTAGTTTAAGCTTTCTTTAATAGATATAACGAAAGTAGGGCTTTTTATAGTCAAGGAGCTAAATTCAAGACTAATAAAATAGTGTAATAGTAAGGGAGTATTAATAGTGCGGCTTACAATATCCTTTTGTAAGTATAAATGAACCACTTATAGTATTTATTTACTCTGGGAAGGAATTCCTATCACTGGCTCGAGAGTTAACGAGACTCTTAAACAAAAGCGGAATTAACATGTCTAACTAACGTAGGTTCAACAACCGAATAACAAATTTGTGGATGTCCTCGCTAGGGAAACTGAATGCGACCACAACTTGGCGAATGCGATTGCTTAGTAGTATCAGGGTATAATACGCAATATTATATGTTCGAGAGAAAGCGTCTCATTGAAGCTTGTAAATCTTTAAGAGTGAACGAAAGTGAACTATTACTTATAGACCTATTTATAAGCGAGAGTAAATGAGAAGAGGTGAAAGTCCTCGATCTTCATCCAAGTAAAATAAACAAAATCCTAGTCAAGGTTACGTTGGTAGCTCTGTACTTAGTAATAAGTATATCTAGCGTAAGAGGTAGGCGTTAGTGAATAACTATATGAGACCTATAAGTTATTACAAATAACAAAGACAAAGATGGCAATTCCTTTGATCGCCTTGCAGTTTTAGCAACGTTCTGTAAAAACGACCGGACATAACTACTTGCCCGATAAGACAGTTTTAATCATTAGTAAAGTTTATATGAATCTAGATAGGTCAATCTATACTAGTTCTATCCCTAGGATATAGTCTTGCTAACTTATTTACTTTACTATTTTTATCTGAGTAACCAGAAAAAACGTGTTGATTATTACGGATCTTCTGTAATAGAGATTACAGAATATAGTACAGCTTGGAATCAGAACCTAGAATACTCATCGATGAGTTTCATTAGCTCTGGTCACAATGCAGTATGCGGTTCCAAAGTAAGATATGACTCAGTAAACTTATAAACCTGTCTCGTTTATAAGGAGTATACCGCAATAGCGAATTATCAAGAACGGAATTATTTTGCTTATCATATAAATTAAAGTAAAAACACATTTGCATCTTTCCTTGCACAACTTGAATGTTGCACGACCGTGGTTTTTAACCTATCTGATATAAGATGATGATAAATCGTGACGAAACGCATAGGGAAAGATGTGAGAAAATTTTCATTAATTATTAACTTATCAAAAGGAGGAATTTAAAAATGGCAAATGTAAATTATAATTTAGTAGTAGCATCTCAATTAGGTGCATTGTTAGGTATGAACTTGATCCGGATTAAGCGGACTAATGTGGATGCAGATTATTCGAACAAAGAGCGGGAAGGCAAGCAACGGCTTGCAAATCCTATCTGGTTACATGGCGTAGAACGCATTCGCATCCGACAAGCAGAGCTTGTTGATGTAGGTGACGGTAAAATGGTAGTCCAATTTAACCATGATCCTAAGCTTCAGCTTGATTTAGCAGGAGCTAAAGACATTAGTGATATTATTAAGAAACCGACAGTTCAGGAAGTAGTCTCTGCAATCGCAAGCGAGTCTACCGGTTTGCCTCAGTTCTTTACTGATGACAAAACTGCAACTGAGTTAACTATTTCATTCAACGAGCGGTCACGGAAGGAGATTAGCTCTATGATGGAAACGTTGTCTCGTCAGGCACAGGCATTAGCTGATGCTAATCGTGCTATGGAAGATTCGTGCAGATTGAACATGGCCCAATATGGTCAGTCTGTAAACTTTCAAAGCGTTAACGTTGATTGAAGATGGAAAATCTCAGCAGATCCTCTAGATTAAATCTAGAACGAATCCTAGCTGATGAAGATATATTCAATTCCTTTTTGTTTAATGACAAAAAGCCCGGAACTAGAAGTCTAAAAGACGATGGTTCCTTTGTCATTGGTGCGACTTGTTTTGAATGGTGGAATCACTTCATAGGTTGTGAAAAGAAGTTAAGTTTCCACGATTTAGTAGTGCATCTGATAAACTTCATGGCTGGAAACGGCAAAAATAGAAATGATTTCGCATTAGACGGCCTATATCAGGATTTTGTTAACTTTACACTTAAGCAAGATGATAAGAATCGGATGGTAGATATTCTTCTCACAGCTTATTTGTATGGTTATAAAGAAATCCAAAAGGAGGGGAAGGTTCCTTCTGAACAAACGATATTAGCAGCTGTTACTAAACAAGTGCGAAATCCCGATGGTGTAGCTGTACTTACAGCTAATGGTCCAGTCTTTTTAGGTAAAGACTTAAAATTCTACGAAATTGAGTAAGATATTATACGTTGCTTTGAATTAGGAAGGTGTAATAGTGATAGTAAATATACTTATTCTTTTAAAAAAAACAAAATGTAAAGACTCAGGAAGGTTAGAGTCTTTAATGGTCACGATGTGGTGTCTATAACAAGATACTAAGTTACGGAAAGCTCTGAGAATAAGAAAGAGATGTTACATCGATGTAAACGTGACCACTCGTTTCTACATATTGGACGCATTATCAAAATGTTCTCCCGTATAAATTATTAACTAAAAAATTTATATATGGTAAAAGATTATAATGAACTGAAAGATATTGCTAAGAAGTTAATGTTAGAGAATAATTATGGCATTAAGGAAGAAGAACTCATCTATGTTACAACTACAGATATTACAGATTATTACGAAAAGATTTCTTCACGAGATAAAACTGTATTATCAGAAGTATATGGAACTGAGGAACTACCACTTATACATCGTTACATCACTCGAGCAGGGGCTAGTACTAAAAAGCTTGAAATGGATGAGAATGATTATAAAAAGAATTTAATGTCTGGAGTAAAAGCATATTATGTTGATGATAAGGTATTTTACTATGTAGTATGCCCGTCGCCAACAGATCAAGATGAAGTTTTACGCATGTATGTGTATACTCGAGATATTTACAATTATCTGTGTGAAACCGCATTAAAAGATGAACTTAAAGTAAAGTCAAACGTACCAAAGTCAGGTATCTATCGAGCACAAGCAGTAGAAAGCCGATATGGAACCTATATGCGTTATAAAGAGATTACTGATATCCAAAGTAATCCAGCTATTCATCAATGTAAAGAAGAACTTATTAAAGGCATTGACTTCTTCTTTGACAATGTTGAAATATTTTCAAAGTTCAATCAGAAACCGTTACGTAAATTTTTACTATGTGGTGAACCGGGTACAGGTAAAACTTCTATTTGTTACGACGTAGCTAAAAAATATTCTGGGGATTCTCCAGTAGTATTCGTTACAGATTTTCAATCTATGGCAATGCACATTCAAGAATGTAGCCGTATTAATCAACGTACTATTGTAGTATTTGAAGACTGTGAAGCAACGTTAAGTAGTCGTAATAATTCTGCTATTCTTAACTTCCTAGATGGTATTGACCGTCCGAATATTGAGAACGGTGCTGCAGTAATGATGACAACAAATCATCCTGAACGGATTGAAGCACGTATCTCTAAGCGTCCGGGTCGAATTGACAAGATTTTCCATATCAATGCGTTGGATGGAAAATATGCATATGATGTATTCAACTTGTATTTCGGCGACTTTATGAAAGAAAACAAGTTCGATGCTACGACTGATACAGCTCGTGAGGCTATCGAAATTATTGCAAATGGTATGACTGGTGCACAGATTAAAGAGTTATTTAACTCTTATGTTTGTTACATGGTCTCTGAAGGTAAAGAGTTTAATTTAACGGATATTTTCGATACTAAGGTTAAATTATTTGAATCATTTAATCAGATAGACGAAACTAATAATTCGTTAACATCAAACTTTGAAAACGCTCAAGCAGAACTTTATAAGATTCTACGAGCATAAAAGCTACGGGGCATTAGGTTGCCCCATAGTTACACTGGGAGTTGATGCGAAATTGAATAGTATTAATCATTTAAAATCAATTCGTATGACAACATCAACTGAAATTATAGAAAAACGTGATAAATTATCTGCAGATATAACTCGAACTTGGAATATTATTAAAATGGAAAATGTAGTTTTCCGTGGATTTAAGCGTAATTACGATATGAAAGTACTACTAGATAGTATTTTTGATAAATGTAAAGAGCGTATTGAGATTAAGCTGCAATCTCTAGCATTAAATCTTGGATTTACTGACATTAATGATCTTCCAGAAGATTCAATCTATCCTACTATCTTCGCTGTAGGCGAGCTTAAAGAGATTAAAAAGCAATTATCTCATGTTCCTACTCTGGATCCTGAGATAATTAAGAAAGTAGGAAAGAAACGCATGAAGAAGACAGAGGTATTGACCCGAGGGTTTGTTAAGAATCTGTCTGAGGCACTTACGATAAAGATTAATACTCTTAACAAAGAGTTATTAGATTACAATGCTGTTCATTCGCTTGAGAACACTGAGCGTAAGAATGCTAAAGTAATCGATATGTCTTTTAGTAAGGCAAAGGCTGCAGCGTAAAGAAATTAGTGTAATAGTTTAATGGTAGAACATAACATTTTTGTTAAAGTGAGAGTTCGAATCTCTCTTACACACTCCGTTACAAATTAACATTGTAAATTTATCAAAAATTTAAAGAAATGAAAACAACAATATCAAACAAAGAGAGAACAGCAGCTCTTAAGAAAGAAGCTGCAGAAAAAGGTTTAACTTTCAAAGAAGTAGTTAAACTACATCGTAAGGAAAGTCGTAAAGAGCGTAGAACAAAAGTAATCTCTAACATAGAGCGCTTAGTGTTATACCGCAAACGTAAACTAGCTAGTGAGTTTGCCGTAGTAAAGAAACATGCATCAGCTGAAACACGTTTTGAGCGTATCCTTAACGAGAAGATTGAAAATCTGAATCAGTTCCGTAAACATTCCGGAAAATCTATGTCAGATGAACAATACGAATCTGCAAAAGCATCGCTTGAAAGCAGTTCTAAACGAGAGCAACGTTTGATAGATAAGCGTATTAACAGAAAACAGCGTATCGAAAATCAGAAAGCTCGACAGACTGAGGAAGTTATGAAGCAAATTAAGCACTTCCTCGAATCGGAAAGTAAGCGTAAAGCTAAGAAAGAGGAGAAACGGTCTAAGTATGCCGGCAAGAAAAAGAAAGTGCCTCCTCGTAAGTTAGAACCTAATGAGAAGGTTATAACATATCCTTATTACATTAGTATTAATGTATTTAAGGACAAAACACATAAAGAACGTATAGATTTGGATCCCATAGGAATGAACATTTCTCAGGATTCATTACACAAGTGGATGAATCACTATCACAGGATGTATAGTGATCTCTACAAAGATGACTACGTAGGAACGTTTGTATATAACAGTCCGACGTTAGGTCATTGTATTCTTGAGTCAATTAACAGTAAATATTACAATATTGATGGTTACTTGACTAGTCGTATAGCTTCTCAAAGAGCAGCTGCAGCGGCATAAAAAGTGCGTCGAAAGACGCACATAAGGAAGAGTAATAGCCTGATAAACTACACTAGGTACTATATCGATGCAGTATAGGGCAGTTCGATTCTGCACTCTTCCACGAAATTAAAACCACAACCATGAAAATTAGAAACAAGACAGTATTAGTATATGATATTGAGGTATTTCAAAATATCTTTCATTGCGCTGTAAAAAATACTGAAACTAATGAAATTCATTTATTTGAAATATCTAGTAGAAAAAATCAACTAGAAGAGTTAGTTAAGTTTTTCAAACAGTTTAATAATACAGAAGGATCATGGAACCAATCTTATACTACAGATTATCAATTTAATACAGATATAATATTTGCAGGTTATAATAATATTCATTATGATAATCCTATAGTAAACTATATGATAGATTACTATGAAAAGCTTATAGTACATCCGTATTGGAGAATTTGTAGTTCTATTTATAATTTCAGTAAAGTTATTGTAAATAGTAAAGAAGGTGAAGAAGGGTTATGGAAAGAATGGAAATATCAACAATGGTTTGAATCATTTGATATTCTAACTATGTTGTATTCTACACAGTTACGAGTAGGCTTGAAAGAGATGCAAGTAACTATGCAATATCCAAATGTACAAGAATTTGTATATGATTGGAGTAAACCATTACCAGAATCCTTATTTGATGAAATGATTCAATATAATATAAATGATGTTGAGTCAACTTCTGAGTTATTAAACAGATGCAAGAAAGATATAGATCTTCGAATTGCTATTGAAGATGAATATGGTGTAAGAGTCCTAAGTAAAGATGGCGTGAATATTGGAATGAAAATTATCACACAGAAATACCTAGAAAAAACAGGACAAAGTTGGTGGCAGATACGTAATTTACGTTCACCAATGAACTTAATTCCATTGAAAGATGTTATATTACCTTTTGTTAAATATAAATCTCCTATCCTAAATAAAATGCTTGAAGAAATGAAAAAACAAGTAGTTTCTCCGGGTAGAAAAGGTTATGAGTATAAATTTATATTTAACAATCTACGATATTCTGTAGGAGTAGGTGGTATTCATTCGGTGAATGATCCTGAGATTATTATACCCAAAGAAGATGAAATGCTTATAGATATAGACGTCGCCTCTCTATATCCAAGTATGCTAATACAATATAAGTTTTATCCTAAACATTTAGGACCAGAGTTCCTAGAAGTCTATTCTCAAATTAGAACAGAAAGACTAGAAGCAAAAAGAAATGGGAACAAAGTGAAAAATGAAACTTTGAAACTTGCGTTAAATGGTTTAAGTGGTAATTTACAAAATGAACATAATTTTTGTTATAGTCCATTTGCAGTAATGCAGATTGAATTTGGTCTGCCTATGTAGAAATGCATAGAAAAAAATTCCCTTAACTACTGGAACATCCTTTTACATTATACTTTTTAGTATAAAAGGACAATCAGTAACTAAGTTATATAATTATGAAATTAGCAGATAAAACATTAGAACTAGAAAACGATAAATTCAAAATAATAGAGTTTGACAATGAGCGTTACGAGAAAAACAATAGAGCTCATTTGTATTATAAAATACAATGTAAAAAATGTGGTGAGATCTTCTCTAGAAAGAAAGATTGCATTCACAATTTTGAAAATTTAAAATGCAGAAATTGTATACACAACCGTTTCGGTAAGTGCTTAAACGCTCTATTATACAATGTATTTACTCATTACACAAATAATGCTAAGCAAAGAAATATAGACTGGAATCTATCAGAAGAAGAATTTATAGATAAAGTTAAGTCTATATATAATAATTATATAAAAAGTTCAACGACTATCTCGAAAGAGAGTACACTACAAGCCAATGGTAGTGGAAACGGGGAACTTCTGACTGCCGCTTAAGGTAAAAGAAGAAGATATAGTCTAATCTATATGGTAACATATAGCAGTTCATAAGAGAACGTATATAAGAGTTGCGTCTTATATAGAAGATAATGTAGGATTAATGGACAATTACTATTACTAATGTTAGCGGAATCCTTATCTGAATTAGGATGTAGAATAGTACAAGCAAACACTGATGGTTTATTTGTCCTCTTAAAGAAGGATAAATATCAACAAGTAAAACAAGCATGTACTGAATGGGAACAACTAACTAAACTCGAATTAGAAGAGGAACGTTTTGAAGCTATGTATCAATTTGCGATTAATGATTATATTGCAATTAAAGAAGGATACAAAGAAACTAAAGATAGTAAACTTATCAAGAAAAAAGGTATGTTTATTACTGATGTCTTACTCGGGAAAGGTCTTAATCCTAAGATTATACCAGAAGCAGTTATTAAGTATTTTGCAGATGGAATTCCAGTAAAAGATACTATAATGAATTGTAAAGACATTCGTAAGTTTCTACAAGCAGAAAAAACAGGCAAACAATGGACTGTAGAATATAATGGAGAAATACAACAGAGAGTTAACAGATTCTATGTTAGTACTGATGGTTTGTATCTTTGGAAATGGAAATCTGAAAATGGTATTAAAGAATACCAGAGTATGTTGAAAGGGTATGGTGTAACTACTGTCTCTTATACACATCTCCGAGCCCACGAGACGGACTCCTATCTCGT
>ENA-UBIJ01000074-UBIJ01000074.1-human-gut-metagenome-genome-assembly--contig:-NODE-74-length-57040-cov-31.882215_pt1 | contig 57040 bp, 52 predicted proteins | sample MGYA00244944_ERZ654876 | MGnify/ENA primary metagenome ERZ654876 (study PRJEB26926, sample SAMN06164748) | human gut metagenome | biome: ENVO:00009003; feature: ENVO:2100002; material: ENVO:00002003...
CCAGAAAAAATCGAAATTGATGCAAACGAAAGGGCAGTTAATGAAAAGTCTCAATACTGCTTTTTCGTTTGCACCACCTTCGATTCTTTCCTTAACGATTTATCATAATCATTCTACCATACCGTTATGAATAAATCATCTCATGCAAAACAATTTCTTCTGCCCGATTGTGAATGTTATTGCAACGCTGCACCCATTCCATCTGACAGATACTCTTTAATTCTTCTGTGACCCCCTCAGCAGCTTTCATCTGCTCTATGATTGTATCTAATCGCTTCTGTGCCTGTTCGTTCAGATCTGCAAGATATGTCCATAATTCCCCTGTCAGGGTCAATGTATTCAATCTGGCTGGGTGGACTTCTCTTAAATATTCCCGGTGCATCCGTCCGTACTTTCCGATAGGGCGGTGTTCCTCCGGCAATTTCAAATCTGGTAAATAATAATCTCCATTCAGAGTGTAATGCAGTCCGTTTTTCTCTTCATAAATGTGTTTCTTTAATCCGCTCATATTTTTAATCTCCTCATTCTGGTTTGTTGTTTCTGCAAGTCTGACTCTCCAGAAATATTGGTAAATCATTGGTAAAATCGAGAATTGAACACAAGAAATGCTATTTATAGAAGTATTTAAGACGATTTAAGACTTTTTCTCACGAACAGTAAATCCTGCCGTGGCAAACAAATAGTATTTTTATCATGTTCTTATATCTCCTTAAATCGTCACATTTCCTTGTATTTGAAAGTTCTTTACAATTTTCATTTTTCTTATAGTTTCTGTATCTTCTTATAAACCCTCATATTTTGGCTATCAAAAGTTGTAAAATAGGTATTAATATATATACTCTTCTTTTAATTTTTCTTTCGGTATGATAACCATTGGCACATCTGTTTCTCCTTCTTTCCAATATGGCACATAAAACACCGCTGCTTCAACACCCAAAACTTCCATTTGAGCTACAAATCCTTTTAATTGATACTGAGATACCCCTCTAACCACCCAATTTTCTGCATCTAGTAATTTTTCCCTCATTTTTTCTGCAATTACTTTAGAATAGAAGAATGGTACTATCGGCTTTCCTTCTGGCAAAGAAAAATAGGTTCCTGTTATTTCACCTGATTGTATTTCCATTAATGTCCAGAAAGGAGCCCCTTGAGTGGCTTCATCTGGAAGAAATGCCTTTTTAATTACACCAGCAACTATTTCTCCTAAAGAAGGTAAGTCTTTTGTTTCCATTAAATGAATGCCATTGGATTCTGCAAATTGTTTTGCGCCTTCTTGATAACCTGATTTAGCCACCATCATCCCCGAAATATTATTCAAATCATTTAATTTTGACAAAAACTCTCCCACCTCACCTTTACTTACAGGAGTATTCCAATCTTTGCATTCTATAGCAATACGATGTCTCATATTCAAATGCTGAAATTCATAGTATACATCAAACTCATGCTTAACTCCCGATTTTCCTATTACTGATACATTAGATGATACCATTGCACCTTCATCCATAAAATCCAACAATTTTTGATATACAAATTGTACATAATTTTCCAATTCTTTTCCTGCCTTCATACTGTTTTTTCCTCGTATTATATCTTCATATCGAAATATCTTTTAAAAGTTGTAAAACTCTCCCTATTTTACAACTAACCGATTACATGCTTGTTCACTTTATTCCTAAAACAGCGTATCAATATTCAAGTCTTGATATGCTTCTGTTTCACTAATTAGCATTTGTAAAAACTCATAAGTTCTTATCTGCGTACAATATCTTTTAGAAAGTTTATCTCCAAAATCTAATGTAATATAGACTTTCTTACGCTTTGAAAAATATACATCACAATGAGTAATATATTTTACCATTCTAGTGGCATTACCACTAATTTTACAATAAGAATTCGGAGCAACAAAAAATTAAATATTATCTGCTAGCAAATCATCTTGAATGTCTAACATTTCTATAACACAAAATGATTTTCTACTCCATTTTCCACTATACAAAATTATACGATTTATAAACTGTCCTTTTTGACTATTGTTCGTTACAACAAATGTAGGTTTTTTATCCACGTTATACATAAAAGAAAAATAAATATTGAATTTTCTCATATATGGTAACATTGCAATACACCCTACCATAAATGTAATTAATATTCCTAAAATTTGCCCTATGGCACTAATTGCTTCCCAATTCATTATTTTTTACTCCTCCAGCAGTATGAATTTTAGGTTAGTAAAAAACTCAATCTATAATACATTTTATCTTATTTTCAGAACACTTTCTGTATATACGGCTTGTGGACAATATTCTTTAATCAACGCAATAGCTAATATTTTTTCCGCTTCACTCATTTTAGGTCCAAATACAATTTCTATTTCTTCTAGCACTTTATCATCTATTTCTAAAAACAATTGATTATATGGTGGCTTTGATAATGTGTCCTCAATTCTTCTAATTTGTTCTTGATGTTTTTCAAAACTAGCCGGATAAGCCTCTTTTAATCCCATAGGAGAAAGTGAAATTATATATCTCCACTCTTTCTGAAAAGCCCAATTTGTTCTTTTAAATCGTCCTATATCTTTTAATGAATAGGAAATAGATATATTACCCTGGGTAATATCAGACATTGTTTTGGCTTCCAAAAACTTTTTAACTGCATCTTCACAAGATTCTGTTCTAATTTTGGGAAATAACTTATCTTGAGAATCTGTATATTCAATCTTTTCTAAATGTGGTTCTGTAGAAACAATACTAGCCTTGTTTTCTTCGTATATTTTCTTCAAATTTATATATGTATCTACATCTTCAGATAAAAAATATTCTCCTTTTTTAAATCTATATTTTTTAAACGGAAATTCAGGCATTCGTATTCTAACGCCATGCATATTCGGTGTATATAAATTCCACAAAGGTATAGATTCCTCTGAATCTTCAGTCCAGCAACTCACATAGACAAATTTTCCAAACTTCCCCATATCTTCTGTTTCTGCTTCATCAAGGTCATCAACGTACAACAAGTTATTAAAGCAAATTGTTTTATTTCTCAAAATCAAAGCTAATGTTTCTAAACTTGTATAATGGTATAAATATTTCATTCTCTACTATCTCCTTTTTCGTCATATCGGAACATTTTTCAAAAGTTGTAAAATCGTTGTAATACACTCTCCTATTGTAAGGAAATCTGCATAAAATAAGGAGATTTGGGCAAAAGAAAAACTCCTGCCGTGGCAGATGAATAATACTTTTATCAAAATGTAAATCCTCCTAAAATGAACTATTCTGCTCCGATTTGCTCCGATTTATCCCGCCTGTTTTCGGGGCGTAACAGCGTTACTCTGTCACAGATTTCCCAAAACAGTGCAAAATTGAGCAAGTTACGGCAGGCTGTAGTAGTAAAATGGTAGTAAAAATCACGGTGTTTTACTACCGCTAAGATTTTATTTATCCCAAAAGTGTTTTATCTTATACTGCCATATAGCTTTTCTGACTGCTTTATCAACTTCTTTGGCTCTCAAATTACGCACTTCTGCAGGTTGCTTGATATCTTCCATAGTATCATATTTTGAATTATAAATTTTAATAAACATTTTTATATAAGTTGGATCATAACCTAAATAATCTAACAGTTCATTCCAATACATAGCCATAAAACGCAAATCTATAAAATAAGTAGATAACCTATTTCCTAAATCGTTTAGTTCCTTTTCATTTTTCTCCAATTCATATTTTTTGTATAATTCCTTGATTTCCAGATAATTTTTCCTCAAATTTGGCAATCTATTTTTTATATTATTCACAATACTAAGCAGCTTAAAATTTAGATTAATAAGAAAACAAGACTGTACTGAATCAATAAGAAGATCATTATTTTCATAAGACAAACTCAAGGTGATTATATCCACATCACCACTATTATTTTTATAAAATTCATAGAACATCAATGACTCTCTTCTTCTCTTATCAAGCACATCTTCATCCGGCATTCTTTCCACTTTTTCAGGGATTTCGTCCTTCAACTTACAATATATTTCTATTCCATCATAAACATCTTCTATAATCTCATTACATCTAAAATCCTTCTTCAGCATCTTTTTACTATGATAGACCTGAGTAATATAAATAATCAAAACCGCTAAAATACTACATAAGATGCTGCTGACATACGAATTCTTCATAATTGATACTATCGTTTTAAATACAACACATGTACTAAGTCCCTTAAAAACCTCTATTTTAATTGCAATTGCTATAAGTAGCATGAGACAAATCATTAATAACACAAACATTACCTGTCTATACAAAGATTTTTTCAATAATTCACACCTCCATTACTCCAGCCTTTTAATCTTTCATCAGTTTACCACAATTTCTCCCACGTCACAATAAAAACAGCCACATAACGTAGAAAGGGCAGTTGCTCGGATTCAATCCAAGCAACTACCCTTTCATATCAAAATTCTTTCTATACTACTTTGAACATCTTCTGAGTCACAGGCTTCTCCCCAATGGTCTTTTCCAATTCCTTCTTGGCAGCGTTCAGTTCCTCCATACGAATCATCTCGTCTTTCGCATCCTCCAACCCCAAATGGGTGTATGTGTTCATGGTAACGCCGATGTCCGAATGCCCCATGAGGTACTGCAGCGTCTTTGGATTCATTCCCGATTTTGCCATATTCGAGCAATAGGTGTGTCGGCATACATGTGGATGTGTCAAGTATAGGACAAAAAAAATTCTATTTTTTTCTGCCGAAGACTATCTGACGCTTCCATCAGGTAGTCCCAGCACCTTTATTATCTTCTGATAAGTCATTCTTGTCCTGCTCAAGTTATCTCTGTTCCGAAAAAATATCGTCAAAATTCCATTCGATTTCAATTTCATCCTGACTATGAACACGGATCACCTTGATAATCTCACGCAGCTTCTCTGTATCGAACTTCTGAATTCCCAAGAAATCTTTTAGTTTTATTTTATCAGAAAGTTCATTTTGTTCAAGAAGCTTTTTGCTATTCTCCGCATCTTCTATCTTTCGTTTTATTTCATCCAGCTGTACACTTATCTTTCCAGCTCTCTGCTTATACGAATCACGATCTATACGACCATCTTTGTAATCATCATAGAGTTTCATCTTTTCCGAGGTCAACTGTCTGCTCTGTTTTTGCAATTCTGCAGTATTAATCTCTTTGTATTCGCATTGCCTTTTGGAAGATATTTTCTTTTCTTTTTCCAACATTGACGCTGCATACTGATGGACAAGCCCAAGGATATTTTCCTCCAGCAGTTCCCGCTGGAGCACCAGGCTTCGACACACAGGATCTCCATTGGTTCGGGCATCTGAACATTTCAGCAAATGCTCTGTTTCTTTTAGCAGAGAATGCCCGCAGTTAGCACATAGCAACAATGCCGGCTGTTTTTTACGTCTTTCCAGAATAAAATTGGTACGTGATTCCGCAACACTTCTCTTCTTTTTCGGATGCATTTCATTTGCTTTTTCAAACAATGCCCTGTCTATAATTGCCGTATGATGATTTTCCAGGCGAACCCATTCTGTTTCATCATTCAGAACTGCTTTATGACCGGTATGCATACTGCAACGTGTTTTCCCCCAGATTCTGGTTCCAATATAAATCTCATCCCGGACAATTGCCGCTACTGTCGTAGGACTCCAGTGTTTCTTTTTGATCGTGTCAAACCTCTGGAACTGCACCTGATCCCCTCTTGATAATTTCTGCTCATCACAAGTGGCAATCGCCTGTCTGTTCAATTCCCTTGTAATATCCGCAAAACTTGTTCCTTCCGCTGCCATCCGAAAAATCATTTTTACGACTTTTGCAGCCTCTGGATCAACTTCCAGCCTTCCATCTTTTCCTTTTTTATAGCCATATCTGGCATTTACCGGAAGGCGTGTACCATTTCTCGTTCTTGTCTGCAATGCTGATGAAATTTTCTTGGACAAATCCAGGCTATACATATTGTATACCAGATTCTGCAATGCCACATTCATTCCACCAGTCATTCCGCTGCTTGCAGCACTGTCATAGCTGTCATTAATCGAAATAAATCGTATCTGTAGAAGTGGGAAAATATATTCAATATAAAATCCAACTTCCAGATAGTCTCTTCCAAATCTGGAGAAGTCTTTTACAACTACACAGCCGATTTCTCCGCTTTTCATGTCATCCTGCAGCTGTTGAAATCCCTGCCGTTTAAAATGAGTACCGCTGACACCGTCATCCACATATTCCAGGATATCTGACTCAGCTACACCCAGCTGATCAATCACAAATGATTTTAACAGAATTCTCTGAGAAGTTACACTGTCGCTCTCTTTTTTGGCTCTGCCATCTACATTGTCATCTTCTGCGGATAAACGGATGTAAACAGCTGTTTTTCTATGATCTGTCATCTTGTCTGCGCCTCCTTCTCTTTCTTTAATTTCTGTAAATCTGCAAACTGATCGTCATATACCAGCTTGATCTCATAATCATACTTACCATGGATAATAATTGAATCCACAAAGGCATCTGCCATTTCTTTTGTCAGCTTACGCTTTGACATATAAGTATGTATCACATTTCCCCAGCCTTCTTCAATGTGGTAATCCTGGGAATACCGAACCTGTGCCGCCAATACTGTGTCCAGACGGCTCTTGATATTCTCAATTTCATTGGAATAGATCCGAGAAAACTGTATGTACTCTTCTTCTGTAATCAAACGTTCCGAGTAATCTTCATATAAATCCGATTTACGCTTACTGATACGGCTCAGTTCCCGTCGAAGTTTCCCCACTTCTTTATCCAAAAGCAGGTACTGTGTCTGATTTTTGGAAGCTGTATTCATTTCCCGAATCATTTTTTCCGTATCCAATACGGTTTTCATATGCGTTTGGATCAGGCGAAGAACATCGTCATCCACATATTCTTTTCTGACTCTGTGCCCTTTGCATTGCTTTCCTCCGGATTTATGGTTAGTATTGGCTCCGCAGATATAAAAGAATGTGCCATTTCTTTCTCTGGACAACGTCATGCGGTTGCCACAGCCTCCGCACCATATTTTTCCTGTATAGAAATTATGATTTCGAATAGCCCCATTGTTCTGCTGATGTTTCTTCTTATAAGCTTCCGTATATTCCTGAATTTTAGATTGTACCTGTTGAAACAACTCTCTATCTATAATCCCTTCATGCGTGTTCTCCACATGCACCCATTCACTCTCTGGTCGATTTCTCTGTTTATTTTCCTGGAAAACACTTTGCTGATATTTTCCAAATACAGAATCACCTGTGCAATGAACATCCTGAAGTACTCGCTTCACTTCATAATTATTCCAGGATTTAGACTCCGGAAGCGGCTTTTCACCGGTTTTATAGAATTTTCTCTGTAAAGTCGGCGATAAAACTCCATCTTTATTGAGCTGTCTTGCAATATCACTATAATTCCTGCCATCCATATACATAGAAAATATACTTTTCAGATGTTCTGCAGCTTCATCATCAACAATCAGCTGATGATGGTCTTCTTCTGACTTTCTGTAACCATACGGTTCCCAGGCACTTGTAAATTTTCCCTCTTTCCAAAGTGCTTTTTTTGCGCTGCTACTCTTCTTGGCAAGGTCTTTCGAATAGAATTCATTGATGATATTCTTCAGTGGAACTGTAAGATCCACACCTTCTCTGAAAGAATCGAAATCATCTGTCACAGCCAGGAATCTTACATGGAAAAACGGGAATACTCGTTCAATATAATTGCTGGTTTCGACATAATTTCTGCCAAGTCTGGACAAATCTTTTACAATAACACAATTGATTTTTCCATGCTTGATATCTTCCATCATCTGTACGAATCCAGGACGGTCAAAATTTGTACCTGAATAGTCTGAGTCCTTATAAACTTTCGCAACCGAAATATCTTCCGTATCTGCTACAAAGTTTTTCATCAATTCCACCTGGGTTTCTATCGTTCCTCTTTCTAGTGTTTCTTCTGTTTCCATTGAAATTCTGGCATACAATCCTGCCCGGAATGGTCTGCTCATCTCTGTCTGGACGGTTGCACTGCTGACTACTTCCGGAATGTTTTTCCTGCTCTTTCGTGCCATTTTATACAACCTCCTTTACCTTGACCTGCAGATTATTATCATCATCTATTACCGTATCAACTCCCATAGCCGGTAATTGACTCAGCAATGTCTGATAACAATCATCAAAATCAAAAGTGATCTCTATATTCTTTTTATCATATACTCGGATTTGCCTGATCAGTTCTACCACCACAGTGCGGGACAGTTCTTCAATATCTTGATATTTCACAAAATAATCCAGCCAGGTATTGGCATTGTCTGCTTTTTCCAGCTCACTATCCATTTCTTTCTGGATCGCACGGATACTCTCTTCCGCATTTTTAAGCCTCTTTCCATAGGCTGCATGAAGCTCTACATAGTCTTCTTTTGATACAATGCCCTCTTTCATATCCGAATAGAGCATCATCCTTAACTCCTTACAGCGTTCTGTCTCCTGTTTTTTCTTCTCCAGCCTGTCCTGCAGCTTCTTCATATTGATCTCCTGAAATGGCACAGTACCAACAAATTCCAGGACTCTTTTCAGGTGCAGGATATTCTGGATATGCTGTTTCAGCATCACCAGTACGGCATCTTCCAGATCCTTTTCCGGTATTCTATGACTGGAACAGCGTTTTGTTTCTTTATTTGTGGAACACAGATAATAAGCATATTTTTTCCCTGCCACAGTAGAAACCTTTCTTGTCATAGGTGCTCCACAATCCGCACATACAGCAATTCCGGATAACAGATATACCTGCTTTTGGTCAGGTGAAGTACGTGTATCCATGCCAAGAAGCCTCTGAACAATTTCAAAATCACGGTCACTCACCAGAGGTTCATGATTTTTCTCAATCCGGATCCAGTCATCTTCCGGTTTCACATAAGTCTGCTTCACTTTATGGTTTGGTGTTGTCCTTTTTCCCTGTACAAGGTTTCCGATATAAACCTCGTTTTCCAGTATTCTGCGGACTGTAACAGAACTCCAAAGTGCCTGTTCTTTCTGTCGAAAGCCAGTTTCATAATGACTGCCACTGCTGATTTTATACTCAAATGGGGAAAGAATACCCAGTTCATTTAAACGATTAGCGATCGCATCCTGACTCATTCCCTGCAGCTTCATCTTAAAAATATCCTGTACTACACTGCCTGCAGATGGATCAATCTCTAATTTATGCTTATCTGTCTTTGTCTTCCTGTATCCAAAAGCTACAAACGGAGTCACGCATTCGCCTTTTTTCCTCTTAATCTCAAGATTACTCCTGATCTTAATAGAAATGTCACGGCAATAAGCATCATTGATTAAATTCTTAAATGGGATAATGATTTCGTCTGCCTGATTCTTTCCCTTGAGACTGTCATAATTGTCATTGATGGCAATGAAGCGCACACCAAGAGCCGGGAATAATCTCTCGATATACTTCCCGGAATCAATATATTCCCTTCCAAATCGTGATAAGTCTTTTACCACTACGCAGTCTACAATCCCACGCCGGATATCTTCCAGCATTGCCTGGAATGCTGGGCGCTCAAAATTAGAGCCTGAGTATCCATCATCAACTCGGACTGAAACAACTTCAATATCTTTTTTGTCTTTCAGGAAATCTAGAATCAAAGCTTTCTGGTTAGAAATGCTGTTACTTTCCAGTTTTGCTGAACTGGAAATATCGCCATCTTCTTTAGATAATCTGACATAGATGGCGGCATGATAGATTTTATTGATATTCTGATACATATCTTACCTCCTTTTATTACGTCAGAAAATCCATGTAATAAAAGGGGGCTGCATAATTTGTCCTTACCGACATTCTAACACAGTCCCCTCAATCTTGCCAGTACTTTTTCAGACACTCAGAAGCATATTCTCAAATGCCTGCTCCATAGATATACCGTTATTAGCAAATCTGACTTTTACTTTCATATTACCGATCCGGACCAAATATGGATTTCCTACTTTATTCAGAAAAATATCTCTCCGTTCCTGAAGCGATTTATTTCTGTCTGCTTTTATCATCCGTAGGTCAGTCATTTCATTGATATCTACATCACTGAAATCCTGCTCCAGATAGTTTCTATATTCCTCTGCCGTCATGCCCTTCTCCTTCCATTCCCATCTGAATCCGTACTGCTTTCAGTACCCGATCCAGGCTCCACTTATTTACTCTTCCGCATTTCTCAATAATACATTTTGTAGAAATGCTCATAACCTGTTCGGCCAAGGCTAGGCTTCCTTTTCGGATCCCTGTCATGTCATATTTACTGATAAATACATGTGTTGGTAAATACCGCTTCTTATATATTCTTGATGTCAGCGGAACTACTGTAATGACTGAACTGTATGTATTAGCTTTGTTATTACTTACTACGATCACCGGTCTTACTCCACCCTGAACCGAAGTTGTCGGGAACATACCGAGATCCGCCCATAAGATATCTCCTCTGCGGATTGTCATTTGTCCTCTCTCCAATCTATTATTTTTACTTGTAAAGCATCCATAGCGCTATATTGGCTCCACAGGAATACGGCAGAGTTTCTTTCCCATAAGGAAAGCTCTGCCGCATAACCTCTATAGCCAATTTGATTATTAAACAGTGCTCGCTCGATTCTATTTATCCCCGATACCCCGAATCGTTACTCCCGCATATGCAGGAAGGGAATAATAACCTGCCCGAATGCATACTCCGGACCACAACCCGAAAACTCTCGTTTCCAGGCTCCAGCAGTTCATAGGTTTACCAGTTACAGACTTCTCAGGGTCTGCAAGTGTATCGCATCTCACACATGTCATCGCATCACCAGCCTGCCGACTGGCTTTGGTCAGTGCTTTTTCGCAGCATTATTGACTCTAAATAGTTTCTTACGTCCTTATAATCCTATAGCGGCATCTTCCTCGTGCTCACTGTATGAAATGTCACGTCAGTTATTATTGGATATTCAGTTATCATGGTGCATTTTAGGGAGTCCTTAAAGCTCCTCTAATTACTAAAGTCAAATGACTTCGGCTGATGCAAAAAATTTTCCAATATTTTTTAAAATAATTCTTTCATATACATTTCACGCATTTTATTAAGGATCGTTTTCAACTTGTACGCTAATACCTGTCTGGAGATTCCCATAATCTCTGCCATCTGTGTCTGAGTCTTGTTTTCAAAGAAAATGCCGTAAATAATCATGCGTTCCTCCGCATTCAGCTGGTCGATCACTTTATGAATATCCTGCTGTTCCATTTTCGTCAGTACACTGTGCTCCACGTCACAATTCAGATCCGGGAAATCCTCAATCATGAATCCTTCCCCATCAATGGACTGTCCACTGTAAGGTACCTCCCGCAGCATCTTATCCACGACCTCTCCTAATCCGTTCTTAATCTCAACTTTTTTTGCCTTGCTGCTTCTGTAAAAATTGTTCATCGCATACGCAACTTCTTTTGTAATCTCGATCATTTCTCCATCAATATTTGCGTAGTACTTTCCTTCATAAAAATATGGGTGTTCAATATACATATCCGTTCCTCCCGAATTTGAAATCTTGTTGCTCGTTTCAAATCCAGAAGGAGGACCTCTGTTTAGGATCATGCCTGCTCCGCCTTTATCCTGCCGGGACATACCCGCAGTTATTGGCCGATAAATTCAGGCACGAAAAAAAGCCCCAGTAGTTTTTTCTTAACTACTGAGGCTTTCGTCTCTTTCTTGTATTCAGTTATCTATGCCTTCTTTCATCAGCATAATCATTGTATCAGGATAAAGTTTACAAAGTATCCGCAATACGTTCCCATAAGTTCATGTCATTATTGAAATCGTACATATTTCAGTATAAAAAGTTCACTGTATTATTCTTCTACTTCTTTTCCATCTATATATAGTTGAAATTTATCAGGATGATTGACAACATCATAGTCCTTTCCATATTCTACAGTTCTGTATTCGGCTGTCATTACCGATTCCCCATCTTCAATATCCTCTTTCCATAAATAGATGTTCATATCAAGACTCGTCGCATATCCCCTGTCTGTGGAGAATTTTGTCGAATGAAAAGAATCATCCTTGTACATCTGCAAAAGCTCTCTTGCAAACGCTTCTCTATCCTCAATATTTTCCCGGTTAGCGATTACGGTTAGATTTTCATCCCGATTTACGGAAAATGTTCCTACCACATCCGGTTCACCTTCCTTATGACTTGATTCAGGTTTCCCATAAATACTTCCTGCAGCAATTATCAAGATGACTGCCCCTGAGATCACTGCAATTATCTTTTTCTTCATATTTTTATTTTCCTTTTAGTTTTTTTTACTGCGTAATTGATTACTTCTTCCGGTGTAGGTCTTTCTCCTTTAAGTGTCATTTTCTTCCATTCTTCCTGCACGGCCGGATCAGGATTATCAAATCCTGTATCTATGGCTATCTGCATTTCTCTGCGTACTTCTTCTGGTGTCGTATTGTACTTTTCTGCAATCTTCTCATAAATATTTTTTTCTCTCATTTACCCGCCCTCCAGTTTCAAAGAATTATTTATAGTTCTTTAGAACTACTATATCATGATTATCACTATGAAAAAAGATTTTTTCACAAACGAATCCATAAAAAAGAATAAAAAAAAGAAGAGCTTAATGCCCTTCGATTTCAATGCCTATTTCATTAGTCTACCAAAGCTCTGACCGCATTTAAAATTCTTTTCTGCTCGTCCTTTGGCAATTTTTCTATCATATCAGATAATTCATTAGTAACACCTGTGACAGAATGTGTCACAACATCTATCAGTAGCGCATCAGCCGATACATCAAGTGCATTGGCAATTGCTACAAAGGTATCCAACTTTGTTACTTTCAGTCCTCTTTCTATCACACTGACATGTGTTGTACTTAAATTTACCAACGCCGCCAGTTCTTCCTGTGTAAGATTTTTTGCTTCTCTTGCTGCTTTAATTCGCTGACCAACCGCTTTTAAATCCATCATAGCACCTCCTTCAGAACGATAATTCGGTCTAAAATTAGTATACTGATGGATAATTGAAAGATACAGAATCCGCAAATCAAGTTGTAGTTCTATAGAACTAATTTTCATTTTTTATACATGCAACACACAAAAAAGCCACCAGAAGAATTAGTATCCTCTGGTAGCTCCATTAAAATTTATCATTTGTTAATGTGCAACACTCATGCTCTCATCAATCCATTTCTGCACCATTTGAACACTCACATTAAGATAGTAGGCTATTTTATCAACTTTCATTCCATCCGCAGCCATGGATAATGCTGAGGCTTTTGCTTTTTTCAGCTCACCACTTTCAATACCTTCACTATAAATCTGTTCCATCTCACGGCACATGAATTCCACCCCTTTCTGTGTTTCCTTCAATTCGTATACTCTGTCAGCAAGTATCTTACTGTGCATATCTTCTGCATTCTTACAGTGAAGATCATGCATCAGTCTGCCTAATTCTGTATCCTCTTGTTTCTTAGAATTTACATAGATAATATGAGCTTCATCCTTAAAATTCTCACTGACTTCTTCGATTTTCCTGTCTATATGATAAATCGGAAGTCCGTATCCAAGTGCATCGTCTCTGGTGATAAAAATCACGTAGCTTTCCGGAAGGTCATCAAAATCCTGTCCTGGATTTAATGTGTTCATATCCATCAGACCACTATGATACCTTGCTCTTTTGGGAGATGCCCCTTCGTTGTCCTGTTGGATTTCTACATCCATCTGCTTGCCTTCAGAATCTCTGGCAACACAGTCCAGAATAGCTGAACGCCCCTGCAAATTCTTATAGTCTTTCTGCAGAACTTGATCAATCACTTTCAGATCCTTTTTATTCATAATTACCTGTAGAACATATTCTGTACATTCCCGTTTCTTGAATACATTCCGCATAAACACATCGCTCATGATGGTAAGGTCTTTTAAGATACCCTTGTATCTTTCGTAACGTGTTTCCAATTCTTCTGTTTTCACGATTTCTTCTTTCGCCACGTCCATTCTCGCCTCCATTCTTTGCTATGTCAGGATAGGTTCCTAAATGTCTCCTATCCCAATTTCATCTTAACATCAAAATCAGCTTTTCACAAGCCACTATTTTATCCTACACCACTTGAAAACAATAATTTCCAATCAGTTTCATCCAACTATTATATTTATTCTTTTCACACACCTTTCGGCAAATTTCATTTTCCATCAATACACAGAACATCTTATCATAATCAAATGCCCAAACAGCACCATTCACATGGTTTTCCACTGCTTTCTGATCTATGCTTTTCAAGCGTGTGACCATTTTCTCAATTTCTCCATTTTCCAAGTTACCGATATTTTTGCAGATAAACCGAAAGAAATTCAACGTTGCATATTCGTCATGCCAATGGAACTCTTCTGGATTGTTTTTAATTTTACTGACTCGCTGCTGTTCTTTGATTATCTGAGCAGCTACACCTTTCATTGAATCTTCGTATCTCATATTATTCACCTACTCTTCCTCGACGCCCAGTGACGGTTTAAATCTTTTATCCTTTGCCTGCGGTACCACGATCTCATAAAAATAAAATCCTAAATACCCAAGTGCCTGCTTCTTCATTTTATAAAAAGAAGTCCTGCCTATTCCTAACTCCTGTTGTACTTCCACATCTGTCTTATTATAATGACTGCAAAAACAGGAATGAAGGATTTCACTGAGCATCACACCATTCGGTGCATAGAACTTCACCAAAGTCATTCCCCGATAGATCATGTCCGACAATCCATAAATAATCATCAGATTATTCATCTCCCGGTGCATCTTTGGCACATTCAGCTGGTTGTTATAAATGCTCAGATAACTCAATACATATGCCATATCTTCATTGATTTTCTCCTGGCATTCCATATCCAGTTCTTCTAACACAATCTGATTTTCCAAAATCAATTTCTGATAGCTTGTCATCAATTCTTTAATATCAGTATAATGTCTTTCGATTGTAACTTCCAGATAATCCTGTGCATGACTTGCCATCTGGAAGGTAATTTCTTTCATTGATTTAATTGCATAATCTCTGTCTGTCATCAGTTTCAAAATCTCCTTATCATCATCACACTAACTGGCGGTCTTTCAGACCAGTTCGCTTTCCCCATGATTTTGATGGGAAGCAATTACTTACTACAACTTGCAGAAGCGGATATCCAAAAGGCATTGTGGGAGCTGCCTTTGCTGACCGGAATCCATCTTCTTATGTAAAACCTACAGGAATATAAAGGGAAAGTGACTATCCCTGCCGGTTAATAATCCAAATAATATCGTCTATACCAATCTCTCCTTATGCTGTTTTTCTCTCCATAAACCATTTATCCACTTCGTAAAACAAGTGGCTTTCCTGCCCCTGTATCATACAGGTGTACATCATTCCTACACCGCCTGCCTTTCTGCTGGCGCATCGCTCGATTTTCAAAATTCTGTCAATACTATATTTTCTTCCATCCTCCCATGTAAAAAATATGGGAACCAGCTGCCCGTCTTTCCGAAACTCTGCCACTACATCTACATATACTTTGTTCATGCCGACACCTCACTATAAAATCTCGATTGCTCTTGGTGATGCCGGGATTCTGCGGATATATCCATTTTGCTCCAACTGCTTGATTCTGGAAAAAGCAGATGATGTTGATTTCACCCCGATCAACTCTCCAAATTCCCGGACTGTCGGCGGGTATCCATGCTCCTTCATATAATTCAAAATACATTGATAACTTTCTTTCTGTTTTCTGGTTAATGCTTTTTTCAAATCTATCCCTCCAATTACCTATGAAAATAACTGTGTGGATGGATCGTGTGCGTACCAGCGTCTAAGTGGGATAAGACTTTATCCTGATACATTGCCGCTCGCTGTATACTGAAATAACCAAACCGTCGTCTGATCTCATCTACAGTACGATCCAGCTTCTCTAACTTTTCCTTTTTCTCCTGATTTCCAAATAAATCCAACTGCACGGGAATATCATCTAACACAAGATCCGCAGCTCGGATTCCCAGGCTTCTAATGGGATGTTCCCATTTATAATTATCTTTAAATAGCTGAAATGCTGCAGTTACAATCTCGTTTGTAATATTCGTTGGCTGTCGTAAATGTATCTGTCTGGAAAAACTATACAAGCCATTATCTCGAACTGTAATTTCTACTGTTTTGCATTTAAATCCATGTTTCCGCAATCGTGCAGCTACACTTTCTGCCAATGCTATTTGAATGATCCAGACATCCAGATCATTTTCCAGATCTCTCGGTGTTGTAGTGCTATTACCTATCGACTTTACTGGTGCTTCATATCCTTCCTTGCAAACCGGATCTTCATCCCAGCCATTTGCGAAAGCCCATAATACATTTCCTATTTTTCCAAAATGACTCTCTAACAACTTTTCGTCTGATTCCGCAAGTTGCCCGATTGTCCGGATTCCAAATTTTTGCAATTTCTTATTTGTCTGTCTTCCGACATAAAGCAAATCTGACGCTGGAAGCTGCCATATCCTGTCTTTATAATTTTCTCGATTAAACTCTGTGATTGCATCCGGCTTTTTATAATCTGAACCAAGTTTCGCATAAATCTTATTCCAGGAAATTCCAATACTCACTGTTACTCCAAGTTCGTATTTAATCCGATGGCTGATTTCTCTTGCAATCGTCATTCCGCTTCCTTTCAGATTTCTGCTGTCCGATACATCCAGCCAAGCTTCATCAATTCCATATGACTCGATCTTGTCCGTATACTCCGAATAGATTTCTCTTGCCATCTGTGAAAATCTCAAATACAAATCCATCCGTGGTGGTACAAATATGATTTCCGGACAAATCTGTTTTGCCTGCCATAATGCCATTCCGGTCTTTACACCTTTTTGCTTTGCAATGTAATTTGCTGTCAATACAATTCCATGTCTGGCTTCCGGATTGCCACCGACTGCCAGAGGCATTCCGGCAAACTCCGGATGATGTAGCATTTCTACACTGGCATAAATACAGTTCATATCACTATGCAGGATCACACGCTCACTCAAACTTTTCACCTCCCAGCTGTTTCCTTCAACATGATGTCTTATCAATTTCTGTATGTTTAGTATATATCGACATTCCGGAGATAGTCAAGTGACATCTTGGTTGTATTTTCTCCATTTTGGAGATTATTGTTGATTTTATTTTTAACATACGGTATAATGCATATAGAAAATTCAAATAGAAATGAGGCGAACAAATGCGTGATTTCGGGGAAATATTAGCAGAAAATAGAAAAAAGAAAGGATACTCTCAATCAGATCTGGTAGACCTGCTTTCTCAGGAAGGTATTCAGGTCACTACAAAAGCAATCTCCAAATGGGAGACCAATGCACGAGAACCAGCTTTACATGTTTTCCTGACACTTTGCCAGTTACTTGATATCGAAGATATATATGAATCCTTCTTTGGAGAAAATCCATATAACATTATGAGTGGATTGAATGAAGAAGGCAGAAATAAATTGATTGAATTTGCTGATATTTTGAAAGCTTCTAAAAAGTTTTCTCCACTGTCTGCAAAGATTATCCCATTCCATCATCCTGTAGAAATTACCTGGGAACCAGTTTCTGCTGGTACTGGAAATTACCTGGAGGATTCTGTAAAAGAAACCTATGACGTAGGACACCTTGCTCCTGAGCAGACGGACTTTGGTGTACGGATTTCCGGTGACAGTATGGAGCCACTTTATCATACAGGCGATGTTGCATGGATTCAGAAAAAAGATTCTCTTGCTAATGGTGAAATTGGAATCTTCTATCTCAACGGCAATACTTACATCAAGGAATTACACGATGAGCCAGATGGTGTTTATCTGATCTCTTTAAATCAAAAATATCGTCCTATCCAGGTTTTGGAATCTGACTCTTTTAAAATTTTTGGAAAAGTAATCGGGAAATGCAAAGGTGCAGAAATTCCGGGATTTCATTAGATTTCAACAGCAGGTTCATGATCCTGCTGATAACAATAAGCAAAGGAAGTGATTGAATGGCAATCAATAATACATTAAAAGATATTCGTGAAGAACGGAATCTCATTCAAGCAGATTTGGCTGAAGCCATAGGTTCCTGCAGCCAGACTATAGGCCGCATCGAACGTGGAGAACGTAATCCCTCTCTTGAGATTGCAATCCGGCTGGCCCATTACCTGAAAGTGCCTGTAGAAGATATTTTTCAAGTTGAAGACTGAAGCATAACAGCCGAAAAACCGAGGAGTAAAATCCCCGGTTTTCCTTTTGCTCAAAAATCACTGTAAACCACTTACATTTTCTTCTTTTCCGCCTGCTCCGTCAATCAGGTCATAACTCATATCTAAAAAGTCCAGTACCTTTGCTTCGCTGACCGAACCATCCAGTAAAATAGTGATCCAGTGCTGCTTATTCATATGATACCCAGGTAAAAATCCATAAGTCTGAATAATCATATTCGTCATGTCCGGATCGCACTTTACGTCCATGATGTCAACCAGATCATTCCCCTCTAATCCCAACTTAGATTTCTCAACTGTCATGAATATTGCATACCATTTTCCATTTTTATGACGAAGTACAACACTGTCTGGAGATTTACTCCATAAATATTCTGGAACTGTACCATACTGTTTCTGCACATATTCAAAAATTTCTTCTTTCTTCACAATCTATTCAACTCCTGATTTTTCTGATATCTTGCCCATAATCATACCACATTTTCGTATCCCGTTCTACCTACCAAATTCTTTTGCATTTTCCAGGTTCTCGTGACTTTAACTAATAGAAGGGTAAAACAGCAAGGACAGGAAGTGAGGATACACTTCCGGAAAATCCCAATTTAGGGTACCCTGCCCTAAATTGAAAAATGCTGAAAGCAACGATACAACTGCCCTCTCAGAAAGGAGAACCCGCCAATGGCTGAAAGAAAGAGAAACAAAGAAATCCATTTCTATGTCACCGAAGAAGAACGTAAGCTTATCCGCAGAAAAATGATAGAATCAAAGACAAAAAACATGGGAGCTTATCTTCGTAAAATGGCAATCGACGGTTACATCGTCAACACTGATACCACTCCACTGAAGAAACAGTATGAGGAAATGCACAAGATTGGCGTAAATATCAACCAGATTGCCAAAAAGGTAAATACCACCGGAGATCTGTATCCGGAAGAAATGCAAGAATTGAAAGAGATGGTGAAAGAATTATGGCGTATCTTAAGATCTTCCCCGTTAAAGTAACAGACAAGAAAGCACTGGACTACATCACAAATCCAGATAAAACAGATGAAAAACTGTTAGTTTCCAGTTTTGGCTGTTCCCCGGAAACTGCAGATCTTGAGTTTTCTATGACAAGAGAAATGGCAAAAAAGAATGGAATGGACAAAGGTGATAACCTGGCATTTCATCTGATCCAGTCCTTCAAGCCTGGAGAAGTTGATGCCGAAACCGCTCATCGCTTAGGGCAACAATTTGTAGACGAAGTACTGAAAGGAAAATATGAATACGTGATCAGCACCCATGTTGATAAAAATCACATTCACAATCACATCATCTTCAACGCTGCAAGCTTTGTTGATCATCACAAGTATGTTTCCAATAAGCGGAGCTACCATAAGCTCTGCAGAATCAGTAATCGTATCTGCCATGAAAATGGACTTGCCACCAGTATGCCGACCGGAGAAAAAGGTAAAAGCTATAAAGAGAATCTGGAATATCATCGTGGCACCAGTTGGAAAGCCAAACTACGTGTCGCAGTTGATAAGGCAATCTGGACTTCCATCAACTATGAGGAATTTCTGCAAAAGATGCAATTAGCAGGATATGAAGTTCGACAGGGAAAACATCTATCCTTCCGTGCACCAGAACAGAAAAACTTCACTTATATGAAATCTCTTGGAAGTTATTATAGCGAAGAAAATGTCCGTATCCGTCTGGCTAAAAACCGTGGCAAAGTGAAAGTTCCAAAGCATCTGTCCAAAGAAGCTCGCCTGTATATCAATATTTCCGCTTATGTTACGACCGGCAATCGAGAGGGATTTGAACGCTGGGCAAAACTCAATAATCTGAAAGAAGCGGCTCGTACCTTCAACTATCTTTCTGAAAATAATCTGCTGAATTATGAAGATTTCCAGCAGCATGTATCTGACATTGAAGCTTCTGTGAAAGTTGCCGACCAAAGAATAGCACAAATCAACAGTGAGCTGAGCACGCAGAAAGTCATTCAGAAACACTGCGATTCTTACCGGCTTTGTCGTAAAGTAATTGAAGATTGTAAATCTGCTAAAAATCCAAAAGCATACCGCACCAAACATCAGGCAGAATACCAGCTCCACGATTCACTAAAAAAAGAGCTTCAGGATCTCGGTGTTACCAAAATCCCAAGCTCTAATAAAGTCCAAAAGCTGATTGAAAATCTTGAATCTGAACTGGCTGCTACTGTCCGGGAAAAACAGGAATTTCAGAAAAAGCAAAAGACACTGGATATCATTAAACAGAATTTCACAGCACTGCTTAATGCTCCGGAGATGCAAGTTCCCGTATCAGGAAAAGAGCTAGCTCTTTAAAAAGAAGAGGTACCTACTTAACGGTGCCTCTTCCTTTCCATCTAATCTATTCTTGCGCTACCATATCACACTCGCACCCAAAAATAGTCCACGCATACTTATTTCAATCAAAAAAGAAAAAGAGCATATGAATTTGATTGATTCCATACACTCTATATTTATAATCTTCATACTTATTTTGCCATGTCAAAATACCCGATCATTTGAATCGCTGTATCATGATCTAAAGCTTTCTTTTCATGATGCTGCTTTAGTTTAAGAAAGGATTCATCACTGACACAGTGTTCAATACGGCAGGCCTCTGTTTCAGCTATATTAGGATTGACTCCAACAGATATGAGACGCTCCTTAAAAAATTTATGGCGCTCATAAATTTTCTCTGCGACTTTTCGTCCTTCCTCTGTTAAAAAAATAAAATGCTTATCGTCTCTTGTAAGAAAACTGCCGTCACATAAAATATTAACTGCATGGCATACACTAGGCTTTGATACTCCCACATAGCGGGCGACATCTACCGAACGTACCTCGCCCAGCTTTTTTTGAAGAATAAGAATTGCTTCTAAATAATCCTCTCCTGACTCATAGAGTTTCATATGCCATCTCCTTTCAAACATCTTTTTATGATATTAGTGAGATAAAAGATCCCCCTTTAAATCCTTTTGCAATATTGAAATTATCCTTCGGCTCTCCGATATTTTCTGACTTTTTCTTAAATATAATTGCTAAAATTTCTTTCTTGATAAAAAGCATCAAATTCATCCAAACTCAATTGCTGTTGCGCATCAGATAAAGCTGCCGATGGATTCGGATGTACCTCCACCATCAACATATCAGCTCCCGCTGCTAGAGAAGCCTTTGCAATAGGAAGTATAATATCTTTTCTTCCAAGAGAATGGCTCAAATCAGATACTACCGGTAAACCCGTCTGAAGTTTTAATAACGCTATACAGGAAATATCCAAAGTATTTCTTGTTGCAGTCTCAAAAGTTCGAATTCCCCTTTCGCACATGATAACCTTTTTATTTCCTTCATTCTGAATATACTCTGCCGCACAGATAAACTCCTCCATTGTAGACATCAAACCGCGTTTTAAAAGAATTGGGTTTTCAGTTTTCCCTAATTCTTTTAAAAGGCTATAATTGTTGTTAGGGCAAAGCCCTGTTTGCCATTGTGGAGTTTTTCGCTGATCCGAAAAACGGAGCTTTGGAAAACAAATAAACCACCTGCTATGCAGGTGAGTCAGCATTGCTTCAGCTTACAGAAAAAAACCTCCGGTGGTATAATTAATGTAGGTTCGCCAACCGCACTAATATACACAGGAGGTATCCATATGGATAATAATAGTTTATCACATACAAAGTGGAATTGTAAGTATCATATTGTTTTTGCACCAAAATATAGAAGAAAAGTAGCATATGGAAAAATTAAACAGGATATAGCAGATATTTTGAGTATGTTATGCAAAAGAAAAGGTGTAAAAATTGTTGAAGCAGAGATATGTCCAGATCATGTACACATGTTAGTAGAAATTCCGCCAAGCATAAGTGTATCGTATTTTGTAGGGTACTTAAAAGGAAAGAGTACATTAATGATATTCGAAAGACATGCAAATCTGAAGTACAAATATGGAAACAGACATTTCTGGTGTCGCGGATATTATGTAGATACGGTAGGGAAAAATGCAAAGAAAATACAGGAATATATAGCAAATCAGTTACAGGATGATCTGGAATATGATCAAATGACACTGAAAGAGTATATTGACCCGTTTACGGGTGAGCCAGTAAAACGTAACAAATAAAGATAAGCCCGAAAGGGCTTTGTAGGTAAATGATGTTGCGCTTGGCGAACCTATTTCGATGAGTCTTTAGACTCCAGTGCCGGTAATAGACCCTTATAGGGTCAAAGCAAACCACCGGCTAAGCCGGTGGTCGTGATTATGCATATTTCTACTCCCCACCTGAAGAATATCAATTCTGCCTTCCATATACTCCAAATCTCGAACATCCATAATTTCTGTTACCGATAACAAGCTATAGCGTTTACAAACCTCCTGTATTATTTTGATTCCATCTCTACCAAGTCCTTGAAAACTTTCCGGAGATGTTCTAGGCTTATATGCACCAGCTCTTAATACCTGAATTCCTCTTTCTTTCAAAAACATCGCTGTCGTTTCTAATTGTATGCGTGATTCTACCGCACATGGACCAGCAATGATTTTTCCCAGTCTTCCGCTTTTTATTTGATTCCATATTTCTGTGTTTCGTTGTTCTATCATTATATTAGCTTTCGCTTTCTATTATATTTTTTACAAAATCATTTTATATAGATAAGTTTTCATTTTCCTGTAAATTATTTAAAAATTCTTTCGTATCAATAACCATTCCCGACAATTGGCTTATATATTCTAATGCCATTTTATGTTTTTCCTCGGAAAAATCCCCCATAGCATCTGCAATTACAAAAGGCTGTATATTCTTCATTGATGCATTAACTGATGTGGTTAAACAACCAATATGTGCATAAATTCCCGTAATGATTAATTGATGCTTTCCCCATTTCTCCATCAAATCACTTAGTTCTGTATTTTCAAAGGCACTATATCTCCATTTTGTGATTCGAACATCCTCATCTGCCGGAGTTAAATCATCAATGATTTCTTGCTTATTCATTCCTGATGGAATACCTGTTCCCCAAAAGTCATATAGTAAGCCTCTTTGCTCTAATGTTTGTCCTTCCGGTTGTGCCGAATACACAACAGGGATATTATATTTTTTGCATTCAACTCTTATATTATGTATGTTCTCTACTAACGTCCGATATAAACTTCCATTCTTGTCATATGCATCCGTAAAGTATATTTGCATATCGTGAATTAATAATACTGCATCCTCCTTTTTAATATCCCATTTTACTTTATTTACAATCCGCCCCTGAATATCTGGCATTGGATAATCTGCAATTTTAGCAATAGCCATTCTTGTATCTCCTTTATATTTCTCCTAAATTAAGACTTCTCAGCATCGTTCTAAACTTGATTTCTGTTTCCTCTAACTCCTCCTGTGGTACTGACTTTTGGACAATGCCTGCACCAGCCCTTATAAAAATATTATCCTTATCAATCTCTGCTCCTCTGATGGCAATGGCCCAATCACCATCTCCATTCTCATCGCACCACCCTATAATACCTGTAAAGATTCCTCTATTGCTCCCTTCTAATTCTCTTATTTTTTCATATGCATTAGTTTGTGGGACGCCACATATTGCTGGAGTCGGATGTATCGCCAAGGCAGCATCAAATACTGTACTATTTGAATTAATTAGTTCTCCTTCTATTTTTGTAGACAAATGCCATAATTGCTCGGTACTTAATAATTCTGGTTTCTCTGAAAACGATACATTTTTACATATATACGATAGTTTTTTCACAATATCTTTCACAACAAAATTATGTTCCATTAAATCTTTGCTTGAATTGTTCAGCTCCTTTGAAAATTTCAAATCTTCCTCTTGATTCTTCCCTCTTTGCCTTGATCCTGCTAACGGATTTGAATAAACGTAATTTTCTCTTTTAGATACCAGCATTTCCGGACTTGCACCAACAACGTATTTTCCACTTTCATTTTTTAAAAAATAAGTATATCCTGCTGGATTATGAGAATATAAATCCCGTAAAATTGGTGTCACGTTAATGCATTTGGAAAACTGAAATTTTACACCTCTGGACAATACTAACTTACTAATTTTTCCTTCTGTTATATATTCCACACCTTTTTCAACCATTTCCATATAGCGTTCACAAGAGGGAATATATTCCTTTTTAACAGTATAATTATTATATGTTATCGCAGTATCCAAATTAGCTCGTTCCTCAAATGGTATGCTATTAATCTTCCAAGAATCTGTAATATAAAGTTTTCCATTTTCATTTATATCAAATGGAATTACTCCAAATACTAGTTTGCCTTGCAATTTATCCTTTATATCCGAAATAATTCGAGGAATTTCCAACGCTTTTTCAAACGATATAATATCTGTAAACTTATCAATTTTCATTTCATAATTAGGCGTAGAAAAATAAAATTGAATATCCTCCGCCCTACATTCTTCTAATAAACATTTCATTCTTATACCCCCATTGTAGCCCCACCATCTACAGTTAATTCTTCCATAGTTATATGACCTGCTGCATCCGAAGCCAGAAAATATATTGCCTCTGCTATTTCATTAGGTTCAGCTATTTTGTGTAACGGAATTCCCAATCTATAGTTCTTTAAATCGCCTTCTAGCACTGCTTTAGGAACAACATCAGCGCCATTCCAAAGTTTCCTTTGCATATCTGTATTGGTAGAGCCTGGTGAAACAATATTACAACGTATATTGTATTCTGATAGTTCTAAGGCCAAACATTTTATATACATTGAAGCGGCCGCTTTAGAAGCAGCATATGCAGCCATATACTTTCTTGGGAACTTAGAAGCATTAGAACTTACAATAACGACTGAGCCTTTTTTTCTCTTTTGCATTTTTTCCGTTATGATTTGCGTAACATTGAATACTCCCGTAGAATTCACACTAAAAATATTTTCCCATTGATCTAATGATGTTTGTCCTATTGATAATGTTTCGAAAACACCTGCAGCATTTACAAGTACATCAACGCTCCCTATTTCTTTCTCAATTTTGTTTACTACATATTTTATAGAATTTCTATCAGTAACGTCCATTTCATAACAATACACAAATTTATTTTCTATTTTACTTTCCCATACTCTATCTGTTGCAATTACAATAAATCCTTCTTTTAAAAATTTTTTCACAGTTGCTTTTCCAATTCCCTTTCCAGCACCTGTTATTAAAACAATCTTTTTATCCATGTTATCTCCTTTTGCCTTAAATTTTTTATTGAATAACTCTAATATAGTTATTTCGTCTTAATGTTATGAGCCTTTTCTCTATTTTTTAATTGTCTAATATTTCTTTTTATGCTACAGTAATACACAGAAAGGAGTTTCTATGATGTATATTTATTGTTTACCCATCACTAATTCATTATGGCAAGATACCGAAACACATTTATTATCTTTCGTTTCCCCTAGGCGACAAAGAAAAGTCTTGAATTATTATCATCCAATAGATCAAAAGTTATCACTATATTCAGCTTTGCTTACACGGATGCAGCTTAGTATTTTAACTGGTTTACCAAATAATAGCTTACAATTTCAGTATAATTCATATGGTAAACCACTACTATTATCAAATCCGCAATATCATTTTAACTTTTCACATACGCATAACATAATTCTATGTGGTATTTCTGATGTAGCACCGGTTGGAATAGATGTAGAATCTATTTCTAAAGATTTTGCCATACATTCTATATATGAAGGGTTACATCCTATAGAAAAACAATACATCAATAGTTTTTCGCTGGAATCCCAGTATGTCCACTTCTACAAAATATGGACCCAAAAAGAAGCCTTTGTTAAATTTAAGGGTACGGGTTTTTCAACGGAGGCATCTACCATCAATACTTTAGATCCTAAATTAGCTTCTCATTTATACACTTGGAAATATACTAACTATATTTGCTCCATTTTTTTGCCTAGGCCGGACAGCCAACTCTATATCAGATTAATACATGAATCTGAAGTACAAAACTATTTTTTTTAAAAAAATTAGGACTCAGTTTGTTGTATACGAAATACTCTTATTAATATTGATGAGTTATAAAGTATATATCAATTACACATTATCCAATTTATTATTTCTTTTTCCGATTCTTCCAATGCATCCATACATTCTTTTTTATATTTTGCAAAGCTTCTATATAACAGCCCAATTATGGGCAACGCTCTATATAGCCATTTATTTCTTTCTTTGCTTGGCATAATTCCAATTAAATGGCTCGCTTTTGGATACAGAATCATTTTATAATCTCTATCATATTTTGCTTTATCCAATTCATATTTAATATATTTGCTAGAATAATCAGATGGCCATACCTCATCTCCGGTTCCTGCTATAAGTAATATCCTCGCCCTACTGGTTTCAAGATGAAAAGATGCCATTTCCTCAATTTTTTTATCTTTATATGCATTGCGATATATTTTCCACATATTTGTTACTTTTCTTCCCGCTTCTTCGTCATAAACATATTTGGCCATAAATCCAGAATGAAAAAAATCTGGACTTACATAAGGAATTTCTTTACCTTTATAAATGACACTTGAATGTCCTGTCATACACTTACTTTTCGTATTGGATCCTTCAAACGGAACATGTGATGGCGAACACAGTATCACATTATCAATTCCATCTATGTATTTTGCAACTAATGCAGCGTAAACTGTTCCCATAGATAGACCATATACACTTATACTTTTAACTTTCTTAACATTTTTTAAATATTTTATGACAGGTTCAAACATCTCAATTGGAATTCTATCAACATCCTTTGGAAGTCCCTCTGCGCCAAAAAGAGAAACAGAAATCCCAATTATTCCAAAATCAGCAAACCGTTCTGATACTTTTATTCCTGATACAATACTTTTTTCTCCTCCCATAATTACAATTACAGCATGATTTGTATTATTTCTCTCCGGTTCTACCATATGTCCGACAAACCCATCTTTTCTCACAGTAAAATCAGTGTATATCATAAATCATCTCTCCATTTCCAGTTCACTTTATATTATTCAGACAATTTTTGTTCAGCTTTCCACATAGCCGCATACTTTCCTTTTTTGTTTAAAAGTTCTTCATGTGTTCCTGCTTCTACAATTTTCCCATCCGCAACTACAAGAATTTGATCTGCATTTTTAACAATGGACAAAGTATGTGCTATCATTACTACTGTTTTTTTATTTTTTAATAAGTTCAGTATTGCCTGCTTTACAGCCAACTCATTCTCAATATCTAATGACGCTGTTGCTTCATCCAGTAACAAAATCGGGCTATTTTTCAATATAGCTCGGGCGATAGAAATTCTCTGACGTTCACCTCCAGAAAGAAGACTTCCATTTTCACCAACCGATGTATCATAACTCTTTTCCATACTACGGATAAATCCATCACAATTGGCCGCTTTACATGCCTCCTCTATTTCTTTATCTGTGGCATTAGATCGAGCATGGCGTATATTCTCTCTGATGGTATCGTCAAAAAGAAACACGTCTTGATCTACCATAGAAATTTGCTTTAATACCTGTTCTGCAGCTATGTTATTAATAGACTGACTACCAATATATATTGTTCCATTAGTTGGTTCATAATATTTTGAAATCAAATTTATAATCGTAGATTTTCCAGAACCTGAATCGCCTACAATCGCAGTTAATTTTTTATCTGGAATTTTAAAGGAAACTTTTTTCAAAACTGTTTCTCCGGGAATATAAGAAAAATCTACGTTATCAAAAACAATATCGTACTTGTCCCCTCGCAATGGTTCCGTATTATTGTTTTCTTCGGGCTCATTAACTACTTTTTGAATCTTCCTTTTAGAAATCATCATATTTTTGTATCCAAATAAATCGACAGAAATTGTCATGTATAATTTTGCAAGTAACATAGGCATCATAGTTACCATTAAATAGTTTACCCCCGATAAAGTTCCTTCTATCCACGGCTTTGATGCAACAATCATAACAACTGGAAGCGACAACCATGTAAGCATATTGAAAGAAAAAGCGACGGGAATACCTGTTGCTTCATATTTATAGCTTATCTTACTGTATTCCTCTAATACATTTGTTATTGTCTTATTCTTTGTTCCGCTCATGCCATAGGCTCGAAGTGTTTGAAGACCATTCACATATTCTACAATACTGCTGACTGCTTCCGCGCAAACGTTGTTGCGTGTATTTCCATAATTTTTAACAATACGGAAAGATAACCACATATTTGGAATAAACAGCAGACTAACTGCCATTAAAATAACTCCCGCAGGGAAATATAAAAAGCATACAAAAACCATCAACATTACAGAAAGGGAAATATTCTTTACCAAATTTCCTGTTTTATGTGTCAATATTTGTTCATATCCTGAAACATCACTAGTCATTGTATTGACATACTGCCCCATTTGTCCCTGATGGAAACGTCCTAGAGGAATTCGTTTAAATTTATCTCCCAAATATAAACGAAGTTGCCTAGAAACAATTCCGCCTCCAATCTGTCCCTGCGTATAACCAAATGCATAAGTTAATAACCTTATTACAAAAATTCCAACAATTAAAATGGTTAAATTATTAATATATTTAATAGTTATACTATCATTCAGAAGCATCTGCAAAAGCAAATAGATTACCATATAGACACACGCTGAAAGCACTCCTTCTATTACAGTAAAGATTACTCCAACCCCAAAACGTATATTTTTTTTAAACGGGTTATTTGAATTCATATGAATTCACTCCTTTCATTGAATAGCTGACTTCTCGTGCTGCATGATAATTCTGCCAAGCTGTTCGGTAATAATTACTTTTTTCCAAAACCATTTCATGGGTTCCATATGCTGTAATAGAACGATTTTCAACAACCGCAACTTTATCACACATTTTGATAGCACCCAATCTATGTGCAACAATTAACACCGTTTTTCCTTCGCAAAGATTAGAAATAGCCTTATCAATTTCAATCTGGTTTTCAGGATCAGCAGCACTTGTAGCTTCATCCAAAATTAAAATAGGTGCATTTTTCAAAATCGCTCGCGCAATTGCAATTCGTTGTTTTTCACCTCCAGAAAAGCGTGTACCAAAGCTTCCTACCTTTGTATAATAGCCTTCAGGCAAAGACATAATAAAATCATCAATTTGTGCCTTTTTTGCCGCTATACGTACCTCATCTAAGCTCGCATTATTTCCCATACGTATATTCTCTAATACGGTATCACGAGTAAGAAATGTTTTTTGGAATACAATAGAAATATTTTTCAGTAACTGTTCATAATCAATATCTTTTATATCTTTACCACCAATTGTCACTTTACCATCAGAAACATCATAAAAGCGAGAAATCAGTTCAATAATCGTTGTCTTTCCTGCTCCAGAAGCTCCAACAAGTGCCACCTTTTCTCCTTCCGGCACATGAAGATTGCAATTTTCCAATACATTTGTTTTTCCATCATAAGAAAAGCTTACTGCATTTAACGTAATGTCATGCTCTTTAGGAAAATCTCCTTTACTATCAAAAACTGGCAAATCAAGAATTTGTTTGGTTTTCTTTACACCATTTAATGATTGAGCTAATTCCATAGAAAGCTGTTGCAGTGGCAAAAGCTCTGCCAAATACAAAGAGCCAATATAAACAAATAGCAAGAAAACACTCGCTGTAATAGAACCATTCAAAAAGAATCTTCCACCAATGGGAATAATTAAGGCCATCCCACATTCTAATACAACTATAAATGCAGCATAAAATGGACCAGTTTTTTTAGATACCGTATTCCAAATACAATTTTCTTCTTCAATCGCCTCTGAAAATTTCTGGAAAGAACGACTCCCCATATTGTATGCTTTAATCAATTTCATTCCGTTAATATATTCAATAATTACAGAATTAAGGTTTGACATTGCTTGCGTAACGCGAGGCATCATGCCTGACATAAAAGCGAAGCACCCAATCATAATAATTAGCGTAATCCCCAAAGGTATTAAAGAAATTAACGCTAATGGCACATTAACTGTCATAAGATAAATAAAAATGACAATTGGTCCTGTTGCAAATCCGACAAATTCTGGAATATTGTGAGCAAGACAAAGCTCAAGTTTTTCAATATCTTCATTTAGTACCGTTTTAATATCTCCAGTCCTTCGTTCATCCATCGCTCCCAACGGAACTCTTGATAAATGTTCTGTAATCATACATCGTACTCTAAATAGTGCCCCATAAGCTCCTTTATGGGAGAAAACTCCAGATAGTCCTTGAAAGATTTGACGTATAATAACCGTCGTGGTAATCAAAATAGCATTTTCAGAAATTATCTGCACAGAACAGCTATTTGTTAAAAAAGCATCCATCAATCTATAGATTCCAATATAAGGTCCAATAGCAAAAAGTCCTCCTAAAAAAGCACAAATTACAGAAGAAATTAAATACCCCCTATCTTTTTCTGCCCATCTCAGCAATAACAAAATAGAATTTTCTTTCTTTGCTTTCATTATTCGTCCCTCCCTACATCCATAAGTTTCCAAATAGACTTTTCATTTTTTTTGGAAAGTTGAAAATCATTTGTAATAGTTTGATGATCAAAGTGAAGAATTCTGGTACATGCTTGGCAAATAAATTCATAATCATGGGTAACAACAAAAATAATTTTACTTTTTGCAAGCTCTTTTATTAATTCACTAACCTGATTCATACTATCATAATCTAAACCAGAAGTTGGTTCATCAAAAACAAGTACCTCTTTTCCACATATCATACTAACCGCTACTGCTACTCGCTGTTTTTGTCCTCCCGAAAGTGTATTGGGATGGCGCTTACGCACTGCCAAAAGATTTAATTTATCCAAGGTTTTTTCTATTAATTCAGAATCTGCATTACGAATACCAAGAGAGCATTCCGTTTCTACACTATCTGCAAAAAGCTCATAATTCACATCTTGCATTACCATATAGGAAAGCTTCATTCTATCTTCTTCTTTTTGTACATGTCCCTGCCAAAAAAAATGGCCCGTATATTCCTTATGTAATCCACATAAAGCACGTAGAAATGTTGTTTTCCCAGCACCATTGGGTCCTATAATTCCTATAATTTCACCTTTTGATGCTTGTAATGAAATATGTGATAAAATAAGTTGCTTTTTATAAAATAGTGTCACATCTTTTATAAATAATATAGGAGACTGATACTTTTTGTCCAAAGAAACCGGATGGATATTTTTCATATCCACAGTACGTAGTCCCATATTCTTTCTTTTTTCTTCTGGTATCTCCTGTAACTCTTTTGGTGTATAAATTGTATCAATTTTTCCATCTTTCATATAAGCGATTCTATCAACTATATCCATAAGATAATAAATACGATGTTCTGCGATTAAAATTGTTTTACCTTGTTTCTTCAAAACTCTTAAATAGCTTTTTAAATCTTCAATAGAGGCCATATCTAAATTTGAAGATGGCTCATCTAGTAAAAATATATTCGGAGTCATCGCATAAACAGATGCAAAAGCAACTTTCTGTTTTTCTCCCCCAGAAAGTTCAAAAATGTTCCTTCCTTGTAATGAACGAATTTTTAAAATTTCAAGAGTGTCTATTAACCGTTGATATAATTCTTCTGATGGTAGAGCTGCATTCTCAATACCAAAAGCAATTTCACTGTCTACATCCACATTAAAAAACTGCGTCCTAGGATTTTGGAATACAGAGCCCACCACTTTTGCTAATTGATACATAGGAGTTCCTAGTACATCTTTATTGTCAATTTTTACATTGCCACTTAAATTTCCCGGAAAATAACTCGGAATCAATCCATTTATTAATTTTGTAAGAGTTGTTTTTCCACAGCCAGAACGCCCGCAGAGCAATACACATTCTCCTGTCTGGATTGTAAAATCAATGTCTTTGACCCCTATCTCATTGGCAACAGTTCCCGCATATGTAAACTGTATATTCTCAAATTGAATCATACCGCACCGCACCTCCCTATGAAATTCAATACCATCATTGCAGCAAAGCAAAACAAAGCCAAAAAATCCTGTATACGAAAGCAAATCTGTACTAAGCAAGTCCTTGGATTAGGATTTTCAATTCCCCTTGTAACAGAAGCTATCGCAAGTTCATCTGCAGCTTTAGAGGCAGCCATAAGAAGTGGCGAATATAAGCACTCTATTGTCATACTCGGTTGTTTTAAAAAGCTTTTTAAAGATGGAGATACTCCCCTTAGACGCATAGCATCCTTGATAAAATGCCAATCTTCACGTATGGTCGGAATATATCGAAGCATAACCGCCAAAGGTATAATAACCTTTTTAGAAATATGAATCTTACTCATAGCAGATAAAAATTCATTTACCTTAGTCGTAGATACAACAATTCCAGCCAACATCCCGCATGGATATACTTTAAAAATCAATGACAGCCAAGCCGTAAACATTGTATAAACGGTTCCCGTTATATTTTGCAAATAAAATATCGTAAACAAATATATCCCTGCATAAATTCCTGTTCCAATTACTGTATATCTAATTTTTCCACAAACCACTCCTACCGTCGCAATCAACACAATCAATATACATTCGTAGCGGAGAGATGAAATTGTTGTTGCAATAATCATACTAATAATCAATAATATGATTTTTGTTCTTGGATCAAACCGAACATTCCATTTTCTTCGTTGCTTTTTTTCATTCATGCAGTTATACCGGCTTTCTCAAATTGTTTTTTCAATAATTTACTGCCAACAAAACCACTTAACCCCGCTATTAAAGCCGTTCCTACAATCATAATAACCAATACCCACCATGCCGCTGCATCATTCATCGCATTAATGTACTCCTGTGTTGTTCCGTTTTGCAGCATAGTTTTTGCCCAGCCTTCAGGATCAACAAAATAAACAATATATGTTCCCATCGGCCCAAATGAATATACAATATATCCCAAAATATTCATTTTATAACTGCGATAATCTTTCATTCCCGCAATCATATCAGCAAGAAAAGAACCAATCAGTCCTCCAATACACATTCCCCAATGCATACCCATAATTAAGCTAAGTAAAGAAACAATAACTCCAATAATAGTCAGCGCCCATCGTTTTGGCACTTTTGCAAGAAGCAGCAAAAATACGGGTCCCGGTAATAATGCTGCCCCCATAGAAAAGTAGAATGTCAAAGTCGGTGTTACTGCAAATAAAACGCCTCCAATCATAGAGCAAACCATTAGTAACGCACCAAAAACCCCCATAATAATCAGATCTTTTACTGTTAATCCTTCCTTTTTAGTTCTGATTTGATTTGTTTTAGCCATTGTTTTTCCTCCCTTTCGGTACTATTGTTCAAATAATTATTTCATACCAATTGACTTCCTTAGAACTTCTATGGTATGATTTTATTAGTTTTAACTAACCTGTTTTTTATTATATAAAATCCAATCTGTTTATCAACACCTTTTACGGCTAAAAGCCCAAAGTGTATGATAAAATGTCCAAAATGTATGAAATGTAAGGGAGTAGAAATATGTCTGATATTGGAAGTAGGTATCATAACGATTTGCTAGAATGTGGCTTTAAGGAGTTACCTCCTACCAACCAATTTAGCGGGGTAGGAAGGTTGTACTCGCTCCCACAAGAATATGGCAATGGTATATATTGGGTATATAGTGAAAAGGATTTATACGATATCAAAATCCACGATTTTTGTTTTCATAAAGATTCTTTTTTTAACTTTGGAATCCCACAAGGTTGCTTGGGTATTTGTTACTATGAGTCAATATCTGGTGAAGAAATATTACCTTATCGCCGTCTGACTGCTGGATGTGTAAAAAGTTTCATAGGTGGAACAGAACCTTGCAAAACATTAATACACAAAAATACGCCTGTTCGTTCAGTTGATATTGAAATTACACCCGCTTATTATGAACATTATCTAAAAGCAAAATTTCCAAATGAATATATAAATCCTCTTGAGGCATTCAGCAATATCGCTCTAACTGATCGTTTTCCAGAAATGATTCAGTTACTCCGCCAAATTAAAAATTATAAAGGTAATGGTATTGCTGCTAAACTTTTTTTTGAAAGCAAATTAACAGAGGCAATTTCTCTTATTATGGAATACAATAAACAGCAACCCCCATTACCATCTATAAAACTTTCTAAAGCTGATCTTCTTGCATTAAATAATGGTACTGCATATATTAATGATCATTTTAACTGTGATCTTTCTGTAGATCAACTTTGCCGTATTACCTGTATGGGTAGAACAAAATTGAAACTCGCTTTCAAAGCGGTTTATGGTATGTCTATTACTGAATATATTCAGCAGCGCCGATTAAGTCATGCTGAAACTTTATTAGCCATAACAGATTTCACCATTGAACAAGTGTCCGCTGCAGTAGGCTATAGCAATGCTGGCCGTTTCGCTAATATGTTTAAAAAAAGTACTGGTGTCTATCCAGCAGAATATAGAAAAATGGTACAACGTGAATAAATATTTTAAGTACTCTTTTTTCTAACACTATATAATTGCCCAAAATAAAGCGATTCAAAAAATATTTTCTGAATCGCTTTATAAATACAAAAATCACAATGTAGATAAAATAGCCTCTAATACTTCCTTAAAATTCTCTTTGCACAGACAAGTTGCGTGATTCCCTCTTATTTTTTTGATTGTTAAATTCACACAAATATCTGAGATTTCGGTCGGTTTCTTCGTTATCGGATAAAAAGAATTTACAGTAGGCGCCTCTAAATATAATACTTTTCCAAAATATACCTCATCAAATTTATAATTCATCATCGCCTTAAAAGTATGGTCAAATATGTCATACAAGATTTTAAACATAGAAAATGTACTCTCATTCCCATTGAACTTATCTCCTCCGGCTTTTTCAAAAATACTTTTCATACGTTCCTCATGAGTTTCATCCAACAACTCTATGAATAATTCTCCATATTCCTTGTATTCTCCAGATAGTTTAATGAGTTCAGAATTTTTAATATTTCTATGTTCTCCTTTTAAAATACTTTCCATACATTTCTTCATTTTTTCTTTATCAACATTATATCCTGCTTTCTTCATATCCAGGCCTATGGCAGTTCCATATGCAAGCTCAGTAATCATAGTATTAGAAATCATATGCGTTGCTAATTCTGAACTAATCATTACGACATTTATAACATTAGCTCCATTTTCAAGTAATATTTTCGCAGTCTCTAAAGCAAGAAATCCTCCAACACAATACCCAATTACTTCATATTGTTCGGCATTCATATCCAATAAGATTTTTGCATATTTTTCTGCCCTTTTCTTTATGAAGTTTTCTACTGGAACAGACAAATATTCTTCATAGTTCCCATACATAAAACCTATGACTGAAACTTCATCGGATGTATTCCTCAATACTTCTGGAATCAATAGTTCATAGTCAACTAATCTTCCAGTACCTGCATGCATATACGCTTGTACTAATTTTCTTTTTTCAGGTTCATCCCGATAAATTACTACTGAGCTTTCTTCTAAATTACTGATATATCTGCCATTCTTATTAGATCCTTTTTTCAAAATCTTTTTTTCAATGGCATCAGCAATCCCTTCAATTGTTGGATTATTCAGTGCTTCATGCATTAATTCATCCCATGAAACAGTATCCAAGCCAGCAATACCCTCTCTCATTTTTGAAACTACCTGAGTAATCAGAAGCGAATCCCCACCTGCATAATAAAAATTATCTTTCTTATTGATATTTTCTATATTCAGCACTTCTTTCCATATATCTGCTATTTGTTTCTCAATACTGGTAAGTTGTTCTGTTTTTATTACCTCTTTCTTTACTTTCATCCTTTCCGCACAAATACTATTCAAAGCTTTACGATCTACTTTTCCATTAACTGTCAGTGGAATTTTATCAATAATTTCAATCTGATCCGGAATCATATATTTAGGAAGACGAGCTGCCATATGTTTTTCAATAGCCTCTACATTGATTTTTTCACTAAATATAGTCTCCTGATTTTGGCATAAAATTACACTTTGTCCGCACTCACATAATAAGTCTGTTTTTTCTGGTAATGTGAAATAGTATGCAAAGCCAGCTTTTTTTAGCATCTCTACCCATTTTTCCTCTGAAGTAAATACGTCTATCCCACTACTTCTATGATCTGTAAAGCCTCCCAGACCACCTTTTAGTTCCAATGAAGTTGTTAAAAGATATGATTCTTTCGTAGCCTCTATAATAATTAAATATCCGTTTGGTTTTAAAAGTTTTTTGATTCTCGATAAATTCACTTCAATATTCTGAGAATTATGCAATACATTGGCGCATAAAACAATGTCATATTTGTTATCTTCAAATCCTTGCATTTCATAGTCTTTATTAATATCTAATATATTATATTCTATAAAATCATACCCTGAATATCTATTTTTAGCTTCATTGATGAAAAACTGAGATACATCTGTAAAACAATAACTTATATTTTTTTCCTTTAAATTTTCTAACACTGTAGTTGTTGTTCCACCTACACCTGCTCCTATTTCAAGAATATCTGTTCCTTTTTTACTACAGTTGTTAATTAAATCAGCAACAACATAATTTAAACTTCGGTTGATCATATTATCATTATAAGCAGATACCGCAACATCTGTCTTTCCTTCCGGAAAAAATAATGATAATCCTGTAATAGTTCCTCGAATTTGCTCTAAAATCTTCTTGCCCGATTCTCTTTGGTATTGCATCAAAACTGTACCATAGTTAATCTGCTTCCCAATATCCATAAAATCATCCCAAATCTTATCACGATCTTTAATTTCAGAAACCTTTGACGTTAAACTGTACATATTGTTAGTACAGATTAAAATTCCAGCCTCAACTAATGCTCTCAACATACGATCAACAATCGAAATAAACTCGTTTTGCTCATTTATAACACTATGTATCTCTTTACGGCTATATGCCTTATCTCTTTCATTGAATAAACCAAGATTTGAAAATAAGGCAAACATATCAGCTAATGCTGCTTTATCAGATTGCTTTTTCCACTTCATAAAGTCTTCCCGATTAATATTTTCAAATCTCTGAGTACATATTCTTTTTAATTTATTAACTTCTACTCCTTCAAGATTCCCTGCTGTACACTCAACACTTTTTCGAGGTTCCAAGAACGCAAATAGTCTGCTAACCTTATTTGCTTCTTTATGATAAATAACTGTACAATCTGTTACCTCCTTCGTTTCTTTAATAACACTCTCAATTTCGCCAATTTCCACACGATTTCCATTTATTTTAATCTGATTATCTTTTCTGCCACAAATCATTAAAATTCCATTTTTCGTGTAGTATCCGATATCCCCTGTCCTAAAAAGACGTTCTTTTAATTCTTCATTATACAAGAATTTTTCTTCTGTTAACTCTTTATCTCCATAATATCCGCTTGCCAGCCCCAAACCACCAATATAGATTTCACCCTTTACTTCATTTGGACACCGCTTAAAATTACTATCTAACACAAACATTTTCTGATTACTTAAAGGAATGCCATATGGTATTAATGTATTACCTGTAAAGTCAGTAATATCCCAATATAACGACCAAATAGAAGCTTCCGTAGCTCCTCCAAGGCTAACCATTCGATAGTCTGATAATATTTCTCTCACTCTTCCTGGTAATTTGTTGTCAATAACATCACCAGACAATAAAATCAAGCGCAATGACTGTAGCTTTTGATTATTTACTTCATTAATTTCCTGTAATAGCATTTTCAAAAGAGCCGGAACTGAGTTCCAAATAGTTACTTTATACTTTTCTACTAATTCTAACCAATGGAACGGATTTGTAGCACTACTTTCTTTCGGAATAACTAAAGTTCCACCCACATCAAAGCAACCGAAAATATCATAAATAGACAAATCAAATGATAATTTTGTCAATGCAAGAAATACATCTTTATTTGATATATTAAACTTTTCATTCATATCATAAATTGTATTTTCTGCTGCTGCATGTGTAATCATTACCCCTTTGGGTACGCCTGTTGTACCTGATGTAAAAATAATATAGGCCAAGTCCTCTGGCGATGATACAGGATTCTCAATAATATATTCAACACTTTCTATTTTTGATTTATTGTTAAGTTTAAGTCGAATTATTTTTTCCGAGAATATATCCTCAATCTGAATATTCACTTCATCTGTTATTAGCACAAATCGAGAATTACTACTTATAACAATCTTTTTCTGCCGAGCTAATGGTTGATTTATATCAACAGGAACAAAAGCAGCACCAACTATCATACTTCCAATGACAGAAGCAATCTGCCAAACTCCCCTCGGTTGAATTATTGCAATATTATCGCCTTTCTGTACACCTTTATCTTGCAGTAATTTTACTACTGAACTAATATATTTCCCAAGTTCACAATAAGTATATTCTTTCTCATCAGCTATAATTGCTACTTTATTCGGAACCCTTAATATATTTCTCAGTACCCCATCATAAAGTACTCTTTTCTCCACATTCTTCGCAGTATTATTATAACAGTCTCTTTCCTTAAAATAGTCTGTAGACAAATTTAAAATATCTTTTTGTGTCCAATCATTATTTGTTGCAATTTTCCTAATTGCATATTCAAAGGCCATAAACATGTCAGAAATAACATTATCTTTAAATATACCATCTCTAATGTCCCAATGGATTTCCAGTTGCCCTCTACGTTCAATTACTTGACAATCAATCCAAACCTGTGGTGTCCTACTTATACCTTCAATAATATTTAATTCATTAACATCTCTAGCTGTCTTTTCTTCTCCTACAGTACTTGTATATACGACAGGAAAAATTTTATTCTCGTTTGTATATCGATTGATTTCTCTCAATACTTCAACTCCCGAAAAATCCATATGTGCTATATCTAGTAAAAGTGTATTCTGTATCTGTTTTATCAAACTAATAAATGGCTCATCATTAATAGATACTGTAAGCATATCAACAGAAGTAAAGTCTCCAATAATTTCCATTTCACTCTCTGATCGCTGCATCAGTGTTACATTAATACACATTTGCTTATTACTGGACCATCTTCCCAAAACAGCAGCATATGCTGCTAATATTGCATTAGACACTGTTACTCCATTTTGGGCTGCTGTATTCTTTAATGTGGTATATTCTTCATTTTCTAATATCATTTTCTTTCTATAAAATGAAACCTTGTCTTCAGATTCACCTTTTTCAATGATAATCGGTATTTCTGGGCATAAAAATTCACCTTTTTGAATCTTATTTTTCCAGTACTCTTTTGAACTATCATTATTATGTTTCTTTTTTGAAATCACAACATCTCTAAAAGTAATATCATTATTACCTTTATTCAAAAACTCCCCATTATTATAATAAGCAAAAATATCTCTTAAAAGTATATTAATACTAACATAATCAGCAATCAGCATATCAATACAAAAATGAATAATAGAATATGATTTCCCTTGACTGATAACAAATTTATGCATTGGCCATGTTCCGACAGCGAAGTCATACATATACATCTTCTCACGTATACTTTTTACCTCAAAACTATTCTCTAATCCTTGACTTACATCTACTTCCCTAATTTCAAGTATCGGTAAATCTACTTTTTCCTTAACAATTTGTCTTCCATCCTTCGTAATAATGGCTCTAAGCATATCATGTCTCATAATGGTTTTATTCCAAGCCTTCTGAAAACGTTCAACATCTATTCGTTCTGATTTAATTTCAATATATGTGTAGCAACCTGTTCTACCCCACTCGTATCCAGCTTGTCTTCCAGAATAATATGCACTCTGGATATCCGTCAATGGAAAGTATTGATATCTATCTTTCTCATTATGTATGATTTTTGATTCGTCTATCATCTTATCTGCTTGTTCATTGCTTTTTAAATATTCGATGATTTCTGTTTTATGTTCTTTTAAATATGCCAGTATATCTTTTTCCAAAGGTCCTTTACTGGTTCGATATGAAATATTCTTTCCGTCTTTTAATGTTAAAGTAATTCCTTTTCTTGCGCATATATCAAAAAATTTTTTCATGTATTTTCTCCTTTTACCCATTAATACAGTTTGATATGTCTTTCCACAAGCGGCATAAAACTATATAATATTGCATATCAACAACATCGCATTTTTTATCTACGATATTTTCTTTATTTAAAGCCAAAAAATTATTTACCGCTTCTGGCCATATATTATTATATAAATCACTATATTTCTTTCCACTTGCATCATATAAAAGTTCTGTTCCATTTATATTACGTGCATCGTTTTCATCTCCATTTCTTAGATATTCCTCTACAACATATGGCTTTGATACCCAAATAATCTGCCCATTAACCTCCGTCATTTTTAAATTTCCTATCCCTGTCATTACGCTGAATTCATTTAAAGTATATGAATATTTATTTATGCTATCTGAATTCATCTGACTCTGTATACGAAACATAAATTGAATACCTTTAATTGTTCCGCATACATAATTTTGAATACTCGTTTTAAAGCAATGTTCGTAGTCCAAATAGTATGGGCTAATGCCTCCTAATATTTCTCCAACTTGGGCAAGAAACGGAAGAATTACTGGCATGCTACAACTGCCATTTATACTGTAGATTTCTGTTTTTAATTTCAGCTTATGAAGCTCATCATGAAAAACTCTAGATATTGGCAAGTACGGATAAAACGTATTTACCTTATAAAAAATATTGTTTTTCAGAGCAATTTTATAATTTTCAATTGCTTCTTCTGAATGAACTGGTTGTTCCTGAATCACACTAATTCCTTTATTCAATAATTGTTGTGTTACTTTATTTCCTTCCCCTCCAACAATTCCTGATCTAATAACAACTAAGGCCAAATCAAAGTTGTCACTTGAAACCTCATCAATTTTTGTATAAAGAGACACATGATACTTAGCTGCAATTTTTCTGGAGTATTCACTTCCAGTTGATAGAATACCACACAATTGATAATCGCTATTATTAAGGACACCTTTTAAGTAAACCTGTCCAAAAATCACTCCACATAAAAGTACTCTTATCTTATTTTTCATTCTATAGTTCTCCATAAATATCTATTGATGTTCCTATCTTTTGAATAAATTTTAACACTTCATTAGGATCAGCAAGTTCAAATGGCCAATATGTTCTTCTTGGTATTTTCTGATATAATAAAATATCTACCATATGCGCTATCATAGAAGCAGTAAGTTTGAAACTATTATCTGTATCTAATCGCAAAATATTTTTTCCATTTCCACCAACTGCTTCAATCACAATCGTAAACCATGTTTGTTTTGATCCATTCAGCTGTCTCATCTTTTCCAACATTGTTGCAAATAGTTCTTTCAGTTCTTCCTCCTTTTTTAATTTTACCGCTTCCATGCACCCAGTCATCATAATCTGTTTCATATGTTTATCTGCCCAAATTGTATAATTCCACAAATCACGAATTCCGAGATACTGAGAAACCGCTTCCATTTCATCTGTAAGAACCAATTGAGTACTGATATCGTCTGGAAATATTTCTGCATTATCAAATAATTCTATACTTGGTTTAATGCTCTTTACTACTTTGGCCTGTTCCATATAATAATTTGACTTTCCATAGCCATTAACACTACTTAAAATAATATCCCCTATGGAACCAATACTACCCATTTCGCGTCCGCCACTCCATACTTTTATTTTTTGTGATTTTTCATTCCACATATTTTTAATCAATACACCGAGTATTCCTGGAACACTTCCTGAATTTAAAATAATTCTTGACTTTCTCTGATTTAAGTATTTTGCGTCTCTTGTCCAGCCAAAAGCGTCTATATAATCTTTTTCCGCGTCTATAATAACAGGTAATATTTTCTTACTCGTAAGCAATGATGGTCCTGTACAATTGACAACGATATCGCACTGATCCACAAACTTTTTTACAGAAAACGAATCGTCTATGTTTACGCTTTGGGTTCCATATCCGTTTTTTAAACTTCGACTCCCTCTTAGAATAGAAAAATCTCTCTGTCGTAGCAATTCTGTTAATAATTCTCCTATAATCCCGGTGGCTCCCAAAATACCCACCGTTTTAATTTTGTGTATAGAATTATCTTTTTTATCCATACGACTAAATCATCCCTTCCTCAATATTGTCTGCCAAGAACTCAACTAATTCTCGAATACTACTATGTTCTACTATATCAACAATCGTAATATTAATTTGAAAATCCTCATTTATCTCATTGACCATTTTTACCATCCCAAGACTGTCGCCGCCGAGTTCAAAAAAAGTTTTATTACTATCTTCTATTGAAATCCGCAAAATTTTCTCCCATATTAGTATTAATCTTCGTTGGTATTCATCAAACAACTCATTTTGTTGATAATCAGCATTTTTAACCTTACTTTTAATTTCGAGATTATTTTCAATATAAGAAACAGGTTGTAAATTTTCCCAGTTTTCATCAGATATAAATGTTATTTTCTCCGGATAAGTAATATAGAAATAAATTTGCTTTCTATAATTTTCGAACATTTCATCTAATAACTCTGCAGAGAGCAATTCATCAACACTATCCCAATTAAGTGTTAGCCCATTATTTTGCTCAACTATCTGATGATCGAGCCATACTTGAGGTGTTTGCGAAATATTATAAATTAATTTCCCAATCCATTTATTGTCCTCCCATTGACTAATACCAAGTCCACTTGTAAAAACAATAGGCATAATCGAATTTTTCCAATTACCATCTCTTTGCCTTAATTCTCTCTCAAATTCTACTGCAGTATACAAAGAATGTTCTAAATCATTAGTCAACTGTTTTTGGATCGTTTTGGCTCTTTCAATAAATGATGTTCCATTAATATATCGTATTTCCAATAAAGTCAAATTAGTAAAGTCTCCTACCAATTCGTTAATTTCTGGATGCTGAAAAGTTCGCTCAAACTGTGTTAAGTTTAGGGCAAAATTTTTATTATAGGACCATCTTCTTAAACAATCTGAAAATACTGTAAGGAAAAACACTGTCGGCGTAATACCATTATCTTTAGATAGATTTTTTATTTTCTCCCATTCATTTTTCTCAAGATGTACGGTTCTACGGCAAAATATATTATCCACTAATTCAGACTCTTTTTTGACCAGTGGAAGTTTCGGTGCATAGCTAAAATTATTTAATCTCTCTAACCAGTATGCTTTATCCCTTTCATATTTTTCCGTTTTACGCATCTCATTTAATGAAATAACATAATCTCTAAATGAAATTTCCAACTCTTTTTCTCTATACTCGTTAGCACGATATCTTTTGGCCATTTCATCTAACAAAGCAAACATACTCCAACCATCCAAAATCAAATTATCAAAATTAATATGAAGTCTGGATTTTTTCTTATCCATAATAGTAATCTTCAAATCAAACAATGGCCATTTTTCTGCATTTAACACTTGTCTTGACATTTCCTTTCGCACTTGAGTAAGATACTCCTCTTGTACCTTTTCTTCAAAGCCGACTAGACTTGCAGTCTGTATCAAATACATCGGCACCTCTTTCAGAATTTTCTGCTCACCACTTTCACATACAACATCTCTTAACATACCATGATGGATAATCATATCATTCCATACTTTTTGGAACTTAGGAATATCGAGATCTTCACACTCAAATTCAAAATAACAATGTGTTGAGACCCTTCCCATATTAAAAGCTCCTTTTCTACCAATCCAATACGCAAACTGTACGTTTGTAAGTGGAAACGGTTTATATTCTTCCTCCTTATCAACAAAGAGCTGTGCCTTATTTTCTTCTGGCAGCTCACTCGTATTTTGATCAATAAACCGGGCCAATTCCAAAATTGATGGATTTTCAAATATATTTCTAATTGAAACATTAATGTTATATTGGTTACGCAAACTTCCAATAATTTGAGTAGCTGTAAGAGAATCTCCTCCTAAAGAAAAATAATTATCATCTATATCAAGTTTTTTCCCCTTAAATACTTGCTCAAAAATGTCTTTTACTATTGATTGAGTTTTATTCATTTGAAGATTTTTATTATTTTTAAATAATTTACTTTCTTCTTCTGAGTACACTTTTACCCTATCATTTAATTTCTTACGGTCAACTTTTCCATTTTTATTTACTGGAAATTCATCAACCAGATAAAATGCAAAAGGCATCATATAAGAAGGTAATTCTTTTTCCAAATAGCTCTCTAAGTTATTAAATGTTACTCTTTTCTTATCGTATAGTGTTCCAACCAAAAACAAACTGCCATTTGATATTCCCTGTTTCATTTCATTGATATATTCAACTTTATATCCTGATTTTTCTAATAAATCACTCATTTTTCCTGCATCTGGTATAATTCCCCCGCCTCGCTTGGAAATATCTATATGGGCAAAACCTTTTTCTATAATACTCGGAACAACATCAACAATTAATAAGTTTCTATTTGGTTCACATGCAAACAAATAACCATCGGTTTTTAAAATAGTGGAAACTTCTTGTAATAGTACTTCAATATCATTAAAACGATGTAAGGAATTAGGAAGAATCACTATATCAAATTTTTCCTTAAACATTGTTTTAATATATTCAGCTTTTCCAACTTTATATTCAAACTCAGAAAATTCTTTCTCGATATCCTGATAATCTTTCTGGAAAAAAATCGTATTTTCTAAATATGTATATCCGATAATTTTCCCTTGATTTTGTTTGAGAATATCTTCAGTTAGCCTTACATCTCTCCCTCCAATTTCAAGTATTCTTAGGTTTTTTCTTTCTTTTTTATCTATTATAGTTTGAACTAATCTTAAGATTCGATTCACATTCTCCGAATAGTCCTCTAAGTGTTTTAGTAAAATATCCGGCCTTACATTCAAATTTTCATCATAAAAAATTTCAATTGGATTTTTTTTGCCTTGCAAAATTTCCGTCATATATGGCAATAATTCATGAAACATCTGTGAATAAAAACAAGCTTCATCCTCAATTTTATATTGTCCCATATCATATTGTTCAGTTTTTATATATGCATTTCCTATTACTTGCAAATCTTTGTTCTTTACCAGCAGCTCTATCCAACGAAATAGTACCTTTTCCATATCATAAGTAACTTTTCCTATTTTAACTATTTCATCAAAGCCAACTGGATTTTCGAACATAATTCCCAAATTTTCAAAAACAGCTTTTAGAAAATCCAAAGTCAAAAAATTCAGTAAATCTATTTCTATAGATGCATTCGCATCTAATGTGTTTAGAATCTTAAAATAGTCAATGTTCTTTGAATTTTCATATTCAAAAAATTTTGAAGCATTTTTATCAATCTGTATAAAGGCGACAACCTTTTTATCATTCCTATTCTTCTCTACTACACTTACTATAGTATTTCGAACCCCATGATATTTCTTTATTGCATTTTCAATCTCTCCCAGTTCAATACGATGGCCTTTAATCTTCACTTGGCTATCTTTTCTTCCTAAAAATTCAATCGTTCCATCATTCCAAGTCGTCCCATTATCTCCTGTTTTGTACCATCTCATTCCATTGCAGTCTAAAACAAATTTCTTTTCTGTTAATTGCTTATCTCCTCTATACCCTTTAGCAAGTCCTGCTCCACCAATCCAAAGTTCGCCTGTTACATAATTAGGACAAATTCTTCCATAATCATCAACTACTTGATAGACCTGATTTCTCAACGCCTTTCCGTAAGGAATAGACGACCAACTATCTGGAACTTCTCGCGGTACTTCTAAAAAGTTTGACCATATAGATGCCTCTGTTGCCCCTCCCATAGCAACAATTAAAGCTTTTAAATTGCTGATATTGTAAAAACGAGTTGGTAACTCAATCGGAATCCAATCTCCTGATAAAAATACTAATTTTATTTCCAATTTCCTTCTTCTGCCTTCTGCCATTGTAACAAGCATATCAAATAAAATCGGAACAGAGTTCCACATGCTTATATTATATTTGTCAAGCATATGTAACCATACGTCTGGATTTTTATAATTTTCTTCATTTAGGGATATAATAGTTCCTCCAACAGAAAGAATCCCAAAAATATCATATACAGATAAATCAAAATCTATAGAAGATACCATTAATAGCGAATCTTTTCTACCTACATTATATTTCTCATTCAAGTCTAAAATAGTGTTCATTGCACTTTGATGTGATATTTCTACTCCTTTTGGCATCCCTGTCGATCCTGATGTCATAATTACATACGCAGATGAGTCATATGAAATCTGTTCAGGCCGGCTTAACAAAATGCCACTCTCTATGGCATCTTCTAAATCAATTAGGTTAATTTGCTCATCAAACATTTCACAAACTTCTATCGTTTTTTTATCAGTTACAACATTTCTAATACCGATTTGAGAATATATTTTCTTTCTTCTTTCTTTAGGTTGATTACTTGCAATTGGGACATAAGTTCCTCCCAAAAATAAAATACCTATAATTGCATAAATCTGTCTGTAGCCTCTAGGTAATGTAATCGCTATATAGTCTCCTTGTTTTATTCCTTTATTCTTTAAATAGGCAGCTATCCTCAAGCCAATATCTTTAAGTTCTTTATAAGAAGTCCTCTTTCCGCTATCACTATCAATAATCGCCACCGATTCTGGGTTTTTTTCCACATTTTTTAGGAATTCCGTGTATAAATGACTCTCTGGAAATTGTAACGGTAATATTTTTGACCGTTCACTTTTTCTAACTCTTTTTTGACTACTCGGCAATACATCAATTATCTTATCCCAGTTATCCAGAGTTGCCAATTCTTCTATCATTTCTATCATTGAAGAATACATATCTTCTATTACAAAAGGGTCAAATAATTCTTCAACATAATCCCAACATAAAATTAAATCTCCCATATCTGAAAACGATTGAAAGTCCAACCATACCTGCGGTGTTTGAGAAATCATATAAGTAAGTTTACCCAATGTTTCTCTCGTTTCTTTTGTTTCAAATGGGAAATCAATATTACACGCGAATACAACGGGAGCAATCAGTTCAGAACTTTCATTAATTCTATTAATATCCCTTTGCACCCGTACACCTGAATAATTAGAATGTGATACTCTTGAAATAAATGTTTTATTAATTTCTCTATAATAATCTAAAAATGTTTTTGTTTCTGAATTTGAAACATCTAGTAACAATAAATTAGTAAAATCTGCAATCAAACCTCCAACATTTTGATTTTCTTCATCACGAGCAAACAGTGGAATATTAATAATAAATTTCTTTTGATTTGTCCATCTACTTATAACTGAACTATATACAGTTAGCAAAAACATTGCTGGTGTCATACCATAAGTCATTGCCTTTTTCTGTAATTTATTCCATATCTCAGCTTTTATTTTTTTACTCTTTCTATTAAATCTTACATTTTTTATTTCATGTGGTTTCTTTTTCAAAGGAATGGCCGGTGCCCCATATGGGTATTGTTCAATCACTTCTTTCCAATATTTTTTATCTCGGTTAAACAACTCTACTTTTTCTGACTTCTCTAATAAATATTTTTTAAATATATCCTTATCATACTTATGTATTTTTTCTCCATTATAAGCTCTTGTTAATTCTTTAATCAAAATATGTATACTTGCAACATCTGCAACCATTAAATCCGCATCCAAAAATAATTTACTCTTTTCAAACGGCAAAAGAGCACATTCTAAATGAATATTCACGCCGTTCTGTATATCCATTTTTTCATGTGATAACCTATTCCTAATATCTTGTAAAACATTCTCACACTTATTTTTATCTAAATTCCTAAGATCATGAATCACAGCTTCTTGCAAATGATCTTCGCCAAGTATAAGCTGTGTTCCTTCTTCTGTAAATTTAGCTCTCAACATTGGTTGAGACTTTTGTACTGTTCTCCATGCTGCTTTTAATCTTTCTGCATCCGCAATTTCTCCCTCGAATTCAAAATAGGCATGGCATCCCACCCCTCCTAATTCCTGGTCATCTTGTCGTCCCGCCCAATATGCATACTGTACGTCAGTAAGTTCAAATTCTTCTTTATCAAACCTATTTTTGATAACATTTCTCGGAATCGCGGACTCTTTCTCTAAATTATTCAAATTTTTAATGATATTAACCCAATTATCAAATGTAGGTTGTTCAATTAATTCTCCAAAGGATATATCTATCCCCCTTCTTTTTAGAAACGCAGAAATTTTCATTATCATAATTGAATTCAATCCTATTTGGGTAAGATTGATATCTGTTTTAAAATCTTCTACCTTCAGCATAGCTAAAAGTTTTTTTCTCAATTCATTTACTATACAAATGTTCTCCATCTATTTTTTATCTCCTTTATTTGTTAATGGAAAGTTTTTCTGAATTATATCCGCTGCAGTTTTAACGCCATCCTCACTTACTTCTGAAGAAAGTTTCAATGAATTCTTTTTATATATATTATTGTTAATCAAATCTCTAATTTGTTTTTCAAGCTCTGTTTCGTCTATTTTCTTTTTTATATTGATAGGTGCAGGGCCTATTCCAAGGTAAAAACATTGTCCGCCCCAAAATACTTGATCTGCACCAAATGCCATAATAAGTTGTGGTGTTCCATTCCTTAAACACGCATGAACAGTGCCATTTCCTCCATGATGAATCGCTGCATCTATTTTGCCAATGAACTGTTCAAACGGAATATAACCTATCGTATATATTCTATGTGATTCATTGACAAATTCTTTTTTAATGAGACCTTTGCAACTTTCGGGAACAATTATCCCTTTATTAGTTTTCAGTAGAATTTTTATAATAATATGATAAAGTTCCTCGATTTTGTTATAATTCATACTTCCAAATCCAACATATACTACCCCCTTTTGTTCTTCGATAAATCGATGCAAGGATCCTACTCCAGAACTTTCCTTGTCGGTAATCGGGTTAATCCAATTTCCAGTCAAATAGATATGTGTACCCCAATTTTTATCTTTATTAGCTAAAATGTTATCATATTGATATAAAGTAATAATTTTTTTCCCATTTATTTTTCTATAGTTCCCAAATTTTCCCATTCTCTTTAAACCCAAACGTTTTCGCCAAATATTAACTGTTTTCATCGCAGCCCAAGACATCATCATTTGGCACATAACATTTCCAAAATAGCAATATAAGCTATTTCGCTTCATCGTGTCTAACAAAGAACAGTATTTTTTTGTTACATCAAATGGAAATGCAAAAGTTCGTATCACTGGTATATGAAACTTTTCAGCAAAATGATAGGCAAGCGCGCCAAACTGCATATAAATTATTAAATCACTTTTTTTACAGGCACACAAAAAATCATTATATAATTGAGGATATTTTTCCAAAAGAAATCCAATACCGTTCATTCCTTCCGAGCATGTATTATTGCTATTTCCGAGTAACAAACCTACCATTTCATCGGCATCACCTGATATTCTTAAAAATGTCATTCCATTTTTCTCAATTATGTCTTTATAATTTTCAAATGTTGCTATTCTATATTCGTATCCCCTATTAATCAGTTCTTTACCTAAAATGACAAATGGCATTATATCCCCATAAGATCCTAAAGTTATTGCTGTTATTCTCATTCTTCTTTCTTCTCCAGACTTCTTATTACTTTACAAGGATTTCCTACAGCTAGAACATTTGGTGGTATATCTTTTGTTACCACAGAGCCTGAGCCAATAACACTGTTTTTTCCAATGGTAATTCCTTTCTTCTCCGGGCAAACGATTGTAACGCGGGAACCTATATAAACGTTATCCTCAATCACAATTGAATTTGCATATCCATACCCATTTTTTCTTCTTTCAGGATCCACACTATGACCAGAGCTAATGAATTCACAATTTGGTCCAACCCAGATATTATCTCCAAACTTTACCAAGCCTCCATCTAATATGCAGCAGTAGCTATTAATGGCTACATTATCTCCCATTTCTATGTTATACCCAACAGCACATTTAAACGGCGAAAATATAAGAAATTGTCCGTCAGCTTTTTTAAACATTTTCTTTAAAAAGTCCATTCTTTTTTCTACTTCACTTGCTGGAATATTATTATATTCATGACAAAGTTCCTCTGTTTTTAACATATCATGGAACATATCTCTATTTTCGTTTATATTAAAATTATCGTTTACCTGCATCTCATTGTTATTTATTTTTCCCATTTAATAAACCTTCCTTTCCTACTTCAACTAATCTTTTTTTATCTACTTTACCTATTTTAGTTAGGGGCAATGTATCAACCATAAATATATAATCTGGCAATTTGAAAGATGCTACTGATTCTTTTCTGAGATATTCTCTTACTTCAAATAACTCAATCTTTCTATCTGCAACTACAAATACACCTATAACCTCTCCTTGATTTTCATCTGGAAGTCCTACGACCGCGCAATCTCTTATATCCTCCATCTTGTTCAAATACGATTCAAGTTCAGAAGGAATTATTTTCTCCCCTGATTTATTAATCAGTTCTGTAACTCGACCAGAAATCTTTAAATTTCCTTCCTTACTTAAAAAAGCGCGATCTCCTGTCCTATAGTAACCATCTTTCGTAAAATATTTCTCATTTTCCGGATTATTATAATAAGAACGAATTGTGTATGGGCCTTTAATAAGAAGCTCTCCACTTTCTCCATTGTTTAGAAAATTACCATTTTCATCAACAATTTTTATCTCATCATATGGAGATGTCGGCTTTCCTTGAAAAACTCTAATAATCTCCTCTTGATCTGAAAGTTCTGTCATCGTATTTAATCCCTCAGCAACACCAAATACTTGTTGCAAAGTAAAACTTTTTAAATCAATTAGTTCCTGTGCAACTGATTCTTCCAAAAATGCTCCTCCTATCTGTAGAACTCTTAATGACGATATATCATATTCATCTTCTTTTAACATTTCCAACATCAATTTTGCCATAGAAGGAACCATAGAAAGAAAAGTCGCTTTATATTTTTCAATTAATTCTAATCCTTCGTTTATATCTGGATATTGGCTAAGCAACAGAGTTCCACCTCTGGAAAATGTCCCCAAAAATCCCGGATGCCCCAATATAAAATTATGTGGCAATGGAAGAATCGCCAAATATATATCATTACTTTGAAAATGGCATCTTCTTACAGACATTTCAGTATCATATAAATAATCTCCATGTGTTCTAGGAATCAATTTAGACATTCCAGTTGTTCCTCCTGAAAGAGATAAAAAAGCAATATCCAAATTATCTATATATGGGAAAATACTCTTTTCTTCAATATCCAAGTTATCTACAATCAACTCTTGATCATTTATCTGTATTATATTTTTTACTTTATCATCAGTTATTAATTCATTAACAATCTGAGAATATTCAAATCCCATATATCGGTTTTGACAAATATATCCTGTAGCCTTTGCCGTGTTAACCATACCTTTTATTTCATTAATTCTATGTGCTGGTAACGCCATAATCGGAATCGCACCTATTTTCATCAAACCAAAAAAGCACAATATAAAATTTATATTATTAGGTAATTGTAAAACCACTTTATCTTTCGGCTTAAATCCTTTATTAAGAAGGCCTACTGACGTTTTTTTAATTAGTTCTCCAATTTTGGAATACGTTATTATATTGTTTTCATAAATAACACATGCTGAATCACTAAATTTTTCACACCATTTAAGCATTTCATCTGCAATATTTCCTTTATTCCATCCATCAATTAATTGATAGCTTTTATAGTGCTCTACATATAGTTTTTTCATTTTATCTCCTTCCCTTGAAAGAACCTTACTATTTTTCTTCCATTATATATTTTTTTATAACCTCCAATACTTTATCCGTATTGGTATCTATAAAAAGATGCTCTCCTTCAATATCTGTATAATGAAATTTTGATGTGGTATACGCTTTCCACTCCTTTAAATCTTTTAATGATATTTCAGGATCTAATGTGCCACGCAATGCTAATACAGGTATATCAATTGTTCTATATTTTTTATCACAATATGTATCCGCAATTTTAAAATCCGCTCGAAGCATAGGAGAAAAAATATTCCATAAATCTTTATTTTTAAATATCTCCATAGGGGTTCGACTATATTTTGATATTTCTTTAAAAAACAATTCATCTGGTAAGTTATAAATTGGCCTAGGTTCTATCCTATTTGGTGCAAGCCCTGCTGAAACAATAATGCCTTGCAAATTTTTTTGTTCATTTTCTTCACATTTTACTGCCACTTCATAAGCAATCCTGCTTCCTACACTATGGCCAAATAAGTAAAACGGTTGTTCTTGCAATTCACTTATTTCTTTATAAATATTAAGTACTAAATCATCCATACTTTCAAACGGTTTTTCCATTATACGTTCTTCATGTCCTGGATAATGTGCCGGTATAATTTTAATATCTTTGCCAATTTTTTCCTGCCATGTACGAAATACAGATGCCCCACCTCCCGCATATGGAAAGCAAAATAAAATTACTTTTTTTTCATTTTTATTTACATCAAAAAAGCGTTTATCTTCCATCTCTTATCTTCGTCCTCCTCCTTTATTTTCTTTATACTATATTTATAGATTTTGCCCATGTAGTTAGTTATCGCTTACTTATATTCAAAAAAATTTTTAGTTTCCCCTAGTATTAGGCCAAACGCTAAAACGATATGTGCCATCACAATTCCCTTGGCTATAATATCGTATTGTGTAAAATATAAGCAAAATGCAGCTATACATTCAATCATTAATATTATCTTTGCCTTTTTTCCATAAATCTGCCTTTCTGCTTCATCCAACTCTTTATTACTATTATCTACTGGTGCTAACATATATACGATTCCTCCCGCAACTAGCTCCAAAATTATTGTTGGAACTGTAAGAATAGGTTTAGTAGCCAAATATTGTGTATTAAAAAAAACAATACTACTAGAAACAATTATACAACTTGATATTTTTTTTAAATGGATTCCTCCGACGTACTGTCTTAAAATAACAAATGGTAGTAAAAAGCTGAACATCTCTAACCAGTTTCCCGTTATAATACCCAATGCGACAATAATAGAATATATAAGAATTCTGCTTAGCAGCAAACGATATGCATATTCATATAGTCTGTAATCTTCTACTTTGAGAGTTCCCCGCCGACTTTGTAAATTACATAGCCACTCCACTATTACCCTTTGCATTAAAATTTCCTCAGCCTTTTAACCTCGTCCGGTTCTTCTTCTTGGAAATATAACCAATTACACGCAAGATTCGCTGAGCGTCTCGTCAGTCTTAGTGCCAAACAATTGATTCCTTCTAATATTTTAGTCGTCGTTACATTTAATATTTTTTTCATAGCAATTTGCCTCCTTTTTTTCGAGATTCTACTAAAAAATCGCCCCTTTTTCAATTACCCCGGCGAAAATGGTAATTTTTTGGGCGATTTTTGCATTCTTCTATTTAACCGTAAAAATAATCTTAACCGAAAACTCCTCCTCTCCTCATAACTCCTCCATATTTTTCAACCAATTTTTCTACCGTATGTAATCCTATTCCATGATTTTCTGAATTTCTCTTTGTGCTTATATACCGTTCTCTTTCTTTTATCAGCGGAAGAACATAACTATTATAAAACTCCATTACCAAAAGGTGTCCCTCATTCCCCATATACATTTTGCATATCACATACTTATTTTTCTCTACCTTTTCTGCAGCTTCTATGGCATTATCCAAAAGATTCCCTACAATTGATATCAAGTCTAGGTCTTGTATAAAGCTTATTTGAAGATTGTTTCCCAGTTTAATACTATACGATATTGCTTTGGATTCTGCGACAAATTTTCTTTCACACAAAATACTATTTAATATTGGTTCTGTGCAATAGTTATAGTTACTCAACTGTTCTATACGAATTCCTAAATGTTCTGCAATTTCTTCCAGTTCTCTATTGTCTCCTCTATCCATCAGATTTACTGCTGTATGGATAAATTTATTAACATCATGCAAAAAGGCTCTATTGTCTTTATCTACTTTATTCATATATTGTAAATTTATGTTTTCCGCCCTACTTTTCTGGTAAAGCAATTCCATTTTCTTTACTTCTTCCGATTTTTCGATAAGCTTGTCAAACACTGCAAAAATAAAAATATTAGTTACCAAAAGTAGTATTGCTCCTGTTGGTATTAAAATCTTATTTATACCGCTAAAAGAAATATGGGAATAATACATGCATACCAAAATAAGAATAGTAGCTACAGGTAGCGCCAATAAAGTTGTAAAAAATCTATTTTCGACCATTAAATAGTTCCTTTTTCTAGTCATATGATTCACACATTTTACCAATAAGAATGTAATCATACTCATTAAGAAAAGGGATATTGTTTTTTCTATCTCAGAGTGAAAACCATTTGTTGTCCCAGTTACTCCATATGCCCCTGTAATTACAGCAAACAAAAATTCAGGTACGATAGCCAACATATAATAACAACACGCCAAAATAATTTTCTTCCACGCGCTTCCTTTAAAAATAGCAATAGAGGCAATGATATAACTAATCGGAACCATCATAATATTAATAAATGTGGACTCTATATGATTTACACCCAAAATAATCAATGCCACTATGGCATATATTAAAATCCTTTTCCAATGGTTTTTTATTCTATATGGAAACATGTTCTTCCCCAAATCATTCAGCATAATCATCTGGAGACTGCTGATTAAAACATCACTTATCAGAGTCATCAGATCAACCATTCCTTTCTCTCAGATATTTAAACAGAGCGTCAGTAAACTCATCTTTCTTTGCCCTTGAAACATTTAGTTCTATTCCACATTTCAAGTATAATACATTCTTTTCCAGTCCTTCTACTTTTCCCAAGTTAACGATATAACTATGGTGTGCTTGTGCAAATCCTTGTCCTTTTAACTGTTCATATAATTCATCAAGTGATTCTCTGCAGCGAATTACATCTTTTTCTTCCGATTTTACAACATATATCTCACATCCTCTCTTTGCTCTGGAAATGTATAAAATATTCTCCACATGTATACGTGTTACTTTTCCTGCTGATGTCACCGTTACAGCATAGTCTTTCAGAAAACGTCTCTTTACCTCCGCCATAATAGCTAAAATCTCCTGACGTAAACTTATGTCATGTAAATCTTTCATAATATACCGAAAAGGCTGTCCAAAATTGATACTATCCACTGTTGGCTCAAAATAACTGGAGCAGAAAATTAAAACTGCATCTTTGTTATAATTTCTTAATTTTAATGCTGTTTGATTTCCGTCCATCCCTGGCATACGAATATCTATAAAAACCAGTTCATAAAGAATATCCGTATGCTTTAAAAGTTCATTTCCTGATTCGTATTCATAAAATCTGATTTCATTTTCAGGCAAACTATTTTCATGCTCTATAATCTCCCTGATCGTTTTTCTATATCTTTTATCATCATCACAAATCGCTATCTTAAACATAATCCTCCCTCATTGTTAGTTACGACTAACCTTATTTCATAAAAAAACCATCCCGCAGAATTTTGCCATGAGATTATCTCTTACTTCTATAACTCCGGTTCCAACTCTGCAAAGATGGAATCTCCAAAAAATTCTGGTATTGTGATTTCTAATCCATCACACAATTTCTTGATTGTAACTACGCCTACATTCTTACTCTGCCCGTACAAAATATTCTTCAGCGTTGATGGCGGAACACCAGACCGTATCGCCGCCTCATTCACGGTAATATCCTTTTGCCTTATCAATTCTTCAAGACGATATATAACTGCTGTTTTCATATCCATGATTTCTACCACCTTTTCTCTATTCTATATAAATTGCCCGCAAAAGGTCGCCCATATATAGTCTTTTTGAACAAAGATACATCTTTGTAGGCTTTGTATACTTTCGTGGTAGATAATTCAGCATTTTTACCAAGACAAAAAAAGCCGGAAGCCACGTTGTCATCCGTGACCTCCGACTCATTGTGCTTATACTACACTGTCCTTACACCCAAATCAGCTCCTCTCTCCGGCTTATCTTTTCCCTGCTTTTCCTGGATGATTCTCTTATTGATTTCCAATCGTTCATGGATTGACGGTTTCTTTTCTTTTTCTGGCATTGTCTTTTTCTTTGCTACTGCCTTTCTTTCAGCTTTCCCTGCGTCCTTAACTGCTGTATTTATTTCAACGCCAGCTCTTGGCACAGCTTCTCTGCTCTCAGTTTTCTCTGCCACCTGCTGTTCTCGTCTCTCATTCACACCTTTTTCTTCCAGACTGCAAAAGCTCTGCAAATACGGTAGCACATGGTTCTGCATATCCGTCAGTTCTTCCATATATTTCTGATACTCTTCATTTCCTTTTCCTTGCTGATAACTGATCCAGCTTTCATCCGTCAATTTCATTTCATTCTGCATCTTTAACTGACTGATGATACCGCCGTTTCCGGTACCAATCTCTATCTTACCCTGAAAATGGTGCAGCATTTTGTCACCCTTCTCAGCATAATATACTGTAAAAAACATCTGTGCTGTCGTTTTTGGTTCGTTAGTCTTTGGATCACGATCAGCATACCAGACTTTGTCCTGTTCTATGGTTTTGGAATCCAAATCAGATAACTTCTGGCATCTTGGATTCCCCAGTTCACTTTTCTCACAATAATTCACATACACCATTGGTTGCATATCTTTTGGAAGTTCCGGTTCATAGGCTTTTAGCCTTTCAATCAATACACCTGCACGAACAGACAGGTCGCATTCTTCGTCTACAATATCCTTCAGATAAGAAATATAAGAATGTGTATTGCCAC
>ENA-UBIJ01000091-UBIJ01000091.1-human-gut-metagenome-genome-assembly--contig:-NODE-91-length-51774-cov-8.541194_pt1 | contig 51774 bp, 50 predicted proteins | sample MGYA00244944_ERZ654876 | MGnify/ENA primary metagenome ERZ654876 (study PRJEB26926, sample SAMN06164748) | human gut metagenome | biome: ENVO:00009003; feature: ENVO:2100002; material: ENVO:00002003...
AACGCAAAAATCCCTCGCTGCCGGTCACATCATGAGTTTTCAGATACACCCTAGCCTTGCGATGGGAGGACTTGGACGTTCAGAACCGCACGTTGTCCATCAACAAAAGTGTCGCACGACAAAATGGAAAGTTGGTCATCAGCACACCGAAAACGCCAAATTCCATCCGAAACGCGATCTGAAGCGAGAAAGCAAAGCGGCGGCTGCAAGTTGCAGCCGCCGTTCAAACGTTCAAAATATTCCTGAAACAAGCAGGTGATTTTTCAGGGCTGTCACGCTCGGCTGGTCGAGTGGATTTGTACTGCAAAAATACGTTTGAAGCAGGGAGGAGAGAAACACACTTTTTTCAGAGAAAATTCGGTCAGACCAGAAAAACGGCGTGCGGAACCTGCACCGCTGGAATCAGATGTCAGCTTTTCAGCAGCGAAAGCAGCTCCTCAGAAGACATATTCAAGATCCCGGCCTCCTCGCAGCCGGATATCGTATCAAGAAGTGCAAGCTTCCGGTTCTGAAGCTCCAGAATTCTTTCTTCGATGGTGTCCTTTGCAATCAGCTTATAGACCTGCACGTGTGCCTGCTGGCCGATGCGGTGGGCGCGGTCCGTCGCCTGATCCTGCGCCGCCTGGTTCCACCAGGGGTCGTAGTGGATCACAATGTCGGCTGCCGTCAGATTCAGACCCATTCCGCCTGCTTTCAGAGAGATCAGAAAAACCGAGGCGCTGCCTGCGTTGAATGCTTTGACCATTGCAGCCCGTTTTTCCTTGGGCGTCGAGCCCTGAAGCGCGAAATTCGAAATATGCAGCGCGTCCAGCCGCTCACGCAGCCGATCAAGCATGGAGGTGAACTGAGAAAACAGCAGGATCTGATGACCGTTTTCCGCCATCGCCTCGCACAATTCCACGCAGGCATCCAGCTTGCTCGTTGGACCTTCATAATTTTCAAAGCAGAGCCCCGGATCGCAGCATACCTGCCGCAGCCGGGTCAGCGCGGCGAGAATTTGCAGTTTGCCCTGCTCGTCGCCGAGATCTGCAACGGCGGCCTGCACACAGGCATAATAGAGCTTCTGCTCATCCTCAGACAGAGAGATCTTTCGGACATATTCTTCCTTGGGCGGAAGTTCCTTGAGGACATCTTTTTTCAGCCTGCGCAGCAGAAACGGCTGTACCAGCCGCCGCAGTTGGGAAACCGCGTCCGGATTTTTGGACTTGAGGATCGGCTTTTCCAGCTTTTCGCGGAACGCATGGTTTGTGTAGAGATACCCGGGCATGAGAAAATCGAACAGATTCCAGAGCTCGCTGAGCCGGTTTTCGATCGGCGTTCCCGTCAGGACAAACCGCTGCCGGCACGAAAGGCGCTTGACGGCCTTGGACGCGAGCGTTGCGGCGTTTTTGATGTGCTGGGCTTCGTCGAGCACGCAGCAGTAAAATTGCAGCTTCGCATATGCTTCAATGTCCTGCCTGACAAGCTCATAGGACGTGACCCACACGTCGCATTCTGCGCCCGCAGCACGAAGGCGTTCACGCTCTGCAGCGTTTCCCAGAATCAGCTGATAGCGCAGCTGCGGGGCAAATTTTTGCAGCTCGTCTCCCCAGTTGTAGATCAGTGAGGCCGGACATATAACGAGATTTGGTACACCGGCGGTCTTTTGGGGGACGGTTGCTAAAAACGCAATCATCTGAAGGGTCTTTCCAAGTCCCATTTCATCCGCGAGAATTCCGCCGAAACCGTATCCCTCCAGTGTTTTGAGCCATTGATAGCCGATCTGCTGATAGGATCGAAGCTGTGCGTTCAGCCCAGATGGCAGGGCGTAGTCACTCTCGGAGAGCGTCTTGAAATTGCGGATCATGCTGCGCAGCTGGCTGTCGCGGCTGACCTGTATGCCGTCGCTTCCGGACAGAAGCTCGTCGAGATAGAGAGCGCGATACGCCGGAAGCGTCGCTTTGCCGCGGGCAAGCTCCCGACCAGTGAGCTGGAGCATCTGTGCCATTTCTGCAAGCTTTTCACACGACGAACCGTTCAGCTCCAGATACCGGCCGTCCGGAAGGCGGTGATATTTTCTGCGCAGCAGCATACTCCGGTAAAGCTCCGAAAGCTCCTCGGGCGGATAGCCGCCGGTGTCCAGCGTCAGTGTCAGAAGGCCGCCGGAAACGGAAAGGCCGACGCTGGTCGGTGCGGGCTGGAGACGCTTGCGGTTCAGGCGGTCACTGAAATAGACCTCGCCTCTGCGGCGGAAAGCGTCGATCGAACCGGTGAGAAAATCATAGGCCGCGTCCTCGCCCTGTAAAACGAACTGCTGCCCCTGCTGCTGAAAATAGCGCCGGACGAACAGCAGCGCGGCATTCTCTTCTTTTTTGTTTCGCCGCACACCATCTGGCTCGGAGCTGTCGTCGAAAGCGATCGAATGGGTGTCGTACCGGAAGACCGGCTTGACAAGCAGCGTGTCCTGTTCCATATCAAAATAGAAGCAGACCGTGCAGGAATCGGGGATGTAGTTTTGTAAAAGATTCTGCGGATCTTCGATCTCGACCTGCCCGTCGAGCGCCGGCAGCACGCAGCCGCAGAAGGTCGGAAGATCCTTCCGCGCCAGATACATGGTCTGCTGCTTTGCTTCGAGCAGCGGGTAGATCTTTTCCCGAAACTCGCCCGAGCAGCGTAGAAGCTTGCCGCCGCCGAGCGCGTATAAGCTCCGGTAGCTGCCGAAAAAGCGGTAGGGGCAGGGCGTCTGGACCGTCAGCCATGCACCGCCGCCTTCTTCCGCAATTTGCAGACGAACCTGCGGGTCGGCCTGCGTGAGCGTGAGCGGCTCGGAGCCTGCGCAGTCTACCGGTGCGTCCGACAAAAGATCAAACCACCGATCAAAGGAATCGCCGGTCAGCGTGATCTCGTTTTTTCGATAATCCGGAGGCTCGTAGCCCATATAGTAGGAAGAAGAACCGAGTGCGCGGTACCTGCCGTATTCGTTCATCAAAAGCCGGATCATGGCCTGCGCCTTCGGTTCAAACAATTCGAGGTTATGCTCCAGCGTCAGTCCTTTTCCGTAGACGACTGTCCGGCGCTGGCTTACATTGTCCAGAAACTCCCGGATATTCTGCACGCTATACAGCCGGTCATACCCGACACGAAGGGAAAACGAAGGATATTCGGCCCCATATCCGGCGCGCAGCATCGCGGTCAAGCGGACGGGCTGCTGTGAAGGATCAATCGATTCCTGCGTAATTTGCAGATAGCGCTGAAGCATCCACCGTGCACACGAGTCGCTGCCGGGCACAGACTCGTGCGGCGGCTCGCCTATATAGGCGATCATGGCGGCGGCAAGGTGCTTGCAGCGGCCAACGTCGGCGTAACGCGGGCAGGTGCAGCTGATGCGCAGCCGTCCTTCTGCCATTTCGGTGAAGCGCACCGTATATCGTTTGCTGCCGCGGACAGTGCAGCTGATGTTCGTCTCCGTGTCGTTTTGCGTGCACTGCATGTCCGTGACCCGTCCCTGCCGGTAATATTCCATTCCGCGTTCATAATCGGTGGCGGTAAACAATGATTTCACCTGATTCAGATCCATCCGGAAACTCCATTCTGCAAGATTGATACCGTGCAAGCGGAAAAACGCCCGGTTTCCGCTGCATTCGCGTCTTTTCGCTCAGTATAACAGAGAACCACGGGAAAATCCATAGGAAACACACCGCAAGTGGGCATGAATTGTCCACCTGAAGCTGGATTTGATTTATATCGTTCAAGAAAATTTTTTGGGAAACCCTTTGGGCGATTTGATTTTTTCTACTCAGGTTTGTGAAATGGGGGGTATCCCCAATTTGGTGGACACCCCTGTTCTGGTGAGGTCTATGCAAAATTGTGCAGCCTCCCTTCGTACGCCTTTCGTACGAAGGCAAAGCAATCGTAAATCAGTATGGCAAAAGAGGCGTTTCCTCACTTTTGAGGCTACCTCCCCAGAATTGGGGAGATGTGCTCAATTTTGAGCGAAAGTTTTTTCAGATGTGTCCAAAACTGGACAGACCCCTGCGGCGAATCTGACGCACCCTGTTTCACGGCTGAAGATTCAGCTGCGAAATTATGACGCAGGCGGGACAAACCCGAAAATGCGGTAGAACAATAGACAGAGAAAAACGTAAAGGAGTTTTTTACATGAACGAACAAGATATTATTAACCTGATCCTCGGTGAGCCTGAAGACGATTTTCACGGCACAGTCCCCAGCAAGGACAAGCGGCTGCGATTCGACCGGCTGCGCGGACATGCCGGCGCGCTCATGCACTATACGCACGGAAACCTGGACATTCAGGAGCCGTCGGAAACACGCCGCAGCGCCTGCCTGACGCTCGATGTGCCGCTTCCTGTCGTAGTGCTGAACGAATATGTGCGAAAACATTTTTCCATGCTTATGGAGCTCAGCGACAGCGTATCGCTGTCCAATGCAGGCGGCAGGCTGCGCATCAAGTGTACGGTCTGCGGACTGTGGGAGGAATGAAGGCGGAACATGGCTGGCTGGGAATGTGCTCCATTTGCGTCCGTCTGGTGTGATATAGGTGATATTCTTCCGGCTGTCCGTCCAAGTTGCCGAGTAACCCTCCGAGCGGAGCAGCGCCAGAAATTCTTCACGATTTCCGGCACAGCGCATACACTCGTCGATGACTCGCATCAGCTCGAACTTCCAGCTCTCGCCCTTGACTGCCGTGTAGTATTCCGCATTGGACATTCCACGCGACTGCCGCTGCTCATCTCTCTGGAATTTCGGCAGCCCCAATTCCTCGCAAATCTGGTCATTGCGGACGCGCAGTTCCTGAATCTGCTTGTCCGCCATATGCACTTTTTTGCCGGTTTCAAAATTGACACTGTTGATAATACAGTGTGAATGAATGTGTTCCCGGTCAACGTGCGTACGGACCAGTACCTCACAGCCCTCGAAGTATTCTGCCAGCCGCCGTGCGGCTTCGTGCGCCGTGCGCGGGTCAACGTCTGCACCCTTCGGGAAGCTCTGCACCATGTGATAAAACATCACGCCACCTTCCTTATGGTGCAGCAGCTTCGTACGGTGCGGCAACGGCAAAGCCGGACACGATGATCCGCAGCCGCGGCAGCGCGGGCTATACCTCGCACACGTTTGCGGAGCTTGCGCAGGTCGCGCAGCACTGGAACGATGTGCTTGGCTTTGACCGGGCACTGATGACGCTCGGCGGCTGGATCCGGATGGGCTTTGACAATCAATATCCGGACATTCTTCCGGCTTCTCCCGAGGCCGGCGGCAACGAGGGCCTTGCCGCACTTTCCACGCAGGTTCGCGATTACGGCTGGCTGTTCGGCCTGCACGATAACTATCAGGATATGTATGACGACGCGCCGTCGTTTGATACGAAATACCTGATGTACAACAAGGACGGCCGCCAGCAGACCGGCGGCGTATGGGCAGGCGGAACGCCCTATCTGATGGCGTCGGACAAGGCAATGGAGTTTGCTTACCGTAATCTGCCGCAGGTCAAGGATCTGTTTTCGCCGAACAGCTATTTTATCGACACAACGTTCAATGTACCGCTTGCCGTCAGCTATGCGCCGAATGCGCTCAGCCGCAGCGAGGATATGCACTGGAAGCAGACGCTTGCCGGATACGCACAGGATACATTCGGCGTGTTCGGCTCGGAGGGCGGTGTCGAATGGGCCGTCCCATATGGAGACTACTTCGAGGGCATTCTCTCCAAAAAGACGCAGGCCGAGCCGGGAAGCCATATCGTGCCGCTGATGGAGCTGGTCTATGGCGACTGCGTGGCGCTGTATCCGCACATGAGCGAAAAGATCGGCACAAACGGCTATAATATCCGGACGGCGCAATGTTCGTGCTCAGCACGGACGATGGGAGCGCAATTCGCTCCGCGTCGAAAGTGACCGTTTACCACGCGTTCGGCGACGGCGACATCCGCTGGCGCGGCAAGCTTTATTCCGTTTCCGGAAAACAGGAGCTGAGCGTCTCTGATACGCCGGTTGTGCCGGTCAAGCCATCCGCTCCGGCCGGCTCGGGCGCATCCGGAACGAAAGAACCGGCGGTGCTCCCGTTTACCGATGTTGCAAAGCAGGACTGGTTCTATGGCGACGTTGCGTATGTCTATGAAAACAGCCTGATGAACGGTGTGTCAAAGACAACGTTTGCGCCGGGACAGAAAACTACCAGAGCCATGATCGTAACCATTCTCTGGAGGCTCGAGGGAAACCCGGCAGCAAAAGAAGCATCCGGATTCCATGATGTCCCAGCAAGCATGTACTATGCAGATGCTGTTGCATGGGCAGCGGAAAACGACATCGTCAATGGCTGCGGCGGCGGACGGTTTGCGCCGGATGACGCGATCACAAGAGAGCAGCTCGCAGCAATTCTGTACCGCTACAGCCGCTATTGCGGCCAGAGCACCGCTGTGACCGCATCGCTTGAAGGCTTCTCTGACGCAGGCAGCGTAAGCGGCTATGCGCGTGAGGCGCTTGCCTGGGCATATGAAACAGGAATCGTGCGCGGCACAAGCGGCAGCCGGATCAATCCGGCAGGCTTTGCGACCCGCGCGGAAACAGCGGCCATGCTGCACCGCTATTTGAAAAAGTAAAACGGCAAAAAGATGCGTATTTACGAGCAAATTCATGCTGCGTGAATACGCATTTTCTCTATTTTCCGGTCTGTTTCCATATGGGGCAAAATCACGCGGCGTTCTTCTGGGCAAATCCTTGTATTTGCAAGGCTTTTCGGTGCTGCCGCGCGAACGAAATTCGGGATCTCGTTGTATCAAAGATACCACACTTGCGTGGATAAATCCAGTGAACTCGTAGTTTAATCAACACGGATAAAGCATGGGAACGTGTGCAGCGGTGCGCATGGAGAATACTTGTGATTTCGGCAATGCGGCGCGCGGACGTTCTATGGGATTTTGAAAACAGGCTGTCCCAGAAAGCAGCAGAGTGAAGCGGCATAAAAGCTGGGATTTCGAAAAAGATGGGCATGACAGCATCCATCATTTTTAACGAAACGATGATTGATGAAATGAGCGATGCGTGATATGATACAGAAAAAGAAACTGCGAGGATGCTAACAAGGACTTTCAAGTTCTCACGAGCATCATGTGCTGTGCGTGACGGCTGAACCTACAAGCTCCTCACGGGGCGCACCGGCCGGGCAGAAGAGCTTGCGTTTGCATTCCGGCGCCGCGACAGGCTGCACGCACCGTTTGGCAAGCGCGTGCCCGACCCGGCAGCGCCGTATGACGCCTGTGATGCGCCCGACGACACTGGGGAAAACGCCAAACGCGGGCTCCTGCCGCCCGTGCGAATGGACAGAGTTTGAAGCTGCAAAGCGTCCAAGCGGCAAACCGTGCCCGGCGGCTTCCGTATATGCGTGAATGCACAGTGCGCCTTCCGAAAAACAGGAAAAGCCCGGCCAGCAGAAGCTGATCGGGCCCTTTTCCATATGAGAGATTGAGAGAAAGGAGAGATCGCAACAAACTTGCACTCAGCGCTGCACACGGCCGGAGGCATTTCCGGCGGCCAGTGCTGCGACCTCGGCCACGGAAACATGGTTGAAGTCGTGCTCGATGGAGTGCTTGAGGCAGGACGCGGCCACGGCAAAGTCAATGGTCTGCTGTGCGTCATAGCCGCTGAGCATACTGTAGATCAGACCGCCGCCAAAGGAATCGCCGCCGCCGACGCGGTCGACAATGTGCACATGGTATGTGGTGGAGAAGTACGCCTTGTCTGCCGCGGCTTCATAGAGCATACCGGCCCAGTCGTTGTCGTTGGCCGAAATGGAGCTGCGCAGGGTGATGGCGACGTATTTGCAGCCAAACCGGGAGGAAAGCTGCCGTGCCACGCTGATGTAGCCGTCGCGGTTGAGCTTGCCGCTGTTAACATCCGTGCCCTCGGCTTCAATGCCGAACACGTCCTTGGCGTCTTCTTCGTTGGCGATGCACACGTCGACATAGGGCAGCAGCTGGCTCATGACCTCGCCTGCGCGCTGGCTCGTCCAGAGCTTTTTGCGGAAGTTGAGATCGCAAGAAATGGTCAGACCGCGCGCCTTGGCCGCCTTGCAGGCGTCCAGACAAATTTCGGGCAGTTCGCCGCCGAGCGCCGGGGTGATGCCGGTCCAGTGGAACCAGTCTGCACCGTCAAAGATGGTATCCCAGTCAAAATCGGTGCGCTTTGCCAGCGCGATGGCAGAGCTGGCGCGGTCATAGATGACCTTGGATGCGCGCTGCGACGCGCCCTTTTCGCAGAAGTAAATGCCAAGCCGGTCGCCGCCGCGGACCATATACTGCGTGTCGACGCCATAGCGGCGCAGCTCATTGACGGCGCACTGGCCGACCTCATGGGCCGGGACCTTTGTAACATAGGCGGCGTCCAGACCGTAGTTTGCCAGCGAAACGGCCACGTTGGCCTCACCGCCGGCGTAGGTCGCCTCGAACCGGTCGCTCTGCACCAGACGCAGATAACCGATGGGGTTCAGGCGCATCATGATCTCACCAAAGGTAATGACTCGTTTTGCCATGGTAGTTCTCCTTCTGTTAGGTGATGGTTCGTTATTCTGCTGTGCGGACGGCGGCGACGAGCGCCTGTGCCGTCTGCGTGATCTTCTCAAAAGCCCCGTCGGCGATCCACTGCCGGTTTGCCAGATTGCCGCCCACACCAAGACCGACGGCGCCAGCCTTCAGGAACTCAGCGGCGTTTTTCTCATTGATGCCGCCCACGGCCATGATGCGCACATGGCTGATGGGGCTGCGCACGGCCTTGAGATATGCCGGGCCAAGCGCTGCGGCGGGGAAGAGCTTGACAAGGTCCGCGCCCGCGGCGTGCGCCGCAAGAATTTCCGACGGCGTCATGGCGCCCGGCATGGACACGAGCTCCAGCTCCCGCGTGCGGGCAATAACGGCCGGATTTGTGTCCGGGGAGATGATGAACTGGCCGCCCGCGTCACGCGTACGCGTGACAAGCTCCGGCGTGGTGACGGTGCCCGCGCCGACGAGCATACGGCCCTCGAATGCTTCGGCGATCTTGCCGATGGCATCGGCGGTTTTGGCCCACTGGGCCGGGTCGCGCTGGTCATAGGTGATCTCCATGAGGCGGATACCGCCGTCATAGAGCGCCTGCGCTACGCGCAGACAGTCCTTTGCCTCCATACCGCGGACAATGGCGATGATCTTTTCCTTTAGAGCCCATTCGACGGTTTTTTCACGCAAGGTGATGTCACGCTCCTCTGCAATTTCATAATGTGGAATGATGTTTCATATCGCAAAAATCTGCTCAATGCCATCATAACAGAATGCGGCGAAAATTGTCAATAGGTTTTTTCCCGAAAGTCGGCGGCGGGGCGAAAAAATTCGTTTTATGCCGGGAATGCGCATTGACGCAGACGCACGCGGGGTGTTATAGTAAAGTTATACGAGTGTGGGGCGGAGCATATCTTTGCCCCGGGAAAGATTGGGGAAGGTAACGAGCATGGAGAAAGGGCATTCGCCCGTGCAGTCGATCGACCGGCTGTTTGATATTGTTGAGGCGCTGTCCAATGCACCGCGCGGCATGGCGCTGAGCGACCTGTCCGCCGCAGTCGGACTGCATACGAGCACGACGCACCGGCTGCTGGCTGCGCTCGTGGCGCGCGGGTATGTGCAAAAAGACATCGAATCCGGCAAATACCGGCTGACGATGCGCCTGTTTGAGGTGGGCAGCCGCGCGGTGGGCGGCATGAATATCGTGTCGCTGGCGCGGCCATATCTGGAGCATCTGGCGGCGACAACGCACGAGGCCATCCATCTGGTCGTGCGCGACGGCGACGAGGTCGTGTACCTCTACAAAGAGAATATGGGCGACAGCACGGTGCGCATGGCGTCGTTTGTGGGGCTGCGCAACCCGATGTACTGCACGGCGGTGGGCAAAAGCATTTTATCCTGCCTGCCGGAGGCGGAGGTCACGGCCATCTGGCAGCGGACGGTCATCACCCGCTTCACGCCGCACACCATTGTCGATTACGCGGATCTGATCGCCGAGCTGGTCAAGGCCCGACAGAACGGCTGGGCCGCCGATCGCGAGGAGCATGAGCTGGGCGTCAGCTGCATTGCCGCGCCGCTGCTGGACTTTCACGGCGCGCCGCTCGGGGCGATCAGTGTGTCCTTGCCGACAGCGCGTTTGAGCGCAGAGCGGGAGATCTTCTTTTCCAATGCAGTCTGCTCGTGCGCACGGGCGATCTCGGGCCTGCTTGGCAGAACAGACTGAGCGGGCGTGCTGCTGCTGGGGGCGCGGCACAAAGTGTAAAAGCGGGGGAACCGGGGGTACGGAATGGAATCATACTACAAGCAGAACAAGAAACTTATCACGGACATTTTGGATATTTTAGAGGGGCATTTTGGCAAAAACGTGGAGTTTGTGGTGCATGATCTGTCGCTGGACTATGAGCACACGATCGTGGATATTCGCAACGGCGAGGTGACGGGGCGCAAAGTCGGCGGCACGGGCGATCTGCTGGGCCTGCGTGCGCTGCGCTATAACGGCAGCAACGAGGGCAACTGCTTCAATACGCTGACGTATGCCGAAAACGGCAAGATCCTGCGCTCATCCACGCTGTTTTTCCGCAATGGCGCGGGCGTGGCTGTGGCGTCCATCGCCATCAACGAGGACGTGACGGAGTCCATCAAATATGAGCAGTATCTGCACAAACAGAACCGCACGGAGGAAAGCGGCGACGCCATGGAGCTTTACCGCGGCGACGTGAACAAGATGCTGGACTATCTCATCAATTCCGCGCTGCTGGAGGTGGGCAAAAACCCGTCGGCCATGACGAAAGAGGATAAAATGCGCATTGTGGAGCTGCTGGACCGGCGCGGAGCGTTCCTCATCACGAAGTCCGGATCAAAGGTCTGTGATGTGCTCAATATTTCCAAATTTACGCTGTATAATTATCTGGAAACGATCCGCAAGGAATCTGGACAGAAATGACGAAGGATCTCATTTTATAGACGAAGATCTTGCCCCGGGCTGCCAATGCCGGCAGCCTGGTTTTCTTTTTTACAGGATCGGAAGAAAGGCAATGACTTAAATACAGCAAAAACAACAAATCAAAATGCTTCATTTTGGAACGATTCAACAAAAAATATGATTTTCTGATAAAAAGCTGAAAAAAAGTTTGACAGAACTTTTTCATAAGTGTATCATCATAGTATCCTGTTGGGATACCGACGGACGCTTTTCACGGTCATGCTGGCAGCTTGCTGGGGGCCGACAGGGAGGGTATCAGGTCATTCTACAGGCTTCAACTGTGATTTATAAGCGCTTTTTTGTGGTTTTTCCTGCGCAGTAAGGTGTTTTTTGGGGGTTATACTATGGATTTTCGCAATGAAAAAGCAAAGAAGCTGAAGCAGGGTGCCATTCGTGCCATGTTTGACCGCGCGGCCACGATGACGGACGTCATCAGCATGGGCATCGGCGAGCCGGATATGCCCACGCCGGAGCTGGTGTGCAGAGCAGGCGCGGAAGCGCTGCAGCAGGGGCTGACGCACTACACGCCGAACGCCGGTACGATGCAGCTGCGCCGCGCCATTGCGGAACGCGCGTCTGTTGCGCCAGTGGGCTATGACCCAGCGCAGGAGATCATCATTACAAACGGCGGTATGGGAGCTTTATCGCTGCTGTTCCTTGTGATCCTGAACGACGGCGACGAGATCCTGATTCAGGATCCGCAGTGGCTCAACTATGTGGCGCAGGTGCAGTATTGCGGCGGCGTGCCCGTGCGCGTGCCCACAAAGGCGGAGGACCGGTTCGCCATGCAGCCGGACGTGATCGAATCGCTGATCACGCCAAGGACAAAGGCCATCATGGTCAACTCGCCGAACAATCCCACCGGCGAGGTTTATTCCGACGAGCAGCTGGCTGCCATCGCGGCCATTGCCGAAAAGCACGATCTGCTGGTCATCTCGGACGAGGTGTATAACACGCTGCTGTATACCGGTGCAAAGTTCCGCTCCATTGCGGAGCTGCCGGGCATGAAGGCGCGCACCGTGGTGGTGAACAGCTTCTCCAAGTCCTATGCCATGACGGGCTGGCGCATTGGTTATGCCGCTGGACCGGCGGACATCATTGACCGCATGGTCAAGTGCCAGGAAAACTTCAACGCCTGCGCCAACGCGCCAGGGCAGTATGCCGCGGCGATCGCGCTGGAGCATCCGGAGCTGAGCGAACAGCTGTGCACCGTATTTGCGGGCCGCCGAAAGCTGCTGCTGGCCGGGCTGGCCGGGATCGACGGCATTGTCTGCTCCCAGCCGGAGGGCGCGTTCTACGCTTTCCCGGACATCAGCGCGTTCGGCCTGACGAGCCAGGAATTCTGCGAGCAGCTGCTCGAGCGCCAGAAGGTCGTCTGCATTCCAGGCAGCGCATTCGGCGCGTGCGGCGAGGGACATATTCGTGTTGCTTATACCTGTGAAGAGGGTATGCTGCAAGCAGCCGTGGAGCGGCTGCATCAGTTCTGCAGGGAGGTGAGAGGCGCTTAAAGAGATAAAAACCGAAAGTCAGTTAAAAAGAGAGTGCAAAATTTTACAGAAAAAGAGGAAAAAAACATGACTGGTGGAACAAGTCCAACTGTATTTCTTGTAGCATTTGTGGTTTACATCGCCGTGATGATCTTCATCGGCTGGTATTCCTCCCGCGGTAAGAGCGAGGGCACGGACTACCTGACCGGCGGCCGCGGCCTGAACCTGCTGATGATCTTCGGCACGATCGGCGCGACGATGATCGGCACCGGCTCTTCGATGGGCGCCATTTCCAATGGTTTCCGCAGCGGCTGGGGCGGCTAGACCTATGGTCTTGGCTGCTGCCTGGCGCTGGTGCTCATTGGCCTGCTGTTCTCCGGCCTGCGTGAGAAGAACTTCATCACGATGTCGGAAGAAGCACAGTATTATTTTGACGGCAGCAGCTCCGTGCGCAAGCTCACGGGCATCCTGACGTTCATTGCAGAATGGATCTTCATTGCCTCCTCCATCAACGGCGGCGCAAAGTATCTGCAGTTTTTGACCGGCATGGACGTGCTGGTCTCCAAGATCGTGTGCGTGCTGGCGTTCGGCGTGTATGTTTACGTTGGCGGTTATCTGGCCGTTGTGTGGACCGACGTCATTCAGCTGGGCATTTTGCTCGTTGGCTTTGCGGCCATCATCATTAAGGCCGTTCCGTCCGCGGGCGGCTGGGACGCCATCCGCGCGACGTATGAGGCGGCCGGCAACAACGGCGCCATGACGTTCTATGGCCTTGGCTCGACCGGGTTTATGGCGGCAATTTCACTCATTGTGGCGTCGGCCCTTGGCGAGATGGGCGCGCCGACGTTCCGCACCCGTATCTACACCGCGAAGGACCCCAAAACGGCGCGCAAGGGCTTCATCTTTGCAGCCATTATGACGCTGCTGTTCTCGCTCGTTCCGTCTATCATCGGTATGTCCGCCTACACCATGGCGTCCGCCAATGAGGTGCTGGCAGTCCTGGAGAACCCGGACTTCGCGTTCGCCTACATGGCAACGAACGTTCTGGCTCCGGCGCTTGGCCTGCTGCTGATGGTGTCCGGCCTGTCCGCGACGCTGTCCTCCGGCGACTCGGACGCCATTGCGGGTGCGACGATCCTCATGGAGGACATCTATCCCCTGTTCAACCACGGCAAGCGCATTCCCGAAAACAAGATGAAGAACGCATCCCGCATCGCGGTCGTCATCACGCTGTTTGCTTCGTTCCTTGTTTCGCTGAAGGCGGACGGCGTTATGGCGTTTATCAACAACGTGCTTGGCGCAATGATGCCCGGCATGGTGCTCACGCTCATCATCGGCCGTCTGTGGACGAAGCGCGTGACGGCTGCTGCCGGTATGTGCAGCATGGTCGGCGGCACGCTGTTCGGCCTGTGCTATCTGCTCATTCCGAGCCTTGCGGACCTGCTGGACAGAGATTTCTCCGGCCCGGCTATCCCCTGCGCTGTTTTGACGAGCGTCATCTGCGTCGTTGTGACCCTGTGCACCAAGCGCAGCGGTAAGAGCGAACAGGAGATCCTGGACACCGTTCTGGCCGGCAGAACCGACCTTGCGGCGAAGTAATTTTAAGAAGTATCATAATACTATGGCAAAGAGAATGGGGCCTGCCTCATTCTCTTTGCCGCCATGAGGGTTGAAAACATGAACACCTATCCCTATCGAACGTATGCCGAGATCGATCTGAACAAAATGCAGCACAATCTGCGGCAGGTGCGCGCGGCCATTGGGCCGGACTGCAAGCTGCTGTTTGTGCTCAAGGCGGACGCCTATGGCCACGGCACGCCCGTGTGCGCAAAATACAGCGAGGAGCTTGTGGACTGGTACGCCGTGGCGACCATCGACGAGGCGCTTTCCATCCGCAGGGCCGGCGTGGAAAAGCCGATCTTGCTGTTCGGCGCCCTGCAGGACCCGGAGATCGAGCTGGCGGCGGACAACCGCATTACCATCAATTCCTGTTCCCTGGAGTACAGCCGCCACGTGGCGGAGGTTTTGCAGCGGTGCGGCAAGCGCATGGACTGCCACATTAAGATCGACACCGGCATGAACCGCACGGGGCTGTTTGCCCGCGTGGGCCGCACGGACGGCGCGGTGCGGCAGGCAGAGGAGATCTTTGCTTTGGAGCCGCTGCATGTGACGGGCATTTATACGCATTTTTCCTGCGCGGACAGTGCGGACCCGGAGGACGTGGCCTTTACGCAGAGACAGTATGAAGCCTTTGCGGCGGTGGCAGAAGCGCTGCAGGAAAAGGGCTATGACGTGGGGCTGCGGCACTGCACGAGCACGTGCCCGTTTTTGTGCCACCCGGAATGGAAGCTCGATATGATCCGCGTTGGAATGCTGGGCTTTGGGCAGAGCATGGACGAGGCGTGGGCAGCCAAAATGGATCTCAGGCGCATCATGCGCTGGTGCGCGAAGGTCGTATCCGTGCTTGATCTGGAGCCGGGGGAGAGCGTCAGCTATGGGCGCATCTACAAGACGACCGGGCATGAAAAGATCGCGGTCATCTCCGCGGGGTACGCAGACGGGTATAACCGCAGCTATTCCAACCGCGCGCGCATAATCATCAGCGACCATATCGTGCCGCAGTGCGCGAAGGTCTGCATGGACTACACCATGGCAAACGTGACGGGGCTGGACGTGAAGCCCGGCGACGACGCCATTTTGCTGGGGCAGTCCGAAACGTGCGAGGTGACGCCGGACAGCTTGTCGGCCGACACGGAATATGGCGTGAACGGCTGGACAACGTGTCAGATCACCGCGCGCGTGCCGAGAATTTATGTATATAACGGGCAGGTCGTGGAAACACGGATGCTCTTTTGCTGAAGCAGACAGGAGGATCGCTATGTTTGAAGCCTATTATTCCCAACTCAACACGCCCTGCCTGGTCGTGGACGAGCCGATGACCCGCGAAAATATCAAGCGGATGCAGCAGGTGGCCGACGCGAATGGCTGCACGCTGCGCCCACACATCAAAACGCACAAGACGCCGTATTTTGCAAAGCTGCAGCAGCAGCTGGGCGCGCGCGGCATTACGAGCTGCAAGGTGTCCGAGGCCGAGGTCATGGCCGACGCCGGGCTGCGCGACATTTTCATCGCCTACCCGCTGGTGGGCGCGGAAAAGCTGCGCCGCGCGTGCGCGCTGGCACAGCGCGTGGACCGGCTGATCCTGGCTGTGGACAGCATTGCGCAGGGCACGCCGCTGGCCGAGGCGGCCAAGGCGCACGACGTGGTGCTGGAGGTACGCATCGAGGTCGATTGCGGCGGCGGGCGCACGGGCGCGGAAATGGCGGACTTTGCGCCGCTGGTGCAGTTCGTGGAGTCATGCCCGAATTTAAAGCTGACGGGGCTTTACACGTTCCGCGGCCTGAACGGCGGCATTGACGACCCGGCGCTGGCCGGTGCGCGCGAGGGCGGGCTGCTGGCGCAGTACCGCAAGACGGCGGAGGAGATCTGCGGGCGCAAGCTGGAGATCAGCGGCGGCTCGTCGCCCACGGGCAAATATGTGGCGCAGTCGGGGCAGGCGGATGAAATTCGCCCGGGCACGTATGTGTTCAGCGACTATATGATGTATAAAGAGTGCGGCGCGCCGCTGGAAAACGTTTCGGCGCGGCTGGTCGTGACCGTTGTAAGCGTACACAAGGACTATGTGGTCGTGGACGGCGGGTGCAAGACGTTTGCGACCGACCCGCAGCTGGATCAGCCGCCGTATTTCTTTGAGGGCTACGCCTGGTTCCCGCAGTATCCCGAGCTGCGCATCCGCCGCTTGACGGAGGAGCACGGCATGGTCACGGCGGAGGGGCCGATGCCGGCGCTGAAGGTCGGCGATATGCTGGAGGCGATCCCGGTGCATATTTGCCCGACGGTCAATTTGCAGAACCAGATCTATGTGGCGGACGGCGGCGTGCTGCGCACGGAGATCGTGGCGGGCCGCGGCAAGCTGCAATAACCATTCGGACGGGTTTACAAACCACGCGGTTTGTATTACTATGGAGGCGTCGGCCGGGCGGCAGGTGCGGCCCGGCGGACGCAGACTGTTTTGATATTTCATAAGGAGGAACTCCAAATGTATGCTGAAAAACTGAAAGAACTTGGCGTGACGCTGCCTGCGGCTCCGGGCAAGGGCGGTTTGTATGCCCCGACCAAGACGTTTGGCGAAAACAAGCTGATGTATGTTTCCGGCTGCGGCTGCAACATCCCGGGCGAGGAGTCGTTCGGCAAGCTGGGCCAGGAATACACCACGGAGCAGGGCCAGAAGTGGGCGCGCAACGCCATGATGAACGTGCTGGCTGTGCTGGAGCGCGACCTTGGGTCGCTGGACCGCATTTGCAGCTTTGACAAGATCACGGTGTTCGTGGCCAGTGCGGATGATTTTTATGAGCAGCCGCAGGTCGCAAACGGCGCGACGAAGCTGCTGCAGGATGTGTTTGGCGACGAGATCGGTCTGCCCACGCGTTCGGCGGTCGGCATGAACGTGCTGCCCGGCAACATTGCGGTGGAGATCGAAGCACTTGTCAGCTACAAATAAAATCCGGAGGAAGCTTTATGACGGTTTCTGAAAGAATGTCCAATGCCGGCCTTGTGCCGGTGGTGGTGCTGGAAAATGCGGCGGATGCAGTGCCCACGGCGCGGGCACTGCTGGCCGGCGGTGTGGACGTGATGGAGATCACATTCCGCACGGCGGCGGCAGAGGATTCCATTCGCGCAGTGGCGCAGGAATGCGGCGAGATGGTCGTTGGTGCCGGTACGGTGGTGACGCTGGAGCAGTGCCGGCGCGCAGTGGACACCGGTGCGCAGTTTATCGTGTCGCCGGGCTACGACGACGAGGTCGTGGCGTGGTGTGTGGAGCATGATGTGACCATTGTGCCCGGCTGCGTGACACCGACGGAGATTATGGCGGCCATGAAACGCGGGCTTTCGGTGCTCAAGTTCTTCCCGGCGGGGGTGTATGGCGGGCTTTCGGCCATGAAGGCGCTCAGCGCGCCGTTTGGCTCGATCCGCTTTGTGCCCACGGGCGGTGTGAATGAGAAAAACTGCGGCGAGTACAGCGCCGCGCCGTTTGTTCATGCCATTGGCGGCAGCTGGGTGTGCACGAAGGCGGACATTGCCGCGCACAACTTTGAAAAGATCACGCAGCTGTGCAAGGCAGCGCGGGCGGCGATCCTCGGCTTTGAGGTCGGCCATGTGGGCGTGAACTGCAAGGACGACGCCGAGGCGCAGGCAGTGTGCGACAAGCTGACGGATGCGTTCAGCTTCCCGGCAAAGATCGGCAACAGCTCGAACTTCTCTACCGACGCCATTGAGGTCATGAAGGGCTGCGGACGCGGTGTGAACGGACACATTGCCATTCGCACGAACAAGGTCAGCATGGCCGTGGCGGAGCTGGAAAAACGCGGCTACCATATCATTCCGGAGTCTGTCAAATATAAGGGCGACCGGATGACGCTGGCTTATCTGGAGGGCAACTTCGGCGGGTTTGCCGTGCATCTGGTGCAGAAATAAAAAACGCAAAAAGTGGTGTATCCGGGTCGGATACACCACTTTTTTGTGCAAAACAGGCCCCCGGCGCAGCTGAACGGATGCGCCGGGGGGCTTTGATCAATCAGTCGATGGTTTTGGCTTTTTCAAATTCATCCTGAATTTCCTGACTGGGGGCGGGGGTCAGGAGCGACACCACGACGATGAGCAGGCAGGAGAACAGGAAGGCGGGCAACAGCTCGTAAATGCCCCACAGGCCGCCGAGCGGCTTGAGCACGAGCTTCCAGAAGAACACCATGCCGCCGCCGATCATACCGGCGATGGCACCGGCGCGGGTGGTGCGCTTCCAGAACAGGGAGAAGAGCACCAGCGGGCCGAACGTGGCGCCAAAGCCGGCCCACGCAAACGACACGAGCGTAAAGATGATGCTGTTTTCATCCAGCGCAATGAGCATACCGAAGTAGCCAAGGCCCCAGGCAAGCTCTGAGAGAATGGTGAGCAGGGGGTAGGGCTGCGCATCCCCGAAGAACGGCTGGTCGGCAGCTGTGAGCTGCCGTACGCCGTTTGCATCTACCTGCGGCGTGGCGGTGAAGAAGAAGTCAAAGAAGCCGGGGATCTGGCGCGCATTTTCAAGGACGGCATGGAAGCCGCCCGCGGCGGAAACGCCCAGCGTGAGTACAAGCACGAGCGCAATAATCATCACAACGGCCTGCATGAAGTCGGACGCAGATTCGGCAAGGAAGCCGCCGAGGAACGTGTACAGCAGCACGAACAGCGCGCCGACGACCATCATGAGCTGGTAGTTCTGGCCAAACAGCTTGGAGAACAGCTTGCCGCAGGTGACAAAGCAGCTGCCGGCATATACGGCGAAAAATACCAGAATGAACACCGACGCAATGGTCATGATGACCTTTTTCTTTTCGTGGAAGCGGTTGGACAAAAAGTCCGGCACAGTGATGGCATTGCCTGCTGCAAGCGAGTAGCGGCGCAGAGGCTTTGCGACGATGAGCCAGTTGAGGTATAAAAACCGCAATTGATGAAGTAATCCGTAAGAGTAATCAAGATATGGTTACCATATACGAAAGTCACCCATATTGGGTTCATCGGGACCCTGAAGTGAACGCAGACAAAATTATTCGCAGAGCCTTGGTTGCACAACTATTTACAGTAACTGAAGACACTTTATCAACATGGCAGAATTCAAAAGATTGGAAAAGTATTAAAGCAAGAATTACTGCTCTTTATGATATTTCGGAAGAATTAGGCTGCTTTATTTTGCGGCGTGGTGCAATAGAAAGCTATTATGCATTTGCCCCTAACCCCATAGACGCAGCAACGCCTCTCAACTATTACTGTTGGGAGGCGTACTAGCGACTACACAAGGCAGAAATTCGAATTTCAAATTTACATAGCGACTCATGTAGCGACTACGGAATCCGAGGTTCAGAGATTTTGGAATTTATGGCTTGTAGAAAATGAAAATCAAAAGAATCTTCTAAAAGGAACGATGAGCGAACTGCGTTTTAGGCTTTTCTTGCGCAGCAAGAAAAGCGCAAGCATAGCATTTTGGTACCAAAACGCAGCTTGCAGGGAGAACCCTGACCCCAATGCCGCCTGCAGGCGGAGAGTTGACGGGGGAACTACGGCACAAGCCAGAAACGCACGTCGGCGCAGCCGTTTGCTCCGCGGCGTGGGGCGCGTTGTGCCGACGGGTGCGGTTTTGCAGGCAGACTGCGCATCCGCGCGCAGGTCTACATTACGCAAACGCCGCGTCCACCCACCGTGGCGGCGTGAGGAAAACAGGATGAAAAACTTCGACTGGGTAATTCTTTTCGGCCATTCACAAACCAATTTCGATTCCCTGAATGGGAGAAAGGAAGCCAAATGAACCAGAAACAGTATCACTCGCTGGAAGAATTGCCCCTGATGATGAACATAGCGGATGTTGCCACCGTCCTCGGCATTTCCAGAGCCGGAGCCTATAAGCTTGCCCATGACAGCAGTTTCCCTGCATTCCAGATCGGCAGACGGATTGTCGTTTCGCGTGAGAAATTCATCGACTGGCTGAATCGGCAGGGTGAGGAACAAAAATGCGCCTGATGGAAAATCGGACTTGCTATTCGGCTGTGCTTGTGGTAATCGTGTGTGCTGACCAAAAACGAAGGAGGTAAATACGATGCCAAAACGACGCGCCAACGGCGAAGGCAACATTCGAAAGCGCAAAGATGGTCGGTGGGAAGGCCGGTACACTGCCGGATACGATGCAAACGGAAAGGCGATTACGAAGAATGTGCTTGGCAGAACGCAGGCAGAGGTCAAGGACAAGCTGCGTACCGCCATCGAGGACAGCAAGAAACTTGATCCGGTGAAGGCTGGAAGTTATACGCTCGAACAGTGGCTGAAGCTGTGGTACTCCGTTTACGTCGAACCGCAGGTGCGATATTCGACCAAAGAGTTTTACCATAACGCGATTGATCACCACATCCTTCCAAAGCTTGGCAGTGTGAAGCTGGAAAAGCTGACGATGCTGCAGATCCAGCAGTTTTACAACGAGCTGCTCAAGAGCGGTCGTGTGCAGAAGAAAAACCAGCCGAAGCTGAAAGAACACGGTCTGAGTCCCCGCATGGTGCAATGCGTTCATGTGGTGCTGAATAAAGTGCTGGAACATGCAGTGGAAGAAAAGCTGATTTTAGCAAATCCGGCGAAGAAGTGTAAGATTCCGAAAAACACCCGCAAGGAAATGAACATCCTGCCGGAAGCGTTGATCGGGCCGTACCTGCGCGCAGCAAAAGAGCATGGGATCCTTGCGCCGATGTATCTGGAGTTGACCACGGGGTTACGGCGCGGGGAATTGCTGGCCTTGCGATGGGAAGACTTGGACGTTCAGAGCCGCACGTTGTCCATCAATAAAAGCGTCGCGCGGCAGGACGGAAAGCTGGTCATCAGCACGCCAAAAACGCCAAATTCCATCCGAACAGTGTTGCTCCCAACAGATACAGTAAAGCTTCTTGTAGAGGAGCATGAAAAACACCCGGCGAATCCGTATTTGTTCCCATCTCCGCGTACTGGGGAAACGTGGGACCCGGATGGATTTCGCAGGCTGCATGATCGGATCATCAAGGAGATCGGCGCGGAGCATGTGAGATTTCATGACATGCGGCACACATTCGCGACGTTATCCCTGAAAAGCGGTGTGGACGTGCGAACGCTTTCAGAAACGCTGGGTCACTTCAGCGCAGGGTTCACGCTCAGCACCTACGTCCACTCGACGCCGGGTATGAAGCAAAGTGCGGCAGACGCGATTGGAAACACCATCCGCAACGCGATCTGACCCCAAACCAAAGCGGCGGCTGCAACTTGCAGCCGCCGTTAAAATATTCGGAAAACGATTGGGGAATGGTATATTCGTGCTGTTTTGTCAAATAAATCTCAATAAATCCACCGCGTTTTCGCGCCCGTTTGGGTCAAATCTGGGTCAGGTCGCATGACTGCAAAAATGCGGCTGATTATTTGCGGAAGAAAGTAAAGAAAAAGTCCTGAAATCGTGAGATTTCAGGACTTTTCTGGTGGAGATAAGCGGGATCGAACCGCTGACCTCATGACTGCCAGTCATGCGCTCTCCCAGCTGAGCTATACCCCCAAGTGGAATTACTATCGCTATGAAGTTTTGAAAAGTGCCGATTGCGCTAAGAAGCGGGAAACATTTGCGGGGCATAAGATAAGTAGCTTGTGCTCCCAGCTGAGCTATACCCCCATCGGCGGAATTATTCTATCAGATCTTTTCGGAAATTGCAAGTCTTTTTTTCGGATTTTTGAAAAAATCTGCGTGGGCGGGCGGAGGCTATGTATGGTCGGCGTTTTCGAGCAGCTGGAGGACGCGGGCCTCGGCGGAAAACAGGGTGTAGAGATCAGCTTCTGTGTTCTCGGAGCAGACGAGCAGGTGCGCTGTTTCGGACGCGGCGGCGTCCGCCGCAGAGACGGGGGAGGACGGCGCGTGGAAGACGCAGTAGCTGTCTGGAGCCTCTGCCTCGGCGGGCAGGAGCGCGAGAAGCGTTTTCTGGCAGGTGAGGGCGCAGAGCGCGTCGTTTGCGCGCGTGAGCGCGTCGGAGAGATCCTCATCGTCTTCTCCTGCTGTGATGCCAATGGAGTGGCCTGCGGCGAGCAGCTCAAAGACCAGCGACGGGTCGGCGAGAATTTCTGCCTCCGTCAGGAAGAACGTTCCGTGCAGCTTGTAGGTTTCCAGCGCAGCCATACTGGCGCGCATGGTCTCGCTGCCGGTGAAGGCGAGGTAGACGGTTGCCGGCTTTTTTTCCGCGGCGGACGGCTCCTGCGTGCCCTGCGAGCCGCTGTTGGGGCGGTCGGTGGGCCTTTCCGGGGACTGCGAGCCGCTCTGGTTCTGCCGGACGCGGTAGGCGATCAGATTTTCGGCCTTTTCTACAAACAGCGAATCGTCATAGACCTCGCTGCCGTCGGTGAAGCGCAGGATCTGATAGCCGCCTGCGGATTCGAGCATTGTGGTCTTGAGGCCGAAATGCGAGGCGCAGAACGTGAGCGGCAGATAGAGAATGCCGCCGCGGTACAGCACGTTCGCAGTCGAGACGCTGCCGCTTTCGTCGCTGACGGTCCCGGCAGCCAGATCGAAGATCATCTGCCGGGTGCGGCTGAGCAGAACATAGGTCTGCTTGGCCTGATTGTACGACGGCGTAACGCCGCACGGCTGGCTGTCGAAGACCTGATAGGGCACGTAGAGCGTGCCGCCGGAATAGGTCGGGAAGACGCTCAGCGTCAGGGGAATGGTGTCGTTGACGGCAACGAAGAACAGCTCGCCGTCGGCCAGCGCAGGCGCGCACAGGCACACGGTCAGCACAAGACACAACAGAAAACAGATCCATCTGCGCAGCTTCATTCCCTCGCCGCCTTTCCTCCTGAGATTCCTACACAGTATACCATAAATCGCGGATAAGAGCAAGGATTTCAGTTGCTCCGGAAAAAAGAGTATGATATACTAATCAGAAACCAGAACATTCGGGAGGGACGCGCCATGGAACGGATCGTAAAGGAGAATTATTATCTGGACATCGCCGAGACGGTGCTCGAACGCTCGACGTGCCTGCGCCGGCAATACGGCGCGATCATCGTACGCAACGATGAGATTGTCGCGACCGGATATAACGGCGCGCCGCGCGGACGAAAAAACTGCTCCGATCTCGGCTATTGTGTGCGCGAACAGATGCGCGTGCCGCGCGGGGAGCGGTATGAGCTGTGCCGCAGCGTCCATGCCGAGGCGAACGCCATTATTTCCGCCTCCCGCAACGAGTGCATCGGGGGAGATATTTATCTCGTCGGTCACGACGCGAAAACGGGTGCGATCTTGTCCGACGCGACCTCCTGCTCGATGTGCAGGCGCATGATCATCAACGCGGGACTGCGGCGTGTGGTCATCCGCAACACAGAGACAGAATTTACGGTCGTTCCGGTGCAGGACTGGATCGATCAGGACGATACCTTGGAACTGTAAGCATGAAACTGGGAAATTTGGAAATCACGGGCGATCTGGTGCTTGCGCCGATGGCGGGGGTAACGGATCTGGCGTTCCGCACGATCTGCGCGGAATTGGGCGCGGCGGTGACGGTGACGGAAATGGTCTCGTCCCGTGCGCTGATCTATCAGGATAAAAAGAGCAGAAGTCTGCTGCACAAAACGCCGCTCGGCGTCTGCGGCGCGCAGATCTTCGGCAATGACCCGTCCGTCATGGCGGACGGCGCGGCGCTGGCGCTGGAGGCGTCGGGCGCGGATTTTATCGATATCAACATGGGCTGCCCCATGCCGAAGATCGCGAACAACGGCGACGGGAGCGCGCTGATGAAGGACCCGGAAAAGGCTGCGCGGATCGTCGAGGCCGTTGTGAAAGCCGTGCCGGTGCCGGTCACAGTCAAGATGCGCAAGGGTTGGGACAAGAGCTCATGCAACGCGCCGGAGCTGGCCGCAATGCTCGAGCAGGCGGGCGCGTCGGCGATCGCCGTCCACGGCAGGACGAAGACCATGCTCTATTCCGGCGTTGCCGACTGGGACTGCATCCGCGCGGTCAAGGAGGCCGTGAAGATCCCCGTGATCGCCAACGGCGATATTTTTACGGCGGAGGACGCGGTGAAGTGCAAGGCGCGCACAGGAGCGGATCTGCTCATGCTGGGCCGGACGACGTTCGGCGACCCTTGGGTGTTCGAACAGGCGCAGGCCGCGCTGCGCGGCGAGGCCGTGCCGGAAACGCCGCCTCTATGCGACCGCGTCGATACGGCTCTGCGGCAGTTCCGCCTTGCGGCGCAGGATAAGGGCGAACACATCGCCTGTCTGGAGGCGCGGAAGCATTTCGCGTGGTACCTGCGCGGCGTTGCGCACAGCGGCTATTATAAGGAAAAAATTTCGGCGATCTCGACGATGGACGAGATCGAACGGATCGCAGACGGGATCAAGAGAGATTTGGGGTGAAGCTCTTGCAGGATGACAGCCTGATCCGCAGAGCGGCCGCGCAGGACGCGGCTGCGTTTGAGCAGCTGATGCTGCTGCATCAGAAACCGGTCTATAATATTTGCTGGCGCATGGCGGGAAACGCCGAGGACGCGCTCGACCTGTCGCAGGAGGTGTTTCTGAAGCTGTGGCGGACGCTGGCGCAGTATCAGTTTGACGCGGCGTTCTCCACCTGGCTCTACCGGCTGACGCAGAACGTCTGCATCGACTTTCTGCGCAAGCAGAAGCGGCAGCAGCACGTTTCGCTCACGTTTTCCGAGGATGAGGACGAGGGGAAGGAGCTGTCCGTTCCAGACCCTGAGCCGCTGCCGGAGGAGCGGGTGATCTTCAACGAAAAGCAGGAGGCCATCCGCACGGCCATGAACGCGCTTCCGGTCGATTTCCGCGAAATTCTGGAGCTTCGCGTGGTGCGGCAGCTGCCGTATGAGCAGATCGCGCAGATCATGGATCTTCCGGTCGGGACGGTCAAGTCGCGTCTGGCGCGTGCGCGGCTCCAATTGAAAAAAAGATTGGACGCCGGGAACTTTTTTGAAACCGGCGCGTCTAAACGCTCGGAATAAACAGGAGGTGGGCGAGCCATGAACTGTGAAAACGCGCTAGAGCTTATGAACCGGGAGCTGGACGAGGCGCTGACAGCGGAGGAATCGGCGGCGCTGCAGGCCCATCTGGACGCCTGTCCGGACTTCCGGGAAACATGGCGGCAGCTGCACGAGCTGGACGCGCTGCTGCAGGAAAGCGAGCTGGAGCCGCCTGCGGCGCTGCACGACGGCGTGATGCGGGCGATCCGGCAGGAGCAGAAAAGGAAGCCGCGCCGCGCCTGGCTTCCCGCTGCGGCCATTGCGGCGGCCGCAGCGCTCGTGCTGCTGGCGGGCAAGGCGGGGCTGATTGCGCTGCCGGGCTTTGAGCAGACCGACGTGATCTCGGTCAATATCGGCTCGGCGGTCGAGCAGATCTTTGCGCAGACCGGTGCGGAAGCACCGGACGAAGCCGCCGCACAGCAGGCGGCGGAGCTTTCCGCCGAGACAGGGCTGGACGTGCTGCTGGTGTGGAACAGCGGCGTTCCGGCCGAATTGGAAACAACGCCGTATGAAGCGGCGCAGAACGGCGCGCGGCTGTACCGCGTGACCGGCCAGCTGGCACAGGCAATTCTGGACGGGTACATCACGGCAGCCTATTCGCCCGACGACGTATTCTCCGATCTGCCGGAAAAGGAAGCGGCATATGTGCTGGTGCTGCCGTAAGGCTTGACAGAAGCCCGAAAATATGAAAGAATAAACGCAACACAACGAAAGCAGGTGCCTTTGATGGAAGAAATGACGACCGGTCTGTGCCCGAAATGCGGGCATACGCTGCAAATTCCGGCGGAGCTGGAGCGCTTTTCGTGTATGTACTGCGGAGAACGGCTGACGAAGCGGCAGCTCCTTGCGCAGCCGGAGGAAGCGTCTTGTTCGGAGGAGGACTGCGCGGTGAGCTTTGACCATGCCGTGTCGAGGCTGGGCTGGTGCGTGCAAAACTTCCGCGGCTACCAGAAAAAGATCCTGCGCGACGCGTTTTTTGAGGCGTTTGAGACATATGAGACTGGCTGTGCCCCGGTCATTCAGGAGCTGAACAGCGGCGTGCGCCCCGAGCGACAGACAGAGCTGCTTGACCGGGCCGCCGAGGCCATGCTGGACGAGCTTTCCGCCGGATGGGAAAAGAAAAACGATATGGAGGACGAAAAGGTCATTCTGGCGATCTTCTTTGTGCCGATGGTGCGCAAGCTGCAGCTGCCGGTCAGCGAGGAATTTGTGTCGCTGCTGCAGAAAAAATGGGTCGAACGGTATCCCAAATCCCCGTTTTATCTGGGCGACTACGAGTCCATTTCCGGCGGCTTCCGCAAAAAATTCCTCGGTCTGTGCTTCATCACGACCGCCGTTTGTCAGGAACTCGGTAAGCCGGACGACTGCGCGGAGCTTACCGCTTTCCGCGCCTTCCGCGACGGCTATCTTGCGTCGCAGCCGGACGGCGAAGCGCTTATCCGCGAGTATTATAACATTGCCCCCGGTATCGTGACCTGCATCAACACCTGCTCTGACCGTCACGCGTCCTATGAGCGCATCCGTGAGCAGTATCTGACTCCATGCTACGAAGACTTGCTGGCCGGACGCAATGCAGACTGCAAGACCCGCTATGTGCAGATGGTGCGCGATCTGGAGCGAGAGTATCTGAACTGAGATAGCGGTCATGCCTCCGGCGGCCCTATCTTTTCCGTCTTGCCGGAAAAGATAGGGGAGAAAAGGGGCGCTGAGGTACGTTTGGTACGTACTGCGGGTACGGTTTTGTTACGGTACACCAGATTTGTGGATCGCTGCGTTTGAATGTCTGCGGTAAAAACGCATTGCGTTCAAAATTTGCAGGGCAGTACGAATTCGCATTGGTCTTGCTGACTGCCGAAGCTCAACGCTGTTCTTGTTATCGCAGGAAAGATCCAAGAAAACCGAAGCGGTTTTCTTGGTCGCTTCAAGGAGGTCCGGGGGGAAATCGAACCCCCCCGGGCCTCAAATGATTTCAATATGTGTTCTTACCTTGACACGTACATCGCTGACCGCAGAATATTACAGCGCTCAGGTGCACCTGAACGGTATGGAGCGTTACAGGCAGGTCTGCAGGATGCACAGGATCATCTGCGCGTGGCCGCATTCCTCCTCGGCGATCTTCAGCAGCATACAGCGGTGCGTTCCGGCGTTTTCGGCGAGCGCTTCATACGCCTCGTGCGCGGTGTGCTCCTCGGAATAGCGCTGGCGGAGCGTTTCGTTGATGCAGGTGACGCACGGCGCATCCGGCCTGCCGGGACAGGCCTTTTTGCCGGTCTTGAGGAAATAGACCGCGCCGAACTGCTTCGCGTGGCAGGCCTCCTGCCGGGCCATCTCGCGCAGCATCGCCTGCGCTTTGCCCTTCATGCGGCAGGCGAGGTGCGCGTAGAGCGCGCTGTCGGCGCGTTCATCCCGGATCAGCTCGAGAAGCTTTTCGGGCGTCAGGGAATCGGCTGCGGCGCTGCCGGAGCCGGTTTGTTCGTTCATCTGGGAAGCGGGGACGGCCTGCGCGTTCATCACGCGGCTCCAGACCCGCTGCGTCTGTTGTTCTGTGAGTGGTTGCATGGGATCTCCCTCCTTCGCCCCATCGTATGCGCTGCGGGGCCGGATTGTGCGGTTTCACAAAAAATCCCACACGGAAACGGCAAATTTGCACGATTTTCTCACAGAAAAATCTTGTATTTCCAGTATGTCTGTGTTAAAATTCTTTTTTGTGAGATTTTTATGTACGAAACTTTCAGGCAAAGAAGGAAGGGGCGCCAAGTATGACGCAGGATAAAATTCGGAATATTGCAATCATCGCGCACGTTGACCACGGCAAGACCACGCTGGTCGATCAGATGCTCAAGCAGGGCGGCGTGTACCGCGAAAACCAGGCGGTCGTCGACCGTGTGATGGACTCCGGCGATCTCGAACGCGAGCGCGGCATCACCATTCTCGCCAAGAATACCGCTGTCCACTATAAGGATTATAAGATCAACATCGTCGATACCCCGGGCCATGCCGATTTCTCCGGCGAGGTCGAGCGCATTCTGAAGATGGTCGACGGCGTCCTGCTGCTTGTCGACGCAGCGGAGGGACCCATGCCGCAGACGCGCTTCGTGCTGCAGAAGGCGCTGGAGCTTGGACACAAGGTCATTGTCGTCGTCAACAAGGTCGACCGGCCCGACGCCCGCGTGCACGAGGTCATGGACGAGGTGCTTGAGCTGCTGCTCGATCTGAATGCGACCGAGGAACAGTTCGATTCCCCGACGATCTTCTGCTCGGCCCGTGAGGGCACGTCGTCCTACGGTCCTGACGACAAGGGCACGGATCTCATCCCGCTGTTTGAAACCATCGTCAACTATATCGATCCGCCGAAGGGCGATGCAAACGGGCCGCTGCAGGTGCTCGTCTCGTCCATCGACTATAACGAATTCGTTGGCCGTATGGGCATCGGCCGCATCGAACGCGGCACGATCCACCAGAACGAGGAGGTCATCGTCTGCGATTACCACGACCCGTCCGTCAAGAAGAAGGAAAAGGTTGTCGCCCTGTACGAGTTTACCGGCCTTGGCCGCAGCCCCATCCAGCAGGCATCTGCCGGCGAGATCGTCGCGTTCTCCGGCATTTCGGATATCACCATCGGCCGCACGCTCTGCGATCTGGAAACCATCGAGCCGCTGCCGTTCGTCAAGATCTCTGACCCGACCATCGAAATGACCTTCTCCGTCAACGATTCTCCGTTCGCGGGCCGCGAGGGCAAATACGTCACGTCCCGCAACCTGCGCGACCGTCTGCAAAGAGAGCTTCTGAAGGACGTCTCCCTGCACGTGACCGAGATGGGCACCGACGCCTTTAATGTCGCGGGCCGCGGCGAGATGCACCTGTCTATCCTGATCGAGACGATGCGCCGCGAGGGCTATGAGTTCCAGGTGTCCACACCGCACGTGCTGAACAAGACCATCGACGGCAAGCTCTGTGAGCCGATCGAGCGCATGATCGCGGACGTGCCGGAAAATTCCGTCGGCTCCGTGATCGATAAGATCTCCCAGCGCAAGGGCGACCTTGTTTCCATGACCCCGATCGGCAGCCGTATGCGGCTGGAGTTCCTTGTCCCGACGCGCGGCCTGTTCGGATATCGCAACGAATTTTTGACCGACACGCGAGGCGAGGGCATCATGGCCTCGACGCTCGACAGTTACGCGCCCGTCAAGGGCGAGATCTCCCGCCGTCTGACCGGCTCGCTCGTCGCGTTTGAGACGGGTGAGACGACCGCCTACGGCATCGGCGGCGTGCAGGATCGCGGCTCGATGTTCATCGGGCCGGGCGTGGAGGTCTATGCCGGTATGATCGTCGGCCAGTGCAACCGCAACGAGGACATGGCCGTCAACGTCTGCAAGAAAAAGCAGCTGACCAATATGCGCGCAGCCGGCTCCGACGCCGCCATCCGCCTCGTACCGCCGACGGTTCTCTCGCTCGAGCAGTGCATGGAATACCTTGCCGACGACGAGCTGCTGGAGGTCACGCCGAAAAGCCTCCGTATGCGCAAGCGCCAGCTCGACCATTCGGCCAGAATGCGCGCTCTGATGAAATCCAGACAGTAAAAAACGCTCCTCCGTATGCATGGCATACGGAGGAGTTTTTCTAAAGTCAAAAATTGAAATACGGCAGGCCGCGGTATTTCTCCGGCAGTTCCTCTTTGCAATATACATTGTGAAGTGTTGTGACGAGCGAAGACGGATCTGTGCAGATATAACGGTTCAGATACTCGATAAAGTCCTTTTCGGTATAGCATACCACGACCGCAGAACCCCGTTTCACCCGATACCTTGCAGCATCGGGGCTTTCGTGCAGCCAATGACAGCTGAACTCCAGACAGTATGTTTCGAGATCATCCGCCACTGCATCCGGAACACAGTACACGCTGATCTCGCCGTCTGCGCTTAAAAGAACCTGTTTCATAAGCCCTCCAAATATTGTTCCTCCATTCGCCGTATGGGCCGATGCCCACATCGGCCCGGCAGAATGCACTGTTTCTACGGAAATCTGCGGCGAATTCGTAACTTCCCAATGGGCCGATGTGGGCATCGGCCCCTACATTGCAATATGTCAGTGCATACGGGGCACTGGGGGATTTCTGTAGAACAGGTGCTCTCTGCGCGCGGTGGACAGAGTCGTCGGCCCCTACAAATCACTTGCTGATCGTCAGAACACCGGCGCAGGGGGATAGCTGCGTAAATAAAAGGTCTGGAAAATCCTTTTTTATTTCTTCCGCGACGAAATAGATTTCATCGACATCCCAATCCGCTCCCGCTTCCTGCCTGCACTGGTTCAGAGCGTCGCGGGTTTCAAACGCAACGTCGCCGATCAGAATTTTTCCGTTTTCATTCAGACAGCCGCGCAGTGCGGACAGAAATACGACTTTCTGCGCGTCTGTCAGATGGTGCAGCGCATAGGTTGCAACAATATAATCATAGCGGCGATCTCGCAGCGGCTCCACCAGACCCGTTGTAAAGTCGCCCTGATATAAATGCGCGTCCGGCATTTTTTCGGATGCCAGTTCGAGCATTCTGGATGAGAAATCCTGCCCGTAGATGGTGCAGCCCTGTTCATACAGCTTCGCCGTCAGCACGGCGGTTCCAAACCCGATGTCCAGCACAGACGCGTTTGGGGTCTGCATGACAGTCTGAAAAATTGCAGCGAGTACCTTTTTGTATCCGGCAAACGGGTAGGTATTCGCTTCGTCGGAAAGACCGACGCTTTTGTCATATCCGTCCGCCCACAGGTCGAATCCTTTGTGGTTCAGCATAGATGCCTCCTGAAATTTTGAATTGTCATTTCTTCCAGATCTTCGGCTGGTACTGCATATTGGAGACGTTGTAAACCGTAATAAACGCCTTTGGGTCCTCGCGGTTGATGAAGGTCATCAGGCGCTGGTATTCGCTTTTGTCGACGATGGTGATGATCTCGTTGTGGCGCTGCAGATTGTATGCGCCGATGGCTTCGTAGATCGTGGCGCCGCTGTGCAGCTCGTTGATGATGAACTGCCGCAGCGCTTCCTCTTTTTCGGTGATGATGCAGACGCGGCGCTTCTTGTTGTGGTCGAAAATGAAATGATCCAGAATAATGCCGTTGAAATACGTGCCCAGAATGCTTAAGACTACCGTCTTTTTGTCGTAGACAAGCGCGGCGGAGAGCGCCACGCACATACCGGACAGCGACATGGCCCGGCCCAGATCCATGCGCAGGTATTTGTTCAGGATTTTTGCCACGATATCCAGTCCGCCGGACGATGCGTTCCGATTGAAAAGGATGCTCAAACCGATGCTGACGACCAGAATATAGCAGAGTACGTCCAACTCTTGGCTGCCGGTCATGGATTCAAAATCCGGAAACAGGATTTCAAACAGTCCTAGAAACAGCGGGAGCGTGATGCTTGTATAGACGGTCTTTGCTCCGAATTCTCTGCCGCAGGTCAGGAAGCCGATGATCAGAAGGACGATATTCAAAATCATTGTGATGGCCGACAGTGGAAGCGGAATAAAATTGGACAGCACGATTCCAAGACCGGATATGCTGCTGACAGAGGTGTGGCTTGGAGATAGAAAAAAGAAGACTGCCGCCGCAATGATTGCCACCGCTGCGGTCAAGATTGCCGCTTCTTTTCCAACTTCGAGATAATTCAACTTTTTATTTGTCATCATGGTTTCTCCAGCTTCTGAGTTGTCAGTTCCGCAGTGCGGTGGGAGTCTGCGTATCGTCGTGGTAGTCAGACTTCGGCAGGCTCCAGTGGTAATATGCTGCCAGCAGGCGCAGCACAACGATGGCTGCCGCGCCGAAGAGCATGGCCGCGTTCGCACCCAGCCGGTTCCAGCACAGCGCGCAGATCAGCGCGCCGATGATCGATGCGCAGGCGTAGAAGTGCCGCACGAAGATATAGGGCCGCTCGCCGGAGAACACGTCGCGCAGCACGCCGCCGCCCACGCCGGTGATGAGGCCGACGAAGACGGTCAGGAACAGCGTATCATGCTCTGCCTGCCGGTACGCGCACTGGACGCCGACGACCGTGAACACGCCCAGGCCGACCGCGTCCATCACCAGCAGCAGCCGGTCGAACACCGGCTCGTGCCGCCCGACGCGGGCGCGCACGTGCGGCAGGAACATGAGCACGGACACGGCAGCCGCCGTGAGGGTATAGACGGGATCGTGGAACGTCGCAGGCGGGGTCACGCCGAGAATGACGTCGCGGACAATACCGCCGCCGACCGCCGTGCAGACGCCGAGGACGATCACGCCGAACAGATCCATCTGCTTTTTGATGCCGACAATGGCGCCGGACACGGCAAACGCGGCCGTGCCGATCAGTTCCAACACAAAAACAAGAACATTGGACATAACGGAAACCTCCGGAAGCTTACACGCGCAGCGATTTTTTCTGCACGGCCAGCGCGCCGAGCGCGATCAGCACGCCGATGAACGCGCAGCCGGTCGAGAACCAGAGCATGAGCGTCGTGCCGCCGAGATCGATCAGATACCCGGAGACGAGACTGCCCAGCAGCGTACTGAGCGAGATGGAGAGGATCGTGCGGATGGACTGGCCCTGCACCCGGTCGGCGGGGTCAACGGATTCGTTGGCAAAATAGACCGAGGCCGGGAAGAACAGGCCGTAGCCCAGCATCTGCACCGGCTGCACGGCCAGCAGCATCCCAAGCGAACCGGACGCGAGGATCAGCAGTGGCTTGACCACCATAAAGATGATCGAGATCAGCAGAATTTTCGCGCTGCTCATCTTCTTTTGCAGCAGTCCGAACACCAGCGCTGACGGCAGCTCCGAAGCGGCCATCAAAAACTGCGCGACGCCGAGCGCCGTGCTGCCGCCGCCGTGGCTGTTTACAAGCGAGACAAGGAAATTGCTGATCGGCATCACGCCCATCATGCCGAAGAAGCAGGCGATGAGCATGAGCGTAAAGACCCTGTTTTTCTTTAAGATCTGCCAGATCGAATGGCCGGAGGCCGACTTTGCCTGCGGCTGCGGCAGAAGGCGCGCCGGGATGCTCGGGAATGCCAGCAGGCAGACAATCAGCAGAAGCTGCTCGGCGCAGTGCGCCAGAAGCGCCGCCTGCATACCGAACCGCGCCGTCAGCAGCCCCGTCACGACGCATAAAACTGCGTAGGTCAGCGAACCCATCCCGCGTGCGAAGCTGTAGGGGATCTTGACGCCTGCGTTGACATACTGCATCCCCATCGAGTCAATGAGCGGATAGGAGTTCGTCTCCAGCACGCCGAACAAGAAAATGATCAGCGCCGTGAGCGCAAAGCCGGGGCGCGTGAAATAAAAGACGAGATTGAGCGCCACGGCAGGCAGCAGCATGACGATCAGCAGCTGCTTGATGGGCACGCTCGGGTGCCGGTCGGCCCAGCCGCCGATGACCGGCTGCGTAAAAAGGCTTGCCAGATAGCACAGCGCGCAGAAAATTCCGGCCTGTCCGGTCGTAAAGCCCCGGTCGAGGACGATCGCGGCCTGATAGGCGCAGATAGAGCTGATCATGCCCCAAAAGCTGGCCTGCAGGAGGACATAACAAAGAACGATTCGTTTTCTGGACGCCATGGCATTCGCTTCCTTTACAGCCGGTATGACAGACACTATTATAGAGCGCGGAACCGATAAAAACAAGCGGATTTTCCTGAAAAAATGCTTGATTTTCGGCGCTCTGTGTGCTAAAATACATTGGTCTGTGAAAAAGAATGGTCCTCTGCCGCAGCCGGCACGAAGGTGCAGCGGCATTTCCTTGCGGTATGAACGTTCTTAATTTGAAGGAGGACACAAGTATGGATCTCATGAAGGCTCTGACCAGCCAGTACATGAAGCAGGAGCTGCCTGAAGTTCAGGTCGGCGACACCGTTCGCGTTCATGTCAAAATCAAGGAAGGTTCCCGCGAAAGAATCCAGATCTTCGAGGGCACCGTCATCGCCAAGAAGCACGGCGGTATCGAAGAAACCATCACCGTTCGCCGCATCTCCTATGGTGTCGGCTGCGAGAAGGTTTTCCCGCTCCATGCGCCCAACGTTGTCAACGTCGAGTGCGTCCGCCACGGCAAGGTTCGCCGCGCGAAGCTGTACTATCTGCGCGACCGTCTTGGCAAGGCTGCAAAGGTCAAGGAAAAGGTCTGATCCCAACCATCCAAAAACCGCCGGTTCCACACGGAGTCCGGCGGTTTTTGCTTTACCCACACACGAACGGCTCCCGTATGCAGCTGCATACGGGAGCCGTTTTCCTGAAGCTTCTGAATTAAATATCCAGCGGGTCCATGCTGAGGACAGGGTGGCCAACCTCGGACAGGAAGGCGAGCAGCTCTTCCGGATCGCCGTTCGGGCAGTTTGTCTCGTCGGCGACCATATCGGCAAAGTTGTCGATATCGTACATATCCTTGGCAGTCTCATTGAGCTTGTCGCGGATCTGATCCTTCAGCTCCTTCGGCAGCCAGACCAGACGGCCAACGCCGCCCTCGGCCTTGAGGAACTTGTGAGAGGCGATGTAGTGCTTGCCGTGGCCCATGAAGCCCGGAGTCTGCACGCCGCCGCCGGTCATGGAGGCCATCTCGGAGAAGGTCATGCCGAGCGGAGTGATGCCTGCGTATTCACGGCAGGTGATGACAACGCCCATCGAGCACGGCTCGATGCCGCAGATGCACTCGAAGCAGCCGCAGGAGGTCATCGGATCCTCCAGCAGGGAGTAGAGCGTGACGTGCTCCAGCGCGCCGTGAGAGTACTGTGCGACGGCCTCGTCGACGTCCTCATAGCGGCCGGTGCGCTCGTCGGTGCAGCGCTCCTTGGTGACGACCTGGCAGGGACCCTGCGGGTCAAGCTCGTTCGTGGCCTTCGCGTCCAGCCAGGACACGGCACCGCACAGGCCCAGACGCTCCGGGGTGACGATGCAGACGTGGCTCGGGGAGAACGCCTGGCACATGATGCAGGAATAGAAGACGGGCACGGATTCGTCGGTCATGGACTTCAGACGCTCGTCGCGCTTGTCGAAGACCTCGTTGGCGTGCTTGCGCAGCGCGGCGTTCGGCTCGTCGCCAACGACGATGCGGACCTGGCACTTGTCAACGACCGTGTCAAATTCGGACTTGATCTTGGCATAGAGCACCTCGCCGATGTGGCGGAACTTGAAGCCGGCCTCGAAATCAGCCTTGCTGATACGGACGCGGATCATGTCGCGCTGGCCGGTGTGCATGAGGCCCTCCACGCAGTTGAGGAAGGAGTGGATCTTACGCTCGAAGACAGGCTCGAAGTCGGGCTGCATATTCTTGCCCGCGACCTCGACGGTGTAGCTCATGGAGATCTTGGAGCCGACCGGGATCTCGTCGATTTCGGGGCCTTCGACCACGATCTTGTGATCCTCGACCTCGGAGGCGTCCTTCGTAGTGACAAGCTCGAAGCAGTCTTTGCGGGAGCCGTCGATCTCGACCTGCATATCGCCCTTGCGGATGATCTCGCCCTCGAATGCGGAGGAGAAGGAGACAGGGATATCGATCTTCGTGATCTTCAGCTTGATGCCGCGGGCCTCAATGGAGGTGTCGATCCAGTCCTTGGTGTTATCATAGATGATCAGGGACTTCGGAACGGCCCACATATCGTCGTGGTCGTTGGTGATGACCGGGAAGCCCAGCTTGATGGCACCTGCGCCGCAGGCGACGGTAATGTCGTTGACGGGCTTATAGGCGTTGACGAACGCGTTGATGCGGTCGAAGGTGTACTTGTGGAAGCCCTCGACGTCGCCCGGCTGGATGGCGCCGAAGATCATGGCCGCGCGCACGACCAGAGAAATGACATGGCCGACGGACCAGATCTCTTCGCCGACGGGAACGACACGGACAGGGAAGCTCATGGAAAGACCGGCTTCCACAGCCTGCTCGATGATGCCGCCGATCAGGAAGACGAAAATGCCGCGGGACTGGTAGCCCTTGATCGTCTCGACCGCTTCTTCGGTGGAGGGAGCCGGCCCGATCATGACGACGAAGCCGGGGATATCGCCGGTGACAAGGGGAACGCCCAGCTCACGGACCTCTGCGTCGGTGAAATGGCCGTGATAGTGCGTGCCCTCGTACGGGGTCTGGGTCTTGACATATTTGCAGGCTTCGATCATTTCAGCGGCGATGGCGGTGCCGACGCCGGACTGGAAGATGGAGTTGGTGCGCGGCTCGCGGAGCATCATGGCCTTGACGTCGGCCAGAGCGTCCTGCAGCTCGCCGGTCGTGGTGACCTTCTTGCCGATGTAGGCATAGATGCAGGCGCAGAAATACGCGGTGGAGGGAAGCGTCAGAGGAGCGTCGCGGCCGACTTCAGCCACGATCTTGTTCACTTCTTCCTCGGCCTTGGCGAACATCTCGTCAGAGCCGTCGAAGACGCGGTTAAACAATGTCTTCATTGTGGTTTCATTCCTTTCAGATTCATTCTTTGGCGTCAATGGCAGCCTTGATCGCGCGGATCTCATCCAGCGCGTCGGGGCTGCAGTCGTAGGGGGAGAGGCCCTTCCGGTCCGCGTCGATGACGGTGGGACTGTAGCTGATGAAGCCGAGCAGATCGTCTGCCGGGATGCGGCTTCTGATAAATTCGCGGTCGGATTCGTCGCGGATCTTGTTGGCGACGACGCGTACCTTGGTCACGCCGATGTCCTTTGCAAGCTCCTTGATGCGCACATAGGTCTGTACGCTCCGCGCGCCCGGCTCGATGACCACGATGAACTGATCCATCATGCTGGCCGTGCCGCGTCCAAGGTGCTCAAGTCCCGCCTCCATGTCCATGATGACCACGTCGTCCCTGCGGAAGACGAGATTCGTCAGAATCGCCTTGAGCATCACGTGCTCCGGGCAGACGCAGCCGGAGCCGCCGGTGTCGACCGTGCCCATGACGAGCAGCTTGACGCCGTTGATATTTTTGGCAAGCTTATCGGGCAGATCGGAAACGTCCGGGTTCAGCTTATAGAAGCTGTTCTGGTCGTTTGCACCCGTGCGCTGCTTGGCAAGCTGCTTCATTTTGGAGACCGGGACAATGGAATTGACCTCTTCCTCCGTCAGGCCCAGCGCCAGACCCAGATTGGCATCCGGGTCGACGTCGGCTGCGAGGACGGTGCGCCCTTCGTCGGCGTAGAGACGTGCGAGCGTGGAGGCCAGCGTCGTCTTGCCGACGCCGCCCTTGCCGGTGATAGCTACTTTCATATCGGTAAAGACCCTCCGGGAAGATCTTAGATGCCGAGAGCCGCGCGCTTGGCTTCGATCGCGGCGATCATCTTGTCGCCGAGGCTCTCAATGTTGGTGTCGACGACGAAGTGCGCCTCGACCCACTCCTTGCAGCCCCGCGTCTCACCCTGCAGAAGCTCGGTGATCTCGCTGGAGCCCTTGGAGTACGGATCGACGCCGAGGTAGGTGTCGATGCCGGTCGCCACGACGTAGTTGCCGATGGAAACTGCCTTTTCAGACATCCATTCCGGCGCGCAGCCGCAGAGCGGAATCTGGGAAATGTTGATGCCCCAATCCTTTGCAAGATCGGAAGCAAGGATCATCATACGGGAAATATCAACGCAGGAGCCCATATGCAGGATGGGCGGGATGCCGACCAGCTTGCACACGCGCTTGAGACCCTCGCCGCAGTATTCGGCGGCGTCGAGATCCATGAGGCCCGCCTTGGCCGCGGCCTGTGCCGAACAGCCGGAGACGATGACGATGATATCGTTCTTGAGGAGCTTCTTCATGAGCTCGATGTGTGCGGTGTCGGGGCGGACCTTGGGGTTGTTGCAGCCGACCATTGCGACAGCGCCGCGCAGGACGCCGGCCTTGACGACGTCAGCCAGCGGCTTGAGCGTGCCGAGCGCGTCGACGTGAGAGTTGCACACGCCGTCGAGCTCCTTCTTGATGGCCTCGACCGAGTAGCCGACACGCGCCTTGGTCTTGAGGTTCGGAATGTTGACAAGCTCGGGCTTGCGGTTCTTGAAGTTTTCAATCGCCATGCGGATGATCGCCTTGGCGTTGTCCGCCGCAGTGTCCTCGTGGAACTCGATGAAATCGGAGTCCGGCATACGGGCGATGGGAGACGTGGTGATGAACTTGGTATGGAAGCACTTGGACAGCGGGCCAAGGGCCGGGAAGATGCACTGCACGTCGACGACGATGGCCTCGCAGGCGCCCGTCAGAACGACGTTTTCCTGCTGCAGGAAGTTGCCCGCCATCGGAATGCCCTGACGCATGGCGACCTCGTTGCCGGTGCAGCAGACGCCCGCGATGTTGATGCCCTTTGCGCCGACGGACTTGGCCAGCGCGACCATCTCGGGATCCTGCGAATACATGACGATCATCTCGGAAAGAGACGGATCGTGGCCGTGGACGATGATGTTGACCATGTCCTTTTCCATGACGCCGATGTTGGCGGTGGTGTCAAGGGGACGCGGGGTGCCGAACAGAATGTCGGAGAACTCGGTGCCCATCATGGAGCCGCCCCAGCCGTCGGACAGACCGGCGCGCAGGGACTGCTTGATCAGAGCCTCCGGCAGCGAGGAACAGCCCATATGCGTCATGTGCAGCGACTGCGAGACCTCACGGTCGATCGCGCGCGGCTCGATGCCGGCGTCATGCCACAGCTTCTGGGTGTGCTCCGGTGCGCGCTTGAGGTAGCGCTGCACGCCGAACGGCTTGCCGTATTCGAGAAGACCCGTCTCGGCGACCTCGTGGGCCAGATCGTAGATATCCTTGCCCTCGGTCTCGATGCCCCACTCGGCGGCGATCTTCTTCAGCTTTTCCGGATCCTTGACCTGGTAGGAGCCGCCCTCTTTCGCCTGATAGAGCGTGTGGCAGATCTGACGGCCATGGTCGGAGTGCGTGGCTGCGCCGCCTGCGGTGAAGCGCAGGTAGTTGCGGCCGACGATGCCGTGCACGTCGCAGCCGCAGATGCCGCGCGGGGCCTTCGGCGTGATGCGGCAGGGGCCCATGGAGCAAATGCGGCAGCAGGTGCCGGCTTCGCCGAAGCCGCAGTGCGGCGTCTGATTCTTGACGCGCTGCTGCCAGGAATCCGCGCCAACTTTTTTGCCGGTTTCAAGCAATTCGTTGGTCGCTGCTTCCATCTGTTCAACTGTGATTAAGCGATCCCAATCCATCGATGATGTATCCTCCTAAAATATGTTCTGAACCGGCCTGCGTACACCGGACGCAGAGCCGAAAGGGGCGGCGGACTGCCCGTGCGGACAGACCGAGCAGGCGCAGCTGCGCTTTGAAACCAAAAAGCGGCAGGATGCACCTCATATAGCTTGTGTCCATTTTACCAAGCGCCCCGAAAAAAGTCAACCGATGCGAACCCCCTGCGGGGGATCACCGGAAATCCAATTTTACGGAGAGAATAAAACATTAAAAATAGATGAAGTCAGAATTATCTACAAAATAATAGATAATTCTGACTTTATGCAGAAAATGATATGCGGTATCCGGATATTCCTTTTTTTATGATCCCATATGAACATTGATATGCGGATAGCACATGGTGATCCCGGCAGCGGAAAAGACCTCCTGCATCCCGTCGAGCACATCGTTATAGCACGTCCAATAATCCTCTGTGCGCGCCCAGAAGCGCAGGACATACTGGATCGAGCTGTCGCCGTAGGAGACGACGTGCGCCTCGACAGGCCGGTCGCGGAGCGTCTTTTCATGCGCTGCCGCAGCGGCGCAGAGGGCGGCGCGGACCTTGTCCGCCGCATCGTCATAGGACGCCGAGACGTTCACGTCGATCCGGCGCACGTCCTCGCTCGTCATGTTGACGATGCTGCCCGTCGTGATCTGGCTGTTGGGCAGATAGATGATCTGGTTGTCATAGGTGCGCAGGCTCGTATAGACCGCGCCGATGGTCAGCACGGTCCCGGCCTTGTCGCCGATCTGGACATAATCGCCCGACCGGAAGGGCTTGGCCGTCAAAATCATCAGCGCGCCCGCGACGTTGGACAGCGCCGTCTGCATCGACAGCGAAACGGCAAGACCGGCAACGCTCAGAATCGCCAGCAGAGAGCTTGTATCGATGCCGAGCGTCCCGGCCACAAGCATGACGGCGATAAAGATCAGAACCGCCTTGGCCGTCGTGCGCAGGAAGCCGAAAATGGTGTGGTCAAGCTTCGAATGCGAAAACAGCTTGTCCGCCGCCTTCAGAATCAGCCGGATCAGCACTGCGCACAAAACCAGCAGAACTGCCGCGTACAGCAGCTTCTGCAGCGTCAGCTTTGAAAAGAACGACGCCACCTGCTTCTCGTCAATGGCAGCCGAGTCAAGAACAGAAGAAACGAACATAAAACCTCCTGTGCGTTATGGGTAGTACCTGCCCTACAGCCGAATGGGCAGGTATATACGAGTTTGCCGCAGACGTTCAGCTACGCAGTGCGCTCAGGATCTCCGGGAGCAGCACGTCGCGGTTCTCCTCCGATACCTCGATCAGGCGCACGTTCGGGTGGCTGCGGATGGCGGCGGCGAGCGGGGTGTCGGCCTTTTTCTGCACCACGCCAAGGATGGGGACGCATCCATCCAGAAGCGTCCGGATGCGTGCGGAATACGTGTCCGCGTGCCGCTCCATGCGGCCGATCTCGTCCATCAGCACAAGGTCGCAGTCCTCCGCGCCCTTCAGCGCGTCCATGCCCGCCGTTTCAAACGCGTCCGGGAACGACGCGATGCCAAGTTCCGGGCGGCGGATGCCAACGCGGTTCTGTGCGCCGCAGAGCAGATCCTGCGCGGCGGCGGGATGCAGATAGACGGGTCTGCTGCCGTCCGCCTCCGGCTTTGCCGAGACGGTGCGGAAGCCGCCCAGCCGCTCCGGCTGCAAAGCGTCCAGCGCGGCGGCGATCAGCGTGCTTTTCCCGATCTGCACAGGACCGGTCAGAAATACGTGCATCCTTACCCCTCCTCCCGCGGCTTTTTCGCGGTCCCGGAGCGCTTCGCCCGGTGCAGGATCATCTCTGCCGCGATCGACACGGCGATCTCCGCCGGGGTCTGTCCGAGAATATCAAGACCGATTGGCGCGTGAATGCGGGCAAGCTCCGCCTCCGGGATGCCGTTTTCCATGAGATACGCATTGGTCGACGCAATTTTATGGCGGCTGCCGATGCAGCCGATATACGTCGCGGGCGAACGCATCGCCTGCAGCAGCACCTCGCGGTCGGCCTGATGGCCGGGGGTCATGATGCAGACGTAATCGTTTTCCGTGAGCGTCAGATGCGCGCCAATGTCCAGATAATCGCCGAGAATGACGCGCTCAGCCTGCGGATAGTGCTCCGGCGTGGCAAATCCCGGCCGGTTGTCATAGACCACAACGCGGAAATCGACCGAAGCCAGCACCGGCACGAGCGCTGCGCCGACGTGCCCGCCGCCGAAGATATACGCATAGCCCGCCCGCGTGAGCGGCTCGACGTAATAGCGCGGCTCACCCTTTTTCGTGACCGCATCCGCACAAAGCATCGGACGCAGCTCGTCCGGTGTGATGCAGTCCGTGAAGCGCAGACCATGCGCCTCGTCATAGGTCCCCATTGCGCTGACGCAGCCATCGTCCATGCGGTAGACGAGCCAGCTGTTCTGATTGCCGTTCAGAAGCTCCAGAATGCCGCGCAGCAGCGCGGTATCCGCCTCGGCCTGCGGGTCAAAATACTGGAAGAAGACCGTCACATTGCCGCCGCAGATCATGCCAATATCCGCGACCTCGTTGGGGGACAGGCAGTAGCCGTGCACGAGGGACTGCTTCGTTTTCAGGACCTCCATCGCCAGCTTCCCGGATTCCAGCTCGACCGCGCCGCCGCCGACGGTGCCCTCCGTATGGCCGTCGGCGAAGACGGCCATTTTTGCGCCCGCACCGCGCGGCGTGGAGCCGGACGAGGCGAGAATGCTGCACAGCACGACGCCCTCGCCCTGCGCGAGCGCCTGCAGCATGGATGTGAAAAGCGCTTTCATACAAGATCCTCCATTCTGATCGTCAGGATGCCAAGCCGCTTGGTCTGCGGCAGATAATATGGATATTGCACATCTTCCGTCCGCCGCAGACGCGGCAGGACGGTTTCGGGTGCAACTGCGCCGGGGTCCTCGTCCCGGCTGTAGATGCGGAAGAACCGGACGGCTTCGTCCAGCGACACAAACGGCTGTCCGTGCTCCAGCTCCTGCGCGTCAAATTCGAACGGCACGCCCAGTTTGCGGAGCGTTTCGCAGGCGGCGGGAGCCGTCTCGCCGCGAATGGGCTGCTCTGTCAGAGAAAACCGGTGTAAATCGTAGTTCTTTTTGATGATAATCAGCGTTTTTGCGCACTGACGGCGCGCGACGGGAAGAATCTCCGCAAGACTGCCGAAAAAGCAGAAGACCATCGCGTCGTACTGCGTTTTGTCCTCCGACGTCAATAAATCGCAGTGCAGCGGCGTGATATTTGTGAGCTGCCGCGTTCGGATGGTCTGCCGCAGCACGTCCAGCGCCTCGTCAGACACGTCCGCCGCTGTGATTTTCTCGAAATACGGACTCAGCGCGGCGGATAACGCTCCCAGCCCGCACCCCGCGTCGCAGAGCGTGCGGCAGCCGGAGAGCCTGGGCGCGAGATTGGCGGCAAGGCGCGCGTGATAGTCGCTTTTTTCATTCGCCGCCTGCATGAACCGGATCATGTCCGGTGTCCAGACAAACATACCTCTATTCCTCCTGGGCGTAGGTAACCGCTGATTGAATCGGCAAGAGTTGTCAGCGAGAGATTTTGTCCCAAATGAAAGTTTGAAAACGCAGGAATACTTTGTGTATTTCAAGTTTTTCAAACTGCACAGTTGGGGCAAAAGCTCCGCTGACAACCGCAGACGATTTAATCATCGGTTACATAGGGCGTACAGACGGAAAAGACGCGGCTGCCGGCCTGCACCTGCGTGACGGCGACCGGAACGCCGTAGAGCGTCTGCAAAAGCTCCGGCGTGAGCACCTGTCCCGGCAGGCCGAAGGCCAGCACCCGTCCGTCCTTCAGCGCCAATACCTTTGTCGCATAACGGAAGGCCTGATTCGGCTCGTGCGTGGAAAAAATGACGCTGTAGCCACCCGCCGACAGCGCTTCAACGCGCTGCATGACGCGGAAGCTGTTGCCATAGTCAAGACTCGCCGTCGGCTCGTCCATGATGAGCGTGTGCGCGTTCTGGATCAGCGCCCGGCCGAGCAGCATCAGCTGCCGTTCGCCGCCGGAGATGCGCATACACCCGCGCGAAGCCAGCGCGCCGATGCCAAGCTCGTCCAGAATCCGCTGCGCTGCGTTCGTCTGCTCCCGAGAGGGGCTGTCAAACGGCCCGAGCTGCGCGCCAAGGCCCATCAGAACGCTGTCGAGCACCGTATGGTCGAACGCCGGACTGTAGGACTGCGGAATATACGCAAGCTCCGCCGCCAGCGCGCGGCGGGAATAGTCCCGCACGTCGCGGCCCGCGATTTTGACGCTGCCGCGCTTCGGCTCCAGAAAGCCGAGCAGACAGCGGAACAGCGTGCTCTTTCCCACGCCGTTCGGGCCGAGCACGGCAATACGCTCGCCCCTGTCCGCGCAGAAGCTGACGCTTTTTAATACGTCCGCCTCGCCATAGGAAAACACAAGGTCAGATACCTCAAGCTGCATCCCGCGCGCCTCCCTTCACAATTAAATAGAGGAACAGCGGCGCGCCGACGAGGGCCGTGAGGATGCCGAGCGGAATTTCGCTCGTCGTGAGGCACCGCGCCAGATCGTCGACCAGCATGAGAAAGCTTGCGCCCAGCAGCATCGAGCACGGCAGCAGAAGCCGGGTGTTCTGTCCGACGAGCAGACGGCAGATGTGCGGGATCACGAGTCCCACCCAGCCGATCATGCCGCTGATGGAGACGCTGGCCGCCGTTGTAAGCGTCGCGCAGACGATGACGGCCAGCCGCAGGAGCTTCGTATTGACGCCCATGCTGCGCGCCTCAGCCTCGCTGATGGTCAGCAGGTTCAGCCGCCAGCGCAGGAAAAACAGCGGAATCAGGCCCAGCAGAATGGGATCCATCGCAAAATGCAGATCGTCCAGCCGCACAGCGGTCAGCGCGCCCATCAGCCAGTAGGTGATGGCGGGCAGCTGCTCGTTCGTGTCGGCGACCAATTTAATAAAGGAGGTTCCGGCGGAAAACAGCGACCCGACCATCACGCCCGCCAGCACCATCGCCAGATTCGAGCGCATCCGGCTCAGCCGCCCGACCAGATACGTCAGCCCCACCGCCGCAAGGCCGAAGAGGAACGAGCCTGCCGTGATGACGGCGTAGCTCGCGCCGAGCAGAATCGCCAGCGCCGCACCGAAGCACGCGCCGGTCGACGCGCCCAGCAGATCGGGCGACACCATGGGGTTGCGGAACATGGCCTGATACGACGCGCCCGCAGCAGAGAGCGCCGCGCCGATGAGCGCGGCGGACAAAATGCGCGGCAGGCGGATCTGGATGACGACGGAGGCCTCCTCCGGCGTCCATGTGGGCGCGAGGCGCAGATGCCCGCGCGAAACGCCCGACAGCGCCCGGTCCGCCAGCAGCCGCGCGGTCTGTAATGCCGAGACGCGGTACCAGCCCAGCAGGAACGACAGAAAAAAGACCGCCGCCAGCAAAATCAAAAGGATCAGGACACACCGCCTGCCCGTTTTTTCAGGTTTCATCAGCCTACTCCAAACAAAAGCGTTGTTTTTCATACCGTACCACCCTTTGCGTCTTCCTGTCAAGCAAAAGGCGCCGGATTTTATTCGGAATTGCCGAATCTTACAGAAAATCCGCCCCTGCGCGGGCCGGACGAGCTGAACAGGCAATATGCGTATTTTATTGCAGCATATGCATTGCGATTTCGTCCTCAATCAGCACGTTTACACTGCTTCAGATACTCTTCTCTTGTAATCATCATGTGGAGAAAACCGTCCTCCACGCCTAACTCCCGAAAGCCTGCCCTGCGATGGGTCTCCCATGCAGCGATTTCGTTCCGGGTGACCGCGAAGTCGTTATGGATTCTGGAAATGCTGCAATCACGGAACGCGTGATCCAGCATCAGTCTCAGCGCGGGAACGGCATAGCCCTTGCCCCGGAAGGGGGCATACATCACAATGCCCATATCCCACCAATCCTTTTCGGGCGTATAGTGGAAGTTCACATCGCCGATCCATGCGCCGTCTAGGCTGCGTTTGATGTAAGCATAGAAGCGCTCCGGCTCATTTCCTACCCAGCTATCGTACCAATCGGCAAGCGCCTTGTCCGGGCAGTCGATGCAGCCGGTGTCCCGATGGTAGCCCGCATAGGCAACATCCCAGCCCGCGTTGTAAGCCATCGTTTCCGGGTCAGCCATCATCTGCTGATAGAACCACAGATCTTCCCGCTTGGGGATGTACAGTTCAAGCTCTCGTGTAATATATGCCATAACGCGCCTCCGTATTTTTAGGATAATCTATGGTCGATCGTGTTTTATCATATTCTTATCACGCCATCAAGCGACGATACGCATGGCGGCTTCGAAAAATACCGCTGCTTCGTTAGACACGCGCTGTGTCCGGCGATTTTATAGACGGACAATTTATGGGGAGGCGACAATTTCTGCGCCTCTCGCAGAAGACCGCGCGATAAACCGCCGCAGACATTCGTTGATGCAAATATCTGCGATGGGCCAAAGTATTTATCGCGTATGCAGGACCTGCGCCGCCTGATCCGGGTAATCCGTGATCAGCGCGTCCGCGCCGACGCTGGCGAGATAGGCCATGTCTTCCTCGGCATTGACTGTCCAGTACTGAATGGCCAGATCATGCGCGTGGGCAAAGTTGATGACCGTTGTGGTGCCGAGGTTGATGCCGAAGCTCGACTCCGCGTCGCCGAACGGCAGCTGGAGCACGTCGTAGGAGCAGGTGAAATCCGTTTTGCCGGTCAAGGCGGCAAAGTAGAACTGCACGACCTCCGCCGGGCTGGCGCTGCGGTGCATGTCCGGGTAGTTCGCCGTGATGTAGTCCGCGACCTCATCGCGGAAGCTGCCGACGATGACGCGGTCGAGCAGATTTCGCTCGTTCAGCGTCGCATACAGCTGGTCTGCCGCGGCCAGACCGACCTCGCCGCCGTCCTTGATCTCAATAATGTACCGATAGTCCCCGGCAGAGGTCAGATAGTCCAGCACCTCGTCCAAAGACAAAATGCGCAGCTCGTCCGGCACGGCGTCGCCGTGTAAATCCGTATACGGCGTTTCGCCCGCGTCATTTACGAACTGCGCCGCTATGTTCAGATCCTTCAGCTCTGCCAGCGTCTTATCCCGGACAAGCACGTTTTCCGCTCCAAACACGGTCACGGCATCCGACACGCGGTCGAGCGTGGAATCATGCGAGAGCACCAGAACGTCGTCCGCCGTCATATGCAGGTCGAACTCGAAATAATCCACCTGCACATCCGGGTTTTCCGCACAGCCGCGGAACGCCGCCAGCGTCTCCTCCGGGAACTCGCCCGCGCCGCTGCGGTGCGCCGAGATCGCCGTTTCACCGGTGATGAACGGGTTGTTCGTTTCGTATTGCTTCAGATTTTTCGGATTCGAACGATGATGGAACTGCGCAATGCCGATAATTGCAATCACAACTACGATGCAGAGCAGCACGAGAAGGCTCCTGCCGATGACTTTTTTGACTTTCATGATGATTCTCCTGACTGTCATATTTGCATAATCTATGGTCAATCGCATTTTATCATATTTTCCGCCGCGCCATCAAGAGGCGATACGCATGATGGCTGCGAAAAATGCCGCAGGCTCGTTAAAACAATGCGGCATCCGCCGTACATCTGCCGGGCTCATACTCCCGTGTCAGCGGGCATATACTCCAATAGCATACACAGCCTGGAGGTGCCCGTATGACAGAGGACTTACTCACCAGAGCCAGAGAACTGGCTGTGTACATCATCGAGAACCGCGCCACCATCCGGCAGGCGGCAAAGCACTTCGGACTTTCCAAATCGACCGTGCATAAGGATCTTTCCGAGCGGCTGCCGTTGGCGAACCGCGCGCTGTATCTTTCTGTGCGGGAGATTCTCGACCAGAACAGGGCCGAGCGCCACATCCGCGGCGGTCTGGCTACGAGAAAGAAATATAAGGGGTTCTGAATCTTGTCGTTTTCCGGGCGTTTTCCCGTTTTTTAGGGGAAACGTCCGGCTTTTTATACAGCTTGCTAAAAATTTGTGAGTTTCGATAAAATTTTTTGAGAAATGGGTTGATTCTTTGGTGCGGAAGGTATATACTTGGAATCAGGAAACAACTCCACTCAACAACAACACAACGTTCAGGAGGCAAAGAGTCATGAAATATGGTCGTACATTCAATTTCTCCGCCGGCCCCGCAATGATGCCGGAGCCCGTGCTGGAGGAGATCCGCGACGAGATGATGAACTACCGCGGCAGCGGCATGTGCGTCATGGAAATGAGCCACCGTTCCCCTGTTTTCCAGCAGATCATCGACGAGGCAGAGCAGGATCTGCGCGACCTCATGGGCATTCCCGACAACTATAAGGTCCTGTTCATTCAGGGCGGCGCAACGCTCCAGTTCTCCATGATCCCGATGAACCTCATGAAGAACGGCAAGGCCGTCTACATCGAGACCGGCGCATGGTCCAAGAAGGCCATTGCGGAAGCCAAGAAGGTCGGCGAGGTCATCGTCGCCGCTTCCAGCAAGGACAAGAACTATACCTATGTTCCCGACTGCTCCGATCTGGATATCCCCGAAGATACCGATTACGTCTACATCTGCGAAAATGAGACGATCCATGGCGTGACGTGGAACAAGCTGCCCAACACCAAGGGTCATGTGCTTGTTTCCGACCAGTCCTCCATGTTCCTCTCCAAGCCCTGCAACGTGTCCGACTACGGCATGATCTACGCGGGCGTGCAGAAGAACGTCGGCCCCGCCGGCATGGTCGTCGTCATCGTCCGTGAGGATCTGATCCGCGACGATCTGAAGGATCTGCCCATTTATCTGCAGTACAGCACGCACGCAGGCGCAGGTTCCATGTACAACACCCCGAACTGCTGGGCCATCTACTGCTGCGGCAAGGTCTTCAAGTATCTGAAGAGCATCGGCGGCCTCGAAGAGATGCACAAGCGCAATCTCGACAAGGCGAAGGTCTTCTATGACTTCCTGGATTCCTCCAAGATGTTCAAGGGCACCGTCGAGCCTGAGTTCCGTTCCCTCATGAACATCCCGTTCGTGACCGGGTCTGCTGACCTCGACAAGGAAGTCGTCGCCGCCACCAAGGCAGCCGGCTATGACAACCTCAAGGGCCACAAGTCCGTCGGCGGCCTGCGCGCTTCCATCTACAACGCCATGCCCAAGGAGGGCGTGGAAGCGCTCGTCGAGTTCCTCAAGAACTTCGAAGCCAACTACGGCAAATAAGAAAACCTACAAGGCGCGGCATATCCTGTCGCGCCTTATTTCACAGAACAAATATAAGGAGATTTTATCATGCGTATTCTCGTAACTGATGGAATGGACAAGACCGCAATGGCGCAGCTGCGTGAGGCAGGCCACGAGGTCGTCGAGCAGTTCTATGCTCCCGAAGAGCTGGGCGCGGCCCTGCGTGAGTTTGACGCAGTCGTCGTCCGCTCCAAGACCAAGGTCCGCGCGAACCACATCGACGAGGCCAAGGGCGGCAAGCTGAAGCTCATCATCCGCGGCGGTGTCGGCGTTGACAACATCGACGTGAAGTATGCCGAGGCCAACGGCATCACCGTCAAGAACACCCCGAAGGCTTCCTCTCAGTCCGTCGCAGAGCTGGCCATGGGCCATATGTTCTCCTGCGCGCGCTACCTGTCCATCGCCGGACACACCATGCGCGAGGGCAAGTGGGAAAAGAAGGCATACGGCAAGGGCATCGAGCTGCAGGGCAAGACCCTCGGCATCGTCGGCTTCGGCCGCATCGGCCAGCATCTGGGCGTCATGGCCAAGGCCATCGGCATGACTGTCATCGCCTTTGATATCTTCCACATCCCCGGCATCGAAGAACAGCTGGGCATCCCCTATGTCGAGATGGACGAGCTGCTTGCCAAGTCCGACTTCATCTCCGTCCATGCCCCGGCAGTTGACGGCGGCGCACTGATTAACGCAGAGCGCATCGCAAAGATGAAGGACGGCGTGTGCATCATCAACACCTCCCGCGGCACCAACGTCGACGAGGCCGCTCTGCTGGCCGCGCTCGAATCCGGCAAGGTCCGCGCCGCCGGTCTGGACGTCTACGCTGACGAGCCTGCCTCCAACTCCGCGCTGTACTCCCATCCGATGGTTTCCTGCACGCCGCATATCGGCGCTGCCACCGTTGAGGCGCAGAAGCGCATCGGCGCGGAGATCGTGGACATTATCACGAATTTCGGCAAATAATTTCAGTCATTTCGCACAGGCATCCGCGCTTGTATTTCTGGCGCGGATGCGATATGATAATTCTGAGCAATCTGTAAAAGGATCGCAATAGATTGGTACAATTTTTTGAGGAGGATTTACCAAAATGAATGCTTATGTTGCCAGTGTCATCGACTATGTCAAGCAGGCACACGGGAATGAGCCTGAATTCGTTCAGACCGTAGAAGAGGTTCTCTCTTCCGTTTCCCCCATCATGGATGCACATCCCGAATACGAGAAGGTCGACCTTCTGAAGAGAATGGTCGAGCCCGAAAGAATGTTCACGTTCCGCGTCTGCTGGATGGATGACAAGGGCGAATACCATACAAACCGCGGCTGGCGCTGCCAGTTCAACGGCGCCATCGGCCCGTACAAGGGCGGCCTGCGCTTCCAGAAGAACGTTTACGAAGGCATCATCAAGTTCCTCGGCTTCGAGCAGACCTTCAAGAACTCCCTGACGGGTCTGCCCATGGGCGGCGCAAAGGGCGGCTCCGACTTCGATCCTGCCGGCAAGTCCGACGCGGAAGTCATGCGCTTCTGCCAGAGCTTCATGACCGCTCTGTACCGCTACATCGGGCCGGACATCGACGTTCCCGCGGGCGACATGGGCGTCGGCGGCCGTGAGATCGGCTACCTGTACGGCCAGTACCGCCGTCTGAAGGGCGTCTGGGAGAACGGCGTTCTGACCGGCAAGGGCATGACCTACGGCGGCTCCCTGATCCGTCCGGAAGCAACCGGCTACGGCGCAGTTTACTATTTGCAGGAAGTCCTGAAGCATGAGAACGACACCATCGAGGGCAAGCGTCTTGCCATCTCCGGCTACGGCAACGTCGGCTGGGGCATCATGAAGAAGGCTGCCGAGTTGGGCGCGAAGGTCACCTATTTCGCAGGCCCCGACGGCTATATCCATGATCCGGACGGCGTCGTCGGCGAAAAGCTCGACTTCATCCTCGAGATGCGCGCAAAGGATCCGATGCACTGCAAGCCGTATGCCGACAAGTACGGCGTGGAATTTGTTCCGGGCGAAAAGTGCTGGGGCGTGAAGGACGTTGATGTCTATATGCCCGCTGCGACCCAGAACGACGTGCGCATGGAGTCCGCAGAAAAGATCGCCGCTTCCGGCGTTAAGTATTACATCGAGGTCGCCAATATGCCGACCACGAACGACGCTCTGAACTATCTGCGCGCGCAGAAGCACATGGTCGTCGCTCCGTCCAAGGCTGTCAATGCGGGCGGCGTCGGCGTTTCCGGTCTTGAAATGAGCCAGAACTCCGAGCGTCTGGTCTGGACGGCTGAGGAAGTCGATGCGCAGCTGCACAAGATGATGAAGAACATCCACAAGGTCAGCGCAGAGGCTGCCGAAGAGTACGGCCTCGGCTACGATCTGGTTGCGGGCGCCAACATCGCCGGCTTCAAGAAGGTCGCACAGGCCATGTACGAGCAGGGCGTGTTCTGATCTATTTCCATTCCATACACAGCAGCCCCAGCGGTTTTCGCCGCTGGGGCTGTTCCATTCTTTTCAGTGCAGCACTGGCGCGGGAACGCAAAAGGCTCCCCTTTGCATAAAGGGGAGCCTTTTGCGCGTCTATGGCTTTATCTCCGGTCATTTCATCTGCGCGATATCGCAGACGATCTCGACGCACTTGTCAACGCCGAGCGTGCCGCTGTCGAGGCAGACATCGTAATTCTCGGCCTCGCCCCAGTTGCGGTTGGTGTAATGCTTGTAATAGACCTTGCGCTTGCTGTCCTTCTCCTGCAGGCGCTTTTCCATGGGCTTGCTCGTCTCGCCATAGCGTTCGCGCACGCGGGCGGCGCGGTGGGCCATGTCGGAGTGGATGAAAATGTGCAGGCAGTCCGGCTGATCCTTCAGGATGAAGTCGGCGCAGCGGCCGACGATAACGCACGGACCCTTGCTGGCAAGATCGCGGATGACGTTCGTCTGGCAGACGTAGAGCTTATCCGACACGGACATGGTATCGACCAGACCCATCGGGTGCGAGGAGACGGCAATATTAAACAGGAAGCTGCTGGTGACAGAGGCGTATTCACCGATCTCCTCGATGAACTCATGCGAGAAGCCGCTTTCTTTGGCGACCTTGTCGACCAGCTCCTTGTCATAATAGGGGATGCCGAGCTTCTCAGCCACCGCCTTGCCGATGCTTCGTCCGCCGCTGCCAAACTGGCGGCTGATGGTGATGACCTTATTTGTCATAGGAACTCCCCCTTTATTTTGGTGGCTTCATTATACCTGTCTCTTATACACATCTGACGCTGCCGACGATCTTACGCGTGTAG
>ENA-UBIJ01000097-UBIJ01000097.1-human-gut-metagenome-genome-assembly--contig:-NODE-97-length-50042-cov-9.949367_pt1 | contig 50042 bp, 45 predicted proteins | sample MGYA00244944_ERZ654876 | MGnify/ENA primary metagenome ERZ654876 (study PRJEB26926, sample SAMN06164748) | human gut metagenome | biome: ENVO:00009003; feature: ENVO:2100002; material: ENVO:00002003...
GCCGGGGATGCGGCGGAGGGGGTCATAGCGGAAGCGGCGGCAGCGGTGGTCGCTGGGGACGATGCCGCAGAACTGGCAGACCATCGTTTCATCGTCAATTTTCCCCGCGAACTGGCAATAGGTACAGTAGCGGTCGATCTTCTTACGGAACAGCATGGGGCAGCAGCCTTTCTTTGATGTTTGCCCCCATTATACACGCTTTCCGTGCAAATTGCTATGGTACTTTTTGCGAAAAAGCAGCAGGCTCACCGAGCACAGCAGCAAAGACGCCGCTCCCGCCGTTTCCGGGCCTTGCGTGCCGGAAAAGGCGGCGGCGGGCCAGCTTTCCGCGTGCAGCAGCGGCGCGGCGATGAGCGTAAGCGTGCAGGAAAGCACGGCCTGAAGCGCCTTGCACGGCAGGAGCAGCCTCCCGGTCAGGCCGTGCTCCTGCACGGCGGCGCGGCTCTGCGCCAGAACGCTTACGCCGCCGAAGGACAAAAGCGCCGACGCGATGCACAGCTTCCATTGAAGCGCAAGCGCGCAGTCCGCCAGCGCCGCGCAGCCCGCGGACAGCTCCAGCGATCCGAGAACCAGCGGCAGCGCCTCCGGCGGCAGAAATCGGCCCGCGGCAAGCAGAAAATAGCGGGTGAGCACGGAAAAAACCGTGATAAACATACAGATCTGGATTGCGCTCATCCCCGCGCGGCGCACCGATTCGGAAAAGGCTGCGGCAAAGGATTCCGGCTGCGGCGGCTTCGCGACGGCTTTGGCGGGCGCGTACTGTTTTTTCGCGGTCAGACGGCAGACGAGCACGGCAGAGACGATCTGCACCGCGTACAAAAATGCGCCTGCCGCCGCGCTTTTGAAGACCGCGCCGCCGAGTACGCCGAAGATGAACGACGGCCCCGCCTGATTGCAGACGGCAAGCGCGCGCTCCGCATTCGCTCCGGACAGCTCTCCTCGCGCGTAAAGCGTACCCGCCGCCTGCGCGCCGGCCGGATAGCCGCCGAGAAGCCCCAGCAGAAACGCGCTGCCCGCTGCGGGCGGCAGGCGCAGGAGCTTTGCCGCCGCGCCTCCGAACCGCGCGGAGAGCCGTGCGGAATAGCCAAGCAGCAGGAACAGATTGCTGCACACAAAAAACGGAAACAGCGACGGCAGGATCACCCGCCCGCAGAGCGTGAGCGCGCTTCGCACGCCGTCCGCTGCAGCCTGCGGCAGCGCGATGAGCAGAACGAACGCCGCAAGAAGCGCAAGCGCCTGGAATAGCTTTTTCATGCCTCTCCCCTCCTCTGGATAAAAACCTATGCAGCGGTGGAAAGAATTAGTCTTTTGGGCATAAGCATATAGCAAACGAAAAACAGGAGGCGCTGCTGGTTGAAAAAACTGCGTTCGTATCTGGCCGCTGCATCTGTGCGGCTGGGGCTGCCGATGGATATTGCCGCGGGGCTGCCGCATCTGGAGGTCAACGGGTTCCGGGAGTGCTCGGTCGACCGGCACACCGGGATTCTGGAATATAACCGGGAGCGGATCGTGATCGGGCTGAACATCGGGAGCCTGACCGTCGTGGGAAGCGGGCTGGAGATCCGGCAGATGCACCGGGAACGGCTGACGATCATCGGGCAGATTGACTGTCTGACCTACGGTGAGGGAGGTCTGCGCGGATGTGGCGGGTGATCTGGTTTTTTCTCGGCGTGTCTCGGCTGTCCATCACGGGAGCAAGCCCGGAATGGTGTATGCAGCGGCTGGCAAAGGCGCGCATCGCATTCCATTTCTGCGCAAAACCGGACGACTTTACCGCCGAGGTCTGGATCCTGCGGCGGGACGAGGCGCGCGCGGCGCAGCTCGTGCGCATGGACGGGTGCGACTGTGCGGTCATAGAGCGCGGCGGCTTTTCCACCGTGTTCGGCGGGCTGCGGAAGCGGCCCGCGCTGCTTATTCTGCTGGCAGCGGCTATCACAGCGGGGATCGTTGTGCCGAAATATGTTTTTTTCTACGAAGTCGAGGGAAACGAGGCTGTCCCGAGCGCGCAGATCCTGCGGGAGCTGCTGGAGCTTGGCGTGGGGTTCGGGACATATGGGCCGTCGATCAAGCCGCAGGAGCTGAAGAACCAGATGCTGCTTCGCATTCCGAAGCTGCAGTGGCTGACGGTGCAGCAGAGCGGTATGTGTGCGCGCGTGGTCGTGCGGGAACGGCCAGACAAGGCTCCGGTGCTCGACCGAAAAGTGCCGACAGATGTAATCGCCTCGCGTGCGGGCGTCTTAACGCGCGTGGAGGCTGTGGCCGGGAACTGTCTCTGCGCGCCGGGGCAGGCTGTTGCGGGCGGAGAGCTGCTGGTATCGGCGTACACAGACTTCGGGTTTAAAACGCAGGTGACAGCGGCGCGGGCGGAGATCTACGCCGAGACGGTCCGGCAGGCCGTGTGCGTCCTACCGGAGGCGGAGCAGATCAAGACGAACCGCACGGCTCCGCGCTATGCGGTCAGTCTGCTTGTCGGACGGCGGCGCATTTCGCTTTTCGGCGCGGACGTACCGGAAGGATTTTACGAAAAAGAGACAAAAACGCGGGTTCTGACGCTCCCCGGCGGGTTTTCTTTGCCTTTGGGGATTGCAATTACAAGAATTTGTGAGTATGATACAAGAGAAGAAACATTGCGGGCGCAGGACGCGGAAGGCAGGCTTCTGGAGCTGGTGCAGGCGGATGCCATGCGGGATATGATCGCCGGAAGCATCAGGAGCAGCTCTGTCCGGACGGAGCAGTCCGGCGGGTGTATCCGGCTGTATGCCAGTCTGCGGTGCGAGGAAATGATCGCACGTATGCGGCCCGCAAGCCTAAAGGAAGCGATTGAATGACAGAACGAACCATCAATGCAGAACGTGTCGAGCAGCTGATCGACGTTTTCGGCTCCTTCGACGAAAATGTGCGCCGGATCGAAGATGCCTTCGGCGTCAAGATCACGAACCGCAACAACGAGCTGAAGGTCACGGGCGACGAGGAGGCTGCCGACAAGGGGTGCCGCGCAATTGAAGCGCTGCTGGCGCTGTCAGCCAAGGGCGAGGAGATCGACGAACAGAAGGTGCGCTACCTCATCAATCTCGTCAACACCGGAAACGAGGATCAGGTCAGCAAAATGGCCAAGGACGTCGTCTGCGTGACGGCCAAGGGGCGGCCCGTCAAGGCCAAGACCATCGGCCAGCAGAATTATCTCAAGGCCATTGAGAAAAACACCATCACCATTGGCGTCGGCCCCGCCGGTACGGGCAAGACGTATCTGGCCGTGGCGGAGGCAGTCGCGGCGTTCCGCGCAAAAACCGTCAACCGCATTATTCTGACGCGGCCCGCTGTGGAGGCCGGCGAACGGCTTGGCTTCCTGCCGGGCGATCTGCAGAACAAGGTAGACCCCTATCTGCGGCCATTATATGACGCGCTGTTCGATATGCTGGGGCCGGAGACGTATGGAAAGTATCTTGAGCGCGGAAATATCGAGGTCGCGCCGCTGGCCTATATGCGCGGGCGGACGCTGGACGACAGCTTTATCATTCTTGACGAGGCACAGAACACCACGCGGGAGCAGATGAAAATGTTCCTGACGCGCCTCGGCTTCGGCTCGAAGATCGTCATTACAGGCGATATTACGCAGATCGATCTGCCGGGCGACAAGGTCAGCGGTCTGAAGGAGGCCATCCGGGTGCTGGACGGGGTCGAGGATATCCAGATCTGCCGTCTTACGCCTGCGGATGTGGTGCGGCACGTGCTGGTGCAGCGCATCGTTGCGGCCTATGACAAATATGAAAAGAACCGGCTGCCGGACGAACGCGCCCGGACATTTACAAAGAAGCCGGACTGGAAGAGGGAAAAGAAATGAAGCATCGCATTGTCATCCGCTGCGAGGGCCGCAGTCTGCGTGATTTTGCGCTCAAGCAGCAGATCTCCAAATGTATCACCGCCGCGCTGGCCCATCAGGGCGTCAACACCCCATGTGAGATCAACGTCCTTGTGACGGACGACGAGGGCATCCGCGCCATCAACAACGCATACCGCAAGATCGACAAGGCGACGGACGTGCTGTCGTTCCCGATGTTTGAGCTGACGGCGGGGCAGCTCCCCGCGTCGTGGGAAGCATATAAAGACCCGGACACCGGGCTTGTGCCGCTGGGCGACATGGCCATCAGTCTCGAACGGGCCAGACAGCAGGCCGCTGAGTTCGGCCACAGCGCCCGGCGCGAGGTCGGGTATCTGACCATCCACTCCATTCTGCATCTGCTGGGCTACGACCATGTGGACGAAGGGCCGATGAAAAAGCAGATGCGTGCCGCCGAAGAGGCCATTCTGGCCGAAATTGAACTGCCGAGATGATGGAGCAGAATCTTTTTATCCGCCGCGCTGTAGTCACGGATGCGGAGTTGCTTGCCGAGACCCGGCGCAGCGCATGGGACGCGACGTATCGTGGAATCTATCCGGATGCATGGATCGACGAATATGATCTTGCTGAACAGACGCAGCGGGAACGGGCGAGGCTGGAGCAGACAGATTATATGGCATATCTGGTCATGGACGGCGGCCAGTGTGCAGGCTATTTCAGCTATGGCGCGGCAAGCCACGGTGGCTATAAGGACTTTTCTTTTTGCCTCAATTCTCTGTACCTGCTGCCGCCGTACCAGCATATGGGCCTGGGTCGACGCATCTTTGCACAGGTGCGTCAGGCCGCGCGGGAACGGAAACTGGACAGTTTTTTCTGCGGCTGCAATGTACATAATCTGCCCGCACGGCGCTTTTATGAAAAAATGGGCGGCGTGGTCGGAGAAATTGATGACGGACATGAGAATCTGGCCGAGGACCAGATGTATTTTGAATTTTGCACAGGAGAACAGATATGAAAACCAAAACAGCGATGATCACGATCGCCGGGCGGCCGAATGTCGGCAAGTCCACGCTTGCCAACGCGCTCGTCGGCGAGAAGATCGCCATCGTATCCCATAAACCCCAGACCACCCGCAACCGCATCTGCGCCATCGTCGACCGCGGCGATACGCAGCTGGTGTTTATCGACACGCCGGGCTTCCATCGACCGCGCACAAAGCTGGGCGATTATATGGTCAACGTCGTCAATCAGTCGGTCGCCGACGTCGACGCCGTCATTCTGCTGGTTGAGCCGATCGCAAACGTCGGCCCGCAGGAGCAGGAGCTGATTGAGAAGATCAGGGAAGCAAAGGTTCCGGCCATTCTGGTCATCAACAAGATCGATACCGTGGAAAAGGAAACGCTGCTGCCGGTCATCGCGGCCTATAAGGATCTGCTGGACTTTACGGACGTCATTCCCATCAGCGCAAAGTGGCACGACGGGCTGGACAGCCTGATGCAGGTCTGCGAGGGCTTTGCACAGCCGGGGCCGTTCATGTTCCCGGAGGGCATTTCGACCGATATGCCCGAAAAGCAGGTCATGGCCGAGATCATCCGCGAAAAGCTGCTGTGGAACCTCGAAAAGGAAATTCCGCACGGCACGGCGGTCGAGATTACAAAATTCTCTGAGCGCGACGACGGCATCATTGATCTGGACGCGACGATCTACTGCGAAAAGGCCAGCCACAAGGGCATTATCATCGGCAAGAACGGCCAGATGCTCAAGAAGATCAGCTCGGATGCACGCAAGGACTGCGAACGCTTCATGGGCACGAAGGTCTTTTTGCAGACCTGGGTACGCGTCAAGGAAAACTGGCGCGACAGCGATTTCATGATCTCGAATTTCGGCTACCATAAGAATTGACGAAAACAACAGGCGCTCCGCAGAAATCGGAGCGCCTGTTGTTTGCTTATCGGCCGGATAATTCGACGGCGTGGCGGATGAAGGAGAGGGGCGGGACCCTCTTGGGGAGCTTTGCGCGGAAGCGCATCTGCGGCGTGCGGGGTTCAAGGAGCGGAACACCGTCCAGATCCTCCATCGGCGGCACCTGCCACGAAAATGGGCGCAGATCCGGGCCGACGACCTCGACGGTATCCCCTGCCGCAAATTTGTTGCGCAGGCTGAGGACCGCGTTTCCCTCCGCGTCGCATTTCTCAACGACGGCGCAAATCTGCCACTCGCGCAGATAGCGGGAGTTCTCCGTAAACTGGCCGGGCTGGCCGTAGTAAAAGCCGGTAGAATAATGGCGGTGCGAGACGTGCTCGACCTCGTCGCGCCAGATCCTGTCCGGTGTGCGGCCTGCCCACACGTCGTCGAGCACGTGGCGGTAGGCTCCGGTGACGATGGCGGCATAATAGGCCGATTTGGCGCGGCCCTCGATCTTCAGGCAGTCGATCCCGGCGTCGCATAGCTCGTCCAGATGGTCGATCATGCACATATCGCGGGAATTCATGATGTACGTGCCCTTTTCATCCTCGAAGACGGGGAAATATTCGCCGGGGCGCTTTTCCTCCATCAGCGCGTACTGGTACCGGCAGGGCTGGGCACACTGGCCGCGGTTGGAGTCGCGGCCGGTCATATAGTTGCTGAGCAGGCAGCGGCCAGAATAGGACACGCACATGGCCCCGTGGCAGAACGTCTCAAGCTCCAGCTCCGGCGAGACGCGTTCGCGGATGCCGAGGATCTCCCGCAGGCTCAGCTCCCGCGCAAGCACAACGCGGCTGGCGCCGAGATCGAACCAGCTCTGCGCGCAGGCGTAGTTTGCGACCGACTGCTGCGTCGACACGTGGCGCTGGCAGTGCGGGGCGTATTTCCCGGCCATCATGAACGCACCGAGATCCGCGAGGATCAGCGCGTCGACGCTCGCCGCGTCCAGCTGCTCAAGATAAGCCGGGAGCGCGGCGGCTTCGTCGTTGCGCGGCATGATATTGACCGTGCAGTGCACCTTCACGCCCGCGTCATGCGCAAGCTTGATCGCCTGCGGCAGCTCGTCCGGGGCAAAGTTGGCGGTAAACGAGCGCATACCGAAGCTGGTTCCGGCCAGATAGACCGCATCCGCACCGTAGGCAACGGCCATGCGCAGCTTTTCCATATCCCCCGCTGGGCATAAAAGCTCCGGTTTGCGTCTATCCATCTGTCTGGTTCTCCGTATCTGCGGTACCGCCGGTCTGGTCGGCTGCTCCATCCCCTGTGCCGGTCTGCTGGTCTTCCTCTTCGTCCTTGCCCGCGAGCTCGTTCAGGAAGTTCTGATGCTCGTAATACGTCTCGGAGAAGTGGTGCACACCGGTCGTATCCAGCGCATAGAAATAATATTTCGTCTCCGCCGGGTAAAGCGCGGCACGGATGGAATTCATGCCGGGATTTGCGATCGGGCCTGCGGGCAGGCCAGCGTTCGTGTAGGTGTTATAGGGGCTGAGAACGCCCTTGTCTGCGTTGGACAGGATCTCCTTGCGCTCGGCAAGCGCATACTGGATGGTCGCGTCGATCTCCAGGCAGGGATAGAGCTTGCTGCACAGGCGGTTATAGATGACGGAGGCGATCGTTGCGCTTTCCGACGTTCTGGCCGTCTCCTTTTCGACGAGGGATGCGACCGTGATAAGGTCGTAGAGCGAAAGCTTGGCGTCCGTGATCTCCGTTTCGGTGAACGCATTCTCCCGCATACGCTGGGCAAGGCGGTCGTTCAGCGCGTCCAGCGCGTCATAGAGGTCGCTGGTGAATTTGTTGTCGAAGTTGCGCAGGAATTTGTCAATGACGTTCTCCGGGTCGTCTCCCATATAGAACTGGTAGGTATCCGGGAAGAGATAGCCCTCCAGCCGGTTCTCGCTGCCGTAGGGGATCTCCTGCAGGAACGCATAGTCGAATTCATAGGTCGACGCGGCGTTCGCCAGATCCTGATACGAGCAGACGCCGTTTTCCTCCAGCAGACGGAAGATATCCTCGCACTCGTAGCCTTCGGGGATGGTGATCTCCACGACAGAGCGGTCGGGGCTGGCCTCGACCATATTGCTGACAAGCGCATGATAGTCATAGCGGCTGTTGAGCGAATACGTACCCGGCTCAATGGTGCGCTCGGCGTGGGTGGCCCAGCAGTACAGCTTGAAAAGCGTTTCCGAACGGACAAGGCCACTGTCCCGCAGTTCCTTTGCGATCTGCGAGATCGTCGCGCCGTCTGCAATGGTGACGGTCACCTCTGCGTCCGGCTTGGTCAGGGACAGCACATCGTCCGCGCAGCGCCACGCAAACACGGCAAGCAGCACTGACGCGGCCAGCACGCAGCACACATACAGCAGCACCCGGATGCCGGACGGCAGCCGTCCGTGCTTTTTTTCCTCCGCCGGTTCCGGCTCCTGCGGCTGCTGGTCGACGGTCAGATCCGCGTATTCCTCCGGGATCTTCGGCTCGAACAGCGGAGGCATATTGGGCGTCTGCTTCTGCGGCTGCGTCTCCTGCTCCAGCTCGGCCTCGGCCTGCGTTTTGGCCTGCTCTTCCTCATCCTTGTCGTTCATCATCGCGTCGACGCGCGCAAGATCGTCCTTGACGGACGCAAGCAGCTCGTCGAGCGAAAGCGATTCCAGACTTTTTTCCAGCCCGCCGTCTTCCGGCGACTGCCCGTCCGGACGCTTATTCGGGGTCAAATCTGCCATGTGTTCCTCCCTTATGCGCGGTAGACAATGTCGGAGGCAACCTGACGGGCCGTATCCTCACCCTTGAGCGCCCGCAGGCAGGCGAGGCCGAATTCGTCGGCAGAGCCGGCTGCGCGGCCGGTGATGATGTTCCCGTCCTGCACTGCGCCGCAGGGGATCATCTTTGCCGCGTCCATCTGATCTTCCAGACCGGGGTAGCAGGTCGCTCTGCGGCCGTCGGTGATGTGGAGCGACGCGAGGATGGTCGGCGCGGCGCAGATAGCCGCGATCAGGCAGTTTTTCTCATACGCAAGGCGGATGAAATTCATGGCCGTTTCGCTTGCCAGGATCGAATGCACGCCGCCGAGTCCGCCCGGCAGGAGCACCATATCGGTGTCCGCCAGCTTCATCTGCTCAACGGTGCAGTCCGCCTGCACCGAAATGCCGTGGCCGCCCTCGATCAGCGTCCCGCCGATCCCGGCAAAACGAACCTCCGCGCCTCCGCGCCGCAGAATGTCGCACGGCGCAATTGCTTCCATCGGCTCAAAGCCCTTACCCAAGATGATATATACCATGGTATCACACTTCCTTCAAACTTGATTTTACACGTGCATACAATTCCTCGTGGATATCCTCGATGGAGCGGAGCTTTCCGTCCCGGACGCACGAAACGCGCGTCCAGCCGAAATAATCCGCCGCCTGCTGCGCGACCTCGCGGCATTTGTGCAGGTACCCGTCGTCGCGCTCGTGGATATCGGCCTTCGTGCTGGTGTCGCTCTCGCGTCTGCGCATGAGCGTCTCGGCGATCTCGACCGGCATATCGAGCCACAGGACCAGGTCCGGCTTCGGCAGGCCCATGCGGTTGAATTCCAGATCATAGAGCCACGAGAAGAACTCCTCCCGCGCCTTTCCCTCCAGCTTGCCGCCCTGGTGGACAGCGTTGGAGGTCGTATAGCGGTCGGACAGGATCAGCCCGCCCGAGGCATAGTCGTTTTTCCACACGCGCTGATAGGACGCAAAGCGGTCAACGGCATAGAATGTGGAGGCCGCGTAGGCGTTGACATCGTTCGGGTTCTCGCCGAACTCGCCGTTCAGGTACATCCGGATGAGCGCTGACGACGGCTCCAGATACTGCGGAAATTGCAGACGGCGGAATGAAACGTTCTCGTTTTGCAGGCGCTTTGTCAGAAGCGCAAACTGCGTCGACTTCCCTGTTCCGTCGGTTCCTTCAAACACGATCAGTTTTCCCATATTGCTTACCCTCTTATCCGTTTGCCAAGCACGGCGAACAGGTATTTTGGCAGCCGGAGCATCCGTCCGAACCGCTTCGGCTCCTTGATGAGCCGGTAGAGCCACTCAAGATTGCAGCGGATCATCCACTTTGGAGCGCGCTTGACCGTGCCCGCGAAGCTGTCGAGCGAGCCGCCGAGGCCGATCATAAGCTTGATATGCAGCTCGTCCAGATGATTTTTCATAAACAGCTCCTGCTTCGGCGCGCCGAGGCAGACGAAGAGTACATCGGGCTTTGCGGCATTGATCTTCTCGATGACCGGTGCTTCATCCTTGAAATAGCCGTCATTCATGCCGCAGATGTACAGCTTCGGGTGCTTTTCTGTCATTTTCTGCGCGGCAAGCTCCGCAACGCCGGGCTTGCTGCCGAGCAGGAACAGCCCGCCGCCGGTCTTTTCGAGGATGGACAGCAGGCGGTCGGCAAAATCGACGCCCGCGACCTTCTGCTTCAGCGGCGTTTTGAGAAGCTTCGACGCGAGCACAACGCCTGCGCCGTCCGGCAGGACGAGATCGGCGCCGTTGATGAGCGCGCGGAGCGTTTCGTCGTGCAGCGCCTCATAGGCGATCTCGGCGTTCGGGGTCACGGCATAGCAGGTCTTTTGGCCCGCAAGGATCTGTTCCGCGCGCGCAGAGGCCTCGTCCATCGTGACATTATCAAATTGCAGCCCCATGATATCCAGTTTCATGTGCAGGCATACCTCACCAATTTAGAATTCATCTATCATCTTAGCACATATTTCCGCATTTGTCCACGCAATTTCGGGTTCAATTTCCCCGCGCGGTGTTTCACATACGGGCGGTTTTGCATAAACTGTTATGAAAGCGAAGCGTGAACGACCCTGTTTCGGCCACGCGAACCTTTACGATATCATATATAGGAGGTCATCCGAATGTCTGAACCTGCACAGACGGGCAAGACCTGTGATCTGCGCGGCATCCGTGAAGCGGTTTGTGTGCATACGGGGAAAATCACAGACAGCTGTCTCGCCAAGGACTGCATTGAGGATCTGCGCGTGTACTTAACGGTCGACTCCCAGCAGACGCTCGACTGCGCGGCAAGCGCAAAGGCGCGGTATGTGGAGCTGCTCTTTACTCAGGTACAGGTGGAGCCGGTTCCCTACTCCTCCGGCTATTTTACGGTCGACGTAACGTTCTATTACCGCGTCATTGCCGACGCGACGCTCTCGGCCGGACGCACGAATACCGTCACGGGCCTTGCCGTGTTCTCCAAGCGGCTGGTTCTGTTCGGCGGGGAAACGAGCGCACGCATTTTCTCCAGCCGGGACGATCTGACGTGCCTTTGTAAGAAGTCTTTGCAGTCCGTCTCGCTGCCGCGGGCCATTGCGGAGACGGTCGACCCGATCATCCTCGGCTCGCGCGTGATGGAGGCGTGCAACTGCTGCTGCCAGAACGAAGCCTCGCCCGCCATCCCGGAGGCGCTGCTGGGCTGCTTCGACGAGCCGCTGGTGCTGACCGGCGAATGCAAGCGCCTGCTTGTCACGATTGGACAGTTCTCCATCGTCCGGCTCGAACGCGACACGCAGCTGCTCATCCCGACGTTCGACTACTGCGTTCCGTCGAAGACCTGCCCGCCGGTGGGCGGCACGAGCACGGAAAGCCCCTGCGAGGTCTTCAGCCAGATCGATTTCCCGATGGACGCGTTCTTCCCCGGGAAAAACGAACCGTGCATCAAGCCCGAAGACAGCTGCACCGGCTGCAGCAGAACCAAATAAGCAACCGCGCCCCGGCTGCCGTCAGGCAGCCGGGGCACAGCTTTTTTGTGGAAGCGTCTGTTAGGGGCCGGCGACTCTGTCGGCCCGATAAATGTTGCGAATTCGCCGCAAATTCACGAAAAACACTGTATTCTGCGGGTGGACAGAGTCGTCCGCCCCTAGGGTGCAGTCACGAATTCGCATTGGGCTTCCGCTTTTCGCAGCTGTCTGCCGCTCTGCCTCTCAGGCACTCAGCGGCAGATGCGGTCCAGACGGGAGAGGTCTTCTTCGAGGTAGCTGGAGGCCGGGAGGGAGAAATCGAAGGTCATGCAGTCGCCTTTATCGGGCAGGCGGGGCTGCGTCAGGGCTTCGCTGAGGCGGCGGATGGTCAGGGCGGCTGAGAACACGCGCTGGTGCTCGCGTTCAAGCGCGCGGAGGATCTGCATGGCGTTTTCCAGCGCCGTTTTTGAAAGGCCCCGGATGCTCCCTTCCGTCACGTCGAAGAAATAGCCGGGATAGACATACGGCAGGATCATATTGACAGACGGGAGCATCCGCTCCTTCTGCCTGCGGCCCGCGACGCTATCGCCGCCGATAAAGGGATAGAGCAGACTCTCCGTGACCCAGTAATGGAGATTCGGAATAAAATACTCGCACTCGGCCCGCCTGCCCTGCACGCGCATCAGATCGCGGCCATAGCCGGACATGACGGCGACGACAATGCGGTCAACGGCAAGCTGCTCCTGCCGGAAGACGCGGTCGAGCTTTTCGATGCGGTAGCCCTTGTGCAGCAGATCGTCGACCAGAATAATGGGCCGGTGGAACGAGCGCAGCGTGCGGACCTGTCCCGGCAGCGGAGAATAATCCGGGTATTCCTCGATCGTGAAGCTGCGCACATCGGGCGCGTAGCATTTTTCGACGTGGAGCGTCTTCGTGACCGTATTGGGCACGATGGCGTCCGCAAAAATTTTCCCGTAGGGCACGCACATATACGGTCCGAGCTGCCAGACGCCCTCGGGCACGTCCTGCACGCCGTTCATGCGCTCAATGCGTTGGGCAATGGCCTGATTGAGCATTTCTGTGTCGAAGCACAGAAGGAGCTTGCCAGGGAACATGGCGCTGAGCGCCATGCGTAGGCGGGGCCGGGTCTGCAAAACGGCCTCGCGCACAGCGGGTGCGTCGCGGTGCGGGGGCTTGATGCAGAGCATGGCGTCCTGCAGGAGCATGACGGGGTTGCGCATATCGACATAATAGATGCCGTCTGCGGCCTGTGTAAAGCCGAGCTGGCGCAGGGCGCTCTGCAGCTCCGTCTGGTCTTCCCCACAGCGGCAGAGCGCATAGGTGTGCCCCTGCTCAAGACTTCTTGCAAGCAGCTCGTTGAGGAGCATCCGCAGCGCGTCCTCCCCCTCGGCCTGCGCCGCGTCAACGAACAGGATCTGGCCGGAGGCGTGCTGGCGCACATAGCTGCACGCGTCCAGAGAGCCGAGCGCGTCATACAGATCGTCCAGCAAAATCGTATGTCCCGCCGCCCAGCCGAGCAGACGCGCAGGTCTTGCCAGCAGAAGCGCCGCGCGGGGCGCTTTTTTGCCCCGCATACAGGCCCGGACGGCTTGCGGGAGCGTTTGCTCGTCCTGCGTGACATTTCGGAAATAGAGCGCTTCGCGCCGCAGCACGTCCTTCTGCTCCGGGGAACGGACGTACAGGCCGCATTCATAAATATACGTCTGCACGACCGGCGCAACGAGCATGGAGATATCAAGGTTCTGGTCGACCGAGGCGCGGATGCGCGTCGAGCTGACCGTCTCATAAAACGGCGGCAGCGACAGAAGCAGGAGCTTTCCCCGGATGATCGAGGCCAGCGCCGCGCGGTCGGCACTGCCGTCGCGGCAGAAGATGATGTGGTCATAGTCCGCAGCTGTGCCGGGCTCTGTGTGCTTGTACGCCGAGGCGTTGGCGATCACGTCGCTGCCCGCGACAAGATAGACGTCTCTGCCCGGAAACAGCTGCCGCAGACGGGCAAGATCGTCCGGCATGGCGATGTTGACGGGGATCTCGTCGGGGAACAGATACGTGTCCCACTGGTCGGCGGTCGAGATGGAAACGATGCGGCGGCGCAGGAGCTTGGGGAGCGTTTTCTTGCTCCACGAGAACTCGTCGACGGCCAGATAGACCTCGAAGCCGCGTGCGCGGATCTCCTGCACGATCTGCTTATGGCCGACGGAAAACGGGTCGAACGTGCCGGGGAAAAACGCGGCGGGTTTTTCCGGCGGGAAGCGGAACGGCCCCTCCAGCAGCTCCTGCCGGACGGTATAGCGGTACAGATGGTTGAGCATGGCCGCGCAGTTGAAGAATGTCAGCTGGCCGGTGCGCGGTTCTGCCAAAAGCGTCAGGAGCTTTTTGTGCAGACGGACGAAAATATCATGCTTTCTGGCAAGGGAAAGCTGGTCGCGGCCGAAAATATCGCGGCAGAGGACGGCCAGCGCCGTCTGGTGGATCGTCTCGTCATAGTGGGAAATGCCGGTGAGGATGAGGCCGAGGATGTGATCAGCGATCTGCGCCTCCTGCTCCGGCAGCACATTCAGCGCCTCGCCGAGCGTAAACAGCGCCACGCGTGCAGGCCGGATGGACGCGCCGCAGGCAAGCTTTCCGATAGACTCTACAGACTCGCCCAGCTCCTTTTCCGGCAGCAGGCACAAAAGCCTTCCCAGATACGGCGGGATGAAGCGCGAGATCTGCTCCTGCCCGGATTCCAGCTCGCGCGTCAGGTCGATGCCGATCTCGTTGATCTGGTCGACGAGCAGATCGGGGGCCACAGAAAGCAGCGCGTTGCCCGCCGCCTCACGCACGGGAAGATGCTCGCTGACGCAGAGCAGATTGGAAAAATGCAGCGCCGTGTGGAACGCCGTCTCCGGGTGCGTCCGGACATATTCCAGCAGCATATTGATCTGCGTGAGCTTGACCGTCCAGTGGACGGCGTTTTTCAGGTTGCTGAGGTGGATCTGCGAGACGGTCCGCGCGTCCAACGCCGCGAACGGCTCCGCCAGCAGCCTTGCTTTGAGCCAGTCGTGGGCCAGATGATCCTCCCAGCGCGGCGCGTACTGCCGCACGGCGGCGCAGACGGCCGGCCGCAGGCCCTGCTCGGCGTGGGTCAGGCGCAGGAGCATATGCAGCGTGATGATATCCAGCTCCGGGTTTCCCGTGCCGAGCATGGCGGCAAGGCGGGCGGACAGCTCCGGCAGCTCCTTTTTTGGCAGATAGCGGCACGGCACATGGCACAGCGCGTCGACCAGCACGAACCGGTCTTCGTCCCGCGCCTCGGTCAGCGCGTTCAGAAGCGGCTTGACCAGCGGCCCGGCCTCCTTTTCCTCGCAGGAGGCAAACAGGCTCTGGCAGATGGTCTTGAGCGAGTTGGAGATGCGCAGCGCGTGCTTGCTGGAAATGCGGTAATCCGGGTGCAGACAGAGGCCGATATAATGTGTCCAAAGCTCGGCAGATTCCGACAAAAGCGCCATCACGGCGGGCGGCATCTGGCCGTCCTTCGCAGAAAGCGGCCGCTCCTTGCGGTAGCGCGGGCCGGCATTCGCAAGAATTTTGCCCATGATGCGCCCGGCGATGCGGCGCACGTCGCCGTCCGGGTGCATGAGAAGCTCATACAGGAGCACAAGCGTCTTGCGCTTGTTGGTCTTGGTCATATAGGTGCTGTATTCCTCCAGCAGGCGCAGGTACATTCGGATCCGCTGGAGATTTTTTTCGCCCTTGGCCTGTTCGAGCAGCTGCTCGAGCGTCTGGTCGGTCGAGAGCGTGTGCATGAGTCGGATGGAGCCGTCCAGCGTCAGGTCGCGCAGCGCCTGAAGCGCCTGCTCCGCGTTCATGAGCGATGGATCCTTTGTCTCTTGCGGCAGAAGCTCGGTTTCCGTCAGCTCCGGGCTGACGCCGCGGCTTCGGAGCAGATTTTCAAAATCGCTCAGCTTGTGATAGACGTTCTGGTAGCGGAGCGTCTTTTCCGGCGTCATGTCGGCCAGCTTGCAAAAGATCATCTCATACGCATCCTTGAGCGAATAGATGCGCATACGCTCCTTTTCGCCGGGCGCTCTCGTGCCGCGGACGCGGAAATCCGCGTAGATGAGAAGCAGAGACTCGATGGGCAGGTTTTCAAATTCCAGATCCCAGGTGGAGTGGTTGGCGGAGATGTAGCCGATCTCCTCCATGTCATGGCGGCTGAACCACTGCCAGGTGTAATAATAGTGCAGATAGGCAATGCGGCTCAGATCCTCGCCCCGGCAGCCGAATTTTCCGATGTCATGCCCCAGCGCCGCCGCGCTGACCAGCGGCAGGTCGACCGGGAACCCGGCCTTTTTCGCGAGAATGGCCGTGTGCAGAGCGATATTGTGGACGCCGATGGTATGCGATGCGGGGTCGAAGGGCGTCGATTCCATGCCGAGGCGCATGACGGCCATAAGATGGCTTTCCCGCACAGCCTGCTCAAAGCGTGCATACTGCGCCTCCACGCGGCTTCCGGAAATCGCGTCTTCCGGCAGTGGCAGCAGATCGAGATAGGGGTCGAAGCTGTCCGCTGGGCCGTAAAGCGCCGCTTCCAGCGCGGACAGGTACGCCGTCTCGTCCGCCGTCAGTACGGGAACCTCCGGCAGGCCGTCCGGGAACATCTGCGCGCAGAGCTTCTGATAGAGCGCGGCTAAAAACTCCTGCGCAGAGGCGGGTTTTTCCGCAAAGTCCGGTGCGCAGAGCGCCAGTACGGCGGCGCAGAGATCCCGCCGGTGGGGATCGAGGGTTCCAAAACCAGCTTTTTTTTGCATATTCATTCCTGTATGCAGCATATTGTAGGGGCCGATGCCCACATCGGCCCGTTCCGCAGCTGCGAATTCGCCAAAATCCTCTGTGGAACCGGTCTGCCCTGCCGGGCCGATGTGGGCATCGGCCCCTACAGCGGAAACGGTTCCCGTCTGTTACCTCAAATTTTACGCGCTTTGGCGGAAAAAGTAAAGTTTTTTTCATTCTGCACAAAACGGCGGGCGTGTACGGATGGGTATGCATTGTTTTTTCACATAAATGAATATTTATAAATTTTATGCTTGACTTTTCTGCATAAAGTGTGTATATTACGTGCATAAAGAAAAACAACCGCACAACGGAGCTTTATGGAGGGTTTTCACATGGATAAGAGCAAGATCAAAAAAATCGTTCTGGCCTATTCTGGCGGCCTTGATACCTCGGTCATCATCCCGTGGCTGAAGGAGCATTACAACGATCCGGAGATCATCGCCGTCGCGGCAGATGTCGGACAGGGCGACGAGCTGGACGGTCTCGAGGAAAAGGCCATCAAGACCGGCGCGAGCAAGCTGATTATCGCCGACCTCACCGACGAGATGTGCGACGATATTATCGTCCCGTCCGTCATGATGGACGCGAAATATGAAAAATACCTGCTCGGCACCGCGTTTGCGCGGCCCGTTATCGGCAAGAAGCTGGCCGAGATCGCGCTGGCCGAGGGTGCAGACGCCATCGCGCACGGCGCGACCGGCAAGGGCAACGATCAGGTCCGGTTCGAGCTGGCCATCAAGCGCTTCGCGCCCGACATGCCGATCATCGCGCCGTGGAGAGAGTGGGAGATCAAGTCCCGTGACGAGGAAATCGACTACGCCGAGGCGCATCATGTGCCGCTGAAGATCTCCCGCGAGACGAACTACTCCAAGGATAAGAACCTCTGGCACCTGAGCCACGAGGGCCTTGATCTTGAGGATCCCGCGAACGAGCCGGATCTTGACAAGGCGCTGTTTCTTGAAATGGGTGTGTCCCCCTATCAGGCGCCCGACACGCCCACGACGGTTTCCGTCAGCTTTGAGGCGGGCGTCCCCGTGGCGGTCAACGGCGAGAAGATGAAGGTTTCCGACATCATCCGCAAGCTCAACAAGCTCGGCGGCGAGAACGGCGTCGGCATTCTGGATATCGTCGAAAACCGGCTCATCGGCATGAAGGATCACGGCATTTATGAGACGCCGGGCGGCACGATCCTCTATTTCGCGCATGAGCAGCTGGAAATGCTCACGCTCGACAAGGAAACGCTGCATATGAAGGAAAAGCTGGCCGTCGACTATGCCGACCTCATTTACAACGGCAAGTGGTACACCCCGCTGCAGGAGGCGCTGACAGCGTTCGCGAAAAAGGCCAACGAATTCTGCACCGGCACGGTCAAGCTCAAGCTCTACAAGGGCAACATGATCAACGCCGGCATTACCTCGCCGTATTCTCTGTATTCTGAGAATCTCGTCACATTCGGCGAGAGCGATTTCAACCAGGCCGAGGCCGAGGGCTTCATCAACATCTGGGGCCTGCCGACCAAGGTGCAGGCGCTGCGGGAGCAGGGGAAGCTGTAAAAATCCACCTCCCCTTACCATGCGGGGCATGGCAAGGGGAGGCTTTGCAAATATCATGCAGGGAGAACGCACCATGAACAAGCTTTGGGCGGGCCGGTCGGAGGCGGAGACTTCGGCATTGGCTGACGCATTCAACTCTTCGATCGCCGTCGACGGACGGATGTACAGGCAGGATATCAACGGCTCCATGGCACACGCCGCAATGCTTGCCAAATGCGGCATTCTGACGCAGGCGGATACGGATGCGATCATCGACGGTCTGGCGGGCATTCTGGCCGATCTGGAATCCGGGGCGCTGCAGCTCGACCCGCAGGCTGAGGACATTCATATGTTTGTCGAGGCGGAGCTTACGAAGCGCATCGGCGATGTGGGCAAAAAGCTCCACACGGCGCGTTCGCGCAACGATCAGGTCGCGCTTGATCTGCGGATGTATTTAAAGGATGAGATCAAGGCGCTGCAAGCGCTGGTTCTGGCCGTCATGCAGGCGCTGCATACGCAGGCGGAGGCGAACAAGGACGCCATTATGCCCGGCTACACGCATTTGCAGCGGGCACAGCCGATCACATTCGGCCAGCAGCTGCTGGCGTATGCGATGATGCTGGAGCGCGACTATGGACGGCTTGCGGACGCGTATAAGCGCACGGACGCCTCCCCCATCGGCTGCTGCGCGCTGGCCGGGACGACGTACCCGACCGACCGTGTCTGGGAGGCGCAGAAGCTCGGCTTTGCCGCCGTGTGTGAAAACAGTCTCGACGGCGTATCGGACCGCGATTTCTGCGTGGAGTTGATGAGCGCGTGCGCGCTGGTCATGATGCATCTGTCGCGGCTTTCCGAGGAGCTGATCCTGTGGTCGAGCTGGGAATTTCAGTTTATTGAACTGGACAGCGGCTTTACGACCGGCTCTTCCATCATGCCGCAGAAGAAAAACCCGGACATGGCTGAGCTGTGCCGCGGCAAGACCGGGCGGGTCTACGGCGATCTGATCGCGCTTCTGACGACGCTCAAGGGGCTTCCGCTGGCCTATAATAAGGATATGCAGGAGGACAAGGAGGCCGTGTTTGACTGCGTGGACACGACGAAGCTTTGCCTGCAGATCATGGCTCCGATGCTTTCCAGCCTTCGTGCAAAGCCGGAGGCTATGCTGCTGGCCGCGCAGAAGGGCTTTATCAACGCGACGGATCTGGCCGATTATCTGACAAAAAAGGGCGTTCCGTTCCGCAGTGCGTACAAAATTTCCGGTCAGCTTGTGGCGTACTGCATCGCGCATGATACCGTGCTTGAGAAGCTGCCGCTGGAAACCTACAAGACGTATTCGGACGTTTTCACGGACGATCTGTATGAAGAAATTTCGCTCAGGACCTGCGTGGCGCGGCGCATTTCCGCCGGAGGCACCGGCCCCGCGTCGGTACAGGCGCAGCTGGATTCCGTCGCGGCCTTCCTCGCGGCGCATCAATAAAAAGGAGTACGACATGAACATCAAAGGACAGAGCTTTTTAAAGCTGCTTGATTTTACGCCGGAGCAGATCGCAGAGTTTTTGGCGCTTGCCGCCGAGCTCAAGGCAAAGAAAAAGGCCGGTATCCCCCACCGGCTGTGCGAGGGCAAGCAGGCTGCGCTGATTTTCGAGAAGACCAGCACGCGGACGCGCTGCTCGTTCGAGGTCGCGGCGCATGATTTGGGCATGACGGTCACGTATCTCGACCCGTCCGGCTCGCAGATCGGCAAAAAGGAATCCATCGCCGACACTGCGCGCGTGCTTGGCCGTATGTACGACGGCATTGAGTACCGCGGCTACGGGCAGCAGATCGTCGAGGAGCTGGCAAAATACGCGGGCGTCCCCGTCTGGAACGGACTGACGAACGAATTTCACCCCACGCAGATTCTGGCCGATTTCCTGACGATTCAGGAGCATTTCGGCAATCTGACCGGCAAAAAGCTCGTGTACATGGGCGACGCGCGGTACAACATGGGCAACTCCCTGATGGTCGGCTGCGCAAAGATGGGGATGCACTTTGTCGCCTGTGCGCCGGAGGCGTACTTCCCGGATAAGGCTCTGATCGAAACGTGCAAAGCGATCGCCGCGCAGACCGGCGCGGTGCTGGAATTCGACACAGAGCCGATGCACGCGGTTCAAAACGCGGATGTGATCTATACCGACGTGTGGGTCTCGATGGGAGAACCGGACGAGGTCTGGCAGACGAGAATTCACGACCTGCTCCCCTATCAGGTCAACGCAAAGCTCATGGCGCAGGCCGGGCCGCAGTGCCGCTTCATGCACTGCCTGCCCGCGTTCCACGATCTGAACACCACCATCGGCAAACAGATCAGCGAGAAATACGGACTTGACGCGATGGAGGTCACGGATGAGGTCTTCGAGAGCAGCCAGTCCATCGTCTTCGACGAAGCGGAAAACCGTATGCACACCATCAAAGCCGTCATGGCCGCAACGCTGTAAATTTATACAATCCAAAGGCTTCCCTTTGCACAAAGGGGAGCCTTTTTTGGGGCTTGACTTTTCCGGGAAAATCCTTTATATTGAAGCTAACGAATATTAGTTAGCTGGTGAAGTGATGAAGCGGGAGGATACACGGGAGAGGATTCTGGAACAGGCGCTGGAGCTGTTTTCCGAGAAGGGATACGATTCTGTCAGCGTGGGCGAGATCGCGCGGGCGGTCGGCATCAAGGCGCCCTCTCTTTATAACCACTTTCCCAGCAAGCGGGCCATTTTTGACGCGATCGTGGAATCCACGGCGGCACAGTATGAGGCGGACACCGGAAAAATCGACATTCATGTACAGAACGTGTCGCAGGACATTCCGGTCTTTACGGAGATCACAGCAGAAGCGCTGTTTGAAAAGGTGCGGCAGATTTTTGAATACTCTCTGCACAATGCGCCGATCAGCCGCTTCCGGCGCATGATGACCATTGAGCAGTTCCGTTCACCGGAGCTGGCGGCGCTGTATTCCCGTCGGTACGTTGACCGGCTGCTCGCCTACCACGCCGGGATCTTCCGCGCTCTTATCGCAGCCGGTGAGCTTCAGGCGGAAGACCCGGATGCTCTGGCGATGCAGTATGTCGCGCCCGTCCTGACGCTGATCGGGATCTGCGACCGGCAGCCGGAACGGGAGGCGAAGTGTCTGGATATGCTCCGCCGCCATGTGGCGCTTTTTTTCCGTATGGTTCACAAAAAGGAGCCGCTGCAATGAGCGCGGCAGAGGAACGCTGGGTCCTGTGCCCGGTCTGCGGCGCAAAAACGCGGCTGCGGCTGCTGCGGCGGACAATCTTGCAGGAGTTCCCGCTCTTCTGCCCGAAATGCCGCCGGGAGAGCATCATCAACGCAAGAAATTTTCAAATCGAAGAAGTCAATCAGCCAGACGCAAGGACGCAGTGCTGACCATGTCTGACGTGGTCAGCACTGCGTTTTTTGAACAGGAGGAACAAAATGAAACGAACGCTGGTACAAAAGCTTGGCCTGCTCGGCCTTATCAGCTTTTTTTCGTATGCGGCAGCGGTGATATTTGCCCCGCTGGCCTAGGGTGTATCTGAAAACTCCCAACGCACCCGGACAGCGGGCCTTTTTGCGGTGCGCCGCGTCATTTTTCCTTGAAATACGTCAGTATTCCTGCGAAAAAATGTCTTGCGCAACGCAAAAATCCCTCGCTGCCGGTCACATCATGAGTTTTCAGATACACCCTACCCGGGATATGACTGGATGGCGCAGGCCGTCAGCGATCTGAGCGCGGCGGATGCGCCGTCGCTTGCGCTGTGGAACCAGCTGAGTGCGGGCTATAACGCGTGTGAGGTCGTCTGCATCGGCATACAGGGCCGGAATCCAAAGCTGCTGCGCACCGGCGTCTATCTGTTTGCCGTCATGGAGTGGATCTCTGCGATCGGCTACCGGATGTTCCCGCTGTCAAGCAGCGGCTATGCCGGCGCATTTCAGGACGTTATGCACATGGCCGTCACCGCTGCGGTCGTACTGCTGTCCATCGTGTCGCTGGCGATCCTCATTGCCGCCGGTGTGAAGGACCGGCGGTGCCGCTCCTACGGCGTATGCGCAGCTGCTGCCCTCGGCATGATGCTCGTCGGCGCGGTCGGCACGAAGCTTGTTCCGGCGCAGTATTTCGGCGCCGTCGAGCGGTTCAGCGTGTTTGCCGCAACGGGGTTCAACGCAGCGCCATTCAGGCAGGCGATCTTGCGGCATTGGAGCGCAGCGTATGAAGCCTTTTATCTGAAATCAGGACAATAGATTCTTGAACAGATCGAAGATGCAGGCGTAAGAACAAGCATCCCGTACAATTACGAAAACGCAATTTTTAATTTCAATTTTAAGGAGAACTTTTTGAAGCATATCACTTTATCACTGGAGCGTGTGGTCTGACCGGGAGGTCTGGCAAATTCCATCACACGCCATTCCTCCCGAAGAACCGGAACCGACATCTTCAGGAGGAGCAACATGAATCGCGAAAACAAACGCAAAGCCTTTGAAAAAGGCTACTATAAGACCCACGCCTGCAGCGACATCTTCATCTGCAAGGTCTGCGGAAGGACTGTCGTCCCGGAAAACGCAGGCTCCGGCCACCGCAACCACTGCCCGAACTGCCTTGCAAGCCTGCATTTGGACATTGAGCCGGGCGACCGGGAAAGTGACTGCGGCGGGATCATGGAGCCGATCGCCGTCTGGGTGCGCAGGGGCGGAGAATGGGCCATCATTCACCGCTGCCGCCGCTGCGGCGCGCTCAGCTCCAACCGCGTGGCGGCGGACGACAACCCCATGAAGCTCATGTCCATCGCCATGAAGCCGCTGTGCCAGCCGCCGTTCCCGCTGGAGCGCATTGAGGAAATGACTGCCTTGATGGGCGGCGATGGACAGCTTCGAAAATAAAAACAGGAAAGTTGAAAACAATGCAGACAATTTTGATTATTGACGACGACGCAGCCATCGGGAATCTGGAGCAGGAGGTTCTGGAACGGGCAGGCTACGCGGTGCTCCGCGCCTATTCCGGCACGGAGGCGCTGCTTCTGCTGAAAGACAGCCGCCCCGATCTCGTTCTGCTCGACCTCATGCTGCCGGGGCTGTCCGGCGAGGAGGTCCTGCCGCAGCTTCAGGGCATTTCCGTCATTGTAGTCAGCGCCAAAACGGCGGTGCAGGACAAGGTCGGACTGCTGCTGGGCGGCGCGGCGGATTATCTCACGAAGCCCTTCGACACGAAGGAGCTGCTGGCCCGCGTAGCTGTTCGGCTGCGGGACGCGACTGGCAAAGACCATATTGAAGCGGTCTGGGGCATCGGGTTCCGGCTGAGGCCGGAATCTTGACCATTTCTGGACGATTTTCCTGACCGCTTTCTGAACCTTTTGCCAGTACCATGCGGATATCAGGCAAAGGAGGGATAACGAGGAATTCTCCATCCTGCCCGGCGAACAGAGCACAGCGGGCACAGATTGACGCAGTGGCTGCGAAGGAGGAACCATCATGTCAAAACGGACGCGGCAATACATCGGGATCCTGGCGGCACTTGCCGCCTACTACCTCGTGCATGAGGGTGCGCATCTGCTGTATGCCCTACTCACCAGTGTGTTTCGGCAAATCAACTTTATGGGACTCGGCGTGCAGATCGACGTCTGCGCCGAACGCATGACAGATACGCAGCTCGGCGTCTTCTGTCTTGTGGGCGCGCTGGCGACTCTCTGCGCAGGATATCTGTTGACGGCGCTTGCAGCGGCTATCTGCCGCGCCGGAAGCAAGCTGCTTCGCGCGCGGTATTGTCGGGCAGGACGCTGTATGTAAAATCGCCGGATCTGTTATCCGTGGAGAGGACGGAGACAGTCGGCTCCTCCGGAGGGGCTTCCGGCTGTTTTTCGGCCTCGGGCGCTTCCGGTTCTGCCAGGGCGGCGGGCGCTTCTTCCTGCGCGGTCAGTTCGTCCGGCAAGATGTCTTCATAGGCTGTCTGCATCCGGAACTCCGCCGCCAGCGCCTGCATGGGCAGGCAGCACAGCAGGATCGCCGCCGAGCAGAGCAGCGCGGTCAGACTGGTAAAGCATCGCTTCATTATCGTTCCTCTTTTCTCCCGTTTTTCAAAAACGACTATTTTCTCCCATATTTACCATATAATATGTAAAAAATCAATTCAAGACCATTTTCTATGAAAAGGAGCCGCTGCTTTTGCAGCGGCCCCCGTCTTCGCCTCCGGTGTTCCGGAGAAAAAGACTTACTTCATGTTGCGCTCGTAGGACTCGATCATTTTCTTAGACATGTGACCCATAGAATCGTCAGGGCTGGAAACCCTTGCGGCGTCTGGCTTTTCTGACTGTTCAGCCAAATCACGGGTGATGTGACCCGTGCGGCTTTCGAGTTTCCGGAGGTACTTTTCCGTCGTTTCCCCCGTGAAGATCTTGACCTGAAGCAGCATAGTCGTGTCGTCTTTCGGTGTCACGAAGATCTTGCTGATATACTTGTCGATGAACTCCTTCGTGATGATTCCCTGCGCCGCGTCGCGCTGGGCATTCGTCAGGACTCTGCGGATCTCATCGATCTTCTGCTTGAAGGCGTCGCCTTCGGCGGCTGTCTGCTCTAGTTCTGCGATTTCCTTTTCGGCTTCTTCAATTTCACGATTGCAGTCAGCAGTCATCTTCTTGAAATCCGCGTTCGTAATACTGTCGTCTGCAGCAAGCTGCAGGAGCTTGTTCTTCTTCCGGTTTGCCTGATCGATGATGTTATTCTGCTGTTCGATCTTTTTCCGGAGCGAGCCGTGCTGCGTCAGCTCGTTATACATACGGATGTATTCTTCGACCATCGCATCGGCATCGGCAGACGTATCGCGGAATACCTCGAACAGAAGCGGTTTAATCTCGCTTTCGTAGATGGCAAAGGATCTGCAGGAATCCGCGCCGTTTTTGATCTTGCCGGAGCAGAGCCATTTGCTGTTCTTTCTCCCGCGCTTGTCCTCGGATTCGCGGCGGTAGTAGGGCTGCCCGCACTCCGTACACCATAGCTTTCCTGTCAGGAGATTGGCGTGGTTGCAGACGCCCTGCCGAGCCTTCACATCCTCGCTGCGCTTTTTCAGGACGGCGTTTGCTGCATCCCAGATTCCCTCTGGCACGATCGCCGGCACAATTTCACCCGTCTCATCCTTGAACATCACCCATTCCTCCGGCGGGAGGAATTTCTGCTTCTTCGTGAACATGTCCACGACCTTGACCTTGTTGCCAACGTAGTAGCCCTTGTATTTGGGATTGGAAATGATGTTGGACATGGTGGTATGCGCGATTTTCTTTCCGTTGTGATTGCGATAGCCTTTTTCCCAGAACAGCGTTTCCAGCTGCTTCATGGAGTATTCGCCGGTCGCGTAGAGTTCAAACAGTTCCCGCACCATCGGCGCTTCCGTTTCATCAATGACCAGTTTCCCGTCCGCTTTTGTGTAGCCGAAAATGCGGCTGTTGCCGAGTACGACGCTCGACTTGATGGCTTGCTGGTGACCGAATTTCACACGTGAGGACAGCTTGCGCAGCTCGTCCTGCGCGATAGACGACATGATGGACAGGCGCAGTTCGGCATCCTCATCAAACGTGTTGATGTTGTCGTTCTGGAAGAATACACCGACACCGTAGCTCAGAAGCTGGCGCGTGTACTGGATAGAGTCGAGCGTGTTTCGGGCGAAGCGGGAGATTTCTTTGGTGATAATCAGATCGAATTGACCTTCAGCGGCATCCTCGATCATGCGGTTAAAGTTCTCACGCTTCTTCGTAGAGATACCGGACAAGCCCTCGTCAATGTACCCCGGCACGAATGTCCACGGGAGATTCCTTCGGATCAGATCCTCATAGTAGGAAACCTGATTGCCCAGTGAGTTCAGCTGCTCGTCACTCTCAGACGACACACGCGCATAGTAGGTCACGCGCAGCGGCAAATCGTAAATGGACTTTGTTCTTAACTCCATTCTGATCGTATGTATGTCCATTTGGTGCGCTCCTTCGTTTTTCGTTTTATCATGTTTTTTTCTACCATATCACACCTGCGTGAAACAAGCAAGTGTGAGTTTCTGACAGGAGCATCACGTCAGGACGCTCCTGTCAACTCCATTGGAGGCGGACGGCGCCAATGCGCTGATTTTGTTTTTCATGCGGTTGCGTTCCGTCTCCGTAATCAGTCCGGCTTCAAACAGAACCTGATTGTAGTAGCTCAGCCAGAGCTGTTCAGCAAGCTCTTTCTTTGCCTGCTCCGGTGACGGTTTTTTCTGCGTGCTGATGCTGTCCACCTCCTTTTTTGTTGTAAGTATTCCCAGCGGAAATTGGAATCATGCAGTTCTTCTTCGCCACCCCCAAACGTCTACATCGTGTCCATTCGCATTTCTTCGTGATCGTCCTCGGCGTGGCCGAGGGCGGTTTTCTTTTGCCGGAGCTTCTTCCGGCGCTTGCTGTCGATGTGCGGTGGCGTGGTTGTTCCGTCACGTGTCGGTGCATCGTCCGTCATCTGCTCCACAGCACGGCCAAGGCGCACAGCGTCGCGCACAAGATCAGCGCTGTAATCGAGATCCAGACGCACAGGTGAATTTTCTTCTTCGCTTCCTGCGCTGTATTCAAATCCGCCTTCGTCTTTTCTTCTCAATAGACAAAACGGGCGAGGTCGTTTGACCTCGCCCGTTTTTGATTCTTTTCAATATTTATCCTGATATGGCGTATCCTGCACGCCGCGCTGCCGCAGCTTCCGGACAAAGCGGTCGAGCGGCGCTTTGAACAGGCTGCGGAACCAGCCGGTCGTTCCGAACCAGCGCACCAGCGTCGGACTGACGGCGTAATAGGTGCGGATAAACGCGCGACCATACCATGTCCGGTCCAGCATATTGTCGCGGAAACGCCGCAACGTCCAGACTTCCGGACAGTCGTAGGAGCCATAGACGGCGGTTGCGACATAACAGCCACTCCCACGCGGTTCATATTCTTTCAGGCAGTCAAAGAGTCTCCAATTTTTCTTTTTCCACTCTTCTGATGCTTCGACAATTTGGACACTGCATCCGGCAAAAACGCTGCTACGAATCTCAGGCTCACCATCTATTTTTACTTTGCGTAACGCTGTGCAATCTGAAAATGCGTAATTGTCGATGAGTTTTACTGAACTAGGTATTCTAACCGAGGTGAGCGCGCTGCATCCAGAAAATGCACCGCCTCCAATCTCCTGAACCGAAGTCGGAATCGTGACCGAGGTAAGTGAACTGCATCCATCAAATGCACAGCTTCCAATCTTCTGAGCTGAAGTTGGAATTGTGACCGAGGTAAGCGAACTACATCCAGAAAACGCGGCAATCTCCTGAAGAGAATTTGGAATCGTGACTGAAGCAAGCGAACTGCATCCAGAAAACGCGTTCCATCCAATCGTCTGCACCGAATCCGGGATTGTGACGGAAGTAAGCGATTTGCAATCTTTAAATGCCAACGATCCAATCTTCTGAACAGAATTCGGTATGACAATTGATATCAAGGTCGTACAGCCAGCAAACGCTCCTCTTTCATACGACCCGTCCCTAATTTCCCGTACCGAATCCGGGAGCACAACAGATGTGATTCCAATACAGTTTAAAAAAGCTTCACAGCCAATAATTTTTACGCTGTTTGGCACTACAACCTCTGTTGCCGCTCCGTTGTACTTTTCCAGAACACCGCCGCGAATCACAAAATCTGCCGAGTTTCCGCCGTAGATATTGACAGTGCCGGCATGAATCTGGTTGGTAGTATTATAGTTGTTGATCGCTTTTTCTACAATGAACGCAGTCCCACAATACGGGCAGATTGCGGCGTCCTTTGTGTTGTCAATCTCCAGATTTGCACCGCAGTTGGTGCATTTCGCCTGTACCAGCGGCATAGTTTCACGCTCCATTTCCTGTTATTATGTAAAAGTATAACACAATATGACCAGTATTGGAAGCTTGAAAATCGTTTTTCTTATGAAATTGCACCAAATTCGAGTTTTCAAGACCTGATCGCCATGCGTATGCAGATTGCATCGCCGTTCCTAGTACGGACACGCAGTCTGCCCCGAAAGCCGCACACAGCGGCGACACGCGCCTCACGGCGGCGAACGGTGCCCGCTGTGGAAGGGTGCAAGGATGCAAACCGTTCAAGGCGTTACCCCCTTGCCCTCTTGCTCCGGCAAACGCCAGAGCCATTGGTCGGCGCGGCGCTCCGAAAGAATGCCGAGATTTCGCTTTGCAATTTTCAGCGTCCGCTCTGAAATGCCGAGCTGCTTTGCAAGCGCAAGGACTTCCTCGGCTGGTCTTGGCTGCGTCAGAAACCTGCGCAGCTCGTCTTCCATCTGCATGGTCTTTGTCTGCACCTGCCCTGTGCCGTTCAGGATGTTGTCAACGGTCGCATCGCAGAAGCCCTTCCACTGAAAGCCATGCTCCGGATGAAGTTCAAATGCAATGGCTGCGCCCTCCGGTGCAAGGCTGTTCTTGTCCTGTGCGACAATGCGAAGCGTATCGCCACTTTTCAGCCGCCCGACGATCAAAACGCTTCTGGCTGAAGCGCGGAAGTCGATAGAGCCGAGACCGCGATAGCCGGATTTCAAGCCCTGCGCCTTGTTCATGTGTCCGATCAGAATGACGGCGCATTGTGTGCGCTCCGCCATCAGGGAAAGTCGTTTGAGTACCGGACGCACCTCGTTTGCACGGTGCATATCCACATCGCTTCCGAGGTACGCCTGCAGCGGGTCGAGGACGATCAGCTTTGCCGCTGTCCTGCGGATTGCTTCTTCCAGCCTTGCGTCACAGAGCGTCAGCTCCCGTTTGCCCTCGTCAATGACCAGCACGCGCGTGCAGTCTGCGCCTGCACTCTCTAGTCTTGGCTTGATGGTGTCCGCCAGACCGTCCTCGGCGGTCTGGTAGATCACGTTCATCGGCTCCGCTGTCCGTTCGCACTCCGGCAGCGGCTCGCCGCGCGTCAGAGCCGCAATGACTGCCAGAATGAAGCTCGTTTTGCCCTCGCCGGGGTCGCCTTGAAGGATCGTCAGCTTGCCAAGCGGAATGTAAGGATACCAGAGCCATTGCACCTCCTCCGCGTTGATTTCGCTCATGGAAATCAGTTTTAATGGTGTGTTTCCTGTCAAAAAATCTCCTCCGAATCAAAAAGTAAAGGTGCGTACCACGTTTTTCGCGGCACGCACCTTTCTACTTGTAGTATGGAGATTTTTCTGATACACTCAGAGTAATAGCAGACAAATAAAAATCATTTGCGGACAGGTTTTCAAAGGAGAAACATATGTTTCAGTCCATTACGTTTTATGTTGGAGAAAAAACGCTTGGCATTTACGGAGAAGAATTTCCGCTGGGAACGCTGACAACAGAGGTTTTGAATATCACGCCAGAGGAATATCAAGCGCTTGACGGCAGTTTGAAATCTGCGATAGAAGGTATGGCGCTTTATGAAAAAACACACAAGCTGACCGACTGGCATCGGGTCAATGCGCAGATGCTCCTGCTGAATAAAGCGCTCTGCCGCCATCGTATTTTTCGCTTGATTCAGACGGACGCATACATTCTGGCAGAGGCAAAGCAGCTTACGGAAGTGCCGGTTGCAGAGGGCGATCCACTTGAAATGAATACGCACGACCACGAAATTTTGCGTCAGATCTGTGCATATGAAGACTACTTGGAAAATCCGAAGAAATACGGCAGAATCAAAAATCCGGAGGAATTGAGCGAGACGCAGCGGGAATGGTATCTGAACTTGTATCCGCCCATTCCGCCAAAGCCGGAGGCGAAAACCCCGGCGCTGCTGATCGCACCTGTGCCGTTAGACCTGAAGTGGCAGCTCTATAAAGCATACTGCATGAACTATGCGCAGGTGCTTAAAGATGTTGCCTCCGTCTGTCAGACGCTTCGTGCGTTTATTCGGGAGTCACTTTCTACGCTCGAACATCTGTCACCGAACCAATATATTGCAGCCTTGAACGGATTTCTCTTTCCAGAATTTCGGCACAAGTGGATCGCCAATCCGATAGAAGGCACTGGAAATTATACGCTCTTTGATGATGTCAGAATCCACCTCGTGCCGCGGGAAACAGCACCGGATTCGGGGCAATTCAGGGTTTTTGAATACTACGAAACAGAGCATTTACAAACGCTTTTGAAGCTGGATTTCTATAAAGGACTGGAAGCCGGGCATCTGATTCGGAAGTGCGAACTGTGCGGCAGGCTCTTTCTGCTGCAAAAGGGCTATCATACAAAATACTGCGATTCCCCGAATCCGGATAACCCGCGCTATTCCTGTGCGCAGCTCGGTTATCGGATGCGCGGCGTCAAAGAAGCAGCGGCGGACAGTCCATTAACGCAGGCGCTTTCTCGATGCTATCAGCGCATTGACAAGGACAAAGCCCGCGGCATTATCACAGCAGAGGAACAGATGCGCCTGCGGGCAAAGGCAGAAGAACTTTACCACGAAGCGCGAACACAGCCCGGTATGCCCTATGAAGCCTTCAACGAATCCTTAGCAACCAAGAATCTGTATCCGCTCTGCGGTGTGCAGCGCAGAAGCAAACCCGTAGGCCGTCCAAGAAAACAAAAATGAAGACGAGCTGCATGGAGGTGACAGCGCATGACGAATGAAGAATTGTACCGGCAGTATCTCAGCGGCGACGCAGAAGCCTTTGAAGAACTCTACCTGCAAATGCAGGGGTTCATTGCTTCTGTTGCAAAGGACGCAGCGCAGAGCTTTGGCTGCGCAGACAAGGAAATGCTGGACGAGCTGTGTGCCGAAGGTGCTTTGGAGCTTTGTGAACGCCTTTCCACCGGGGAGTATGACGAGAATCGTGGAAAATTGACCACATATCTGCATCCGTTTCTGCGCGGAAAGATGTACCGCTATTTGGAGGCAAACGTCGGCGCGGCGGTACTGCCCAAGGACGAAATGCAGCGCGTAAAGCAGGCACAGCGGCTGCACAAGGAGGAGATGCTTCCTCCGGATGAAGTTGCACAGATGCTCAGCGTTTCCGCTGAAAAGGCTGCACAGTTGATTGGCTGCAAAACGAAGTCACTTTCTGCCTCTGCGCTTTCGGGTGACGATCCGGACGATGATCCGCTTGCGTGGCTGCTGCTCGACCAGCACGCTCTCACGCCGGAACAGGTCGTTTACCGGCAGGTCTGCACGGAAGAACTGGAGCAGCTTTTTCACACACTCAGCGCGAAAGACCGCGCAATTCTCGGTCATACCTACGGCGTGTTCGGCTACTCTTGCATCTCCTTGAATTTGTTTTGGAAACCGGATTCGATTTCCTTCACCCGTAGTTTTGCCGGATGCACAAGCGTTATGAGTGCCAATTTGCGGCGCCGTTTCCATCGTTTGTTCCGTTTTTTTAATTTTTATCAGGTCTGCGGCTCCATCACATGCTGCAGATGCCACACCTGCAGCAGCTGCAGCGGCAGAGTCCCGCCCTGCGGGATCAGACTGACGGGGCGCAGCGGTGCTGTGTCAAAAACATTTACAGACAGACATTTTCCATCTGCAAAAATTTCTGCAGAGCATCGATCCAAAAACACCTGTAGCCGCACCGGCGCGCCCGGCACCAACTGCAGTGTGCCGCAGTCCTGCATTGTCTGTTCACCGGTATCTTTGACATACGCATGCAGCGTCCGGGACACCAGCGTGAGCTCCAGGGCAAAGCAGTTGCCGACCTGCAGCAGCAGCCCGCCGGTCTGCTGCTGCGCCGGAATTTCAAGCAGAATCTCCCACGCCGTCTCTGCCGCATCCGGCAGCGTCCATGGTGCGGTCAGTTCCTTCCGGCCCCACGGAATTGCCTTTTTGCGCAGCGTTTCCAATTGCGGATGCGGCTGGAACCGCGGCAGTTTGTCCGCGCCCTCTGTCACAACGCGCGGCAATGTGAACCAGCCACGCCAGAAGCCCTGCTCCGCCACTCCCCAGCGCCGGAACTGCGGCATCCAGTCCCATCCATTGGCCCAGGCAACCTGCACGCACTGTCCCCGATCATCGACAAACGACTGCGCCGCGTAATAATCCGGCCCCGCGTCCGGGCAGACTGGCTCCACATTCAGAAGCTTCCCCTCTTCGCGTGAAAATGTCCCGACCAGGCACACATTGCGGTACGCCGGGCAATGCATCGGGGAAACGCAGAGCATATGCTTCCTGCCAAGCGGAATCAGATCCGGACACTCCCACATCGTGCCGAAGCGCCCCTCGCTGCGGGCCAGCACGCCCTGATACTGCCACTGGAAAAGATCCTGTGAGGAAAACAGCAGCGCTGCCCCCTCCCCTTCCAGGCTTGCGCCGCAGACGAAATAGAATATCCCATCTGCCTCGCGCCAGAGCTTTGGATCGCGGAAATTTGCCGGATCAACGCCCACCGGCGCGCAGACGACCGGATTATTTTCATATTTTTGAAACGTGACGCCATCGTCACTCCAAGCCAGACACTGCGCCTGCACGCAGTGTCCATCCTTCTCACACACGCCTGTGTACAGAAGATACAGCCTCTGCCCTACAACAAGCGCGCAGCCGGAAAAACAGCCGCCCTGTTCATACATGTCATACGGCTCACTTGGCACAAGCGCCGGCGGCAGCTGCGTCCAATGCAGCAGATCCCGGCTCACCGCGTGACCCCAGCAGGGCTCGCCCCAAGTGAGGCCAAACGGGTTATACTGATAGAAAAAGTGATACGCGTCCTTGTACCAGACCAGGCCGTTCGGATCGTTGATCCAGCCCGGGCCGCCCATAAAATGATACTGCTGGCGCATATGCATCGGATGCGGGCGCTGCTGCTCCTGCAGCAGCTGCGCAAGATACGTTCCGTCGTTTCGCATATGGCCCCTCCTTACACAGCTCTCTGGGCGCGGCCTGCAATCTCCAGCTGCATTTCCCGGCTCAGATCGACAAAACGCGCACTGTAGCCGCAGACGCGGATGACAAGCTGCTGATGGCGCTCCGGATGCTCCAGCGCGTCGGCAATTGCGGCGCTGTCCAACACGTCAAAATCCACCGCGCTGCCGCCGCAGGCCAAAAAGCACCGGATCAGACCTGCACAGATCTGCACGTTGTCGTCCGCCAGTGAAACAGGCATACAGAAATACGCCACCGCAGACTGCGGGAACTGCGCATAATCCACACCGTCCATCGTGTGCAGAATGGCACTGAGCTCTGCGGGTGTCCGCTCTGACGGGTTGAGCCCGCGGGAAAGCGACTGTCCACGCAGACGCCCATCCGGCAGCGCGCCGCAGTGTGCTTTCATCCACTCATACCCATAAAACGACCAGATCGACGCCTCATACCGGCCGCCGCGGCCATTTGGCATCCAGCTGATGCTCTCGGCGATATCCTGCGTGACGCGGCGCACAAACGCGTTCATCTGCGCCGTATCCGCCCCCACCTTGGGAATCTTGTTCTGTAGATAGAGCCGGTCGAGCTCGCAGCCCTCGTAGTTTTTGCGCAGCATGGCGGTCAGCTCTGCAAGCGTGTAGCGTTTTTGCTCATAAACCGCTTCTTTGATCGCGTAGAGCGAATCAATAAAATCTGCAAGACCGACAAGCGCAAAGCCGCTGTTGTTATAGATTGCCCCGCCCTGCGAAACATCCTGCGCCTTTTCGATGCAGCCGGTGATTGTCGAGGAAAAGAACGGGCACGGATTATAAGCTGCCCAGCGCTTTTCAAAGCCGTTATAATGCCAGGCCACAGCGTTGACGATCATAGAGAGGTTCCGCATCACACGGTGATAGAACGTCTCAAAATCCGGCGCAGCCAACACATCGTAGGAAACAATATGCTCCCGATCAAAAAAAACCGTTCCATCCGGCTCCAGCATCATCTCAAGATACCGGCAGGGACTGAGATAGCACGTTGCGCGTGAATTGACCTCCGTATCCGCAAGCAGAACCTCCTGGCAGCCGCCATTGAGATACAATCTGGCGTCAGCCTCCTGTTTGCCCATGCGCATCTGCGCGGCAATGATCGTGCGGTCATTGAACACTGAAAGCACATTCCGGCCACTGGCCGCAAGCTGCGCCACAAGCTGATAGTATTCCTCCGGCGCGTCCGGCGCGAAGCGTGCCTGTACTTTGGGGTTAATCAGTCCGCAGTCCAGATAGCACTGCAGCACCCATCTTGTGATATCGTTGAAAACCGGCGTTCCGTTCTCATCGCAGCCGCCGATGCTCATAGCCGTGTTTGTTCCATAGAGTGCCTGCGACAGATCCCACTTGGCATCTGTCATGGCACAGAACCAATAGACGAGCTCCTGCGCCTGCGCCGCGGTCAATCTGCCAAGCTGCACATCGCGCGCGTAATACGGCGCAAGCACCCGGTCGACATGCCCCAGAATTGCAAAGCCCATCGACTCCAGCCCGTTGCCAAGCTCTTTTAAAAGCAGCATTGTATTCAGTGCTTCAAAAAACGTCTCTGCCGGCTCGGCCGGGCAGCGCCGTGCGCTGATTGCAATCCTTGCAAGACGAGCCTGGACAACCGGGTCACGCTCCGTGCCGCGCAGGCGCTCCGCTTCATCGGCAAAGCGTGCGCACAGGCGCATCACGGCGTCCTCCGCACGGATCACGCAGCGCAGAAATGTCTGCTTTTCCACGTCCGTCTCCGTCTGCAGGCGTGCCTGCGCCTGCCGCTGCAGTCCGCGCAGACCATAGCGCAACACGTTGCCGACGCCCATCGCGTGGTGCGCGCAGTCCACGTACATCGTCGAGTTCAGCGCATCCTCCTGCACATACGGCGCGATCCAGTTCTGAAACTCCTGCTCCAGCCCGGAGGTGTCGCGGCGCATCAGCCAGCTGCCAAGCCCCGGGATCGGCGGAAAGCACGATCCCGCCAGATTGCGCGGCGCACCGGTGTCTACCTCAAAATAGAACGGGCAGTGCCGGAACAGCTTCACCCGGCATTTTTCGGCTGCCAGCTCATAAATCCACGTTTTTTTCTCCATGGCGCCCGCCTGCGGCTGCAGGCGGCTTTTTTCGTCCAGCTCCTGCTCCAGCGCGCTGACGTCCGTAGGGTAAGCGGCGTAATAGTCGTCCAACTCCTGACGGAATGCGTCATATTCTTTTCCAAATTGCGTTTGTTTCCAGTCGTTCATAGTGCTCCCTCAGAATGTCAGCGCGATCTTGATACCTTCTCTGCCGCGGACGAGCCGTAAGCCCTCCGCGAAGTCCTCCACGGGGATCTTGTGCGTCACGAACTCGCGAAGCGGCAGCCTGCCGCTCGTCACATAGCCGCAGACCTCGTCGTGCACGGCGCTCTCCTGCGCAGCAATGGGCCACTGCACCGTTTGCAGGATGCAGTTGTGCGGCAGCAGTGACCAGTCGATCGCCGCGTCCGCCCGCAGACCGAGACCGTACAGGCCGATCGTGCCCTCCTGCCGGATCAGGCGCATCCCATCCATCAGAAGATTCGGGTTGCCGACCGCATCGATATACAGATCCACACCCTCCGGCATATAGCCGCGCACAGTGTCCGCCAGCGGCTGCTCCCGCGTGTCAAAGGCAAGATCCGCACCCAGACGCTTTGCCGCCGCGATGCGCGCCGGATGGTGGCCTGCAAGCACGACCTTCCCGGCACCCATGCATTTAGCCAGCGCCGCCATAGCAATGCCGACCGGCCCGCAGCCTGCCACCACAACGTTCTGTCCCGGCTGCAGCCGCAGCCGGTGCAGGGCGCTGGCAACCTCCTTGAGCGTGATGAGCATGGTTGCCTCCACGGGATCTATCCCCGCCGGCACCAGCTGCCGCGTACTCGTCTCAATATCCGCGCCTGCGTGATCGGCCAGACGCGCAGCATAATCATCCGCCACGCCGTACTCAGCAAAACCACCCCAGAAGCTGTGATAGCCAGGCAGACCAGGCAGCGCCGAGCGGAGGATATAGTCCCCCTCTTGGAAGCTGCGCACCTTTTCCCCCACAGCCACAACCTGACCGACAGCCTCATGCCCCAGCACGAACGGATACTGGATAAACGGCATCTGCCCGTTTATGAGCTGCATATCCGTCCCATTGCAGATCCCACAGCCCACATTGCGGCACAGGACCTGATATGCGTCTATCTCCGGCAGCGGCAGATCCTCCCGCAGGCAGATCTTCCCCGCCGCTTCTACTACAAGACCCTTCATTCTATTTCTTATCCTCCTTTTTCTGTGCTCTGCCGGACGTCACCGGCAGACCAAGCATCCGGAGCGTCTGCTCCGCAGTTTCACAGGCAGCCGCATCCGGCACCGGAAACTGCCGCTGTACGCGGTTCAGCTCGGCGCTTTTTTCAGCTCCAAGTGTATGATATGGCAAAATTTCTACCCGCCGCACGCGCGGCAGCTGTGTTAAAAACCTTCCAATGTCCTCAATCTGCTCCGTGTTGACGCCCGGCACAAACGGGATCCGGATCCAGATATCCGCGCGTGCAGCGAGCCGCCGGAGGTTCTCCAGAATCCGCTCGTTCCCCACGCCTGTCCACTGCCGGTGCGTCTGCGGCGAATATGCCTTCACGTCATAAAGAAACAGATCCGTCACCGGCAGCACCTGCTCGAAGGCTTCCCACGGGACATTTCCCGCCGTGTCGACGCATGTATGCAGGCCGCGCGCATGCATCCCGCCCAGAAGCTCCGCCACGGCGTCTGCCTGCAGCAGCGGCTCCCCGCCGGAGCATGTCACGCCGCCGGCTGTCGTGCGGAAGATCTTCTCGTCACGCAGCACCAGCTCTGTCAGCTCCTGGCAGGAGATCCTGCGCCCCGCCACATCAATGGCACCGGTGAGACAGGCCTGTGCGCAGCGGCCGCAGCCCACGCAGCGTGCCGTATCCCGCACCGGACCCTCCGGCCCCATCGTCCGCGCACCGGACGCGCAGCTGTGCACGCAGGTTCCGCACCGGACGCAGCGCTGCGCGCGAAAGATCAGCTCCGGCTGCGGATTTTGTGTCTCCGGGTTGTGGCACCAGGCACAGCGGAGATTGCAGCCCTTCAAAAACACGGTGGTCCGCATGCCGGGTCCATCATGGAACGACATGCGCTGGATATTCGTAATGAGCAGCTCCTGCATGGCGCCGCCTCCGTTTCTTCCCCCCGCCGCAGCAGGGGTTCATATTGAAGTTGCAAAAAAAGTATGTTATAATACTATAACAATCGATAATTCATTGGAGAATTGAGGATGGAATATGGTAAAATTAGATGATGTTGCAAAGCTCGCCGGCGTGTCCAAGGGAACCGCCTCGCGCGTGCTCAACAATCGCGGCTACATCTCCCAGCAGACGCGCGAGCGCATCGAGGCCGCTGTCAAGGAGCTCAACTACTACCCCAACGAGAATGCGCGCAACCTGCTCAAGCGCCGCTCCGGCATGATCGGCGTCGTCGTGCCGACCATCACCTATCCCTATTACTCCGAAATGATTTCCTTCCTTGAGAAATTCCTCAAGGCAAGCGGATACAAGATCCTGCTGTGCAACACATCGTTCAGTTCCGGTGCATCGCAGGACTATATCAAGCTCCTCAACAACAATCGTGTCGACGGAGCCATTATTTTCAACTATAAGCTTACCGAACAGGACTACGCCAGCCTCTCCTTCCCGATCGTCTCTATTGACCGCCATATCCGCGACGAGGCGTCGTATGTCGCCTCCGACCATGTGCAGGGCGGCACACTGGCCGCCGATTGTCTGCTGCGCTGCGGCTGCCGGCACGTGATCCAGATCGGCGGCTCATTCGAGGACGACGCACCCTGGAATATCCGCCATCAGGTTTTCCGCGATATCATGGCAAAGCACCAGGTGGACTGCTTTTCCTATGAGCAGGTCCGTGACTCGCACACCTTCCACGATTACCGGCAGATCGTCCTCGGCCTTCTGCGTGAGCATCCGGAAACGGACGGCATTTTCTGCAACGATCTTTGTGCGGCAGCTGTGCTGAACGCCGCCATGTCCCTGCAGCTGCGCGTACCGGAACAGCTGAAAATCATCGGCTATGACGGGACATTTCTCTCAGAAATCGTGACGCCGTCCATCACAACCGTCTGGCAGAACACAGAAAAAATCGCCAGTTCAGCAGCAGATATCATCGTCAAAATGATCGACGATCCCAGCTTTTCTTCGTACCACCTGACGCTTGGCGTCAGGCTCATTGAGCGCGACAGCACACGCTGCGGCTGAAGGATGCATAGACAGGTTTCAGATACACCCTGAACAAAAAGGGGATGTTGCCAAGGCAGCATCCCCTTTGCGTATGTGTTGGGGTTTACCCCTTGACGGCGCCGACGGTCATACCGTCGACCACATGGCGCTGGAAGATCCCGTAGAATACGAGCTCCGGCAGCAGCACCATGACGCTGTAGGCGGCCAGGCCGCCGTAATCGATATTGTACTGCCCCTGGAATGCCGCAATGCCGCGCGAAATGGTGTAATAGGCCGGCTTTTCAATCATAATGGAGGCGAACGGATATTCGTTCCAGATATACAGCAGGTTGAATATAATCACCGTTGCCAGAACCGGCTTTGCAATCGGCACAAGAATCTTCGTCATCAGCTGCCACAGGCTCACGCCGTCCATCAGCGCCGCCTCGTCAAGCTCCTTGGGTACGGTACGGAGATAGGCAGTAAACAGCAGCGTATTGAAGGAAATGGATGTTGCGATATACGGCAGGATCAGCGACAGCTGCTGGCTAAAACCAAGGAATTTATTGATCTTATAGATCGGAAACAGCAGGATAAACGGGCTGACCGCAAGTCCCAGCTGCAAAAATCCCTGCAGGCCGCTGCGCACACCGTCACTGCGGTAATACAGCCGGGTCAGGCCCACGGCGCTGGAAAACGTAATGACGATCTCCACAGCAAGCGAGCAGACAGCGATAAAAGCCGTATTTTTGTACAGCGTGAACAGATCCAGCGTCTGCAGCGCGGATACATAGTTCCCAAAGTCCAGCGCATTCGGCAGCGAGAGCGGATTGTTCATGATCTCGCTGTTCGGCTTCATAGAGATAAAGACCAGCCAGATGATCGGGATCACAATTGCGATTGTCAGAAGCACCATCAGGACGTAGCACACGCCCAGCTTTTTTCTTACTCTCATGGCAGGCCCTCTCAATCTTTCCCGCGCAGCAGCAGCGTATAGATTCCCATGAGGATCAGCGAAATCAGGAACGTCGCTGTAGCCAGCGCCATGCCGTAGCCGTATTCTCCCCGGGCAAACGTTGTGTTGTACGCGTAGGTCACGAGTGTTTCTGAGTAATGCGTCGGGCCGCCGCCGGTCAACTGCTGCACCGTCTCAAAAATCTTCATCGAGCCGGTGATAATCAGGATGCCGACCGACACAAACGTGTCGCGCAGCGCCGGAATCGTCACATGCAGCAGCCGCTGCCAGAAATTTGTTCCATCGACAGCTGCCGCCTCCATCATCTCGTGCGGAATCGTCTTGAGCCCGGCAAGATAGATAGCCGCAATATAGCCGGCCTGCTGCCAGAAATAGACGAACGCAATACTGTAGGGCGAGAGCGTTTTGCCGCCGATCCACTCGAGCGCCAGCTTGTCAAGGCCGATGGCCCGCAGGACATTGTTGACAAGGCCCGTCACCGGGTCGAGCAGGTATCCCCAGATAACGCCCGCAATGATGCTTGCGATGATGGCCGGCGCAAAGATCAGCGCCTTGCACACGTTCACGCCGCGCATCGGCTGGTTCAGGAGCATCGCCACAAAGAACGCGCCGATGCCAAGCAGAAGGATGGAGATACCGAGGATAATCGCTGTGTTTTTCAGCGCGATCCAGAAATACGGATCATCCAGCAGGCGGATGTAGTTTTTCAGTCCGTACAACCGCGGCTTGCTGATCCCGGAGTATTTGGTAAAGCTGTAGTAAAGCGAAACAAGGATCGGCAGGATGATGTAGACCACATACACCAAGCAGGTCGGCAAAAGCAGTAGCAGCTTATTCTTTTTTGTACTGAGTAATTGCATATTCTCTCCTTCCGGCGTATCCGCCTGGCGGCCGGTCTGCGATCATCCCGCCATTGGATCCTGCCTTGTTTTACTGTGCGGCCTCGGCAAAGGCAGTGTCGATGGACGCAACCGCCTGCTCCGTGGTGATGTTGCCGAGCATGAGGCTGTTCATCGCGTCATAGAAGGTTTCGCTGACGGATGCAGTCAGGGATGCGACCGGGTTGCTGGCTGTAGTGCTTGCATAGCCGGTAGCCAGTGCCTCAGAGATTGCGGCAAAGGCCGGGTTGGTGTTTTCCATCTGCAGATCCGCATAGGTGGCAATGGGAATGTTGGAGTTGTCAAACAGGATGGACGAGCCTTCCTGGCCAAAGTAGAACGCGAGGAAACGATAAACAGCAGCCTGCTTGGCCTCGTCCTTTGCAACGTCCGCGCTCACAACGAACGGGCAGTTTGCGAACTGGTTGCTGGTTTTCTGCGAATAATCGGAATCCGTATAGGTCGGGCCCCACCAGAAGCCGACGTTCTCGCCGAGTGCTTCGCCGATTTCACCGGCATCCCACTGGCCGGAGGTGAAGATAGCCGCCTGGCCGGTCGTGAACAGGTTCTTGGCCTCGAAATAGTCGATGGTTGCCATGTTCTGCGGATATGCGCCGGCGGCGCCAAGCTCTGCAAGCTTGTCAAACAGCTTGGAGAATACCGCGCTGCTCTGCGAGCCATCGGCGATTGCCGCAATGTTTTCCGCATAGCCATAGCGGTTCAGGCTGCCAAGATAACCCCAGACACTGTAGTTGGTCATAGCGCCCTGTGCGAAGGTCGTTACGCCGTTGTCGTGCAGTGTCTTGACCATGTCCAGAAGCTCCTCGTATGTCGTCTCATTTGTCAGCTCGGGCAGACCGTTGTCTGCAAAGATAGCCTTATTGTAATAGAAGCCGGTCACAAGCGAGGTGTAAGCCAGACCGTAGATCTCGCCGTTTTCGCCAGCATAGCAGTTCTTGATGGCATCGGGGATTGCGCTGTCAATGTCGGGGTTCTGGCTGAGGAAATCGTTGAGCGGCAGCAGATAGCCGTTCTCGCCATACTCCAGCACGTCGCCCTCCTGGCACCAGAAGATATCCGGCAGTTCCCCGGACTGCGCCCAGAGCTTGAGCTGCTTGTTGTGCTCCTCGGTCAGGTGCTCAACGAGCTCAATCTTCACATCGGGGTTCTCCTGCTGGAAAGCCTGAATCGCCTGATAGACGGCAGGCTCCTGCTCCTGCGTGTTGGACACGTGCATGGCAAGCGTGATGGTGGTCACATCACCATTGGTGTCCGTGGGCTGCTCCGCTTCAGTGTCTGCCGGCTGCTCTGCCGCTGTGTCTGTGGTGGTGGCTGCGTCGGCGGCCGTGTCCGTCGTGGTTGTCTCTGTCTTGGCTGTGCAGGCTGCCAGTGCCAGCAGCATGGTCAGCGCAAGGATGACTGCAATAATCTTTTTCATGGGTTCCTCCTTGATCTTCATGTGATTGATTGTGTGTTTTCCGATATGACAATCGATTATCATATCCGTTGTTATATAGTGTAGTAATTGCGGTCTGTTTTGTCAAGAATGCAAGCGCCAAAAAAAATTTTTTGTCGGTTTCGATAATTTGTAGTCATTCACATTGTGTATTTTGCTGATTAAATTTGATTTTTTCCTGTTTATCTGTAGGTCAATCGGTTTTCTATATGGATATAAATAGACCGCTTCGGATCTGCCGAAGCTGCACGGCCTATAACCATCATATCGGTCCTGGGATTGCCGCTCCGTCAGGCCGCCTGCACAGCGGAGAATCTGCGGTACTGCTCCTGATTTCTGCGAAAAAAGCCGCGGATGGCCAGCAGCACAAACGCTGCAGCAGCGAGATAATAGACAGGCAGTGCAACGCTCCACGCGCGTTCCGGAATCAGCTGCCTGATGGCTGCCGCATCCAGCAGAATGTAAATCAGAAGCTGCTCACTGCCCACAACGAATGGGCGGAGAATGGCGGCGCGGATGGCCATCCGCGCAACACCCAGCGCCAGTTTCGGCGCATCCTTTGCACTGCATACCTCACCTCCAATCGTCACAAAACCGCAGAAATAGATTGAGCCATGGCAGAACATCGAAATATAGATACCCCTGATACCCGTCCGCGTGTAGCCAGCCCGAGAAGCCTTTCAGGAAAGCCTCCGCATGCTCCGCTTTTCGGGTTGGCTTGTACTCATACAGTACAATGGCCTGCTTCGCGCAGCCGCTGGTGCGGTACAGCCACATGCAGGACTTGCTGGTAGAGGAACGTCCCGGCTCTTTCAGCACCTGCAAGGTCGTCTCATCCGCGTGCAGCACCGGCTCCTTGCAAAGCCGTTTATGCAGCGCATCGTAGACCGGCCGCAGCCATTTCTCCGAAGCCTTCAGCAGCCAGTTGGCCATAGTCTGCCGGGACAGCTTCAAGCCCTGACGGTTGAACTCCTGTTCCAGCCGGTACAGCGGCGAGTGCATGACGAATTTCTGTGCTGCCAGATACGCCACTGCCTCCGCAGAGGCAAAGCTGCCTGGCAGCAGCGCAGGCTCTTTCGCTGCCTTTACAATGTTGGCCTCGCCGGTCCCCTGCTCACAGTTCTTGCAGGCGTAGGTGTAGTATACGTCCTCGCGGATCCAGAACTCCGCCGGCTTCATCTGCAGCGTCCGGCGCACATCCTTGCCGATCTCAACCAATTCGCTGCCGCAGGCAGAGCAGATCCGCTCATTCTCCGGCAGACGGTGCTCCACCACCTCAGTGCGAGTCCCCTCCGGAACGACGTCCAGCACATTGCCGGACTGCCGCTTGCGCTCGTGCGCCTTCACAGCAACAGGCTTCTCCGCGGCGGCTTTAGTTCCAGAGGCATAGACTTCCGCTTCGTTGTAAGTAAAGCTCAGCTGCTCCATGACCATCTGCTCCGCCTGCTCCGAAGAACGGCCGAACAGCTTCTTTTTGGACAGCTTCAGCTGCTCCAGCAGCCACTCATTTTGCAGCGTGAGGCTGGTAATGACCTGCGCCTGTTCCTGTTCGCGGGCAGCAAGCTTTGCTTCTAGTCTTGTATGCGCCTCTTCCAACTTGGCGCTCTTTGCTTCCAACTGCGCATTTTCCTGCTGGAGCTGCTCATATTCCGCACGGGAAATGGTGACCATTTCCGCCGTGTTGCTTGTCTGCATTTCTCTGTTTTCCATGCAAACATTATACCACAGAATGCGGCAAAAATCCTGTGTTTTCAATGGTTTCCACCCATTTTCCCTGCTCAGACAGTGGTCAATCCCGTTACCGGGCGGTGGGCTTTCGGCTGCTCAATTTTTAGACCTTCCATGAGCCAGCGGTACTGCTGCGGCGTTAGCACCTTTACCTCGGATTCCGAGCGCGGCCACTGGTATGCGCCCTGTTCCAGTCGCTTGTACAGCAGGATGAAGCCGTCCTTTTCCCAGTACAAGCCCTTGATACGGTCTCGCCGCCGCCCGCAGAACAGGAACAGTGTGTTGGTAAATGAATCCAGTTCAAACTGCTGCTGGACGAGGCGTGCCAGGCCGTCTATGCCTTTGCGCAGATCTGTGTAGCCGCAGGCAATGTAGATTTTATCTGCGCCGGTGAAGTCGTTCAGCATAGGCGCAGAAGCTCTACCAGCATTTTCAGCTGTTCCGTATCGCACCCGGGATAAATATCCAGACTGGCGTTTCCAATATGCAACGTTGCGGAACGTTCCGCAGCGTTGCGTGATGCCTGTTTCGGTGTCGGAAGCTCTGCAAACCTGACGGCCGACACACTCGAGCACGGCTCTGTTTCAGCCAAAGCCAGCAATTCCCGTTCCCAACGGTAATAGGTTGCTGCATTGATTTCTTCTTGTCTGCACCACGCCCGCACTGACAGGCCGCTGCTGCGGCAGTCCTGTATTCGTGCCGCCCACTCCTGCAGCTTTGCACGGTGTTTCAACTTTGCGCTTGTCATCTTGATGTCCTCCAGTAAACGACAGTAACGGAATGTTGCAAAACATTCCTCTACTATTGTCTCATCCCTGTCTATGCGCGGGGAGATTTGACGGTTACAAAACTCCGACTGTCGACATTGCTCCTGTCAAGCTCTATCCTTATGTAAAAAAGCAAGACGCAAACTCATGCATTTGAGTTTGCGTCTTGCTTTTGCCCGTACCGACTGTACCCCCCATGACACATTGTGTACCTATGGGGCGAAACAGTTGAAACTTCTGGGCTTTTCGCGCTGATATCTTTTTGGGTTCAGCTTTATGGTGGATAGTACAGGACTCGAACCTGTGACCCCATGCACGTCAAGAGCTATCTGTTCGTATTTTTCTGTATTTTAATTATAATATGCGCATATTTTAGATGAAAAAATTCTGCATTTACGGGAATTTTTCTATTGCGTCCATCGCGTTTTTGCCCAGTCTGGGTCACGGTTTGGGTCAGGTGAAAATCACCCCACGTCCAGCAGAGCGAATGCCCTCTTTCAACACGTTCTGATAAAACGGCAGGAAATCCGCATACCGCCGGAACTGTGCCAGCGGCACAACGTGGACAGAAACCGTGATATCGTGGTCAAGGCTGAGTGTGCTTGCTACTCCAGAAACCGCACGCCGCTGCGATGCGATCTGTTCCTGCGTCAAATCTGCGGTCAGAAGAATGTCAATATCCGACTCCGCGGTAAAATCGCCGCGGGCATAGGATCCGTACAAAATTGCATCGTGGATGCTGTGCCCTAGAATTGGATCACAGGCGTGATAGACGCTTTTCAAAATCTCAAGCGCTTGATTGCGCGTACACATATTGACACCTCCCCTTTTGGTCTTTCTATTTGCAGTATACCCCAAAGTGTACTGGAATGCAAGTCGGCGTGAGACCACTAAATCGCGAAGTATTTTTCAAAAAACTGCGCAAGCCGCTGGATGCTGGAGTCAATCGCCCGGTCGATGGTTCCAAGGATGCTCTTGTCTTTGCAGTTCGATTCATGGTACTTCATGACAAGCATCAAAATGTAGTCGATGTTGATCTCCACCTGCCGGATAAGTTCAATCTCGAAGGTAATATCGTCGTTGATGTTTTCTTTGTCTCCATCCGTTTTCGGGCGGTACGCCTGATAAAGGTCGAGATAGACGCTCTGGTAATCCTGAAAATCCCGCTCCGGGAGAAGTTCATGCCCGGCAAACTGGTCAAACGCGCTTAAGATATTTTTGAGCCGCAGGATATTGCCGTAGAGCTTGATGAAATCCTTTTGCTTCTGCTCGCCAATGATTGGCTGGCCGAGCGGAAACTCGCTTGATAGCTCGTCAATCAAATCACGGTAACCGGGAACGGCTTTCCCGTTTTCCTCATAGCCGTCATAGTACGCATCATAGCCCTTGAGCAGCACAACGCCGCTGGCCTCGCGGTCACCAAAAAGCGCGATCGCGTCGTCGGTGGCTTTTTGCAGATTGCGGAAGCAGACGATATTGCCGTAGGTCTTGACGGAGTTCAGAATCCGGTTCGTCCGGGAAAACGCCTGAATCAGACCGTGCATTTTAAGATTCTTGTCCACCCAGAGCGTGTTGAGCGTTGTCGCGTCAAAGCCTGTCAGGAACATATTGACCACAATGAGCAGATCGACCTCCCGCGCCTTGACGCGCTGGGACAGGTCTTTGTAGTAATTTTGAAACTTGTCCGCCGACGTGTCAAAATTGACGTGGAACGTCTGGTTATATCCCAGCAATACCTGCTATCCCTGATACCTTATTCTTTCAACCAGCGTTTCCTTTTTCAGATTACTGCTTAAAACGAGGGAAAGCACAATCTGCAAAAGACCGACCAGCAAAATCATAGCAAGAATCGGGATAAGAGGAACGTGATAAACGTTCATTCCAAACATCCCATTATGCTTCGCATAGGAAAACAGTGCATAGCCAAGGGGCAGACCGGCAGCAAGTGCGACGCAGATGGTGCCAACCGTAAAAATCAAGCCCTGTATTTGTAAGCTCAGATTCAACTGCTTATTGGTCATGCCTACCGCTTGCAGCACACCGTATTCCTGCTTCTTCGTGGTGATATTGATGATCATGGTGTTTGCCAGATTCATAAACCCAATGAGACCGACAATTGCCATGAACAGATAGCAGCCAAGCTTCATCATACGGCTTGCGTATTCTGCGGTTTGCAATTCTGCGTGATAGGTGTTCAGCTTGATATGAGAAGTATCGGAGAGCAGGTCATTCAGGCTTTGCTCTACAGATGCCACATCTTTTTTAGCACAATCCACCCACAGGTATCCATAAGATGTCCCTTTCGGATTTACAGAGCGGTATACTTCTTCCGGAATGACCAGATAAGTGTCCGCGCTTACAAAGGAGCCTGCAATTTTTCCATGATAGGTATAGGTTCCGCTTCCGTTATCAAAGTTGAATGTAATCGGTGCACCCGCAGAATACCCGTCAGCTTCCATCCACATGGACCAGCCAAAGAAAACATCCCCGTTTTTGACAGCCTGTGCATAGTCCATGGAACCGATATCGCCATCCCCGCGCATCATTTCAAAATCCTCTTGATTTACGATTGCAACCGGAAATTTTGTTCCGTTCAGATCTGCAGAGACGATTTCTCTCGTCAGTACATCCGTTACACCGGGGATGGATTTGATTTCTTTAATCAAAGAATCATTCAGTGGGTTGTTCTGTAGGATTGTGTCCAGATTATTCTCCGAATAGGCTTCATCATAATTCTGGGAATAATCCAGCTGCAACTCAAATTGTCCGTGGTTGATTGCAATCCGCGCCTCGTGCTCCGTGTCAATATTCCCAACATAATTAGAGATAATTACAAACAATACACAGGAAAGCCCCATGGTAAGAATCGTAGCAATGGTTCTTTTCGGATTGCCTGTCACATTTGCCATTGCCATGGAGAAAACGGTGACATCTTTTCTGCCTTTTCGTCTGCCCTGTTTTTGCGTTTTGGAGCCGTCAAGATACCGTGTCGCTTCGATGGGTGAAATCCGGGAAACAATTTTCATGGGTTTGCGCAGAGCCAAAACGACCGTAAGAAACGATACAAAAATGCAGATGAGCATAATTGTCAGTGAAAACAGAGGCACCTGATGGTTCTTGATTCCGGACGATACCAACGATACCAGATTTCCCTGCTCCACCAGCCAGTTGAAGCTGACTTTTGCAATCAGGAAACCAAACAGCAGCCCCAGCGGTATCGAAGGAACCGCCAGAAGAATGCCCTCACGAAAGATCAACTGCTTCATCTGCTTTCTGGTTGCACCCAGCGCCTTAATTTTTCCGTACTCCTGAACCTTTTGGGCGATCCCGACCTGGAAGATATTATAAATGACCACAACGGAAAACAGCACGATTCCGAGGATCAGGGTTCCACAAACCACAATCATTTCATAGCTCGGCTGCAATACCCACTGCAGGTAGAGGTCATTGATGATCACGTTTTTCTGGTCAATGCCGCAGGAATCCGCGATTTCTTTTATAACAGGCGCAACATTATTCATAGAAACATTTGCAGAATCGCTCAAGGTAAAATAGATATTATATTGCCTGTCACCCTCCGCAACACGCTCATTATAAAAATCCTGCGAACCGAATACAACATAGGAAGCCTCGATGGTATATTCATCCCGGTCATATAAAATCCCGCTGACAGTAAATTCCACCGGTGCGTATTCCGACTGCATGCCGGAACGGTACTCCAATGTTACGGTGTCTCCGACCTTTACATCATGGTATCCCACTGCATCAAAGAAAGCGCGTCCTGCGGCAATTTCCTGCGCCTTTTCCGGATAGGTACCTTCTTTCAACACATATTCCTGATTATAGGGAAGCATTTTCCTGACCGTTTCATCCGCACTGACAAAGCCGCCATTTTCATTTCCTTTCAGGATGCCCTCCGTACACATGATGCCGATATCAGATATCTCAGCTCTGCGTTCCACTTCTTTTAATTGCGTACCATCTGCGGCGATAAACAGGCCGTAGTTGCTTCCGTATGAGCTTGCAGCCTGATCTTTCTGTAAGAGGATCAGTCCATTTCCAATTGTACTGATAATGACCAGAAGCATGGTAGTCAGGCAAATCGCCGTCATAATGAGGACACTTCTTGTCCGATTTCTTTTGTCGTTGCTGAATGCAATTTTGCTGATCGTCCTCAATTGAAATCCACCACCTGTCCATCCTCGATGACTAAAATACGGTCAGCAACCTGCGCGATCTCATCATCATGGGTAATCATTACAATCGTCTGTCCATATTTTTTTGCGCTCATTTTCAGCAGCGCGATCACCTCGTCACTTGTCTTGGAATCAAGATTTCCGGTTGGCTCGTCCGCAAACAAAATCTCCGGTCTGTTTACCAAGGCTCTTGCAATCGCAACGCGCTGCTGCTGTCCTCCGGAGAGGGTATTCGGAAGATTATGAATCCGGTGTTCAAGACCCAGTGTAGTGATAATATCATTGACATAAGCTTTATTCACTTTTTTTCCGTCAAGCCCCAACGGAAGAACGATATTTTCCCACACATTGATGGAGGATACCAGATTGAATGCCTGAAATACAAATCCGATCTTTCTTCTCCGGAAAACGGCAAGCTGATCCTCCTTCATGGAATACAGGTCCTTGTCAGACAAGATCACGCTGCCGCTGGTTGGTGTATCCAGCCCGCCCAGCATATGCAGCAGGGTACTTTTTCCGGAGCCGGATTTTCCGACAATGGCGACAAATTCTCCCTGCCCAATCTGGATATTCACATGATTGACGGCTTTGACCTGATTTTCCCCCGTCCCATAAAATTTGCAAAGCTGATTCGTTTCTAATATTACGCCCACTCCAATGGCCTCCTTTTTTTATTTACCAGCATTGTATCAAAGGAACCTTTCATTTCACTTTCAAAAAGAGAGCAGAAGTCTTACAGATTTGAAAGACTTCTGCTCATCATCTCTACGAAAGTCCATTCTCCGGCAGCTGAATCAAAAAGGTACTTCCTTTTCTGACTTTGCCGGAGGCTACCGTGATTGTCCCACCATGCTGCTCAATAATCTGTCTGGACAGATACAGACCGATGCCAGTTCCGCTCTTTTCGCGGACTTCCGGCGCAGTTCCTCTGTAAAACCGCTGGAATATTTTATGGTATTCACTCTGCGGGATTCCGATTCCCTGATCCTCGATCTCAATTCTCACAAAGCCGGTTCTTTTTTGTAGACGGATCGTGATTTTTGAATGTTCTGGGCTGTATTTGATGGCATTGTCCAAAACGTTAATGATTGCTTCTCCAAGCCAACGTTTATCCTGCATGAGTGCACAATGCTCCAGTGATTCGTTGCAGTCGAAAATAAGTTCTATCCCTTTCTCCGCTGCCTTTGGATACGTTCGGTTTACTGCGGAGATGATCGTATCCATAATGGGAAGTGTTTTCTGATCAAGCTGAATCAAACCTGTCTCCAGTTTGGATATTTCCAGCAGAGACTGCAACAATGTTTCCAATCCGTCCAATGCACTCCGGCAGCGGATGCGAAATTCCTGTTGCTCCGTCTCACTCAGATTGTTCCGCAGCAATATGCTAAAGCAGGTATCCAAGGCTGCAACCGGGGTTTTCAGCTGATGGGAAATGTCGGATACCATTTCCTTTGTGCTTTCCTTCTCCGCTCTGGCTTCCTCTTGCAGCAGCTGGATATGATGTCCGATTGCTTCGAGCTGAAATTTCAGTCTTTCCTGCCCGACATGATCTTCTGTGTCCGGCACTACCTCAAAGTGATTTTCCCGAAATGCAATCAGGATTTGCTCTAGCTGCTCCAATCGTTTCCGACTTTCTTTCTCCTCAGCTTTCTTCCGGTAAAACAGGAACGTTAGCAAAGATAGACATAGCACTGCACTTGTACAGCCGGTTATCATGATATTCTGCCGGAAGCGCACATAAAACGAAGTCCCTTTGTTTTCCCAGTACCCGTATTGCTCTAATAATTGCTTACCTTGTTCATTGGCTTGATGGTCGTTTCCTTTCAGCCATCCTGCGGCAACATCTATGCCGGTGGCCTCTGCGCCCGCCGCAACTTCTGTCAGGATATCCATTTTACATTGATAATCCTGATAATATAAATAGGTGGTAAAGCAGTTCAATACCGCAAAAAAGAGTAGAACCGGCAGTACCAGTGACAAGGCATCAACCCACTTTTTACGATGTCGTTTCGTCACTGACTTACCTCCTGATTCCATATATACCCAAGACCTCTGATATTCTTTATATAGACCG
>ENA-UBIJ01000109-UBIJ01000109.1-human-gut-metagenome-genome-assembly--contig:-NODE-109-length-46677-cov-7.809060_pt1 | contig 46677 bp, 57 predicted proteins | sample MGYA00244944_ERZ654876 | MGnify/ENA primary metagenome ERZ654876 (study PRJEB26926, sample SAMN06164748) | human gut metagenome | biome: ENVO:00009003; feature: ENVO:2100002; material: ENVO:00002003...
CGCTGCGATACACATAATACTTGCTGGCTCCGGCCACTGCCGTCCACTTGATGTAGGGCTTGCCGGTAGATGCCCAGTAATCTGTCTTCACCACAGGTCTCGCACAGCGGCAGGTGATGGCCACCGCAGCGCTGAGGGAGGAGTCGGTGCCATCGGCAGCCAAAGCCTTCACCTTGTAGTAATAGGTGGTACCGGCGTTAGCCTTGCTGTCCGTGTAGTTCAGATTTGCGGTGGAGTCCAGGAAAGAATAAGTGCCGTCCTTGCTGCCGCTGCGGTACACCTCGTACCGGTTGGCTCCGTCCACAGCACTCCAATAGATATAGGGCTTGCCACTGGCGCCCACATAGCTGGGCTTCGCGGTAGGGGGCACCGGGGTCTCTTTGCCTTCGCAATGTCTGTTCGCCTGCAGGAGTCTGTCATTGCCGTCGTCAATCGTAATGGCATTCCACTGTCTCTCGCTGCCGCCGTAATATACGTCAGCCAGGCCCGTGCAGCCCGAAAAAGCCATATACCCGATGTTGGTCATGCTCTCCGGGATCTTGATGCTGGTCAGGCCCGTGCAGCGGTTGAACGCATAATGCCCGATGGTAGTCGCGCTGCTGCCGATGGTCACACTGGTCAGGCCCGGGCAATCCTGGAAAATGTAGTCGGGAATGCGCTCCACGCTGTCTCCGAACGTCACCTTCAGCCCATCGCCGGAGCCGAACGAATCCTCCGTGCACTCTGCGGCCCTGGCGTTATAGTTAATCTCCACCAGGCCCTTGCAGTCCAAAAATGCATTGTCCCCAATGCTGGTCACATTACTGCCGATGGTCACACTGGTCAGGCTCTCACAGTTGCAGAAAAGGTTGCTGGGGATCTTCTCCACGCTTTCGCCGAATATCACCTTCACCCCGCCCACGGAGGCTCCGGCACTGCGGAATGCACCGCTCAAGCCAGTCAGATTCGCTGCCGCCCTGGCGTTGTAGCGGACCTCCTTCAGGTTATCGCACCCGAAAAATGCGCTGTTGCCCAAAGTGGTCACGCCCTCCGGGATCTCTATGGCGGTCAGGCTCTCGCAGTTGGAAAAGGCATACTCCCCGATGCTGGTCACGCTGCCGGGGAGCACTATGCCGGTCAGGCCCGTGCAGCCGCAAAACGCACTTTCCCCAATGCTAGTAACATTGCTGCCCATGGTCACGCTGGTCAAACCCGAACAGCCGTAGAATGCCGCGGCCCCAATGCCGGTCACGCCGTCCCCGATCACAACTGTCTTTGCCTGGTTTCCCCACGGGGCAGTGGTAATTTCCTCTCCGCTGGCAGAATCGGTTTTAGATTCATAGTCCGCCATCTCTCCCGTGCCGGAGATGGTCAGCAGACCCGCGCTGTCCAGCGTCCAGGTGACGTTGCTTCCATCTTTGCCGCAGTTTCCGGGGTCAACGATGGTCGGCTCCGCCGCCGACACGCTGCCCACACTAAGGACTAATGTCAGCACAAGAATCAGCGCCATGGCAAAAATGCCGCCAAGATTCCATTTTCTCTTCATTTTTCCATCTCCTTATAGTAGTTGAATTTCCGCATTCATTTCCATTCACTAAATATATATAATACACTCTGTACCCGAAAAGTCAACCGCCGCAGCGCAGAATCTATGCACAAAGCACAAAGGCCCCGCCGCAAACGCGGCAGGACCTTTGCAAAATTATTAAGCAGAAATCAGCCCTTCAGGCTCTCCTCCACCGCCACGGCAACGGCCACGGTAGCGCCCACCATGGGGTTATTGCCCATGCCCAAAAAGCCCATCATTTCCACATGGGCGGGCACGGAGCTGGAGCCGGCGAACTGGGCGTCAGAATGCATACGGCCCATGGTGTCGGTCATGCCGTAAGAGGCAGGGCCGGCGGCCATGTTGTCCGGGTGCAGGGTACGGCCCGTACCGCCGCCGGAGGCCACGGAGAAATACTTCTTGCCCTGCTCAATGCACTCCTTCTTGTAAGTGCCGGCCACAGGATGCTGGAAGCGGGTGGGGTTGGTGGAGTTGCCGGTGATGGACACATCCACGCCCTCATGGTGCATGATGGCCACGCCCTCCCGGACATCATCGGCGCCGTAGCAGCGGACGTCGGCCCGCTCGCCCTCGGAATAGCGGATCTCCCGGACGATCTTCAGCTCGCCGGTGTAATAGTCGAACTGGGTCTGCACATAGGTGAAGCCGTTGATGCGGCTGATGATCTGGGCGGCGTCCTTGCCCAGGCCGTTGAGGATGACGCGCAGAGGCTCCTTGCGGGCCTTGTTGGCGTTTTTCACGATGCCGATGGCGCCCTCAGCGGCGGCGAAGGACTCGTGGCCGGCCAGGAAGGCGAAGCACTTGCTCTCCTCGCTGAGGAGCATGGCGCCCAGGTTACCGTGGCCCAGGCCCACCTTGCGGTCCTCGGCCACAGAGCCGTCGATGCAGAAGGACTGCAGGCCCACGCCGATCATCTTTGCAGCCTCGGCCGCGGTCTTGACCCCGGCCTTCAGGGCGATGGCCGCGCCCACGGTGTAGGCCCAGCAGGCGTTTTCAAAGCAGATGGGCTGGATGCTCTTTACGATCTCATAGGGATCGAAGCCCTTGGCCCGGCAGATCTCCCGGCACTCCTCCACGGAGCCGATGCCGTACTGAGTGAGGACGCCGCTGATCTTGTCGATTCTTCTTTCGTAGCTTTCAAACAGTGCCATAATTTCGTCCTCCTCCTTATTCCTGTCTCGGGTCGACATACTTGGCGGCGCTATCGAACTGGCCATAGTGGCCCTTGGCCTTTTCCATGGCGGTATTGGCGTCATCGCCCTTCTTGATGAAGTCCATCATCTTGCCCAGGCTGATGAATTCGTAGCCCACGATCTCATCGTCCTTGTTCAGGGCTACCCGGGTCACATAGCCCTCGGCCATCTCCAGATAGCGGGGACCCTTTTCCTTGGTGGCGAACATGGTGCCCACCTGGCTGCGCAGGCCCTTGCCCAGATCCTCCAGGGAAGCGCCCACTGCCAGGCCGCCCTCGGAGAAAGCGGACTGGGTACGGCCATATACGATCTGCAAAAACAGCTCGCGCATGGCGGTATTGATAGCGTCACAGACCAGGTCGGTGTTCAGTGCCTCCAAAATGGTCTTGCCGATGAGAATTTCGGATGCCATAGCGGCGGAATGAGTCATGCCGGAGCAGCCGATGGTCTCCACCAAAGCCTCCTCAATGACGCCGTTTTTCACGTTCAGCGTCAGCTTGCAGGCGCCCTGTTGGGGAGCGCACCAGCCGATGCCGTGGGTAAAGCCGGAGATGTCGCCGATCTCCTTGGCCTGGACCCACTTCCCCTCCTCGGGAATAGGAGCGGGGCCGTGATAAGCGCCCTTGGCGATGGGGCACATATGCTGTACTTCGCTGGTATAGATCATAGTTGCCAAATCCTTTCTCTGTGAATTTTTGTGCGTTCACTTTTATCGATTATAACAAATTTTTTCCGTCTTTGCAAGGAAACATACATTATGAATTAACGTGTTGATTTACAATTTCATTGCAAAGGTTTTTCAAACCTTAAAATTAACGAAATGAGGTATTTCAACATGAAAATTAAAGTCTGCGGTAAGGCACACCTGGAGGGTGTTGCGAAGAAAACCGGACGGCCCTACAACTTCAATCAGATTCACTATCTCGGCAAGGCCCGCGGTGTCATTGGTGAAGCTGCCCTGACCCTGGCCCTGGACCCCGCCATTTACCCCATTGACCTCATTGAGGTCGGCAAGGAGTACAATGTGGACTTCGATAACCGCGGCTATGTGTTCGACTTCTCCCCTGCAAAGTGATGGACAAGCCAGCCTTTTCTTTCCCATTTCTCCGAGTGCCTCCATAGCCACGGGGCGGCGCAGCCGCCCTGTGGAGCAGGGGGTCAGTATTACCCCCCTGCAACTTCTGTGAATCTGTGATTCTTTGACAATAATTGTCAAACCTGGAGGTTTATCTATGCACGCTCCCGGAAATGGCTTATCACCATCAACAATCCCATTGAGCATGATTTTGACCACGCCCGTATCAAGGCCGCTGTGCTTGACCTGCCCTCTGTCGTTTACTGGTGTATGTGTAACGAACAGGGCGATGAATGCGAAACGCTTCATACTCATGTGTATGTTGTCACTCGTGAGGCTACAAGCCATACGCAAATTGACGCTCGTTTCCCCTCGTTTCACCGCGACATTGCCCGTGGTAAATCCTCGGAAAACCGGGCCTATGTTCTCAAGGACGGCCCGAAGTTCAACAAGCAGCCGGATGGCTCTTACTCCTACAAGGACACTGGCGGCCACCTCCACGAAGGTATTAACTTCTCCGATACCTTTGAGGAGGGCGGAGAAATGCCCGTGGAGCAACAAGGCAAATCCCGTGACGCTGATAAAATCGTTGAGCTTATAAAATCCGGTGCCACCAATGAGGACATCGTGGACGCTGTTGCCAGCGCCTACCGTGACTTGGAAAAGGTGGAGCGTGTCCGCTCTATGTACCGTGATGCTCAGTTCAAGGATTCTTGGCGTGATTTGGAAGTTACCTACATATTCGGCAAGACTGGCGGCGGCAAGACCCGCTCTGTCATGGACAAGTTCGGCTATGCCAACTGCTACCGTGTCACCGACTATAAGCATCCCTTTGATACCTATGACGGCCAGGATGTTATCATCTTTGAGGAGTTCCGCTCCGGTCTAAAGCATGGCGATATGCTTAACTACCTGGACGGCTATCCGCTGCTCCTCCCGTGCCGCTATTTCAATCGGCAAGCCTGTTTCACCAAAGTGTTCATCATTACCAACATTCCCCCGGAAGAACAGTATGTGAACATTGACCGTGAGACCCGGCAAGCCTTTTTCCGTAGAATTCACATTGTCCGTGAATTTGAGGATTCCGGGCGTGTGACCGACTACCCCGGCGTTCATGCCTATGTTCATCGGCACGACTGGGCGGAACAAGCTGCCCGTGAGCCGGTACAAGTAATGCTCGATATGACCGCCCGCTAAAGGGCGGTTATATCGGACAAGTCTTTTGAATCTACACTTTCAAAATGTGAGGTCAGCTATGTCATTCAATCCCTTTGACAAGTTCAAATACTGCGTTATCGCTGGCTTTGCCTATGCCCTTGGCCGCTTCCTATTCCAAACGCTGAAAGGCGTGTTCTGATTCTGCGGGGTGGTGTAATGGTAACATGACGGCATTGTCAGCCGTTGCTGCAAGTTCGATTCTTGCCCCTGCACCCAATTCTAACGAGGTGATTCTATGGTTTTCAAGCTTCTCGGCTATTTCCTCTATTTCGCCCTGTTTGCTGCCGCTGTGGTTGCTGTCATTGCTGCCGCTGCATTCTTTATCTCCTGTGCTATGCTGCATGATAGCCCCTCCTATGCGCTGAAACTTCTTTTCGGAAAGGTTGACTGACTATGATTAAGTTCCTGATTTACGCCGCTATTGTGCTGGTGTTCCTGTTCATCCTCACCCTCATTGGCTCGGCCATGCTGTGGGTGATCCTCAAACTCCTGCGCTCTTTGTTCCCGGAAAAGTTCCAGCCCCACGGCAAACGGAAGGAGGATAAAGTATGAATTTCTTCTCTGCTTCTCTCGTGATATTCTTTACTTTGTGCTTTGGTGTCCTTATTTTCTTCCTCGGCCTTTGGGTCGGCAAGCTCGTTGCCCTGGATAAAAAGGAAAAGAAAAGATGCGGCTATTCCTGTTCAGACTGCGAATACTGGCCTTGCCATTATCTTCTTTGTGAGATTGAGCAACAGCATAAGGAAAATCCCCGGCACCGGGCCGGGGAGTGAGGTTATTGCCGCTTTCGCAGCGCCCGTATAGCAATCGCCGTCAGCGCTATCAACGCTGCAACTATTGCTTTAGCGTGGCCGATTGCTTCAAGTAGTTCGCCGATTGCACCCGTTGTCATTTTCAAGTATCGGGGAAACCATTCTCCGAAAACTCCTTGAACGATTACGGTTAGCTTTTCTAACAGATTTGTCATTGAGGTATCTCCTTATGTCTTTACATCAATCTATCCTTGATATGGCTGCTAAACTCGGTTGGGAAGTCGATGATGTCATTTGCCTTGTCGCAAACTTTCAACTTCTGCTTGGTGTGTTTCTGTCCTGTGTGGTTTGTCTGCTTTTTCGGTTGTTCCGCACCTTGAAAGTGCACTTTCAAAAGCCCTCTAAATAAGGCATATCCCCGGGCTAAAGCCCGGGGAGTGAGGTTAGTTTTTCCAGTGGCGTATTAGCCAAATAATAAGCAGGATGTATGCAGGTACATAAATTAAAGGGGCAATTTGTTCCAATGAACTTGCGAGTGAGATGTAAAAAGGCATAGTTCTATCCTCCTGTTTTATTTAATTATACCATATGAAAGGTGGCGTTTCAATGAAAAAGGTTATATTTACCATCTTTGTTATGGTTTTTTTGCTGGTATCTTGTGTTGTTGGTGCATTTGCATATTCAGAAAATACTAACCCCGGTGTTTATGTCGTTTCACCTAATGGCGGCTATTCTCTTACTACTCCCAGCAGCACGAAGTTGTCTGCTTCTGCTATGCAGCAATTTGCACTTGATTTGTATACGCCTGAGTTTGCGGATTCATTTGTTCTTTGGCGTACTGATTCTTCTCATGTTGGCACTCGTTATGTTCGAGGTGTGGACTTTGTTTTATATAATTCCCGCTATGTGATTCGCGTTTATGATGGTTCGTCTTATGGCTATGTTGGTTATATTGTAGGGGGCGAATGTCGTTTATATTGGTCTGATTTGTCGCCTTATAGCACCGATTCCCTACTTTCTTCCATCTCCTCTAAAGTCTCCACCATCAGCGACACCCTCACCTCCCTATATAACAGCCTGCAATCGTGGTTCGGCGGCCAGTTAAGCGGTATCTACTATTGGACAAATTCCATTAATTTGTCTGCTTCACGCATTGATTCCGCTCTGACTTCTTTCTTCGGCAACAACACCGTTTCCGATATTATTTCTGCCATCCCCGCCGCCCCCGACCTCTCCAATATTGAATCTACACTTTCAAGCATCAATAACAAGCTGGACAACCTCCCCAGCTCCTCCGGCTCGGCCTATGATGATTCTGCCCTTTTGGCTGCTCTCCAGCCCATTACATCCTTTTATGAGGGTGGCGTTGAGACCGTTGCAAAGCAGTCTAATTCCGGCCTTTTAAACTGTAATCTTCAATTTGAACGCGGTACTTTTTCTCTGCTTTCTCTCGATGCTCCCGCTGATGCTGATGTTTTCTTCTTTAGCCGTAATGCGGGCTATTATATTCCGGCTGGACTTAGCTTTGGTTCTTCCGTTCGTTCTTACTCTTCGCCCTCGCCTACTCATTTAGGCCCTACTATGACGGCTGATGCTGATTCTGTCGCTGTTACAGTTAAGGCGCGGTCAGATTCGCTTGTTCCTGCCGGTACTTATGATGTCCATTTCTTTGATTCCGCCGGCAATGCAATTACACTTAAAACCGGCGATTGCTTCTTACCTGGTAGCGAAGTCGGCGTTTGGCAGATTCAACGCGCTGAGGGTGGTTATATTACCATTGGCAGCACTACCGGTTTGCCGAATGGCTTTGAGTTTTCGGACTTGTTTTATTCCTGCGTTCGCTTTAAGGCTTCTGAATTAAATTCAGCTCCTGCTCTGTTTTCCTATTGGCTGGATTATTTTTATAATACTGAAACTTATTATTCTCTTTTTCGGATTGTTTCTTCAGCTGATTCCACAATTACTTTTCGTTATTCTACTCTGCACCCTGTGCTTGCCTGGCTTGCTCAGCGTCAAAACGGTTTCCAAACCTGGATCGGTAACAAGCTCGACAACCTCCCCGGCTCCTCCCCCTCCGACCTCTCCAACATTGAAAGCGCACTTTCAACCATCATCGACAAGATGGACAATCTCCCGGCCAGCGTGGATAACATTGTTGTCAATATCACGGAGGATAACAGCGCCTATAACATCTTCTATGTGGAGGACGAAAACGGCGATAAAAAGTCTGTGACCTCCGTTGCCGGGGATTCCCTGTCCGCATCCGGTAAGCTACTTCAGTTCCTCTACAAGCTTATTATCGGCAGCGCCATTTCTGATGTGGACAACTCCATCGGCGGCCTGAATGATTTCTTCTTTGACAATGCCCCCAGCGGTCTCGGTGAGGGGGTGACAGTATGGGATTGATCGCTAACCTTACCCTCGTTTTTACCGACCTCGGCAACGCTTTCAAGTTCTTCCGTGATTTCTTCGGCACTCTGCCCTTTGCTATTAAGCTGCTGATATACTTTGTGTTCGGCTCCATTCTCCTCTTTGGTATTTTCAAACTCGTGATAAAGGTGGGTAGCTAATATGATAGGTTTCATTCGTACTGCGTTCCAGTGGCTTCCCACGCCGCTGTATCTCCTGGTTTCGGCGGTGATTACATTCTTCGCTATATTCGTTGCCGTGGCCCTTATTAAGGCCCTGTGGCAGCTTATCCAGTTTGTTGTCAATGTCCTTGGCGGTGTGCTTGGAAAGGTGGTGTCCCTCTTTGTCTGACCTCCTGCAAGCAATCAAGACTTTTCTCGGCTATGCCTGGAAGTTCTTCACGAAAACGGATGTTCCCGGTCTTGATTTTTCCTTTGCCGCTCTCTTTATCGGTGCGGCCCTGATTCCCATTTCCCTCTCGTTCCTCTCTCTTATCTTTGGTTTCCCTGTGGGTACTTCGGATAATGCGGAGGAATTGGCATCCCGTGGCAGTCGGCGGCTTCGTCTCCCTCCTGCCCGTAAAAACGATGTGAGGTGATTCTATGCGTGATCTCATAATTTCCATATTCGGCACCTATACCCCCGTGACCGATGCAGCCGGAACGCCCCTGCAAGGCATGGCTGGTGTAGACTGGCCGTATCTCGCCGGAGTGGCCCTTTTTGGCCTGGTGCTGTATAGCTTCTTCCGGCTTCTCGGGGTGGTGTTTAAGCGATGACTATGGACGATATGATAGCTTTCTGCACGGCTATGCTCAATGCCGTCTGTGATTTCCTCATTACCCCGCCTATTTTCTATCTCTTTAGTTTGGTCTGCTTCGCTGCCGTTGTCGGCATTCTGCGTAGCTTACTCAAAAATTTACATTGAAAGGAGCGATTTTGACAGAAACTCCCGCTGTGACTGTTGCAACCCTGCTGACCTCTGTGGGCTCTGTGTTCACCAAGGTTATCGGCTGGGTCGGTGATGTGGCTTCTACCATTGCCGGCGAGCCTATCCTGCTGCTGGCCTGTGTGGGTATTCCCCTGTGTGGCCTGGGTGTCGGTATGTTCAAGCGCCTGCTGTCTGCTCGTGCCTAACAAAAAGGAGGGTGTGCGTGCGCTCGCCGCACACCCTCCCTCTATTTGAATCTACACTTTCAAAAGGAGTGTTCCCATGAAAGCAAAGCCTGTTGCTCTCTCTCTGTATTTCGGTATTCCCGGCGCCGGTAAATCCACCTTTGCCGCCTATCTTGCCAAAAAGGATATGAAAAAGGGCCGTAAAGTATGGTCTAATTTTGGCATTACTGGCGCATATAAATGCGAAAAATCCGATTGGGGCAAATATATGATGTGTGACGGTCGTCTCATTATTGATGAAGCTGGCCTTGAATATGATAACCGGAAAATGGCTATGACCACCGATGAAATTTACTTCTTCAAGTATCATCGGCATTACCAATTGGATGTAGACTTTTTCTCCCAGGGCCTGGATGTAGATATTAAGATTCGTAAACTCGCCCGACATATCTACCTCATAAAGCCCTCGCTGCTCCCGTTCTTCATCAAGCGTAAAGAGATAGGCCGCCGTGTCGGTATCAACGACATGACCAAAGAAATATGCGATGAATATTTTTTTGTTCCGTTCCTGGCTGGCGGTACAAAGCTGATATTCTGCCCGCCCCTTTGGAAGCTGTTTAATACCCTGGCCCGTAAACCTCTCCCGGAAAAGGATTGGGAGATTTGGTAAAGCCCCCGCCGCCTGGCAGGGGCTTTTTCTCTGCTCACGATAAAGCGGAGGATATACGGATATACCCCCCACTCTAATCTGCGCTGTTTTTACCCCCGGTAAAAAGTCACCCCTTGCCTATGTAGTCGTTGCGTACAAGCCACGCCCGCGCCTGGTGTTCCTGGGCAAAAGTCCGGCTCTTGCGTTTTTGCCTGTCCCGCCCGGTGATGATTTGCCCGCTGGCGGCCTGTATGAGCCAGCGTTCTTTTCCATGCTTGATAATTTCATTCACATAGACCGCTTGGCCTTGCGGATTCATTAATTTCATCTTTTTCCCTTTCTCCCCGTCCAGCCGATAGGTCAGCTTTTGAATCTACACTTTCAAATTGTCTCTTTGTCCTTGCATCGTACCCGCACGGTTATACTCTCTACATTGGGGTGTGTGAATTGGTACGCTTCAATCCATTTTGCAATGTCTTTGAGCGGCATTGCCTGATAATGCTGTGTCTTGTTGTCTATCCCCGGAAAATAGCACCGTATACTCATTTGATATTCTTTCGTCTGTCTCATTCTGCCACCACCATTTTCTCCATGCAGTCCCCGCAAATAAGATTGACTGTCTTTGTGGCTCTCACGCTGTTTTTGCAGCATGGACACTGGTATTTCCGTGTGCTGCTGGGCCGTTTGCCGCCCTCTGGCTGCATGGCCGCTCCGCTGCTGCTCTGTGTTCCCCCGGCTGGTATGCTGATCCTCTGATACCCGCCCCGGCTGATCTTGATTTCAGACCAGCCCTTTTCCAATGCCATTTCCGTTAACTTGTCGTTGTCGTGTCCTTGGGTGTTCCACCCGTATTGCCCGGCCTTGTAGCACACAAGGCCCTTTTCCTCTGCCAGCGCCTTAAATTTCCCATTGTGGTACTTCCCGCCCCGGCTTACTTCCTGTATGCCATTCTCCCGGCAGTACAGGTGTACCATCTCATGTATGAGCGTGTCCAGTACTTCCTCAATTTCCACAGATAGCATTTCGGCGGCTATGTTCATCTCATATTGCTGACTGTCCTTGTTTTTCCATACCTTGGATGTGGTGCAATGGCCGTATGTCCCTGGCTTGCTCTGTACGGTTATAATTGGCACTGGCAGCGCCCCGCCGAAAAGGTCGGTGTTTAGGGTGTTGTAAATCTTTTCCAGCTGGCCGACTGCTCTACTCATTTTTGTTGTCTCTTTCATGGTCTGTTCTCCTTTCGCCTTTCCCATAGTCTTTAGTGGTGTGAGCACGCTCGCTCGCGAGCGTGTGTGTCCATACCGCCACACACAACAACAGAACTGTCAAGACTGACCCTCCCCCGTGAGAGGGTCACTTGCGGTAAAAAAATCTCGTTTGGCGGCAGATGGAAAATAGCCGCCAATCCGTCATGGCGGCTGTTTTTCATCAACAGAGAACGAGATTTTTTTATCGGTCTTGACCGTTCTTTTGGTGTGCGGCACAAATCCCCTCGTCCTCCGTCCCCGCCACAGCGGATAATAGGCACTTGCAGTGTGCGGAAAAGTGTGGTAATATGGAGAAAAACGAACGCCAAGGCAGAAATGCCCCGGCGTTTGTTGCATTTTATGGACTTTTGAATCTACACTTTCAAGGGAGGAAAGACCATGAAAAAGTATCGCCGCTTAGACTGGAATGACCGACTTCTCATTGAAAAGCTCTATAACCGTGGCCGTAGCTGCTCTCAAATTGCGCATATTCTTTGCTTCTCTCCCTCCTCCATCTATCGGGAGGTCAAGCGTGGTCTGTACCCACATCTCGGCGAAGAGACCACCCGCCGCCCATTCCGTTATTCTGCGCAAATCGCCCAAGACCACGCTGATTTCCACGCTACCACCAAAGGCCCGGATATAAAATTGGGCAACAACTACGGTTTCGCCGCAGATGTTGCCCAGCAAGTCATGGATGGTATCTCCATCGACATTATTGTAAACCAAAAGAAAAGAGCCATGGAATGGACAGTCAGCACCTCCACTCTGTATCGTTACATAGACCGGGGCTATATCCCCGGCATAACAAATAAGCACCTCCCGGAAAAGCCCCGCCGCAAGCACCGCAAGCCCGGCAAGGTTAGGGCCAGCAGAGCGCCCAAGGGCCTACCCATAGACCGCCGCCCAGCTCATGTAAACCACCGCTTGTCCTTTGGCCATTGGGAAATGGACAGTGTTATAGGCACCGCAGAAGGCAAGCGGCAATCCCTCCTTGTTCTCACCGAACGCCTGACACGCTTTGAGGTCATTATAAGGGCTGGCAGCAAGACCGCAGCGGCCACCACCAAGGCCCTGGATAGAATCATGCCCAAGTTCCCCCACGGCACATTCCAAACCATTACTGTGGATAACGGCAGCGAGTTCCAGGACTGTCACGGCATGGAGCATGATAAGCAAGGCAATAAGCGCTTAACGGTCTATTACTGTCACCCTTATTCTTCCTGTGAGCGTGGCAGCAATGAGCGCAACAATCGTATCATCCGCCGATACTTCCCTAAAGGCAAGAGCATGGCAAAGGTCACACAAAAGGACTGCGATAGGGTTGCTGCCCTCATTAACGCTATGCCCCGTAAAATCCTTAACTATGAGACTGCCGCTGACCTGTTTAACCGACATATCGCTAACCTTGCCGAAAATCAGGATTGATTTTTTTCAACTTTTTTTCGCAATGGACTTGACAATCTTGGCATTATGAATTAACGCCATTATTTCGCTACAAAGCCGATCTTGCGGTGGACCTTGCTGAGGGTCTTGTTAGCCAGGTAGGAGGCATGGGCGGCGCCCTCTTTGTAAACGCTCTCCAGGTACGCCTTGTCCTTCATGATGCGCTCGGACTCCTCCCGCAGGGGCCGCAGCAGCTCCACCACGGCCTCGCCCACGGCGGGCTTGAAAATGCCATAGCCCTGGCCGGCGAACTCCCCCTCCGCCTCGGCAACGGTCTTGCCCGTGGCAGCGCAGTAGATGGTCAGCAGGTTGGAGATACCGGCCTTATTCTCCTTGTCAAACTTCACCGCCGTCTCGCAATCGGTAATGGCGCGCTTGAACTTGCGCATGATGTCCTCGGGCTTGTCCATCATAAAAACGCACCCATCGGGGTCGGATTTGCTCATTTTGTTCTCTGGGTTTGCAAGGCTCATGACCCGGGCGCCCATCTTGGGGATAAATGCCTCCGGCAGGGTAAAGGTGTCGCTGTACAGGCCGTTAAACCGCTGAGCAATGTCCCGCGTCAGCTCCACATGCTGCCTTTGGTCCTCTCCCACCGGCACCAGGTCTGCCTGGTACAGCAGAATATCCGCCGCCATGAGGACAGGATAGGTAAACAGGCCCGCAGTGATGTTGTCTGCATGCTGCTTGGCCTTGGCCTTAAACTGGGTCATGCGGCTCAGCTCGCCGAACTGGGTATAGCAGCCCAGGATCCAGCTCAGCTCCGCATGCTGTGGCACATGGCTCTGTATGAACATAATGTTTTTCTTGGGGTCTAAGCCGCAGGCGATGTACTGGGCCAGCTGGTTCACGCTGCGCCGGCGCAGGGTGGCCGGATCCTGCCGCACAGTGATGGCGTGCATGTCCACGATGCAGTACAGGCAATCATATTCATCCTGCAGGTCCACCCAGTTACGGATGGCCCCCATGTAAGAGCCCAGGGTCAGCTCGCCGCTGGGCTGGATGCCGCTGAAAATCCGCTTTTTCTTCTCCACTGTGTTCTCCATATGTTTCATTACTCCTTCCGCAAACGGGCCCGAAGCCCTATTTTATACAAATTATGTTTATGGTATCACCTTTCCCGCAAAAATGCAACGGGATAAGCTTTTTTTCTTGACTTTTTCGGCAGCTACCTTATAATAGTATGGTATATTTTTATTATGGAAAAATGTGACTAATTTGCGGAGGTTGATCGCCATGAAACTGGATTACAGCTATTTTGAGCAGATGGAGGCCAAGATTCCCCACGGCAAGGTGCGCACCCGGTTTGCCCCCTCGCCCACAGGGTATATGCACGTAGGCAATCTGCGCACAGCCCTGTATACCTGGCTCATCGCCCGCTCTCACGGCGGCACCTTCATCCTGCGCATTGAGGACACTGACCAGAACCGTCAGGTGGAGGGTGCGGTGGATGTAATCTACCGTACCATGGCCGAGTGCGGCCTCACCCACGATGAGGGCCCCGATGTGGGCGGTCCTGTGGCCCCCTATATCCAATCCCAGCGCCGGGACACCTACGGGAAGTATGCCCGGCTGCTGGTGGAAAAAGGCGCTGCATACTATTGCTTCTGTGAAAAGGCCGAGTCTGAGGAGGACAGCGGCGACTTTGGCCGTGCCGCTGATCCCTGCCGTGACCTGCCTTTGGAGGAAGCCCTGCGCCGGATAGAGGCCGGCGAGCCATACGTCATCCGCCAGAAGATCCCCACGGACGGCACCACCACCTTTCATGACGCTATTTTCGGCGACATCACCGTGGAAAACAGCACCCTGGATGACCAGGTGCTCCTGAAACGGGACGGCCTGCCCACCTATAACTTTGCCAACGTCATCGATGATCACCTCATGGGCATCACCCATGTGGTGCGCGGCAGCGAATATCTCTCCTCCGCCCCCAAATACGACCTGCTCTACCGGGCCTTTGGCTGGGAGATTCCCACCTATGTCCATTGCTCCCCAGTGATGCGGGATGCGCAAAATAAGATGTCCAAGCGCCATGGTGACCCCTCCTACGAGGACTTGAAGGCAGAGGGCTACCTCACCGAGGCCATCCTCAACTATGTGGCCCTCCTGGGCTGGAGCCCCAAGGGTGACCTGGCTGAGCAGGAGATTTTCACCCTACCGGAGCTGGTGAAGGCCTTTGACATTGCCGGTATTTCCAAGTCTCCCGCCATTTTCGACCGGGCCAAGCTGGACCACTTCAACGCCGTGTACCTGCGGGCCATGGTGCCGGAGGACTTTGCCAAGGTGGCCGAGCCCTACATCCGTCAGACGGTGAAGGGCGATTTTGACATTGCCGCCATCGCCGGGCTTCTCCAGGCCCGGTGTGAGCGCCTTTCGGATATTCCCGAGAAGGTGGATTTCTTTGATGTCTGTCCGGAATATGATGTGGAATTTTTCACCAATAAAAAGGCCAAGACCAATCCTGAGGTCTGCAAGGCCATGCTGGAGGCTGCCATTCCCATGCTGGAGTCCCTCCCCACCTGGACGGTGGAGACCGTCCATGACGGTCTGATTTCCCTGGCTGAAAAGCTGGAGGTGAAGAACGCAAAGCTCATGTGGCCTGTGCGCATTGCCGCTGCCGGCAAGCTGGTAACCCCCGGCGGTGCCGTGGAAATCTGTGCCATCCTGGGAAAGGAAGAGACCCTGCGCCGCCTGCGGTCAGGTCTTGAAAAGCTGAACTGATGTACAAGCTGAAGCAGATCTACGGAAGTACCGCCGCCTTTTACCGGCAGGATCTGGGCAGTGTGGTCTTTACCGCCGGATGGGCCTTTGCGGGGATTGTTGTGCTGAGCTTTATAGGTAGCCTGCTCTTTCCTGCGCAGGCGGACGGCATTGTGGAGCAGTTTGCCCAAATGCTCCAGCAAAGCGGCATGGCCAGTGATGACGGAAACGTTGTTTTCTCTGCGCTGCTGCTGAACAACCTATCCGCTATGGTCATGGCCACAGTATATGGATTGCTCCCGTTTATCCGGCTGCCCGCCCTGGCCCTGGGCGTAAACGGCGCCACCTTGGGCCTGTTTGCCGGATACTATGTTCACCAGGGTATCCCCCTGTGGAAGTACCTGACAGGGATCCTGCCACACGGCATTTTTGAGATACCGGCGCTGATCCTGTCTGCGGCGCTGGGCCTGTACCTGTGCAGGACGGTGTCTGACGCTCTGCTGGGAAAGCAGACAGGCTCCGTGGGTGCCGCTGTGAGGCAGTGTGGGCAGATCCTGCTGTGGTGGGCTTTGCCGCTGATTGCGGCGGCCGCTGTTATCGAAACATATGTAACACCCGCCTTAATCCAGGCGGTGCTATAACAACTGCCGCATCCTGCGGCGAAAGGAGTTTGCAATGGACGAGAATATCAAGAAAATCCCGGAGCTGTTTGGCTGCATGGTCTTCAATGAGGACAAAATGCGACAGCGTTTGTCCCCCGACGCTTATAACGCATGGAGGCAATGCATGACCCAGGGCACCACCCTGCCCCGCTCCATTGCTGACCAGATCGCCGCGGCTATGAAGGATTGGGCCACGGAGCTGGGCGCCACCCACTATACCCACTGGTTTCAGCCCATGACCGGTGTCACCGCCGAAAAGCACGACAGCTTTATTACTCCCTCCGGCAAGGATGCCGTGATTATGGAGCTGTCCGGCAAGGAGCTGTCCCGGGGCGAGGCGGATGCCTCCTCCTTCCCCTCCGGCGGTCTGCGGGCCACCTTTGAGGCCCGGGGCTACACCGCTTGGGATCCCACCAGTTATGCCTTTGTCAAGGATAAAACCCTATATATCCCCACGGTATTCTGCTCCTACAGCGGCCAGGTGCTGGATAAGAAGACCCCCCTGCTGCGCTCCATGAGCCGGCTGGATCAGCAGAGCCTGCGCATCCTGCGCTTGTTCGGAAATACAGAGGCCAAGCACGTGATCCCCCAGGTTGGCCCGGAGCAGGAGTACTTTCTCATCGACAAGAGCATGTATCAGAAGCGGGAGGATTTGAAGCTGTGCGGCCGCACTCTGTTTGGCGCCCGTCCCCCCAAGGGGCAGGAGCTGGATGACCACTACTATGGCGCCATCCGGCCCAGAGTCGCCCGATTCATGGAGGACCTGGACCTGGAGCTGTGGAAGCTGGGTGTATTTGCAAAGACCGAGCACAACGAGGTGGCCCCGGCTCAGCACGAGATCGCCCCGGTTTATACCGACGCCAACACCGCCACCGACCACAACCAGCTGACCATGTCACTGCTGAAAAAGGTGGCTGACCGCCACGGCCTGGTGTGTCTGCTCCACGAAAAGCCCTTTGCCGGGGTCAACGGCAGCGGCAAGCACGATAACTGGTCCCTGGCCACCGACACCGGTGAGAATCTCCTAAAGCCCGGCAAGACCCCCAGCCAGAACGCCCAGTTCCTGCTGTTTTTGGCGGCGTTTATCAAGGGCGTGGATGAGTATCAGGACATTCTGCGCTGCTGCGTCTCCTACCCCGGCAACGACCTGCGTCTGGGCGGCAACGAGGCGCCCCCGGCGGTCATCTCCATCTTCCTGGGTGACGAGCTTACCGCCGTGCTGGATTCCATTATCCGGGGCACAGCGTATGTAGACATGACCAAGAAGAAGCTGGAGATCGGCGTGGACACCCTGCCGGAGATCCCCCAGGACACCACCGACCGCAACCGCACTTCTCCCTTGGCCTTCACGGGCAATAAATTCGAGTTCCGCATGCTGGGCTCCTCTCAATCCGTCGCCAGCCCTAACACCGTCCTCAATACCATCATGGCCGAGGAGCTGGGCCAGTTTGCCGATATTTTAGAGCAGGCCGAGGACTTCAATGCCGCCCTTCAGGCCCTGCTGCACAACACCTTCAAGGCCCATCAGCGCATCATCTTCAATGGCAACGGCTACGATGAATCCTGGGCCGAGGAGGCCAAGCGCCGGGGCCTGAGCAACCGGCGGGACACCGTGGACAGCATGCCCGCCTATATCGACGCCAAGAACATTAGCCTCTTTACCAAGCATGATGTATTCTCCGAGGCGGAAATGCGCGCCCGGTACGGCATCCATCTGGAGAACTACTGCAAGATTACGGCTATTGAAGCCAATACCCTGCTGACCATGATCCGCCGGAGCATCTTCCCTGCCGTGTCCCGCTACACCGGCGAGCTGGCCGAGACCGTGCAGCGCAAAAAGGCCCTGTACCTGGATTGTGCCGCCGAGACGGAGCTGCTGCAGCAGCTGTCGGGTCTGAATAACGAGCTGTATGACACCGCCCGGGCCATGGACAAGGCCCTGGAGGAGGCCCCCGCCTCTGAGGGAGATATTGAGTCCGCCCGGTATTACCGAGACGTGGTGTACGCCCTGGAGTATAAGGCCAGCCACCTGGTGAACACGCTGGAGACCTATACCTCTGCCGAATTCTGGCCCTATCCCACCTATGCCGACATTCTTTTCAGTGTGTAACTATAACCATGACTAATACGAATCAAAACCGTCCGGCCGGAGGCAATGCCTCCGGCCGGACCACCTCCGCCTGGAGGCGGGCTATTGCTGCGGCGTTTCCCCACACCGTTCCGGTGCTGACGGGCTATCTGGTGCTGGGCGCCGCCTACGGCGTTCTGATGCAATCCAAGGGCTTTGGCGCCCCTTGGGTGCTGCTCATGAGTGCAGTTGCCTTCTGCGGCAGCATGCAGTTCGCGGCCATCACCCTGTTGACCTCGGCCTTTGACCCCTTGGGTGCTTTCATCATGAGCGTTATGGTCAACGCCCGGCACCTGTTTTATGGCGTGTCCATGCTGGAGAAATACCGGGGCCTGGGCGGCGCAAAGCCGATCCTAATCTACACACTCAGCGATGAGACCTTTTCTGTCGTCTTCTCGGCGGAGCCGCCGCCGGACGTATCCCGGAAGGATTTCTACCTGGCCATATCCCTGCTGGACTATGCCTACTGGGTGGGCGGCTCCCTGCTGGGCTCCCTGGCCGGCCAGTTTATCCGTTTTGACACCACCGGCCTGGACTTTGCTTTGACGGGGCTGTTCGTGGTGCTGTTCATTGAGCAGATATCCGATCCCCGCAGCCGCATCAGCGGCATCATCGGCGTTGTGTGTACCGCTGCGGCCCGGGCCGTCTTCGGCGCGGATCAGCTGGTGATCCCCGCCATGGTCCTGGTTTTGGCCGTGCTGCTTATTGGGAGGAAAAAGCTATGACATTGACAACGACCCAGGCCCTCCTTATCGCCCTGGCGGTGACGGCGGGGGCCATGCTGACCCGCTTTCTCCCCTTTCTGCTCTTCCCGGATAACCGTCCGGTGCCCAAGATTGTCTCCTATCTGGGCCGCACTCTGCCGGCTGCCATGATGGGCCTGCTGGTGGTATACTGCCTGCGGAACGTCTCTGTCGTCTCCGCCCCCCACGGCCTGCCGGAGCTAATCTCCATTGCGGTGCTGGCGGCCCTGCACCTGTGGAAGCGGAATGTCCTGCTGTCCATCGGCGTGGGCACGGTGCTGTACATGGTGCTGGTGCAGGTGGTGTTCGCCTGAGGCAGAGCTGAAAGCTCTCTTGCAAATATCTTCGCATAACACCCCCTATGTGGCTTGAAAGCCACATAGGGGGTGTCTGTTTTTGGCGCAGCCCTGCCGTGTATCGGGGCTTCTATTTCACTGCCAGCCGCTGGGCAAGCTCTCCGTCCGGCTGAGCCAGGATGGTGCGATAGGTCGTGTAGACCACCATGCCCGGCCGGGCGCCGGCTGGCTTTTTCACATACTTTACCGGGGTGTAGTCCACGGCAACCTTACCGCCATCCCGGCCCTGGGAGTAATATGCCGCCAGCTGGGCCGCCTGCAGAATACTCCCCTCATCCGGCTCCACACCATTGGTGCATAGGATCACATGGCTGCCGTGGATCTTCTGGGTATGAAACCACCAATCGGTCCTATCCGCTGTTTTGCCGGTAAGCTTGTCATTTTGCCGGTTGCTGCGGCCCACCAGAACCAGCAGCCCCGCATCCGTGCGAAAGTGCCGGGGCTCGGACTTCCTCTGAAAGCCCGGCTGCTTTCTCCCGTGGGAGCGGATGTACCCGCCCTCCGTCAGCTCGGCGCGGATATCGTTAAAGTCCTGCTCGCTCTCCGCCTGTTGGATCTCCTGCAGTACGCTCTCCAGATAGGCAAGCTCCTCCCGACCCTGGGGCATCAGCTGCGCCAGCATCTTTTCCGCCGTCTTGGCCTTGTTATAGCGCTTGAAGTACTTGGCGGCATTCTCCTGGGGGGATAGGCGCACATCCAAGGGGATAACCCGCCTGGGGCAGCCCTCCTCGTAGTAGTTCTCCGCCTCCAGCCTTGCCATGCCCCGCTCCATGCGGTAGAGGTTTGCGGTGATGAGCTCGCCGCTGATGCGCAGGGCATCCCGGTCCCGGGTCTTTTCGTACTCCTGGGCCTGCATGGAAAGCTTCCTTCGCAGCCGGTCCCGGGCGTTGATGGCGGTCTTCAGCAGATCCTGTCCCTTCTGTCTCACTCGGTCCGCCTGCTCTCGTTGGGCATAAAAGTGGTCCAAAAGCTGGGAAAAGCTCTCCTCCGTGCGTATTTCACAGGCATTTTCATATTGCAGAACCGGAGCAAAGGTAAAATCGAAGGGCTTGCCGTCCCGGGCAAGGACCACCGGCAGGAACTCTCCCTGCCGCACCAGGCGGCGCCAGGCATTGAATTCTAACCACAGCCGCCCTACCGCAGCCGACAAAAGGCAATCCGTGCTTCCTCCGGCCCGAAAGGCCATCTCCCTCGCCCACAGGGGTGCGATGGCTGTAAAGGTGTCCAGCAGCCATTTGTCCGTCTGTCTCTCCGGGGAAGCGCTTTCCAGGAGGGTGCGGAACTCCTGCTCCTCCACCTCCAGGGGCGACCGCTTCTCCTGCCGGGGCGGCAGATGATAGTACAGCCCCGGCAGCACCTGCCGCTGCTGGCTCATCTCAAAATCCACCCGCCGCATGCAGTCGATAATGCGCCCGTCGACGCCGCACAGAATCAGGTTGGAGTGGCGGTTCATGGCCTCCAGCACCAGGGAAAACCGGCCCATCTCTCCCAGCTCGTTCATGGCTTCGATCTCCAGCGTCACCACTCGCTCCAGCGGCTCTTGCCGCAGGGTAATAATGCGTCCGCCAGACAAATGCTTGCGCAGCAGCATGCAGAACATAGGCGCCTGGCTGGGATTATCCCGCAGCACCTCCGTCAGGTTCAGCCTCGGCTGGCTGGCCGAGGCACACAGCAGCAGCCGCCGGCTGCCCCGCAGCAGCAGGACTACCTGATCTCGGGCAGGCTGCTGGATTTTCTCAATTTTCAAGCCCTCCACCTGTGGGGCGATCTCCCGCACCGCCGCCTGCAGGCACACAGCATCCAATGCCATGGCTCATTCCTCCATCATTTGTGTAAACAGTTCATTGATCCGCTCCCGATGTCCGTGCAGGTACAGCCAGCCAAACAGTGCCTCCAACGCCGTGGCCTGCTGATATTCCGCCCGGCTGGCGTGCTGGGGGATGGAGTGGACATGAGCGTTGCGCCCCCGGCGAAACACCTCCTGCTCCTCCTCCGTCAGTGCAGGCAGTATCCTCTGCGCCCGGCGGGCCTGCTCCGGCGCACACACCAGGGCCACTGTGGCCCGGTGCAGCCCCTTGCCCGTGGCCTTACCGTGGGCGCACAGCCAGGTGCGCACCAGCAGCTCATACACTCCGTCCCCCATGTGGGCCAGGCCGATGCTGCTGATGCCGCGTATTTCGTCATCCTTCAATTGGACGGAAAAGTAGTCTGTCATATCTTGCTCCTTTTTCTGTCAGCTGCTTATGCTGCCTGCCGCCAGCAGCAGCGCACCCGCTGAAAGCATAAGGTCTGCCAGGTTCCACACCAGCCGCTGCAGCCGCCCGGCCGGCAGCCTTGGAAATCGAATATAGTCTGTCACACAGCCCCGCCACAATCGCTCCAGCACGTTGCCCAGGCCCCCGGCGCACAGCAGCGCCGCACCCCAGCAGCGAGCCCCGCCCGTGCAAAAGCTCGCCCCGGCACATAATCAGCACCATCAAAAGTGCTCCGCCGGACAAAGCCCGGGCCAAATGGGGATGGTTTTTCAGCACACCCCCGGCCATGCCGGGGTTTTCCAGCAGCTCCAGCCGGATCCGTCCGCCCAAAAGCGCCCGCTCCAGTTTTCCCCGCCGGGCCAGGCTCCGCAGCCCGTAATCTGCCGCCAGCAGTGTACCGGCACAGAGAATGGGCAGAACCATCTCAGCGCCGCCGGCCGCCCCGGTAGAGGAAGCCGAAGATCATACCCAGCGCACCACCCACCACATGGGTCAGCTGGGAAACGCTGTCCGTATTGCGGATGCCGTCAATGATCTCCCCTCCCAGGTAAAAGATCACCACCAAAATCAGCGTAATGGGGATGCCGCCGCCTCGGCTCTCCGTAAAGGAGGACAGCACGATCATCATAAACACGATGCCGCTGGCCCCCAGCAGGGCGGAATTTGGGAAGAAAATGAACTGCACCAGCCCTGTGACCAGAGCGGTGGCGGCCATAAACCATACCATTTTTTTCCAGCCATACTTTTCCTCCAGCGGTGGCCCCACCAGCAGCAGAAGCAGCATATTGCTCATGTAGTGGGAATAATCCGCATGGCCCAGCACATGGGTGAAAAACCGCAGGTAGGTCAGCGGATCCGCCAGGGAGGCGCGATACACGCAGAAATATTTCATCGTTACGGCGCTGCCGAAGGTTTGCCCCAGCAGCAGCGCACCCAAAGCCAGCAGCGCAAAGGTCAGCGTAGCCGGGGCATTAAATCGGATCACCAGTTTTCTCAAAACAATTCCTCTTTTCAAATGGGGATACTTGCCGAATTTCCAAGGGGTCCAACCGGTATGGCCGCATTTCTGCCCGTCAAAACCGTGTCTGCCCTTGTCAATCGATGGTAGATAGATTATAATATAAAATACGAAAAAAGTAAACCATCACCCACTCCGAAGGAGGCTTCTATGAAAAAAGCTCTGAAGATCGCCGGCTGTGTACTGCTGGCTCTTGTGATCCTGGTTCTGGGCTATGTGGCCTATGTGTTTTTGGACTATCACCGCATTGAGGACAATCTCACTCTTACAGCCCAGGGCTCTGCCGCATCCTCGGCCCAAACGGGCGTTCCCTACACCGTGGTGTCCTATAACATAGGCTTTGGGGCCTATGAGGACGATTATAGCTTCTTCATGGATGGCGGAACGGAATCCTGGGCCTGGTCCAAGGAGCGGCTGGACGAGAATCTCTCTCTCATTGCCCAAACACTCAAGGATCAAATGGCGGATTATTATTTCATTCAGGAGGTGGACACCGATTCCACCCGCAGCTATCACCGCAATGAGGCCGATATCCTGCGTCGGACGCTAACGGGGTACAGCTCCGTTTGGGGGCAGAATTACGACTCTCCCTTCCTGTTCTGGCCTCTGACCCAGCCCCACGGCTCCTCAGTTTCAGGGCTGATGACCTTTTCCTCCGCGCCCATTGCCTCCTCCCTGCGGCGAAGTCTGCCCATTGAGACGGGCGTAATGAAGCTGGTGGACCTGGATCGGTGCTACACCGTCAGCCGGGTGCCCATGGAAAATGGCCGGGAGCTGATCCTCTACGCCGTCCATCTCTCCGCCTACACCTCCGATGGGACCATCGCCATCAAGCAGATGGAGATGCTGCTGGACGACATGCAGGCTGAGTACGAAAAGGGCAATTACTGTGTCTGCGGCGGCGACTTTAATAAGGACCTGCTGGGGAACTCCGATCAGGTCTTCGGCATCAGTGCCGGGGACTACACCTGGGCCCAGCCCGTCCCGGCAGAGCTGTTCAGCGGGAAGAACATTGCCAAGATCGCCCCCCTGGATCAGGATAACCCCGTCCCCAGCTGCCGCAACGCCGACGCCCCCTACCACAGTGGGCAGTATGTGGTCACTGTGGACGGCTTCCTGGTGTCGGATAATGTGGCCGTCAGCTCTGCTACTGTTATCGACACCGGCTTTGCCTACTCCGACCACAATCCCGTCACCATGACCTTTACCCTTCAGCCGTAAGCGACAATACTCTGTGATCTTTTAAGCCCTGTGCGCCGAATGATTCGGCGCACAGGGCTTTTTTACACTTTTTTAAAGAAATGTTCGTAGTTTATTCTTATTTTTTTTATTTTTCTTTAAGCTTTTCCCTGTATAGTAAAAGCAAGCAAAGGGAAAGCAAAACCCCGGGCCGCTGCCCGCCCGTTTGCGCAAGGGGCAGACCATCCACTCAGCCGCAAGGCTTTTTCATAAACAATACACTTTCTTCATTCTTTTCTCTCTTTTCAGCAAAAGCGGAGCCCATGGGCTCCGCTTTTGCTGTTATAAGGTCTGTCATTGCGAAGCCAGTGCGCACACTGGCTGCGGCAATCCGTCTCCAAAACACATATTTTTTGTATTTTACACAGGTTTACACTATGAATATTACGGATTCCCACGTCGCTTCGCTCCTCGGAATGACAGGGATGGCTCTTTACAGGTCAACCCTTTCATACAGCTGCGCCGCCCGGCGGTAAGCCAGGAGCGTCAGCACCGCAAACACCGCCATGCCAAGCAGCAGAAGAGGCAGCTGCCGCAGATTGGCCTGGGCATCCACCCGGTTCAGCCACAGAAGGCCCGGAAAATGAGGCAGCGCCTCAGCCACAAGCATCAGCGGCCACATGCCGATGTTGGCCTTGAGATAGGCCGCGCCTACCTTGTATCCACTGCGATACAGACTAATAAAAAATACCAGGTTGAACACGCCATAGAGCACAAAGCCCGCGCCCAGAAGCATGAGGTTGGCGTCCATGCCCACGGCGTTATCCTTGCCGGGCTGAAGCTTGGCTGACAGCAGGCAGAACAGCGCCGTAATGACCATCGATAGCGTCTCCACCAGCACTGCAAACACCACCGCCGCCCGTACCGTATCCCGCTTGCGGATGGGCAGCAGGGCTGAAAAGTAGATGTCCTTCTGCTCCCGCATATTCAGGAAGGTGAAAAATAGCCCCAATGTCACATAAAAAAATATCACTGAATAGGGATAGTTGGGAATCAGCAGCATGGCCCCGAACAGGCAGAACACCGGCGTCATAGGGTGGCACACCAGCCGCAGCTGCTTATATAATAGCGTTTTCATCCAGGGGCCTCCTTTCCACGGAAACGATGATATCCTCAAGGGTCAGGGGCGCATCGCCCCGGCGCAGATAGGCGTAGTGAGCCCGGAAATCCTCCAAAGTCCCGGTATACTGAATCTGTCCGTCCTTGATGAAGGAGATGTGGCTGGCACATTTTTCCAGGTCCGAGGTAATATGGGTGGAGAACAGCACGCTGCGCTGTCCATCCGCGGCGATGCGCCCCAGCAGCTCCGTCAGCTCATCCCGGGACACCGGATCCAAACCGCTGGTGGGCTCATCCAGGATCAGCAGCCTTGCGTTGTGGCTCAGAGCCAGGGCGATCATGTACTTCACCTGCATTCCGCTGGAGAGCTGATCCACCCGCTTGCTCTCATCAATGGCGAAAAGCTGCAGATAATGGCGGTATTTTTCCTGGTCCCAGTTCTCGTAAAACCGCCGGATCACGTCGGTAAGGGTGGCGATTGTTTTCTTGGGATAGAAGTCGATGCCCCCCAGCACCACCCCGATATTCTCCTTGATGAATTTCTCGCCCCCGGAAAAGCTCCGGCCAAGGATCTCCACCTGACCGGCATCCGGATGCACCAGGCCCAAAACGGACTTGATGGTAGTGCTCTTGCCGGCGCCGTTGCGGCCGATGAAGCCCATCACCGCCCCCTGGGGCACGGTAAAGGACACATCCTTCAGTGTAAAAGCCGGGTACGCCTTGCACAGGCCCCGGATCTCCATGACGTTCATTCCTCTTCCACCTCCGCTTCCGTCTCCTCAAACACCCGGCGCATCATGGGGTTGAGCTTGTCGGTGGTCTGCAGGGCGATACCCTTTTTCCGGTCCGCCAGCAGCACCAGCTGATCCCCCGGCTCCAGGCCGAACATCTCCCGGGCATCCTTGGGGATCACGATCTGCCCCTTGGGTCCCAAACGTACCGAGGCCATGTAGTAGCGCTCGTTATCCTTTTTAAATCCCATTTTTATCCCCCTATGTGAGTATAACTTTTCTTACTTTTCCTATATAGTATCCCTTTTCTACGCGAATGTCAACGGGCTTTTTTCTTTACGGGGGAAAAAAAATGTGGTATAATGACCCAGTACGGCCATTATACTTTTATTTTATGCCATTTTTCGGTTCCCGACTCCGCCGGGAACCGAAAAATATGGCGGCATTATACCGAAAAAAAATCAGGAGGTACAGGGATGGATCTGTGCAACCGAAACGACATACAGGCGCTGCTCCTGCGCCACGGATTCCGCTTCAGCAAGGGCATGGGACAGAATTTTCTCATTGAGAGCTGGGTACCCCGGGACACGGCGGATGCCTGCGGCGCGGATGAACGCACCGGCGTGCTGGAGATAGGCCCCGGCATCGGCCCGCTGACGGCGGAGCTTTGCCGCCGGGCCGGAAAGGTGGTTTCCGTGGAGCTGGACCACCGGCTCTATCCGGTGCTGGCGGAGACTATGTCGGGCTTTGACAACTTCACCCTGGTGCAGGGAGACATTATGAAGCAGGACCTTTCCGCCCTGGTAGCGGAGCATTTCGCCGGCCTGCGGCCCATCCTCTGCGCTAACCTGCCCTACAACATCACCACCCCCCTGCTGACCAATTGCGTAAAGGCTGGGTGCTTTGCGTCCATAACCGTCCTCATCCAGAAGGAGGTAGCCCAGCGCATCTGCGCCCGGCCCGGAACGGCGGACTATGGTGCCTTTTCCCTGCTGATGCAGTACTACACGGAGCCGGAGCTGCTCTTCACCGTGCCGAACACCTGCTTTCTGCCCATGCCCAAGGTGACCTCGGCGGTGATCCGCTGCATGACCCGGGGAAAACCCCCGGTCACGGTGCAATCAGAAGCACTGCTCTGGCGAACGGTGAAGGCCGGGTTCGCCCTGCGGCGCAAAACGTTGGTGAACTCTCTGCAAACGGGCTTTACCCTCCCCAAGCAAGACCTGGCACGGATCATAACGGGCTGCGGCCTCCCTGCGGACATACGGGGTGAGCGGCTGAGCCTGGCGGACTACGCCCGGCTGGCGGATGCGCTGTACGGCATCATAGGTGAAAACTGATATTTATGCAATTATACGCAACAGCAGCGTGTGCAAAAATGCACACGCTGCTGTTTTCATCTTATTATCTTCCGCTGAGGTCCACCGCGTGGCGGACAAAGCTCATGGCCGGCACCGGCTGCGGCAGCCGCATTCTAAACTCCATTTGCGGCGTTTTGGCTTCCTCCAGGGGCTGACCCTCTGCGTCCTCCATCATAGGCACAATCATCTCAAAGGGCTTCAGATCCGGCCCCACGATCTCCACCCGGTCCCCCGCCCGGAACTTGTTCCGCAGGCTCAACGTGGCCAGGCCCGTTTCATCGCAGCTTAACACCACCGCGCAGATCTGCCACTCCCTTATATAGCGGGAATTTTCAAAATACTGCCCCGGCTGGCCGTAAAAAAATCCGGTGGAATAGTGCCGGTGGCTCACATGCTCCACCTCATCCCGCCACACAGGGTCCGCAGGACGACCGGCGGCCAAATCGTCCAGCACATGCCGGTACGCCCCGGCCACAATGGCGGCATAGTAGGCGGATTTGGCCCTTCCCTCGATCTTCAGGCAGTCCACCCCGGCGTCCATGAGGTCATCCAAATGGTCGATCATGCACATGTCCCGGGAATTGAGGATATACGTCCCCTTCTCATCCTCAAACACGGGGAAATACTCCCCCGGACGCTTTTCCTCCATCAGCGTATACTGGTAGCGGCAGGGCTGGGCGCAGGCGCCCCGGTTGGAGTCCCGCCCGGTCATGTAGTTGGACAGCAGACACCGCCCGGAATAAGACACACACATGGCCCCGTGGCAGAATACCTCCAGCTCCAGCTCCGGCGAGACCCTTTCACGGATGGCCCGGATCTCCTCCAGGCCCAGCTCCCGGGCCAGCACCACCCGGCTGGCCCCCAGGTCATACCAGGCCTGGGCACAAATGTGGTTGGCCACAGATTGCTGGGTGCTGATGTGCCGCTGGCAGTGGGGTGCATACTTTCCCGCCAGGGTAAAGGCCCCCAGGTCCGCCAGGATCAGGGCATCCACCCCGGCATCATCCAGCTGCTCCAGATAGGTCGGCAGCTGATCCGCCTCTCCCCAGCGGGGCATGGTGTTCACCGTAGCATGGACGGCCACACCGTGGTCATGGGCGTAACGCACCGCCCGGGGCAGCTCCTCCGGGGTAAAATTCCCTGCAAAGGCCCGCATCCCGAAGGCCGTACCCGCCAGATACACAGCGTCCGCCCCGTATAACACGGCCATTTTCAGTTTTTCCATGTCCCCGGCGGGGACCAGCAGCTCCGGCTTCCTTCTCATCATGCAGGGGCGTACATATCGCTGTTGACAAAGGCCAAATGCTCGCTATAGGTGCGGAAGAAGTGGTGTACACCATCTGTACCCAGGGCATAGTAGTAGTAATCCGTCTGGCTGGGGTTCAGCGCCGCCCGGATGGAGGCCAGACTGGGGTTGCAGATGGGCCCCACGGGCAGACCCGCGTGGATATAGGTGTTATAGGGGCTATCCAGCTCAGTGGAAAACTCGGAGCGATCCTTCCCCTCCAGCCTCAGCGCATAGTCGATGCTGGCATCCACCTGCAGCAGGCCCGCTGTCTCTGCGTCCGGGTTGTTCAGGCGGTTATACAGCACCGAGGCTACATTGGTCCGCTCCTCATAGTCGCCGATGGCTTCCTTTTCGATAATGGAGGCCATGGTGATGATCTCCCGGAAGGTATAGCCGCTCTCCTGGATCTCCGACAGCAGCTCATTGCTGACCTTGGTGTTGAAGTTGGTGAGCATGGTGTCAATGGCGAACACGGCTGTTTTTTCCGTGGAGAATTCGTAGGTATCAGGGAACAGATAGCCCTCCAGGCGGTTGATCTGACCGGTGAGGCTGTTGTCAATAAACGGATATTCCTCGCCGAAGTCGAAGTTGGACACGGCGTCCACCAGCTCCTCCTTGGTGGCAATGCCCTTTTCCGCCAGCAGATCCACGATCTGCTGCACGGAGTAGCCCTCCGGAATGGTGACAAGCACCAGGCCCTCCTCGGCGCGGCGTCTGGCGTCGGGATCGTACATGTTGTGTACCAGGCTGCGGTAATCCATGGAGGTGTTCAGCTCATAGGTACCGGGATCAATGTCATTTTTCGCCCCGGTGAAGATCTCATACAGCACAAAAAAGCCCTTCAGCTCAATGAGACCCGCCTTCTTCAGCTTGGAGGCGATTTTGAAAACGCCGTCACCCTCCTCGATGGTCACGGTATAGGTCTCATCGCCTTTGTCCAGGGCGCACAGGTCATTGGCCAGGATCCAGCCGATACCCGCCAGGAGCATGGAGCCCAGCACCACGGCCGCCACATAAATCTTCCAGTTAAATTTCCCCTTGCGGTGCTTTTTCTTAGGAGTGGGGGCAGATGCAGCCTCCACCTCATTGATGATCCGCTGATGCACCGCATCGGTATCCCAATCCTGGGTCTGGAAACGCTTATCATTATCCATAATCGTATGTCCTTTCTGCGTTTTATCTGTAATATGAGCCGGACAAGTTCCATTTTTCCACCCTGCCACATACAATACTGTACCAACAGGTAAGTGAGGTGAAAAACATGTGCTTTGACAACAACAACTGTTCCTGCATTTGGCTCATTGTGATCCTGCTTCTGCTCTTCTGCTGCTGCGGAAACGGGAATAGCCGCGGCTGCTCCTGCGGCGGCGGTGGTGACTCCTGCTGCTCCTGCTGAGAACATACGGAGAGAAATCGGGGACCTGTGTCCCCCCTTTCTCCTGTCCTTCAGGGGACAAGCAGATCCTCCACCCGGGCAAGCACCTCCCGGTGGATGTCCTCCGGCGAGCGGATCTGTCCGTCCCGGCTGCAATCGATTTTCTCCCAGCCGCACAGAGTGATAATGAGCTCCGCGCTCTCCCGGCAGGCAGCCAGATATGCCTCGTCCCGCTCGTGGATGTCCGCCTGAGTGTGGGTCTTCTCCTCCCGCCGGCGCATCATCTCCTCAGAAATCTCCGTAGGCAAGTCCAGATACACCACCCGATCCGGCTTTGGCAGCTCCAGCAGCCGGTATTCAAAATCGAACAGCCACTTGAGAAACGCCCTGCGCTCCTCTCGGGGCAGCTTGGGGGTCTGGTGCACAGCGTTGGAGGTGGTGTAGCGGTCGGCAATAACCAGCCCGCCGCTTTCGTAAAACTGCCCCCAATCCTGCCGGTAGCTGGCAAAGCGGTCCACCGAATAGAAGGTGGCGGCCGCATAGGCATTCACATCCCCGGGATGGCTGCCAAAAGCTCCGGAGAGATACAGCCGGATCAGCGCCGAGGATTCCTCCTGATACCGGGGAAACTCCAGCCTCCGGTAGGGGACGCCCCGCCGGTCCAGCTCCCTGCACAGCAGGGCGGTCTGGGTAGCCTTGCCGGAGCCATCTGTCCCTTCAAACACGATAAGCCTGCCCTGCATATGTGTGCCCTCCCTTATGCTGCACAAAAATTCATTTTATTATAGCACATTCCACTCTCTTTGTCACCCATAAAAAATGCGTACCCCGCAGGTTACGCATTTTTTAACTGTCGAAAAACCCTCCGGGTTTTTCGACAAAGATTTTGCAGCCTCTAAGTTACGCATTTCCCTTTGCGGCATCAGCTTGCAAGGCTTTCCGCCGCCTCCGCTCCTCATAGATGGTATTTAAGCAGTACAGGACAACTCCCACCCAAATAAAGCCAAAGCTCTTCAGCTTTTCCGCCGTGAGGTATTCCCCCATAATGGCACCGCACACGATGCCCAGGGTGGGGCTCAGATATTGGCAGAAACCGGCTGTGGTCAGCGGCAGATACTTTACGCCTACAGAGTACAGCACCATGGGCATGGCCGTCACAACGCCGGCCCCCAGGAGCATCAGCTGCCGCAGAGGTGTAATGGATGCCATACCGGTGTCCCCCATGCGGAACAGCAGAATAAACAGCAGCGCTGCCGGTACCATCATCAGAATCTCCGCCGTAGTGCTGACAACAGAATCGATGATCAGGCTTTTTTTGATGGCTGCATAGACGGCAAAGCACGCGGACAAGGCGATGGTTACATAGGGTACGCCGCCGAAGCCGTCCGTGGACAGTACGATGCCGACCACCACTACCGCCAAAATCACCAGATGCCGCCAGCTCACCCTTTCCCGAAAGATTACTGCCCCGAAGGCAAACACCACAATGGGCTGGATGTAATACCCCAGGCTGCACTCCAGCACCCGGCCATTCTGTACCGCCCACAGGTATACGCCCCAATCCGCCAGCAGGAAAAGCGACGCCGGAATCTCCCGCTTGAGCATCTGCCTGTCCCGAAATACTGCCCACAGCTGGGGCAGCTTTCCCTGAACCCACAGGATACATAGGCAGCAGATGGCCGCCCAAATAATGCGGCAGGCCAGCATAAAAAAGGTGTCCCACACCCCGCAGATATACCAGTACAGCGGCTGGAACCCCCAAATCAAAAAGCACAGCAAAAACGTGGACAAGCCCTTTTTATAGTTGATTTCCTGCACACGGCCACCTCTTTCATATTTACAGATCTCTGCAATAATGGTATGATGATACCACCGAGGTGAGAAAATGTCAAAGCTTCCGCAGGAAAAATATATCGGCGATACAGTCTCCATTGCCCGGGATCTCCTGGGGAGATACCTTGTGCGCATGTGGCAGGGCCAACCCCTGGTTTGCCGCATCGTGGAAACGGAGGCCTATGTGGGCGCGGTGGACAAGGCCGCCCACGCCTATGGCTATCACAGGACCCAGCGCAACGCCGTTATGTTCGGTCCCCCGGGCCATGCGTACATCTACCTGATCTATGGAATGCACTGCTGCCTGAACTTTGTCACGGAGCCGGAGGGTGAACCCTCCGCCGTGCTGCTGCGGGGTCTGGAGCCGGTGTGGGGCACGGAGCAGATGAGCCTCCTGCGGTACGGAAAGCCTTTGGCGCAGCTGAGCACCTACCAGCGGAAGAATTTTCTCAACGGGCCGGGCAAATGCTGCCGGGCTTTGGGACTTACCCGGCAGGAAAACGGGCTGGACCTCACCGGGGACACACTCTTTCTCTGCGATTCGCCGGAGGACATCGGCCTCCCCCCGGCCCCGCCGGCAGAGTATATCCTGCATACCGGCAAGCGCATTGGCATCGACTACGCTGAGGAAGCCGTAGACTTCCCCTGGCGGTTTTGGCTGGAAAGGAAAAGAATATGCTGATTTTTGACATGGATGGAACCCTCATCGACTCCAACGGCGTTTGGCGGGAGGTGGACATTGCTTTTTTGAAAAAGCGCGGCTTCCCCTACACCAAGGAGTACTACCAGGGCGTGGCCCACACCATATTCCCCAAGGCGGCGGTATTCACCAAGGCCTACTGCAATTTGCAGGAGAGCACCGAGGAGATCATGGCCGAGTGGATGGAAATGGCCGGAGATGCTTATGCCACCCGTGTGCCGGCGAAGCCCGGCGTCCGGGCGTATCTGGACCAGTGTCGCCGCAAGGGGGAACGGATGATCGTCCTCACCTCCGCTGTGCCCGCCCACTGCCGCAGCGCCCTGACGCACCTGGGCCTAATGGAGTATTTCGAGACCATTTTCTTTGCCCACGACCTGAACCTGGATAAAAAGGACCCGGATATTTTTCTGCTGGCGGCCAAAAAATGCGGCGTGCATCCCGCGGATTGTACCCTGTATGACGACTCGGTGGACGCCTGCCGGGGTGCAAAGGCTGCGGGGATGCACGCCGTGGGCGTGTATGACCCATATTTTGATGTTTCGGAGGCAGAAATGCGGTCCATCTGCGACGGCTATATCCACAGCTTCACCGAGCTGCTGGAAAAATGATCACAAGTCCTCCAGCAGCTCCTGGATCTCTGCCTTGGGGCGGTAGCCCAGGGCTTTGGCCACAGGCCGCCCATTTTTAAAAAGAATCAGCAGCGGAATACTGGACACGCCGAACCGCTGGGCTAAGGCCATCTGCTCGTCCACATTCACCTTGCCCACCCGCAGGCTGCCCTCGTAATCCCGGGCGATCTCCTCCAAAACAGGCCCAAGCATCCGGCACGGGCCGCACCAATCCGCCCAAAAATCCACCAACACCGGCTCCTGGGCTTGCAGCACTTCCTTTTCAAAGTTTTCTGCGGTGATCTTAATCTCAGCCATTGTTATCATCCTTTCTTACCGCCGTTTAACGAGAAGCCTGACACAGCATGGGCGCATTTCTGCCCATCAAGGCCGTATCCGCCCTTGTGAAACGATGGTATAATCAATCCTTTAGTGACTTATAGTAGAGCATGCAGTGGCAGAAGCCCTCGTAATTGGGATCACTGATCTGGTCTTTGAACTCCTTGCACATGCACTTGGTGTCCTCCGTCCGCTCCAGGCGGCAGGGGCAGTAGCCCCCGGTGCGTTTAAGACCCTCCCGGACGGTTTTGACAATTTCCTGATCTGGGTTCAAAATTACTTTCACAAAATGCACCTCCCGCTGCTTATTATTATCCGTATTATAGCTTTTTATCTCTATTTTTCTATTGCAAATGCCACACTATTTGAAAATCCTGCAGAATAATCCTTGTAAAAATGGATCGGCAATCTGGATTCAGATGCAAAATAATCACCGGGAAAAGTCCTCCGCAGACTTCTCTCGGTGATTATTTCATGTCCTTGCTATGCCTGATAGCTTGGCCCGCTCAGTATTGCGCTATAGGTCCGCAGCTGCGCTGCAGCTTATTGGAGCAACTGAGGGGATCAATCAACCATGCTCTTAAGGTTCGCAGCGACGGTGATGGGGGCAGCGGTAGCGGCCTTCACCTGGTCCACGGTGAACTCGGGATTGATCTCAGTCATCAGCAGGCCCTCAGGAGTAACCTCCAGCACGCACATCTCGGTGATGATCTTATTGACGCAGTGGGAGGCGGTCAGGGGCAGGCGGCACTTCTCAAAGATCTTGGGGTTGCCCTTGGCGGTGTGCTCCATGCAGATGATGCAGTGCTTAGCACCCACGCACAGGTCCATAGCGCCGCCCATACCGGGCATCTTCTTGCCGGGAATAATCCAGTTGGCCAGGTTACCCTGGGCATCCACTTCCAGAGCGCCCAGGAAGCAGGCGTCCACATGGCCGCCGCGAATCAGGCCGAAGTTGGTAGCGGAATCAATGAAGCCGCCGCCGAAAGCCACGCTGGCAACGCCGCCGCCGGCGTCGATGACGTGGTAGGGATCATAGTTAGCATCGCCCTCTTTAGGGGTAGCACCGGCAGAGACGATACCCAGCTCAGCGTGGATGATCAGCTCAACGCCCTCGGGCAGGTAGGAGGGGATCATGGTGGGTAGGCCGATACCCAGATTGACGACATCGCCGTCCTTCAGCTCTTTTGCGCAGCGCTTGGCAATAAAGGCTTTGATTTCAGACTTTTCCATTACTTTCTGTCTCCTTCCACGATGTAGTCAACGCACATACCATAGGTATGAATGTTCTCGGGCTCGATATCGCCCACAGGGACGATGTATTCGCATTCGGCGATGACGGTGTCAGCGGCGGTGGCCATAACCACATTGAAGTTGCGCATGGTGCCCTTGTACCAGCAGTTACCGAACTCATCGCACTTATAGGTGCCCAGCAGAGCAAAGTCAGCATGGATGGGCTTCATCTTCAAATACTGCTTGCCGTCGATGGTCTCCTTGCCCATGCAGAAGGGGCTCTCCTCGATAAGGGTATCCACGCCCACGGGAGTCAGCACACCGCCCAGACCGGCACCGCCGGCACGGATGCACTCAGCCAGAGTGCCCTGGGGCAGCAGGTTCACTTCCAGAGTGCCCTCGGTGTTCTGCTGGCCCACCTCGGGGGTCATGCCCACATGGGTGGCAATGACGCGCTTGACCTGGTGGTTATGGATCAGCTCGGCAATGCCGAAGAACTCCTCACCCTTGGGGCCCACAGCGCGGCCCATATCATTGGCGATGAGAGTCAGGTCCTTGGTGCCCAGCTTCACCAGCTCCTTCACGATGGCACGGGCCTGGCCGCAGGCCAGGAAGCCGCCGCACATAATGGTGGCACCATCGGGAATCATTTTTGCTGCCTCAGCGGCAGTCAGTACAGGTTTCTTTGCCATTTCTATTCCTCCTTATTAATTTAAGGGACTAAACAATGGGGTTTTTTACTATCCAATTGTAACATGGTTAGGCTGCAAATGCAAGGGATAGCGGTATATCCTCCCGGCCTTCCTCCTCAGAACTCCACACCCAGGCGGGCATTGAGCCCCTTATCAAAGGGGTGGCGGACCTTCTGCATACGGGTGATGTAGTCGGCCAGGGGATCGGTGCAGGGCGTAGGGGCGCGGCCTGTCATGACCACCTCTAAATCCTCCGGACGGTTCCTCAAAAATTCGGCCAGAGCCTCGTCACTGAGCATGCCCATGGCCACCGCGTCCAGCACCTCGTCCATGACCAGGAGCTTAGCGTGATACTTTTTCACTGCCTCCACCGTGTCGGCAAAGTGCTGGCGCACATGCTGGCCGTACTCCATTTTCTCCTGGTCGTCCATCTGAAAAACGAACTTGCAGGTGGTCGTAGGCGCTTCGACGTAGTGGTAGTTGGGCAAATTGCGGAGCACATTCAGTTCGCCGCTGGTAGAGCCCTTCAAAAATTGGCTTAAAACCACCGGCCAGCCCCGTCCGCAGGATCGCACGCTCAGGCCAATGGCCGCCGTGGTCTTTCCCTTGCCGTCGCCGCAGTAAATATGTATCCTCGCCTTTTCCATTTTTGCTTCTCCTTTTTTCGTACAGACCAAACGGCCATGAAAGGGGGTCTCTCATGGCCGTCTGAATTCATGCATCTTATTTCATGCCGCGCTTGACCATTTCGGTTACAGCGAAGGACGCCACGTCGTCTGCGTACTTTCCGGCGCCGAAGCCGGCATCATAGCCCAGCTCCTTGGCCAGCTCATGAGTGATTCGGGGACCGCCGCAGCAGACCACGAACTTGTCACGCAGGCCCTCGGCCTCCAGCAGTTCGATGAGGTTGGTAAGGTTTTGGATATGCACATCCTTCTGGGTAACGGTCTGGGAAACCAGAAGCACATCGGCGTGCAGCTCCAGCGCCTTCTTGATGAAGTCCTCGTTGGGGACCTGGGAGCCCAGGTTGTACGCCTCGATCATCTCGTAGCGCTCCAAACCGTAGTGGCCGGCAAAGCCCTTACGGTTCATGATGGCGTCAATGCCCACAGTATGGGCGTCGGTGCCGGTGGAGGCACCCACCATCACGACCTTGCGGCCGATGTGCTCACGGATGTAGTCGTTGGTTTCCTCCATGCTCATGACATCAGACTCCACGGTGATGACATGGATGTCCTCATAGTTCACGGAATGCACGCAGCTGCCGTAAACCACATAGAAGGTAAACTCCTTATCCAGAGCGGAGTGGTAAGCCACGTTGGGCTCTTCCAGGCCCATCTTCTTGGCAATCTGACGGGCAGCCTCTTCGCCGCGCTCATCATCCTTGACGGGCAGGGTGAAGCTGGTCTGCACCTTACCGTCGTTCATGGTGTCGCCATATGGCTTCAGGCGGGTCAGATCCAGTGTGGTATCGAAATCGATCTTATGGGTATTATACAGTCCGCTACTCATTCTGCTGCCACCTTGCCTTTCATGACTTCAACGAAGGGGTTGAAGTATTTGTCGTCCTTGACCACAACGCCGGCCAGGCCCTTACCGCCGTCCTTGGGACGCTTTACATCGGCGAAGATACCCTTCTCGATGGTGGTGAACAGGCCCAGCTTCTCGATGTCAGCCAGCAGGTCGGTGGCCTTGGTCAGCACCTCGTTGGCGCGGTTGCGGATGATGCCGTTCTCTTTGTAGGTCAGCTCGCTGCCCAGATCCTTCATAGTGCGGAAGATATACTGTGCGTTCTCAATGGACAAAGCACGGTCGGACATAAACGGCGTATGGATGGCCTCGGTCATCATACCAAGCAGGCACAGGCGCTGATTAGTCAGGATGGTGACCATGTTGAACAGCGCGTCCTGGATGTGGCCACGGAAGATGTTGCCGGTCATGAACTTGGTGGGCGGCATGTACTTCAGCGGCGCATTGGGGAAGATCTCGCGGGCCATCTGTGCCTGTGCCAGCTCATACAGGAAGGTATTCTCCACAGAGGGATCCATCTCAAAGGCGTGGCCCAGACCCATCTGCTCCTCGCGCATACCGGCGTCCTTGGCAAAGGCCTCGTTCAGGAACTGAGAGGCCAGCACCGTATGGGCGGCGGTAATAGCGTCGTCGGTGGTCAGATAGTTATCCTCACCGGTGTTGATGATAACGCCGGCGTAGCCGTTGATAACACGGGAGAAGTACTGGTCTACGATGGTGCGCTGCATGTTGATGTCGCGGAACAGGATGCCGTAGAGCGCATCGTTCAGCATAACATCCAGGCGCTCCAGAGCGCCCATAGCGGCAATCTCAGGCATACACAGGCCGGAGCAATAGTTGCACAGGCGGATGTAGCGGTGCTGCTCCTCGCCCACCTCGTCCAGAGCGGCGCGCATCAGGCGGAAGTTCTCCTGAGTGGCGTAGGTGCCGCCGAAGCCCTCGGTGGTAGCGCCGTAAGGCACATAGTCCAGCAGAGATTGGCCGGTGGTACGGATCACAGCGATGATGTCGGCACCCTGCTTGGCGCCGGCCTTGGCCTGGATAATATCCTCATAGATATTACCGGTGGCCACGATGATATACAGGTAGGGGCCTTCCTTGTCGCCCCACTCCTTTAGGTAAGCGTTGCGCTTGGCAACGTTCTTGTTGATGCGCTCCACGGTGGCGTTCACCACAGGGGTGATGGCCGCGCGGATCTCGCTGTCGGAATGGGCGGGGAGCTTGGAAAGATCCAGCTCGCCGCTGTCCACAGCCTCAGCCACACCCTGGGGATCCTTACCGGTCTCCACCATAGCGTTACCGATGGCCCAAGCGGCGCCGGCGGGCAGCAGAGAAGTCGCCAGCAGATGGTCCACCAGCACGTTGGGCATGGGGACGTCCATCTCATTCACACCGTCGATGCCCAGCAGACGGCAGACGGCGCGCTCCACGGTAACCGTGGTATGCTGGTCAATAAAGCCCTGCACATCCGCTGCCACATTGGCAGCGGATGTACGAGCCTTTTCGACCAGATCAAAATTCAAGCCGAGTTTGCTTTCCATATTTTTACCTCTTTACCTTACTTCTTCACGTGGCGCTCGTTACGCAGCAGCTTGGTGGGCTCCAGATAACGCTGCTTGGTGCCCTCGGCGACCCATGCAACACCGGTCTTCTCCACCTTCTTCTTGCCCATGCAGACATCGCAGTGGCAGTTCTGCACATAGTGCTCAGGCTGAGTGTAAGAGGTGATAACACCCTCGAAGTTACGCAGGATGACCTTGCGGGGAGTCTGAGAGATGAGGTAGGTAGGCATAACGGGGGTCTTGCCGCCGCCGCCGGGGGCGTCCACCACGAAGGTGGGGATGCAGTAGCCGGAGGTATGGCCGCGCAGGGCCTCCATGATCTCGATGCCCTTGGAAACGGGGGTACGGAAGTGGCTCAGACCCAGAGAAGGATCGCAGGCATAGATGTAATAGGGGCGCACACGCATCTGCACCAGGCCGTGAACCAGATCCATCATCACATGGATGCAATCATTCACGCCGGCCAGCAGCACGGACTGGTTGCCCAGGGGAATACCGGCGTCAGCCAGCATAGCGCAGGCCTTGGCAGCCTCGGGAGAGAACTCCTTGGGGGTGTTGAAGTGGGTATTCAGCCAAATGGGATGATACTTCTTCAGCATGTTGCACAGCTCCGGAGTGATACGCTGGGGGCACACCACGGGGGTGCGGGAGCCCAGACGAACGATCTCCACATGGGGAATGGCGCGCAGGCGCTTGATGATGTACTCCAGGTTGTCATCATCCACCATCAGGCAATCGCCGCCGGACAGCAGCACGTCGCGAACCTCGGGATGGGCGGCCACATAGTCGATGCACTTGTCGATCTGAGCCATAGGCACTTCGCAGTCATTCTGACCGGCGAAACGGCGACGGGTGCAGTGACGGCAGTACATGGAGCACTGGTCGGTGATGAGCAGCAGCACGCGGTCGGGATAGCGGTGCGTCAGGCCGGGGGTGGGAGAGTCGGTATCCTCGTGCAGGGGATCGGCGTCCTCATAGTCGGCATATTCCAGCTCCTCGGCCCGGGGGATAGCCATCTTGCGGATGGGATCAAAGGGATCGTCCAGGTCGATCAGGGACAGATAGTAAGGAGTCACTGCCATGCGCAGCTTGCCCAAAGTCTTGGCAACGCCAGCTTCTTCATCGGGAGTCAGGGTCATGTAGCGCTTCAGATCCTCAACCGTCTCAGCGCGGTTGGCGACCTGCCAATGCCAGTCGTTCCACAGATTTTCGGGGACATCGGCAAACAGACCATTACGAGTCTTCATATTTGTATCTCCTTTAATTCTGAATAGTAATTGTTATCCGGGAATAGGCCGAAGGCAGGGGCGCAAAAAGCCCCCCTGCATCCGGCATTTGTGGAATTAGCAATACTTCTCGTCGAACAGCTTGCGCAGCTTGGGATTCTCGCGCAGAACATCCAGGGTGATCTGAGCGTGGTTCTTGGTGTAGCCATTGCCGATGATCATGGTGACGTCCTTGCCGATACCCTCAGCGCCCAGGGCAGCCTTAGTGAAGGAGGTAGCCATGGAGAAGAAGTACACCAGGCCGTCATCGTGGACGGGCAGGATGGCGGACATCTCGCAGGACTCGATGTTCACGCAGCAGATGGACAGATCGTACTCCTTGCCATCGTTGGCAGCCAGAGCAGCCTCCATAACCTCAACGGGCTTGGTGCAGTCGGCCACGATAACATCGGTGTAAACGCCCAGCTCCATCAGGCCGGGAACCTGCTTGGGATTGCGGACAACGCCCACGACCTTGCCCTTGGGGCCGACCTTCTTCATAGCTTCCCAGCCGCACAGAACGCCGGACTTGCCGTTGGCGCCCAGGATCAGAACGCTGTCGCCCTCCTTGGGCAGCTTGCGGGCCTGAGCGGGAGCGCCGGCCACGTCCAGAGCGGCCAGGGCCAGAGGCTCGGACATATCCTCGGGCATCTTGGCATACAGAGCGGACTCGAACAGGATGGCCTTACCCACGATATCAACGCGGTCGATATCCTTGTGGATAGCCAGGATCTTGTCGATCTTCAGAGGGGTCATGGACAGGGAGACCAGGGAAACGATCTTGTCGCCTTCCTTCAGGTCGAAGCCGGGCTTATTCTTCAGATCCTCGCCGATGTGAGCGACGACGCCCTTGAACATACCGCCGGAACCGGTGACAGGATTCTGCTGCTTGCCGCGCTCAGCGACGATGCCCAGGATCATTTCGCCGATCTTCTTCTCATCGCCGCCGCAGGCCTCGGAGATCTGGGTGAAGGAAGCGGAGTCGATGTTCAGGGAAGTGACGTCGCAGACGATCTCGTTGGAGTAAACCTTGGTCATGTCGTTGTCGATCTTCCATGCAGCCTGGGTCAGAACGCCCTTGGGCTCGATAACGCGGTGGGTACCGTACTTGTTGCCTTTCAGTTCAGCCATTGTAATATTCCTCCTAAAAATTATGTAAATGTTATTTGCGATTACTTCAGGGGCTTGAGGCTCAGGATCTCGCGGGCCTCAGCGGGGGTCGCGATCTCGCGGCCCAGCTCCTTGGCGATGCGGACGACCTTGGCCACCAGCTCACCGTTGGAAGCGGCCTTGTGCCCCTTGCCCAGGTAGATGTTGTCCTCAAAACCGACACGGACATTGCCGCCCATTGCGATGGCGGCGGCAGCCATGGTCCAGGCAGCGCGGCCTACACCGGACACGGTCCAGGTAGAGCCTGCGGGGATCTTGCTGGCAAAGAAGGCCAGGTTCTCCACGGTAGCGGGAGTGCAGCCGTGCACGCCCAGGACGAAGTTAAACTGCATGGGGTGGCCGGGGACCTCACCCTTCTTAGCCATGCCGAGAATGGTGTCGATGTGGCCCAGCTCAAAACACTCGTACTCGGGCTTGATGTTGTTCTCCAGCATGCGCTTGCCGAAGGCACGCATGGTGGGCATCGTGTTGTCGAAGATCTCATCACCGAAGTTGCAGGTACCGCAATCCAGGGTGGCCATCTCGGGGAACAGCTCGGTGGGCTGCAGACGCTCCTCGGGGCTCATGCCGGTGGCACCGCCGGTGGAGGGGATCATGATCACATCGGGCAGCTCCTTGCGGATAGCGTCCATAACGACCTTGAAGCGCTCCCGGTCCTGGGTGGGTGTGCCGTCATCCTCGCGGACATGGATGTGCAGGATAGCCGCACCGGCTTCGTAGGCGGACTTGGCCTCGCGGACCATTTCCTCCACGGTGTAGGGCACAGCCTCGTTCTGAGCCTTGGTGACCTCAGCGCCGCAGATAGCAGCGGTAATAATCAGCTTTTCCATATCCTCAGCTCCTTACTTCTCGATCTTGTTGCGCTGGCAATCCTTGGGGGTGACGCAGGTGCCGTGAGCGCGGCAGACCACAACAGGCTCGGCCAGAACATCGGCAGCAGAAGCACTGATGTCGGGGCGAGACACGATGACCTTGCGGGCCTCAAACTTCATGGTGCGAGAGGTGTTGCCGATCTTCTCGATCTCACCGTAAGCCTCGATGTAATCGCCGGCGTATACGGGAGCCAGGAACTCGACATTGTCATAAGCGCAGAACAGGCCCTCGTCACCGTCACACTTAATCAGCAGCTCGGTAGCGACATCGCCGAACAGATGCACCATATGGGCACCGTCCACCAGGTTTCCGCCGTAGTGAGCATCCTTGGCGCTCATACGCAGACGCAGCAGAGAAGTCATCTTTTCCATGATAAATTCCTCCTAAAAAATTTTTACAGAGTTTCTTATAACGCCGGCCAATCGGCGCCTTTGGGCATGAAAAAAGGCGCTACTGGTCAAGTTTATGACCAATAGCGCTCCACGTCTGCATAGGACATGACAGTTGCACCGCTTACACGGCACCCCCAGGAATACGCTGCAGGACGCGCACACCTTCGGCAAAAGACCCCTTCGCCGCTCTCCATTGGGCTCCCTGCTGCCCCGAGATCAACTACCCTGTCTTCTGCACCTCTATTGTCTGTTATATGGAATTCTGTACTTCAAATTATAATACATTCAGCCAATTTGTCAAGGGAGATTGTGAGAAAAAAGACAATAAGTTTTTTGAACGATGCGACAGTTTTTTCATTGTTTCGGGCCACGAAAAAAGGACGGCTCTTGCCGTCCTTTTTTATCAAGCTTCGCAGCGCTCGTGTCCCGTTTTCTCAATAATTTTCCTCGATCAGATGCAGGATCTCCGGCTTCAGCGACAGCATCCGGCAGATGTTCAGGGCATCTCTGGGGCAATCGGATTTTCCCTCCACCCTGTATAGGCCATAGTTCATGTGCCGCGCGATGACTCGTATGCCGTCCTCCCCGCTGACGGCCAGCTCCCGGCGGATAGCCTCCGGGTCGATATCCCGCAGGCCGATGATCTGATAGTGGGCCCGGCCGCAATCGGCCACCTTGTCATAGTGGGTGGTGAGCAGGGAGATGGCATGGATACCATTGAGATATTTCGTCACCGCCTGAACGATCACCGCGCCCTCGTCGGGATTGGTGCCCCGGGCGAATTCATCCAGCAAAAACAGGGAGTAGCCCTGCTCCGCCTGGTCCAGTGCCTTTTGGAACTGCACGATCTCCGAGCCGAAGCCGGACAGGCCCGATTGGATGGACTGCATATCCTCAAACAGCATAAGCACGCTCTCGAACAGAGGCATTTTGGCCTTCTTGGCGCATACCAGAAAGCCCGCCTGCATCAGCAGCACATTCAGTGCCACGGTTTTCATGGCCACGCTCTTGCCGCCCATATTGGCGCCGGTGATGACCGTAGCACCCCGGTCCAGGGCGATGGATACCGGCACAAAGCTGCGGCCCTGCTCGCTCAGCAGATCGCACAGCTCCGGGTTCATCATGTCCGTCAGCTCCAAGGGGCCGTCGGTAATCTCCGGCATCACGCCGCCGTAGCGCACGGCAAACATAGCCTTCTGAATGATAAAATCCAGGCGGCCCGCGTTTTCAGCGTCCTCCAGCATAGCCTCGGCCAGGGGTGCCAGTTGTGCCCCCATGCCCCGGCGGATCTTCGTCTCCTCGCTCTCCTCCTCGGCGCAGATCTGCGTGCGGCGCAGGCGCAGCTCGTCCTTTTCCGCATCGGTCTTGGCCTCATGGAGCCTCTCCTCCAGCTCCTTCTTGGTCCGGCGGACCTGGCGGAGCTTTTCTGTCATGCTGTCAGGAATGTAAAAGCCACGGGACCGGGTGTTGTCCGGGTCCAGGATGGCCAAAGCCGGCCTGGGGTCGTGGAAGGAGAGCTCCCGCAAGGGCGCAACCTCGCTCATCTGCGCATACAGGGGCAGCAGGCTTTCCAGCCGCTGCAGATAGCCCTTGATCTCAAACAGCTCCACATGGTCCGGCACCTCTCCGTCTCGGCAGCGGCGGATAGAGTTGCGGATGTCCTTCATCTGGCACAGCAGGATACAGATCTTGTCATACACGCCCTTGAGCTGGTTGGCGTGGTCTGCCGCCTGCTGCACGTTATATAGCTCCGTCTCCAGCTCTGCCCGCTCCGCCGGGGTATAGTACCGTAAGCGGCGGATCTTCTCCTGACCAAAGGGACTGCACCCATGGAGAGTCTCCAGGGCGTACTGCAGGCCGATCTGCTGCCTCTCCTCAAACCGAATGGAAATCATGCCAGCTCCTCCTTCACATTGATGACCGGCACCTTCACGCTCTGGCGCATCCGGTCGATAAACACATCCTTGTCAAACTTCCAGCCGTAGGCCGATACCGGGTTCACCGTGACGCACAGGGTCCGAGCGGCGTCCTTGGTCTGCAGTGAAACCTCCCGCACCGCCAGCTTATCCAGGGTGTCAGGCTTTAAGAGCACCTTGCTGGGGTCAGCCACCACCAGTCGTCCTCCGCGCAGCAAGCCGCTGCGCAGCAGCGGCACCACCATGCTGTCCGTCAGAGCGCCGGGGATGTATGCCTCCCCATGCTCCTTCAGGCACTTCTCCAACCCCTCCGCCGCCTCCGGCGGCAGCGTCTCCGCCTTGGGCAGATCCATGAGCCGGCAGAAGTTGGCCGTGTCCTCTATGACCTTGTCCATGCTCATGTTATAGGACGCACCGGTACACAGCACGATGCCGTCGGCCACGTTCCTGGCCCCCAGGGATTTGCGGCCCAGGGCGCCGTCAATGATGGACTGGGTGGCCCCCAGCTCAAAAAACGTTTTGGATACCTCTTTCAGCTGGGCCGTAATAGACGGGCCCGCCAGCTGCACATAGCCGTCGCTGCGGGCGCGCATGATGATCACCTCGCCCAAAGGCGTAGGGATGCCGGTGGTGACCAAAATCTCCTGGGTCACGTCGCCCAGGCGCAGCATGTCCTTGGCGGTGGCGATGAGGGTGCCCGCCGGAACAAAAATGCTGGGCTTTTCTGTGCCGGTGACCACATCGGTGCTCTCGCCGTCCCGACCGATGGAGGTTAGCCCCAGGACCTGCTGCCGCCCGGTGTGGGCCAAAAGCCAGTTGAGCATAGTCGTCTTGCCGGCGTTTTTGCACATACCCACGATGGACATGCTCTGCACCTGCCGCAGCTGCCGGACCAATTCTGCTGTTGTCATATTCTCTCTCCTTCCGGGGAAAAATGCCGTTCAATTTATAAGTATACCGCAAACAAAAGAAAAAAGAAAGGGGGAAGTTCGAAAGCAAGGTAAAAGAACGGCAAACCCGCCTGCACAGCCTGTAGGGGCGGACGTCTCTGTCCGCCCGACGCGGCATCTGTCCAATTGTGTGTAGGGTGGGCTGTCCTCAGCCCGCACCGCCGCTCTTGCCCCCTCTGTCATTGCGCAGCCAGTGCGCCCACCGGCTGCGGCAATCTGCAATACCCTATGCAGCGCCCCTGATAAGCACATGCCTCCAGCGGGATACTTTCTGCCAGCAGCGGCAGAAAGTATCCAAAGATCGCCGTCAAAACCAAGGTTTTGAAATCCTTTCCGCGGCTGAGGTGCCAACTGTGTCGATCTCCTTCCTCCACGCGAATCGGTCATCGCAAAACTCACGCCTTTCCTTCGCATCGTCTCTGCGTCTAATTCCGCGACGCGCTCCGCGCTTGTGCTGCCCTGGCCTGACAGGGATAATCTTTGCGTCTACCGTGCGGCGCGATGTGGGCATCGCGCCCTACACAAGAAACGTAGTCTTTCCGCCGGGGATGATGCCCACATCGTCCCGCCTACGCCATGCTCCCGATCTATCCGTAGGGGCGGCGTCCTCGACGCCCCATCCCACAAAATGCAGCCACTTCTCCAGTAAAAAAGGGCGGGGTATCCCCCGCCCTTTTTTGCTATTCAATTCAATTGCTCAATAACCGGCCTGCAGCATCTCACCCCATGCCGATAGCTACAATGATAGCACCGAAGAGCAGTGCCGACGCCATGGCAAAGGCAAACAGCAGCGTCGCCCCTATCCTTCCGGCCTTATGGCCAATGCACCTGCACCCACACAGGCCCACGATGGCCAAAACTACCGCACCCAGGCAGCAGCCCGCCGCCACAAGATACGGCCAGCTCAGCACCAATCCCACGCAGGCGATGCCCGCCAGGGCCAAAACGCCGCAGCCCAGCAGCATCAGCCGCTTCAGGCTCCTGTCCTTCACCAGCAGCGCCACCGAGGTGCCGCCCACCATCGCCGCGATGAGCAGGCCCAGCCCCGCAAGCAGCGTTGCAATGATGGCGACCCCCAATCCCAGCAGCAGCACCGGCATAAATACAACGGCCAGATGAAACATAGGTCCTCCTACTTACTCCACCGTCACGCTCTTGGCCAGATTCCGGGGCTTGTCGATGTCGCAGCCCCGCTCCAGCGCCATGTAGTATGCCAGCAGCTGCAGGGGCACCACGCCCAGCTGGGGCAGCAGCATGTCATGGATATCCGGAATGGTCATAACCATGGGCACATGGCGGCTCATCTCCTCGGCGTGGCTCTCGGTGGTCAGAGCCAGGACGTTGGCGCCCCGGGCCTGTACCTCCACCACGTTGCTCATGGCCTTGTCAAACAGCGGGCCATAGGTGCCCAGGGCGATGACCAGAGTGCCGTCCACAATGAGGGAGATGGTGCCGTGCTTCAGCTCGCCGGAGGCGTAAGCCTCTGAATGGATGTAGGAAATCTCCTTCAGCTTCAGGCTGCCCTCCAGGGACAGAGCATAGTCCAGATTCCGGCCGATGAAGAACACATCCTCGCTCCTGCAGATCTTTTTAGCGATTTCATGGATGCTCTCAGCAGATTCCAGAATTTTCTCGATATACTCCGGCACCCGCTGCAGATCCCGAACCATTTCGCTGTAGGTCTCCCGGTCGATGGTGCCGAGAATGTCGCCGAAATACAGGCCCAGCATATTCAGCACGGCCATCTGGGTGCTGTAGGCCTTAGTGGTGGCTACGGCGATCTCAGGGCCGGCCCAGGTGTAGAGCACATCGTCAGACTCCCGGGCAATGGACGAGCCCACCACGTTCACAATGGACAGGATCCGTGCGCCCCGCTTCTTGGCCTCCCGCAGGGCCGCCATGGTGTCCAGGGTCTCGCCGGATTGGCTGATGGCGATGACCAAATCCCCCCGCTTTACAATGGGGTCGCTGTAGCGGAACTCGGAGGCCAGCACCACCTCCACCTGTCTCTTATACACATCTGACGCTGCCGACGATCTTACGCGTGTAGA